>Ga0335073_10016909_pt1 | contig 10203 bp, 9 predicted proteins | sample Lox_Sample_22_FD_207093 | JGI IMG/M metagenome (GOLD analysis project Ga0335073, IMG submission 207093) | Soil microbial communities from Loxahatchee National Wildlife Refuge, Florida, United States - Lox_Sample_2.2 | ecosystem: Environmental > Terrestrial > Soil > Wetlands | place: USA: Florida... | reverse complement strand
CCAGTTGCACACCCATTAGCAGCGCCGCCCCGTTGTCACACAGGTTCGAGCGGCCTCGGGCACACGAGGGGCAGTGCCCGCAGGCGGGGATGAAACCGAACACCACGTGGTCGCCGGGCTTGAGGTCCGACACCCCGGGACCCACCTCCTGCACCACCCCGGCGCCCTCGTGGCCGCCGATGATGGGGTAGATGCCGCCCAGATCACCGGTTACGAGGTGCTCGTCGGAATGGCACATGCCCGAGGCCCCGAGCTTGACCAGAACTTCGCCTTCTTTGGGCGGATCGAGGTCTATCGGCTCGACACTCCAGTCGGTGTTCTGTCCCCACAAGATGGCCGCTTCGGTTTGCATATGGCCTCCAGGTTCTGCCTCGCGATGTCAATAGAAGACCCTAGACCAGAACCCGTTGAAGACGTGGGTGTGGCGGCCCTCGAGCGCTCACGCGGTGCCGTGCGTCCGGGCGCGCCGCGACCTCGTCGTCGGTGCGGAGGGGCGCCGCCCCGACCCATTAGGGCAGTTGTTCGCCGCGGACCTTGCCGATGCTCGTTCTGGGCAGGCCGGTGACGATAACCAGGCGGCGGGGGGCGGCGAAGGGGGCTACCCGGTCCGCCACCACCTGTCGCAGCTCGGAGAGGGCAGGGGGACGGCCGGGATCGGAGGGCACGACCCAGGCCACCACCTCCTCTCCCCACTCCGGATCGGGACGGCCGGCTACGGCTACGTCCGCCACCCCGGCGACGCTCCGCAGGGCATCCTCGACTGGACCGGGCCAAACATTCTCGCCGCCGGTGATGATGACGTCGGACAGACGCCCGATCACCTGAAGCCGGCCCGCGGCGTCGATGCTCCCGCAGTCCCCGGTGCGGAACCACCCGTTCTTGTCAAGAGGGCACTCGCCGTCTCGGTAGGCCCGCAGGAGCATCGGCCCTCTGACCGCGATCTCGCCGGTGCCCGGCTCGATCCTCAGGTCCACGCCATCCAGCGGCACACCGTCGTAGACCACCCCGCTTCCTGTCTCCGTCAACCCGTAAGTGGTAACCACGTTGGCCGGGAGCCCGGAGGGGGGAGCGGACCCGCCGAGGAGAACGGTGTGGAAGAGCTCGGCGCCCACCCGTCCGAGAGCCGTCGCCACCAGGGACACGAGGACGGCGGGACCGGACTCTTGCCTGACGGCGTCGGCGTCGAACCCCGGCAGCACGGTCACTGGCGTTCCCGTCAGCAGGCTCCTCGTGACGACCGACAAGCCGCCCACGTGGTTCAGAGGCAGGCACGCCAGCCATCGGTGGCGTTGCCGATCTACACCGAGACGAGCGGTGGTGGCCTGGGCCGAGGCGGCGACGGCGTGGTGAGTCAACACCACGCCTTTCGGCTCTCCGGTGGTGCCGCTCGTCGCCACGACCAACGCGTCGCCGGCCTCCACCGGGACCCCGCCAGGCCGCCGGGTACGACCTGCGGCGCCAACCACCACAGCCGGGCGCAGACGGTCGAGAAGGCCGGCTTTGGCGGCCGGCGACAGCCGCTGATCGACCGGCAGGACGGCGTCGTGCCCGTCCCACGCCGCTCTCAAGGCGTCCACGAAGGCCGGCCCTCCGGGCAGGTCGATTGCGACCAGATCGAGCACGGCAGGTAGTTTGCCAGCGGTGACCTTCCCGACCGAACTGGCATGAGCAGGAGCGGAGCGCCCGTTCCCCGGCACCCCTGGGTGGCGGGGACGCGGCCGCGTACTCTACCGGCGTCCGCCGTCCCGGTGGTCGTCGGAACCGCCGTGGCCGCCGCCGAGGGTCACGTCATCTGGTGGCGGGCGGTGGCCGCTCTGGTGGTCGCGGTGGCCATCCAGGTGGGAACCAACTACGCCAACGACTACAGCGACGGGGTGCGGGGAACCGACGAACGGAGGGTCGGCCCGGTCCGCCTGGTCGCGTCCGGTCTGGCGCCACCGTCGGCCGTCAGGCGAGCGGCCGTGATCGCCTTCGGGGTAGCGGCGGTGGCCGGGCTGGCGCTGGCGGCCACCGCGGGCTGGTGGCTGATCCTGGTGGGAGCGGCCAGCGTGGCCGCAGGCTGGCTCTATACCGGCGGCCCCCGCCCATACGGCTACGCCGGCCTCGGGGAGCTGTTCGTCTTCGTCTTCTTCGGCCTGGTGGCCACGGTGGGAAGCGCCTACGTACAGCTGGAGCGGATCACCGGCCTGGCGGTGGCGGCATCGGTCCCGGTCGGATTGCTCGCCGTGGCCCTGCTGGTGGTGAACAATTTGCGAGACATACCCGGCGATACCGCCAGCGGCAAGCGCACTCTCGCCGTTCGGGTCGGCGATCGGGTGACCCGCCGCCTGTACGCGGCATCCGTCCTGGTCCCGTTCGGGATCGTTCCGGCCCTGGCCGTATCCCGGCCTGCGGCTCTCCTCGCCCTCGCCTCGCTGCCCTTGGCCGTCTGCCCGGTCCGGTGCGTGCTCGGTGGGGAGGAGGGCCGGGGCCTCATCCCGGTGCTCGGCGCCACGGGCCGGCTGCAACTGGTGTTCGGTGCGTTGCTCGCCATCGGGATCTGGATCTGAGCCAGGCGCCCTAGGGGCCGTCGAGGAAGGGCTCTACCACGGCGAGAAACGAGTCGGGCCGCTCCCTGTGGCAGGCATGCCCGGCTGCGGCTATAACGGAGAGGCGGGCGGTGGAGCCGATGGCGGCGACCAGACGCTCGGCCAGCTGCAGATATTTCTTGTCCAGCTCTCCGGCCACGACCAGCACCGGCATGGTGAGGTTCGTGACCCGTTCCCACAGCGGTTGCTGGGTGCCGGTGCCGGCCAGGCGCAGGCTGCTGGCCAGGCCGGCCGCCGTGCCGGTGAGCCGGCTGTCCAGATCGGCCGCGTCGGGGGGCAGGGTGGCGAAGAGGGGTTGCTCCAGCCACCAGCGCACGAACGGCTCCAGCCCATCCTGCTCGACCCGTGTAGCCAGCATCTCGTCGGACCGGCGCCGGGCCGCCCGCTCGGCCGCGTCGTCGATGCCGGCCGTGGCGCTTACCAGCACCAGGCGGGCCACCTGGGCGGGATGCCGCAGAGCCACGTGCAGGGCGTACCTGCCTCCCATGGAGTAGCCGATCCAGGCCGCCCGGGCGGGCGCCGCCGCAGCCATGAGATCGGCGCCCCCCGGCAGACCGGCCTGCACCTCGACCGATCGACCGTGACCCGGCGCGTCCACGGCCGTCACCCGGTGCCGCTTGCCCAGCTCTTCCCCGATCGAGCCCCATGCTCGGCCCGACTGGGTGAAGCCGTGCACCAAGACCACCGGGTCCCCCCGGCCCCATGTCTCGGCGTGAAGATGGCCCGGCACGCGAAGATCCTGGCATGAGCACTCCGTCGGCCGCAGACGTCCAGGCCGCATTCTGTGCCGTGGTGGTGGACGAGTGGGCCCGGGCCGGGGTAACCGACGCCGTCATCGCGCCTGGTTCCCGGTCGACGCCCCTGGTGGTGGCCCTCGATGCCGAGCCCCGGATCCGGGTGCACGTGGTGCTCGACGAGCGCGCCGCCGGTTTCCTGGCTCTTGGCCTGGGGCTGGCCAACGGCGCCCCCGCGGTGGTGGCGACCACCAGCGGCACGGCCTCGGTCGAGCTGCACCCAGCGGTGGTCGAAGCCTTCCACGCCGGCGTGCCTCTCCTGGCCGCCACTACCGATCGACCACCTGAGCTTCACCTCGTCGGCGCCCCGCAGACGATCGGCCAGGAGGGTCTGTTCGGCCGAGCGGTGCGCTGGGAGGTGTCGCCGGGTGTCGCCGACCTGGCCAGTGCCGGCGCCTGGCGATCCATCGCATCCCGTTGCGTGGTCGAGGCCCTCGGCGCCGGGTCGGGTGGCGCCCCCGGCCCCGTGCACATCAACCTGGCTTTCAGGGAGCCTCTGCTCGGATCGTCATCTCGGGTCCGAATGCCACCCGGCCGGGTCGGTGGGGCGCCGTGGCACTCCTATCACCGGTCTGTCGGGGCCCGCTCTCCGGGTCCGGCAGGCGAGCTGATCCAGGCTCACGCCGGGCGCCGGGGCCTGATCGTGGCCGGCGCCGGGTCCGGCGACCCCGATGTGCTGCTGGGGGTGGCCGGCCGCCTCGCGTGGCCGATTGTGGCCGACCCCCGCTCGGGTTGCCGGGTGCCTGGTTCCCCCGAAGCCCCGGTGGTTGCCGCCGCCGACGCCCTCCTTCGGATCCCCCTAGTCGCCGGCTGGCAACCGGAGATCGTCCTCCGGGTCGGCGCCCCGTGGGCGTCGAAGGTGCTCAACGGCTGGCTGGCCGCTCTCCCTCCCACGGTCCCGCAAGTCCTGGTCGACCCCACGGGCCTCTGGCCCGACCCCGACCGGACCGCTTCTCACGTCGTCGGCCTCGATCCCGGACTGTTCCTGGCGTCTGTTCGGGATCGTCCGCCGGCGCCGGTGCCGGCGCCGCCACCGGCGCCGTCCGCCACCGGCCCGGACGTCTGGTGCGCGGCGTGGAATCAAGCGGCCGCCGCGGCCGAGGCGGTCTTTCAGGCCAGCCTGGCTTCCGGGGCACCCTGGGCGCTCAGCGAGCCGGGGGTGGCCCGGGCCGTCCTCGCCGGGCTGCCTGACGGCGCCCGCCTCATGACGTCCTCGTCGATGCCGGTGAGGGACGTGGAGTGGTTCGGAGCGCCCCGCCGAGGAGTCGAGGTGGTGGCCAATCGGGGCGCCAACGGCATCGACGGGGTGCTGTCCACTGCCACCGGCCTGGCCCTGGCTGACGGCAGACCGACCGTTGCTTTGATCGGCGACCTGGCCTTCCTCTACGACGCCGGCTCCATGATCTGGATGCCGCAAAGGGACCTGGCTCTCACGGTGATAGTCGTCGACAACGACGGCGGCGGGATCTTTTCGTTTCTGCCACAAGCGGCCGCTCTCGATGCCGATCAGTTCGAGCGCTACTGGGGCACCCCCCATCAGCTAGACCTGGCCGCCATCGCCGCCGCCTACGGGATCGAGGTGATCGAGATCGATGACCGGGCCGCCCTGGATTCCCTCCTCTCCGACTGCTCCAAACCGGGTGTGCGGGTGGGCCTGGTCCGGTCGGATCGCACCGTCAACGTCGGGATCCACGAGCAGCTGAACCGAGCGGTCGAAGTGGCCGTCCTGTCTTCTTTCGGTGAGGTCCCATAGCTCTTAGTCGAACTAAATTAGCCCCAGTAGTCTTTCATAGTGTTCAGTAGTTATCCATATACGGTGCACTACTGAACACTAAGGGGAGGCCTCGACCGATGGCCGGTGCTGAGGGCGCAGATGTCGGCGACACCGTCGGGAGGGACCCATGCCGGACAGGACCCGCCCTGGAGGGCCCGCCGGCGCCCTCAGGGTCGGACCAGGGCGGCCAGCAGGGCCTGGAGCTTGAGCTGGGTCTCGGCCAACTCCTCCGCCGGGTCCGACCCGGCCACGATGCCATTCCCGGCGTAGAGGTGGGCAGAGGCCCCGTCCACCTCGGCGCAGCGGATCCCGATGGCCCAGGATCCGTCCCCCCGGTAGTCCATCCATCCGACCGGCCCGGCGTAGAGCCGGCGGTCGAAGCCCTCGACCTTCTGCAGGTACCGCACGGCCGTGTCGGTGGGCGTGCCCCCCACCGCCGGGGTCGGATGCACCCGGGCGACCAGTTCGAGGGCCGACGGCCGGCGGGCGGAACGAGCGGTCGAGAGGCGACCCTGGATGTGAGTGCCCAGGTGCGACACGTTGCGCAGACCGACGATCGAGGGCCGGTCCGGCACGGTTAGCTCGTCGCACACCGACGAGAGCGCCTCGGTCAGCACGTCCACCACGACCTGGTGCTCGTGTCTGGCCTTGGTAGAGCTCATGAGCCTGGCCACGAGCGCCTCGTCGCCGTGGGCGTCCCCGCTGCGGGCCACGGTACCGGCGAGGGGATGGCTGTCCACCCGGTCGCCGACCCGGGAGATCAGCAGTTCCGGACTGGCGCCCAGAAATCCATCTACCGAGAAGATCATGCAAGACGGGTACAGCGCCACCAGGCGCTCCAGGACGTCGGATATGACGAACGGGCGATTGGCGGAGATGTCGATGCGACGGGCCAGCACCACCTTGCGAAAGTCACCGTCTCCGAGCTCGGCGACCGCGGTGGCGACCATTTCCTTCCATTCGCCGTGGGGTATGGACGAGATCAGGGTGAACTGATCCGGAGGCTCACCCGGCGCCCGCATGGCGGCCGGCCTCGGCTCGAAATTCTCGTTGCCCGCCTCGTTGATCACCGTCTCCCAACCCTGTTTTCCGGATCGCCCGAGGATCCGCTGCGGAATCACCAGGTGTCCTGACCCGGCCGGATCGAAGGGGAGGGCGCCGATGGCGACCGGCCCGCAGCCGGGCAGTCCCACCTCGTCGACCGTTTCGATGGCTTCGAGAGCTTCGGATGCCCGGCGTACGGAGTCGGGATCGGCGAGGCCGTTAGGTAGGTCGATCCGGGCGGCCACGCCGGCGCAGGCCAGTCCACCGTTTTCCTCCCGCCACAGGAGGCCACGGTCTCCGGCCTCGGCCAGGAGATCGGGGGGTTCGGCGAGAGCGACGGTCCGCGCCACCAGGCGGCGCCGGGCCGAGCTCACTCGGAGACCCCGCTCCGGGTGGCCGTGATCAGCTGGGTCAGGCCGCCGGAAAGGAGACGCCTCTCGACCGAGTCGAAGCCGGACCGACGGAGCTGGTCCAGCAGCTCGCTGGCGGGCGGGAGGTAGGCGACGGATCGGGGCAAGTACCGGTAAGCGGCGCGGTCGGACAGGACGGCGCCTATCCGAGGCACCACATGGCCGAAGTACACCGAGTGGCCGGCCCGCAGCACGGGATTGGCGGGCGCAGACACATCGAGCAAGGCGATCCTGCCCCCGGGCCGGATCACCCGGGCCAGCTCGGCGAAAACCGGTGGCAGGGCCACGAAGTTCCGGAGGGTGAACCCGCTTACGGTGCCGTCGACAGAGGAGCCGGCCAGTGGCAGGAAAAGGCCGTCGGCTTGAACCAGGGGTACCGTCGTCCGGGCGTGGGTCAGCATGCCCCTCGACACGTCCGCGCCGACCGCCCGGTGGCCGGCTGAGGTCAGGTCGAGACAGAGGTCGCCGGTCCCGCAACCCAGGTCCAGCACCAAGCTTCCGGGTGGAAGGCGGAGCGCGTTCACGGCCGATCGGCGCCAGCGGCGGTCCAGCCCGAAGGTCATGACGCGGTTGACCAGGTCGTAGCGGGGGGCGATGTTGTCGAACATGGCCCGGACGGCAGTCGCCTTGGCCTCCCCCTCGGGCAGGGCGGCGGACTCGGTGGCCGTGCGAGCGCTCAGGAGTAGTACCGGAACAGGATTTCGGCCACGCAGACCGGCTTGGTGCCACCTTCGATCTCGAAGGTCAAGGTGATGGTGACCTGGACGCCGCCGGCCACGTCCTCGACGTGGTCGAGGTTGGCCCCGGCCCGCACCTTGGAGCCGACGGGTACCGGTGCCGGGAAGCGCAGCTTGTTGAGCCCGTAGTTGACGGCCATCGAGATCCCGGACACCTCCAGGATCTCTGAGAGCAGAGCCGGGGTCAGCGAGAGGGTCAGATAGCCGTGGGCGATCGGTCCCCCGAAAGGTCCCGCCTTGGCTCGCTCGATGTCGACGTGTATCCACTGGTGATCGCCGGTGGCGTCGGCGAAGAGATTGACCTGCTCCTGGGTCACCTCGTGCCATTCGCTGTACCCGAGATGGTCGCCGACCTTCTGCTGGAGGCCGGAGATCCCCTCGATCCTGGTTGTCATGCCTGCAGGCTAGGCCAGGGCTCCTTACTTGAACCAGATGCGCCGGTAGGCCCGGCTCTGGGGGTGGAGGAGGAGGGCGACCAGGGCGCCGTAGAAGAGCAGGTTGATGATCGATACGAACGAGAAGTTGATGATCAGGAAGCCGACCGTTAAGAGCGCCAGGGCCAGGCCCAGCCAGTAGCCCCATTTCTTTTCGTTGGCGACACCCCACCCGGCCGCCACCGGCCCGATGACCAGCAGCAACAGGAAGATGAAGCTGTAGTGCGAGGCCAGCCAGCCGAGCAGCGACCAGCCGGCGTTCACGTACATGAGAAGCGTGGCCATCATCAGGGTTTGAGGCTGGGTCTTGTCGAGCCAACGGGAGGGCATGTCATAAGTTTGGCGCCGATCGGCGCCTAGCAGGCCGCGGGATCGGGACGTCCCCTCCCGCTGACGCGCTGGTGAGCGCGGCGCCCCCGGCTTCCCCCGCAACCCCTGCTGCTGCCGAACGGGCGGCCAGTTGTCCGCAAGCGGCGTCGATGTCGGTGCCGCGGTTCTGGCGCACGGTGGCGTTCACACCCATCCGCCCGAGGCTGTCCCGAAAGGCCCTGACTCCATCCGGGGCGGTGCCGCGCACCGGATAGCCGGGCGTGGGGTTCAGGGGGATCAGGTTGACGTGGGCGCCGAGCGGGCGGGCCAGCTCCGACAGCTCTCGAGCGTCAGCCGGTCGGTCGTTGACCCCGGCAATCAGGGCCCACTCGAAGCTGAGCCGCCGTCCTTTGGCCGCCTGATACTGGCGGCAGGCCTCCATGAGGGCGCTCAACGGGTAGCGCTTGTTGAGCGGCACCAACCGGCTGCGCAGAACGTCGTTGGCCGCGTGCAGTGAGACGGCCAGGTTGACCGGGAGGTCCTCGCGGGCCAGGCGCCGGATCCCGGGGACCACGCCGACCGTGGAGACGGTGAGGTGCCGGGCGGACAGGCCGATGTCGTCGTGGATGCGCCTCAGGGCGTCCCAGACCCGGTCGTAATTGGCCAGTGGCTCACCCATGCCCATGAACACGACGTTGGACAGATGGTCCGGCTCGGCGGCCCGCCTGGCCGCGACCACCTGCTCCACGATCTCCCCGACCGTCAGGTGACGGTCGAAACCGGACTGGCCGGTGGCGCAGAAAGAACACCCCATGGCGCACCCGGCCTGGCTCGACACGCACACCGTTGCTCGTCGGGGATAGCGCATCAGGACGGTTTCGATCCGGCTCCCGTCCGACAGGCGCCACAACCATTTGACGGTCCGGGATCCGTGTGACCTTGATTCGGCCGCCAGTTGCAGATTGGCCGGCAGGGCCGCATCCAGGCGGGCGCGCAGGTCCCGGGGCAGGTCGGTCATCCCTGCCGGCCGAAGACCCTTGGCGTAGAGGCCACGCCAGACCTGGTCGACGCGATAACGAGGTTGGTCGGCCATGAGCGCGGCCAGTTCCTCCCGGCTGGCGTCGTAGGCTCCGACCACTGCGGTTGTCACGGCCGGGCCTGGATGTCCCCCACGTAGGCCTGATCCAGATGGTTGATCACGAAGCCCAGGTCGATGTAGAGCTTGACGGCCCGGGCGTTGCCCGCATCCACGTAGAGCATTCCGAGCCGGAGTCCGCGCTCGTAGAGATAGTCGAGCCCGGCGATAACCAGCCGGCGGCCCAAGCCCGGCACCGGGACCCTAGGTTCCGGATCCGCGGCGATCACATAGATCTCGCCCAGCGGAGGATCGACGTCGGCGTGGATCTTCGTCCAGCAGAAGCCATCGAGGTGGCCCTCGGCGTCATCGTGAAGGAGGAAGCCGGCCGGATCGAACCACGGCTCGGCTTCGCGTTGCTTGATTGTCGACAGGTCCCAGCCTCCCTGTTCCGGATGCCAGTGGAAGGCCCGGTTGTTCACCTCCAGCCACGCTTCCTCGTCGGACCCGACCCGGAACGGTCGGGTGGCCAGGGCCGGACCTTCGGGCCGGAGGGCGTCCTCCACCGGGAGAGCCCGCCGCATCTGGTAGAGCACTCGTCCCGGTTTGAGACCTATGGCCTCGGCAATGCGATCGTGCTCGGGCCGGGGTTGGTTGACCCACATGTGCACGTGTCCGCCACCTTCGGCGGCGATGATGGCGGCGGCCTCCTTGACCAGGTCCAGTCCGATGGTGTTGCCGGGAATGCGGTGGTGGGGATCCACCACGAACTCCAGAGCCCAACTGCCGGATCCCCGGGATACCTGGGCGTAGCCCACCGGATGGTCGTGGTCGTCCTCCCAGGCGACCAGCCCGGCGAAGCCCTCTCGCCCGCCCTGAACCAGGTCGAGCCAGGCATGTTCGTCCAACGGGGCGTGAGCGTCCGCCTCGGTCGCCGCCTGCAACAAGCTGCGTACGGCTTCGATGTCGCCGCCGGCCATCTGTCTCTTGACCTCGATCCGGTGCACCGAGCGCAGGGTACCGGTCTCAGAGCTTCCT
>Ga0335073_10016908_pt1 | contig 10203 bp, 14 predicted proteins | sample Lox_Sample_22_FD_207093 | JGI IMG/M metagenome (GOLD analysis project Ga0335073, IMG submission 207093) | Soil microbial communities from Loxahatchee National Wildlife Refuge, Florida, United States - Lox_Sample_2.2 | ecosystem: Environmental > Terrestrial > Soil > Wetlands | place: USA... | reverse complement strand
TTGAAGCAATGGAGATGGATTCAAGGGCACCAATTCCGTAAGATTGAGGTCTCGACAGACGACATCCATTGAAGTGTCCCACGAAGTGGTATTCGGGATCGAGACAGCCGTGGTATTATACTGCAGTATTGCGAAAACATCGGGATCGAGTTGCGGGTTATCGAGGTTGAAACAATTAGTGTTCATAACGGCGCGGATCCAGTACGACTGGGCCGTCTGATTGGTAGTGAGAATGAAAGAGTACCGTTGTGCAACGTGGATTGGGAATGTATGCACGCTTATCGGGTCGAGTGGCGTTCCGTCGGCTTCGATCATCTGAAATTAGGCTCAAGCGGTCAAATCGGAATGCGGGGGAAACCTCGAGTGCATGGCCATCCACGGAGAATTTAAAGTCCGCAAATGCGCCTGTATTGATTATCCGGAATCGATACCGGGAACTCGAGTTGACATTGAACGTGGCGTAATCAGCACTCGAATTGTCGCATTTATATCCCGGCGCGCGATCACAGTCGAAAACATTTTGTCTGTATTTAATCAGCGATTTCTGAGGCAGATACCCGTTGATGAGACCGTTGTCAGGAACAGGTTCAACGCCTTCGTTGCCCGGGGCAAAGAATCCCGGCAACAGATCCATCGAAAAGTTGTGATACCAATCATCCACCATGAGAACGAAATCTCCATTGATATTATAATCCGGTTCATCTCGCCCATGGATGATGAGCGGTCCAAACAGACCGTCTTGATACGTCGTTGACCAATGCGCATGGTACCAATAGGTGCCACTTTGTTGGAGCGTAAAGTTGTATGTGAACGACGAGTTGGGTGGAATATCACATTGCGTGATACTGTACGTACCGTCCATGAAATTTGTCCCTGGCGTCAGACTAACATGAACAGGACCCTACCATTCTGATACTGTCCATGCCAATGGATGGTGGTCGGAAGGCTCATGAAGTTGTTGACTTGAACGACCAGTCTATCCCCTTCATTCGCCTCGATTACCGGCCCAGGGAACTGTCCGTTGATCAATAATACCTTCCTCGACACGCCATCGGGATACCCGTCCGCCAACTCAGTGAGATTGAGGGTGAACGTTCTCGTCATATTTGGGGCCGTCGTATCAAACGAGGGAGGAAGGATATAGTCAGCTGGATCACGTCGCCAGCTGAGTGGAGGTTGTGTACTTTCCAACCCGACATTTGCCGTATTCTTTTTCAACCCGAGCCCCAATCCCAGACCAAGACCCACTGCGAGGGCAACGACAATGACAACCACAACAAGAAGCAAAGTCTTCTTGACCGACCATCTCGACGCGGGTTTGACCGCCGTCTCCACAGGCGTCTCAGATTTCGCAGCCATGCAGAATACACATCCGAACACCCGCTTTTAATCAATCCCACCCGCGTGCAGCTCTGAATGGTCAGAACAGTGCATGGTGCAACATCCGCCCGTGTCTTCTCCCCCACTCAAACCGTCCTATCCGTCACCATCCGTTGGCCGGGATTGCACGACTATTTGGCATTTACGCAGCCATTCGCCACGCCGCGGCACCAATCCGATCCATAGAATCAATCACCTGGCGGATTAACGCGCAATTCTGCATCCGTGTAACCAGCAACGCACAGCTTACGAACTTGACACGTTCGTCGTCGGAAAATTTCCATTGGCTGACCGGAAAAACTTTGCCCACACTTTCTCGTCTTTAATCACCAGTCGTTTGTCAAACCTTTTTCAGGGGATCAGCGGGGCAAGCCGACTCCATCCGAGTCAAAAATCCCATGCAAACGTGCAAATATAAGCTTGCCGCCGGCAGAAGGGATGTAGCGGCCAATCGTTTCGACTTCACACATGGTTTCCACTCGTGCAATTGTTCTTGGGTTGGTGTTTTTGGGAGGTGCTTTTGCGCAGACAGGGACACCGACTGCGCTGTCGCCCTCGGCTTCGTCTGCGGCTGTCAGCGCGTCAGCGGCAGCCGCAACTGCTTCCACGTCTAGTCATACGTCCGATGTACAGGGTGCAGCTTTCAACAACTTTTACCAGATCTGGCTTGAGAATACGGTACCTTTAGGAACTCCAATCAGAGCTGATTTTCAGGATTTTGACAAAGCTGTCTCACAAAGCGATCTTGCGTACCTCGCTACTCAGGGCATTCTTCTCACCAATTACTACGCTGTAACACATCCAAGTGAACCCAATTACGTCTCCGTAGTCGGAGGAGACTATTTCGGTATCGGTGATGATGCCTTGCATGCTATTCCCGATCAAGTCGCGTCGGTCGTCGACCTTCTCGAAACTGCCGGTATCTCTTGGGCAGAGTACGAGGAGGATATGCCGTACACCGGATTCACTGGTTTCAATTATACAAACCCCGCTACGTTCTATGTTGACTATGTCCGAAAGCACAATCCTTTGGTATTTGTGTCACGAGTTTTGATCTAATTCAGGTTATCTACAATTCGGTCGCCAACAATCCGGCACGATTGTCCAATATCAAGAACTTTACTCTCTTCTACAGCGATCTTGCAGCAGGCCTTCTTCCCCAATGGTAGTATCTTCTGTTAAGTGCTGTTAATGGTTAGGGCGTTCTTCACACCCAACATGCTTGACGATGGTCATGATACTACCGTTGATTATGCTGGTAACTGGACTCGATCGTTCGTGTCGCCCCTTCTCAATAACACGAGGTTCATGAACAAGACCCTCCTTCTCATTACTTTTGACGAGAACGAAACCTATACGATCAAGAACAATGTTTGGGCTCTCCTTCTCGGTGACATCATCCCCCCAAGTCTCCGCGGCACGACGGACAATACCTTCTACACGCACTACTCGTGTCTCGCTACCGTCCAAAACAATTGGGGATTATACAATCTCGGCCGAGGCGACGTCGCCCAAAATTTCTCCAACGTCTTCCAACTCGTCGCCAATGCCACCAACTATACTGGAAACGTTGCGGTCGCACCCGCCGATATCCCATACTTCAACTTTACCGCCAGCGGGTATTTCGATACGACGGACGAAGGTCCAATTCCTGCCGTTAATGAAACTGCGCTCGGAGCAGGAGGAAAAGGAATTTTGCCCAGCTTGAAGGGAACAAATGGAAGCGCTATCCCTCCACCCTCGAGCGCCAGCGCTACCGGGTCAGCAACAGCGTCCGGGACCTCTGGAAGTGCTACTGCCTCTGCCGCTGCCACTTCCAAGTCCGCGGCCGTGCGCCAATTCAATTATTCGTATGCTCAGATGGTGGGTCTCTTGTTTGCCGTTGCTGCTTTCACCCTTGGCCTTGTAGTCTAGGTACTTTTGCCAAACGACTTTTCTGTTCTCATAAGTTTTCAAAGGCGGAAAGGTTTCATATTGTGGAAGATTAGCTAGTAATTTATTTCTTATTCCAGTTCCAATTAAGAAAGTAACGACTTTAATTGAGTACATTTGACTATTTACCAAAACTTCAATTGCGAGACACTCACGGATTAGTCGCATTGGTCTCGTGTTCCTCAACAGCAGGTCCTCCAAGCCCCTTTTCGTCGTAGTGTAATTTCTCGCGAACTTGAGCAGTATTTTCGATACCTTTGAGTTGATATGTGCGGAATTTCCTGGCCGGAACTCTGTTGAGGAAGAGCTCGTCGAGACTGAAAGCGTTAGTTTCTGTAACAGTGATGGGGATGTACGATTCAAGAGTGAAGCCGAATGTCTCTGGGAGCCAGAAGTATTGATAAAGAGCTGTGAGTAAACACCCACCGCCGAAGACGTAACCAACTTTGCCAGACCAGTTGAGTTCCAAAGGATTCAAAAAGAATGGAAGTAGGTAGGTAATAAGTGCGGTGAGAAGCCAACAAATTCCCATGGCGAGAGACATCGTGTACGAGCGGAGACGATTGGACGGAATCTCAGATGCGCAGGACCAAGAACAAGGTCCAATAAAGATGACATACGCCTGGCAGTCAGACAACGTCCAAGGAATGAGATACTTGAGTATAAAGGATCGAGAACGCAACCATGGCTTTACCCGTGGACGTCGTCTGTTTTCCAGTTGTCAAACCCGCAATAATAATGAGGAAAATGGCAGCGAGAATCTCTCCGGTGATGAACATTGGGCGTCGACGGTAAATGTTCATGAGTTTGAGGGCCAGGAGGGTAGTAAGCACGCCAATAGCTTGACCGACAAGAGTGATGGCAAAGGGGTTTGCAATTCCGGCGACGGTGTAAAAGTAGGTTGAGTATCCCACGACCAGGTTGATTCCGCTACCAGCTTGTGTCGACGAGCAGAGAATCGCGAGAATAGTACGACGTAGATCGGTGCCGCGGAAGAGATCGAAGAAGGAAACGTTGTGGCCGAGTTCCTGTTCGATTCGGGTAGTCTCTCGGATTTCATTCATCTCAATCAGGATATCCTCTTCAGGACAAGCCCTGCCGCGAAGTCGCTTCAATGCCTTCAAAGCGGAATCATGTTTTCCCTTCGTGGTAAGCCATCGAGGGGACTCCGGGATGAAAAGTCTGTTGTTAGTCAAATTTGGCAAAAGGACATACGCAAAGACGAAGAGAAAAGTGGGAATAATGTATAAGATTCCCAGCGGGATTTGATAGCCAGATTTTGAAGTCCAGTCGCGGAATGTATAGATTACTCCGGCCCCGAAAATACCACCGCAACTCTGGAGAAAGATGTAAATAGTGACCATGGAACCGCGCAAGTTGGCAGGAGCGACTTCCGAGATGTAGAGAATCGTTGCGGAGACATACAAGCCGTTGGCAATACCGAGGAAAGTTCTACCGACGTAAACGACGCTGTGCTTAGTAGTGGTGATCTGAATAGTAATTGCGATGATGCTAAAGATGTATCCGACCCAGAACGACGCTCGACGCGGGAACCATCTCGATAACGGAGACTGGATAAGTCCGCCACCAGCGAGACCCAGTTGGAGCAAGGCAGTCATCAACGATTGAAAAGTGGAGTCGATTCCATATCCTCCAGGGAGAGAGGGATCGGCGAAACCAAACACGGAGAGGAAAGATGGCATAGCCTGGAAACTGTTACTAAAGATGGTGTCCATGTTGAATTGAAAGAAGGCCATCGCCATGAGGACACAGATCGCGATACATTTTCGACTCTCCCATGCCGTACGCGGAGGTGCAGTGGTGATAATACCGCCGCTGCCGTGCGTTGGACCACTGAATTCACCCATGTTCTTCGAGGGCAATCAATAATGCCGAAGGGGGATATAATATACTGCTTGATAGCCATGTTCGGCATATGGAGACAAAACGCGGCAGATTGCGTGGCATCGCGAAAATTGTGGGGAACTGCGGAGGGAACTGCGGAGTCTCCAAGCGATCCCCAGAATTTGAAATTGAAACAGGGCGAGCGTACACAACAAGCCGGCGTGACGCAGTAATCACCGCCGGACGAAACGTATTGCTAGACACGGAACAGACGGCGGGGGGCGGCAATCCAAAGCTCATCGGCGTCGGCTGTGGAGTCACCCAATGATTAATCATCTATTTGATGTTAGGACGGGGAATTCTAAGCGATCAGCCACCAGAAACCAGGCACAAAAGTGCGTGTTACCTTCACTGCCGATCCATTGCTTCACCATACCGTAAATGCCGAGAGCCTAGCGTCAACCGATGGTTAAGACAAGCAACATGAGGTGTTCTTCAGTGAACTTCAGCCGTCGGTGATCGCATTTCGGCAAAACAGTGGGGCCACTTTGGCGGTGTAGGTCATCCGGGCACGGACCCTTGAGATGGAGACTTAGTATGTCAGGACTTTTGTCCTTCTCCGCAATAGGAAACATGAACCCGATCGGCAGGGATGAAAACGTGCGGGAAGATAAGTTAATATTGGCCCAAGGTTGCTTAAGCTATTATCCGGATACTAAGACTATGCTCTTCTGCCGATGACAGTGTGCCTACCGCCTGGGTTAGCAAAGTCTATTCGATAAACGTACGCAATTGAGTATAGACGATATTCAGGGTTCTCCAAATCCGATACAACCTTCTGTGCAAATCTTGCCCTTTCAGTGTCATCAGGATACACGTGTTTCAATTTGTCGACTAGCGCTACGATAGCCCCATTCCAAACTGCAATAGCCTTGCGGGCGGCAGCATTTCGCTGGGTATTCCCTCCTACAGTCAAAAAATTCGACACGAAATGTTAAATACCAGGATTCCGCCAATCTCCAATGTCGATTACTGTGCGTTTGACCGCGACATCCACAAATCCCGCAATCTTAAAGCTCCCTTCAACATGCTCGCCGGAGGTATACGTGCCCCTTTTCACACACACATCGTGGAAATGTTTGTCAAACTAAGGTGAGAGAAGATGTCGTGTTGGCACAAACCTGTCGAATTGCAGAGTCTTCTGGTACTATCCCCTCAGAAAACAAGCCATGACCTTGGAATTCCGTACACTGGGCCCAACCAGTGCCAGGTTTGATCACTCGATATACGTCTCTCATGTAACAGGGCCATTGCGTTTGTTTAACTCCAGCATTGATGATTCTCATTAGTGGAGGTGACGCACGGCGGTACCTTGAGTGAACAAGATCCACGGTTCCATCATCAAATTTCAGACCGTCTGTCAAATCGCCAACAATGAATTTGCAGTTGCTTGGAATCGTCCCATGAGGGAGAATCGGTGAAAGGTCCAGTCCCGTAACTATCGTACTCGGAAATTCCTCCGCTACTTCGACCACCCACCGACCAGAGCCAGCGCCAACGTCGAGGATGCGAGTTGGTTTGGGACCAATAGGGGCGAGGATGTTCGCGCCAAGGAGATAGCTGAACATGAGGTGCAAGTTGTCTAGACGTGTATGTTCCTCGGTGTCGTTTGGTAGGGGATATTCATTTCCCTCGACACCATGATATCTACTATTGCCAAGGCATGGGCGATTCTGTACCTTCTCCTTCCGTCGTGCTTATAATGATAAGTACTATCGGTCTCAACTTCTGTCTTGTTAGTAGAGTCACTCGGCGACCAAGTCAGCAGATTAATGGTGGTGGTTATGCCTGATATTCGGCCATTATCGTCTCCGGGGTCCGCTCGGAAGTGGTGAATTCTGGGTCAAGTTTAAATCATTTTCGCCGGTTTAGGCAACCGTGACATTAGGCCATCCTAAAATCTACGCTGCCTAGTGGGGTAATATGCTGAGATTCGATGATCATCAGAGAATCGAAAGTACGCTTCGATTCTGCAAATGCGGAGGATAATATATATTAAGGCACTACTTTTCATATCCCCACCGTGCGAACACCAAGATGCCACCAGGATGCAACTACAATACATTGTTTCCATATTGTTTACCACCAGATCAGGAAGCTCTGTACAAACGAGGGAACTAAAACACATCCTCTTCAGGGTTTCTACCCTCTGTTATCCGATCTTCAATTTCCAGGTTCCCCATTTGCGTAGCCAAATCAACATCCTCGACACTCAGAACCCGAACTTGTTGTGCCGGGGGGCCCACCTTCCAAGGTCCAAAACCTTCCTCAGCAAGGTTAGGCATATCCCACCAAACCGAAAGGACTTTCGTAATGGGCTCAAGGGAGAAATGTCCGAGTTCCTCGAAATGAGCGAGTTTATACCACAACCACATTCGTATTTCAGGGGCACACGACTTCCCGGCGATCGGCAACGGGGAAAGGCATGGGAATAAGAGATCCTGATTGAAACCAAACGCCGCTTCGAGGCCGGCAAACGATCGACATTGCTCGTACGCTGCGGCTGCTGCCATTTCCTGATCCCTTTCCAAGAGCTCCGATGTGGCGAGGCTTTGTCCTGTTTCCGCCCGGAGGAGAGGGTAAACAATCGAGTGGAGGTAGGTCTGAACAGAATATAAAAGGAGACGCAAAAATCCCGCCGGAGGAAACTGAAATATGTACGGAATAAATGGAACAGGCGGACAACATTCGGAATGATGAGAATCAAACGTAACGGGGTATCCTGCCTCCTCGAGAACTTCCTCGACAAGCGGCGAGTACATGAACTCCTGCAGTTCTTGGTCAAATTGTCGAATTTGTTGACTGAGACGGGCCACCGCCTGGGACCTTTGTGAACCGTGCAATGCCTTGAATGCGGGAATGCCGACGAAAACATCTACAAGCTGAGGATACAGTGCAGAGAGCTGAGGCCAGAGATCGTCCAAGATTCGTCCTTTGCGTTCATTCGGCGCTAACCGGTGGTATTCCGATTCGGCAAGGCGCTGTCGTTCCCGTACGTTTTCGTACCGCCATATGCGAGGAAGAAGATGTTTACGTGCGAAGAGAAGGCAAGTATAGTCTTCGAAGTTCCAATACCATTCCAGCAACGATCGACCGAGCATGGTTGCTGACTGCCGCAACGGAGTCGAGCAATTCTGGAGGATGTGAGCCACGCCCTCGAGATGTCGAAAACACTTGGCGGCGTCGCCAAAGAATCGCTACCCATCAGCTCAAGAATGAAATGGGAAAATACATCAATGGTGGCTAACTGCAAAGCTGTCGCAATTGCAATATTACATTCCATTAGATTCATGGACTCATTATCCAAGAGCAAGCGCAACTCTTTCAAGGCTGCAGCGTAGTAATAAAATGCGGTATACCGAGCCCCGAGGTTTACTTTCATCGAATAAATCAATGCGGAGAAAGACACCATTGCGTAACGAAGCGGATCCGATTGCTCCGCCATCGCCAATAACCAACCTTTGCAAAAATGGTGAAAATCGTACCATTTGAAGTAGTGAGCCGGCACTACCACTCGCTCGTGATAGGTGAGGAAAAATCGAATCGCTTGTGCTTCATTTGGTTTCGGCGATCGGGGAACAAGGGAGAGGTCTGGACTAGGCGGATTGTGGCAGTACAAGGGAGGAGTTTCCGGAGCGAGCGGAAACAAGGACTCAAAGAATGACAGACGATCCGTTGGCCAGCGTGGATCCATTTCCGAATCAGTTGACGGCTTGAAAATTACCACGTCGTCGCTCTGTTCATCATGGTCCCCGAGACTCGATTCGGAGCCACTACTAGGAGGTCGAAGTTCCGATGACGTCCGAAATGGATCGTGGACCGAGCTCAGTCGAATTGGGTCTAACATCGATGGATACGTACATTCTCGGGCGCCTATCTGGCAGCGAGAACAAATCGGTTTCCGTTCGTCGCACTGCGCATATTAATCGGGCTTCAATGCGGATTCACACCTTGATTCTTCGTTTCCGACATGTCAAACACCCTATACACATCAGAAATCTATCGACTGTAATGGTATCCTTACCTGTTCGTGCCCTGGAGTGTTTTCGCCTCCTTCGTGGTCGTGTGTCCGCCATTGTCGGATGCTGTGGGGGTGGGGGAAAGGAAGAAAACCACGTACTCACAATCACACGCCAGAGAAGTGGATTAATTTTGCCAGTCTGCAAGCCTCCATGCAGCCGACTATAGAACTCCCAATGGACCAAGGGCGGGGATAATCCGTTCCAATCATCTAATTGAAGATGAGGGTGCGGCGCTGCATGAGGCTTGAACTTTAATTTCGGTGGAACCCTGGCTGCTTAAAATTCATGTCACAAATTGATAAGGTCACGAAGTTGCGGCAAACCGCCTGTCGCCGTTAGCACATGCAAGGCACTTATTTAGACTCCATTGCAAATCGTTTTCCCGGAATCCGAATGCTTTAAACATAATTAATAGATTGTTAATGCAAATGGAATTTGAAATCAGCGATGTCGCCTCCTGAGGCGGCACTGAAAGATTAATCGCTAGTTGCGTTACGGAGGTAAATTCAAATCTTTTCCTGACTCGAAAATTCCATATATGTGGAGACCAACTGTACATCTGTTTCTTTCAATTCGCTTGGCTTTTATCAGAAATTAGCACATGCCTCCAGGTCGTCCCCGTTCAACAAATCCGACTCAAGCTCCAAGAGTGTTTGAAAGACGGCGTTTCTCGCATATATCGGGTAAAGAGGCGTGTCCCAATACCGTGTCATGATACCCGCAGCATGAGCCTGTTGAATCTGCGTCGTAATCGTTTGTCGGACGGTATCGTTTGCGGGGTTTTTGCCGTCCCAGCCCACTAAAACTTCATAATCTCCAGAGGCGATTGGGGATAGACTGGGTGTAAATGTCGAATTTAGATGACCTAGAGGACCATCGAAAAACACGTCCCTGGTTGTGTTGCCGACTAATTGATTCAACGGTGTGTTTCCTTTCAAATTCAGCGGAATGATGCAACTTCAGA
>Ga0335073_10016907_pt1 | contig 10203 bp, 8 predicted proteins | sample Lox_Sample_22_FD_207093 | JGI IMG/M metagenome (GOLD analysis project Ga0335073, IMG submission 207093) | Soil microbial communities from Loxahatchee National Wildlife Refuge, Florida, United States - Lox_Sample_2.2 | ecosystem: Environmental > Terrestrial > Soil > Wetlands | place: USA: Florida... | reverse complement strand
CTTCATCGTCGCGGTCCCGATCGCCGCGCTGGCCTTCCTGGCGACCTGGCTGATCCCGCAGGTCGAGCTGCGGAAGTGGTCGTCTGCTGAGACGGCGCCCGTGGTGGACTAGGCGGCGGTGGACTAGGGCGGTGGACTAACACGGTGGCAGATCTAGACAGTGGCGGATTTAGACAGTGGCGGATTTAGGCGCCGATTCGTCGCCAGGACTGGTTGCAGTGTTTAGCCGCGGCTGAGACGCTCATTCCGGCACTACGGTGACGGAGGGGATTCAATGGGCGGCAGATTCGGTGACCTGAATGGCGCTGTCAGCCAGCAGACGCATGAACCATTGCGCGCCGCCGTCGCCGGCGCGACCAGCCCGCCCGCCGCCGATGCCGCGCTGCGCGCGCCGGGATCGCTGCCGTATCCGAAGCTTGCCGCCGGAACGGACACCATCCCCCAGATCAAGCACATCGTCGTGCTGATGATGGAGAACCACTCCTACGACAACCATCTCGGCATGCTCGACCGGGCCGGCGCCGACGGCTTCAAGCTCGGCGCGGACGGGAAGCCAGTCGAGACGAATCCGTATCCGGACGGCAAGCTGCAGCACACGTTCCGGATGCCTACCACCTGCCAGTTGTCCGGGAAGCCCAGCCAGACCTGGACCGACAGCCACATTCAGCTAGCCAGCGGCCACAACACCGGTTTCGTCAGGTCAGGCAGCGGGCCGGTAGCGATGGGCTACTGGGAAAAGGCGGACCTGCCGTTCTACTATTCGCTGGCCTCGACGTTCCCGATCGCTGATCACTATTTCTGCTCGGTACTCGGCCAGACATTTCCTAACCGCCGCTATCTGCTCGCGGCAACCTCGCTCGGCATGGTCAACGACGGTGTGCCGGATCCGCTCGCCTATCCCGCGAACGGCACCATTTTTGACCGGCTGCACACGGCCGGGATCACCTTCGCCGACTACTACCAGCTGGAGGAGTCGATCCTTCCCGCGCCGACAATGGCGCTGTTCCCGGAATTGATAGTGAAGTACGCGGGCCACCTCCACGACATCGATGACTTCTTCGCGGCCGCTAAGGCGGGCACCTTGCCGGGGTTCAGCCTGGTCGAGCCCTCGTACTCGAAGAACTCCGAAGAGAACCCGCAGAACATCGCGTACGGCGAGCAGTTCGCCGCATCCGTCATCAACGCGGTCATGGCTGGCCCCGGCTGGGAGAACACGCTGCTCATCTGGACGTTCGACGAGCACGGCGGGTATTACGACCACGTCGCCCCGCCGGCCGCCATCGCCCCGGACGACATCCCGCCGGACGCGACGGTCGCCTACACCGGCTTCCGCCAGTACGGCTTCCGGGTGCCGTGCGCGATCGTCTCGCCGTGGGCGCGGGCGGACTACATCTCCCACGAGGTCTTCGATCACACCAGCATCTGCGCGCTCGTCGAGCACAAATGGAACCTGCCGGCCCTGACCTACCGCGACGCGAACGCCAACGCCATGCTCGACATGCTGGATTTCAGCACTGCCGCGTTCGAGCATCCGCCTAAGCTGGCCAGCCCGCTGCTGGACACCGACCCGGCGGCGCTCGCCTGCAACACCAGCGGGCCGGGCACGATCCCGCCACCCGGATCAGTCAGCTAATCAGCTCATTGTCTTGCTGGCCCGGCAGGTCCTACGCTGCGGGATACTGGCCAAGACAAGGAGACATGCTGGGATGGCTGACCTACAGGGCACGTGCGATGAGCGCTTCGGCGCGCTGGCGGACGCACTGGCGCGGAATGTGGACTCGGGGGCTGAACTCGGCGCTTCCGTCGTGCTCGACCTCGACGGCGAGATAGCCGTCGACTTGTGGGGAGGCTACCGGGACGAGGCCCGGACGCAGCCGTGGGAGCAGGACACGATCACCAACGTCTGGTCGACGACGAAGACGGTGACCAGCCTGGCAGCGCTGATGCTGGTCGACCGCGGCGAACTGGATGTGGACGCGCCGGTCGCCCGGTACTGGCCGGAGTTTGCCGCGGCCGGAAAGCAGGACGTGCTGGTCCGGCACCTGCTGTCGCACACCTCGGGCGTGTCGGGCCTCGACCAGCCTGCCGTCATGGAGGACCTGTACGACTTCGACAAGGCCGCATCCCGGTTCGCCGCCCAGGCGCCATGGTGGCCGCCGGGCACCGCATCGGGCTACCACGCCCTCAACTTCGGGCACCTCATCGGAGAGGTACTGCGCCGCATCACCGGGATATCGCTCAAGCAATTCGTGGCCGACGAGATCGCCGGGCCGCTCGGCGCCGACTTCCAGATCGGGGCCGCGGAACGCGACTGGGGCCGGATCGCTAACGTGGTACCGCCGCCGCCGCTTCCGTTCGACCTCGAGGCCCTCGGCGTGGACAGCCCGGTGGTCAAGACGTTCACCGGGCCGCCCGCCGAAGCTTCCGCCGCGAACACCGCGGCCTGGCGGCATGCCGACATCGGCGCCGCCAACGGCCACGGCAACGCGCGGTCGGTAGCCAGGATCCTGTCGGTGATCTCGCGCGGCGGTGAGGTCGACGGAGTCCGTCTGCTCGGCCCGGAAACCATCGAGCTGATATTCCGCGAGCAGGCCAACGGCGTCGACTTGGTCCTCGGCGTACCGCTCCGCTTCGGCATCGGCTACGGGCTACCCCAGCTCGACACGCTGCCCTACGTTCCCGACGAGAAGATCTGCTTCTGGGGCGGCTGGGGTGGCTCGGTCATCGTCATGGACCTCGGCCGGCGCATGACGATCTCGTACATGATGAACAACATGGGACCGGGCATCATCGGCTCGGACCGCAGCGAGCAGTACGTGCGGGCGATCTACGACGTGGTGTCCGGCTAGCCGCCGGACTGGCCGCGCTCGAGCTCGAGCAGCGAGATCGCGGCTAGCTCGTTCGTAACCAGGACGTCCAGGAAGCCGCCGCGCAAGGCACCGAGAATCGCCGGTGCCTTGTGCACTCCGCCGGCCACACCGACGACCTTCGGGACGGACTTCAGGTCGGCGAGCTCGATACCGATCCGCCGGTCGTGCAGGGCAATGTCGACGACCTTGCCGTCAGAGTCGAAGAACTGGCCGAGTATGTCGCCAGCCACGTGGTGCCTGCGCAGCAGCGCGAGGTCATCGTGGCTGAGATAGCCAAGCTGCACGATCGTGGCGTCCGCCGTCGGAGTCCCGACGCCGACCACTGCCAGCTCGGCCTCGCAGGCGTGCTTGAGCACTTGCTGGATGGTGGGTTCCTCCCGCAGCGCCGCGGCCAGCGCGGGTGAGGAGAGGTAAATCGGCGCCGGTATGACTGCAGCCGTCGTCACCGGCTCGCCGTCGGCGTCGCCCTTCGATGACAGGATGGTCTGAAGGTACCCGTCTACCCCGCCGGTGAGCGTCGCCATGTGAATAGGCCCGACCGCGCCGAAGTTCGTGGCGGCGATTACACGTGACACAGTCTCGCCCCAGCCCACGCCAAGGCTCCCGCCGGGCCGCAGATGCGTGCTCAGGAACTGCGACCCGCCGAGGCCCACGCGCGCGTTCAGCGCATGGTGATCGCCCGGCTCCTTATCGTGATCGGGCACGACCAGCGCCTCAGACAGGTCGAACACCCGCCGCAGTTCGGCGCTCAGCTCGAAGGCGTTGAGGTACTCAGCGTTCAGGTTGATGGACACCAGCCCTACGCGCCGGGCGCGATCGAGCAACCGCCCGACCGATGCGCGCGACACCGAGAGCCGCTTCGCGATCTCGTCCTGAGTCAGTTCGTCTTTGTAGTAGAACCACGCGGCCCGCAGCAGGAGTTCCTCTGAACTCCAGCGGCCGACGTCGATCCCGTTGTTCCTCACCAATCGCCTCGCTCAGGGCCCTCTGACAGCAGTGTCCGCACCACGTGAACGGGCCCACCGAAGCTTAACTCGCGGCCGGGTAAACCGGCCAGAGACAATGAGCAGTCGCTCAGAGTCTTGACATATGCCCACCGTGATGTAGAAGGATCATACTCAGTCGCCGCCATTGCGATTTCCGGGAGGTCGGATGTCTGCACCCCAGGCGCCAGAACCGGTCGCGACCGGAGTACTTGACCTCGGCTTGCGCGACTCGGCCGTCATCGTCACCGGCGCGGGCAGCGGAATCGGCGCAGCGACGGCGCGGCTGCTCGGCGGCGCGGGTGCCAGCGTGGTGCTCGTCGGCCGGCGCAAGGACGCGCTCGAAGCGCAGGCCGACCTCATCGGTGCGGCGAACGGCGAAGCCTTCTGCGTGGCTGCCGACCTGGCGGAGCCGGAGAGCCCGGCCCGGGTGGCGGCTGCCTGCCGTGAGCGCTACGGCCGGATCGACGGCCTGGTCAACAACGCGGCCATCGTCAGGCACTGGCCGGTCGGCGAATGGAGCACCGAGGCGTTCGACGAGCATTTCGCGACCAACGTGCGGGCCCCGTACTTCCTGATCCAGGCTGTCCTGCCGGACCTGCTCGCCTCCAGCATCAAGTCAGTCGTGAACATCAGCTCGTCGTCCGGCTCGCTGGAGCTGACCGGCCAGTCGGTGTACGGGGCGACCAAGGCCACGATCAACTACCTGACGAAGACGCTGGCGGGCGAGCTAGCGCCGTCCGGTGTCCGGGTGAACTGCATCGCCCCCGGCCCGATCGACACGCCGATCCACGCGACCTGGGCGGACGACCTGGACGCGGCCTACATCTGGCTGGCCGAGCAGGTGCCGCTCGGCCGGATCGGCAACGCCGACGAGGTAGCCCGCTGGATCGCGCTGCTGCTCAGCCCGCTCGCCTCGTTCATCACCGGGGCCGTCATCCCGCTGGACGGCGGCCAGGTGCTGCACCGTGACTGACCACCCCGCCATAAGCAGCCCGGTAACAGCCCCGGTGGCAAGCGGCCCGGTCGTTAGCAACACGGTGACCATGGAGGCGCCGCTGCTCTCCGCCGGGATCCTGACTGCCGACCTGACCCGGCTGGGCGCGGAGCTGGACCTGATCCGCGGCCGCGCGGAGTTCGCGCATGTCGACGTGATGGACGGCAGCTTCTGCCCGCAGCTCACGGTCGGCCCGGCGGTGATCGCAGCGGCCGCGTCGACCGGCGTGCCCGTCGATGCGCACTTGATGGTCGACGAGCCCGGCCGCATCCTGCCGGACGTCGTGCGGGCCGGGGCGTCGATCGTGACCGTGCATGCCGAGGCAAGCAGGCACCCGCACCGGGTCTTGAGTGAGCTCACGGCGTTGTCAGCCGATGTCAGCCCGGTGATGCGCGGCTACGCGGTCAACCCCGGCACGCCTGTGGGCGTTATCGAACCGCTCCTCGAGCTGATCGACCTGGTGCTCGTGCTCGCGGTCAGCCCCGGCTGGTCGTCGCAGGCTCCTGCGGCCAATACCGCGCGCCGCATCGCGGCAGTCCGCGAGCTCGCCGCAGCTGCCGACCACCCGATCCTGGTCGGCGTGGACGGTGGCGTGACGCTGCGCAACGCCGCCGAAGTCGCGACGTGGGGCGCCGACCTGGTTGTCAGCGGCAGTGCGATCTTCGACGGCCGTGACCCGGCCGGCAACCTCACCGCCATGCTCGCGGCCCTGCGGACCCGGCCCCCAGTCGCATCCCGCACCGCCGCAGTCCGTACGGCCGCAACTTCAGTGAGCCCAGGAGGCACGCAATGACCGACACCGCCGGACGCATCGTCACCCCGCCCACTCCGATGGCGATCTCCCAGATCGCCATCGTGGTCCGTGACATGGAGGCATCGCTCAAGGCTTACACCGAGAACCTCGGCTGGGGCCCGTGGAGCGTCTTCGATTACAAGCCGCCGTTGCTGCACGACACGATGGTGCGCGGCGAGCCGGTCGAGTTCCGGATGATCGGCGCTGAGACGAAGGTTGGCGACCTCGGCTTCGAGCTGATCCAGCCGGTCAGCGGCCCGAGCATCTACCAGGAGTACCTGGACACCTACGGCGAGGGCGTGCAGCACATCGCCTGCATGAAGCACAACGATGCTGACAGTGAGCTGCTCAAGGGCCACTGGCGGGAGCGCGGCGCCGACGTGCTGATGAGCGGCCGGATCGGCGACTCCATCGAGTTCTATTACCTGGACACCGGCCCGATCATCAAGTGGGTGCTGGAGTCCGGGAACGGCCACGCGATCGAGCTGAAGCCGAGCTACGTCTACCCGTCATGACGCGTCAGGAAAACGCGGCCAGCCCTGCTGGCGCTAACCGCTGGAGGCGGTGAACCCATGCCCGACAACGACGAACTCACTGAGGGCGCGCGGTTTCAGTCGCAGGTGCCCGCGCCTGTCCATGTCAGCAAGCTGAAGGGTGCGGGCGCGCTGGACTGGGGCATGCAGAGCCGGCTCGCCCGGGTGTTCACGCCCGCGACCAACCGCACCGTCATGCTCGCGATCGACCACGGTTACTTTCAGGGTCCGACGACAGGCCTGGAGCGGGTGGACCTGTCGATCGTCCCGTTGCTCCCGCACGCAGACGCGCTCATGACCACCCGCGGCATGGTCCGCTCGACGATCCCGCCAGCCTCCGGCGTGCCGATCGTCCTGCGAGCCAGCGGTGGCCCCAGCGTGCTGAGGGAGATGTCCAACGAGCACATCGCGGTCGCGATGGATGATGCGCTGCGACTGGATGCCGCTGCGGTAGCTGTCCAGGTTTTCATCGGCGGAGAGTACGAAACCCAGTCGGTGCGCAACATGACCAGGCTGGTGGACCAGGGGCAGCGAGCCGGCGTGCCGGTTCTCGCGGTCACCGCGGTCGGCCGTGAGCTGACCAGAGACGCCCGGTACCTGCGCCTCGCGGTGCGGATCTGCGCTGAGCTCGGCGCGCATGTAGTCAAGACCTACTACTGCGCTGAAGACTTCGACACCGTGACCGCGGGCTGCCCCGTGCCGGTGGTCATGGCGGGCGGCCGCAAGCTGCCCGAGCTCGAAGCTCTCACGATGGCGTACCGCGCCATCGAGGGCGGAGCGGCCGGAGTGGATATGGGCCGCAACATCTTCCAGAGCGACCACCCGGTCGAGATGATCCGCGCCATCCGTGCGGTGGTGCACGAGTCAGCCAAGCCGGAGCACGCCTACGACGAGTTCGTGCGTCCGGCCCTGCAGGGCAACTGAGGCGCACGCCTCGATAACCAGGGAGGCAAGACCATGACCCAGTCCACCAGTCCCGCCGGCGTAAGTCCGCCAGAACAGGCCGGCGCCAGTCTGAAATCCGGCGCCATCAGGCTGCCGGGCGTGCTGATGCAGAGCGTCACCAGCATCGCCCCTGCCATCGCCGGCATGTTTACTGTGCCGTTCATCGTGCTCAACGCGGGAGTCAGCGCGCCGATGGCCTACCTCGGCGCGTTTATCATCGCGTTGCTGCTCGGCTATGTGCTCGCCCAGTTCAGCAAGCACCTGTCGTCGACCGGCACCTACTACACGTTCGTGTCCCGCTCGCTCGGCGGCCGCTGGGGCTTCCTGGTGGCCTGGGTGTACCTGCTGTTCTACCCCGTCGTGATCGCGCAGGTCGGGTCCTTCATGGGCTCGACGCTCCAGTCCACGCTCAAGGCCGAATGGAACATCACCTTCGAGTGGTGGTGGTTCATGGTCTTCCTGATCCTGTTCGTCGCCTGGACCGCCTGGCGCGGCGTCGAGCTGTCAGTCAACCTGCTGATCGTGCTCGGCATCTTCGAGGCTGTGATCGTGCTCGCGATAGCGCTGAGCGGCTTCGCCAGCCCGGGCACTGGCGGGGTGAACCTGAACTGGATCTCGAACTCGTTCCACAGCAGCCACTTGCACGGCCTGTTCCTCGGCGTTGTGTTCGCGATCTTCGCGATCACCGGCTGGGACGCGGCGGCTCCGCTGGCGGAGGAGAGCCGCGACCCCAAGCGGACCGTCCCGCGGGCCGTCATGGGCTCGATCCTCATCATGGGCGTGTTCCTGGTCGTGGTGTCCTGGGGACAGACCAGCGGCTGGGGCACGACCAAGCTGCCGGCCTTCGCTAGTTCCGCTCAGCTGCCTGCCTTCGTCATCGGCCAGCGCCTGTGGGGCGGCGCCTGGATCCTCATCCTGCTCGCCCTCTTCAACTCGGCCATCGCGGTGTCGATCGCGTGCACGAACGCCTCGACGAGGTTCCTGTACGGCATGGCTCGTGCCAAGGCGCTGCCGTCCTGGCTGCTGAAGGTGCACCCGAAGAACCAGACGCCGACGAACGCGGTCATCACCCAGACCGGCATCAACATCGTGCTGGGCCTGATCCTGCCGGTCATCATCGGGGTTGCCAACGTCTACAACGTCACCGGTACCTGGTTCACCTTCGCGCTGGCATTCGTCTACATCGTCGCCAACGTCGGCCTGTATCTCTTCTACAAGCGCGAGCACCCGACCGAGTTCGGCTGGGGCAAGCACGTGCTGATCCCCGCGATCGGCTCGATCGCGCTGGCCGTCGTGGTGTACTACTCCGTCGTGCCGCTGCCGGCCTGGCCGGTCTCCCTGGCGCCGTTCATCGTGCTGGGCTGGCTGGTGATCGGAATCTTCGTCGTCTTCTTCGTGTACCGCGGCCGGCGAGCTGACGATCTGTCCCTCGCCGGCGTCGCCATGGGCGAGGCCGTCGAGCACGCGATAGAGGAGCGCGTGCTCGCGCACGACCAGCTGCCGTCGCCGGAGGGCGAGCGGTAACCGGCCCGGGTTACCGGGCGCGCGGGACTACCTGGCTTTCACCGCGCGCCCGGTCAGCCGGTCGGTGTCGACCCGGCCGCGGCCGAAGGCGTCCATCTTCTTCCACCGGCCAGGCAGGTCGAGGATCTGCAGATGGCCGACACGCAGCGGCAGCGCCGGGTCGACGATCAGGTTGTCGCCCTGCGGCTCCAGGCCGAGGCCGGCGCGCAGCAGCAGTAGCGGGGCCCCGGTCGACCATGCCTGCGGGCTGCAGGCGGTCGGGTACTGCACCGGGTACCGCGTCGTGCTGCGGTGATAGCCGCCGAACGCCTCGGGCAGCCGTCCGTCGAACACCTCGGCCGCCTCCATGATGCCGGCCACGATGCAGGCCGCCTCTTCCTTGAACCCGTAGCGGCGCAGGCCCCAGGCGATGAACGAGTTATCGAACGGCCACACCGTGCCGACGTGATAGCCGATCGGGTTGTACCGCGCCTCGCCCTCGGCCATCGTGCGGACGCCCCAGCCGGAGAACAGTCGCGGCCCGAGCAGGTGCCGGGCGATGGACTTGGCCTTGGATGTCTCGACGATGCCGCTCCACAGCAGGTGCCCGATATTGGAGGTCAGCGAGTCGACGCGGCGCCCGTCGTGGTCAAGGGCGACCGCGAAGTACTCTCCGTCCTCCACCCAGAAGTCACGGTTGAACCTGCGCTTCAGGTCAGCGGCTTCCTTCTCCAGCCGGTCGGCGAAGGCATTGTCCTGCCAGACACGCCGTGCCAGCCGGGCGCCGCGCATCTTGGCGTCGTAGGCGTAGCCCTGCAGCTCGCAGGTCGCGCGCGGGAATCCGGGCAAGTCCCCGTTCCGGTAGGAAATTGAGTCCCAGGAGTCCTTCCAGCACTGGTTCTCCAGCCCGGTCTTCTGGTTGCGCCGCTGGTAGGAGACGTAGCCGTTGCCCTGCAGGTCGGCGTACTCGTCGATCCAGTTGAGCGCCGCACGGGCGGCGTGCTCGAGGCTGCGGACCAGCTTGGTGTCGCCGGTCCAGCGCTCGTACTCATCCAGCAGCACCACGTAGAGCGCGGTGGCGTCGGCGTTGCCGTAGTACGGGGAGTGCGGCCGCTCCTCGAACGCGGTCATCTCGCCGTAGCGCATCTCGTGCAGGATGCGGCCGGGATCCTCGTCGCGGAAGTCGTCGATCCTGGTGCCCTGGCGCTCGGCCAGCGCGAGCAGCGTGGTCGAGGCGAGTTCGGAGGTGAACGGCAGCGCCTGCAGGCTGGTGAAGATACTGTCCCGGCCGAAGATCGTCATGAACCAGGGCAAGCCCGCCGCGGGCAGAGACCGGCCTGGCATGGTGAGGGTGGAGAACCGAAGCGCAGCCAGGTCAGTGAGGCAGCGACGGTAGATGTGCCCGACCGCCTCCCAGTCGCACTCGACCGACGGCACCTTCTGCATCCACTTCTCCAGGCCGTGCGCGATGTCCTCGCGCACGCGCCGGCGGCCCTGCCCGCGGATGCCGATCGGGGCTTGCGGCGCTTCGTCCGGCGAGCCCTGCGACACGACGACATCGAGATCGGTGCTCCACTCA
>Ga0335073_10016906_pt1 | contig 10203 bp, 12 predicted proteins | sample Lox_Sample_22_FD_207093 | JGI IMG/M metagenome (GOLD analysis project Ga0335073, IMG submission 207093) | Soil microbial communities from Loxahatchee National Wildlife Refuge, Florida, United States - Lox_Sample_2.2 | ecosystem: Environmental > Terrestrial > Soil > Wetlands | place: USA... | reverse complement strand
TCAGGTACGGCGAGACCTCGCCGTCGTCGAGCCGTTCTACGGTGATCGCGACAGGCTCGTCGTCGGCCGTGGCGATGGAGTAGGACCGTTCCGCGGTGTAGCCGTCGTCGGCGGTCAGCCGGACGTCGATATGCTGCCCCGCCCGGTGCCCCGGCCAGTCGGGTATGTCGAGCTCGATCGTGCGGACCGCGTCCGTTTCCTGTTTCACCGCGGTCACGGTGGCGGTCTGCCAGGTCAGTCGCCCGCGTACCGCTGCTCTCGCCATGGGTCTCCGTATATGTGGTAGCCGTAGTTCTCCCAGAAGCCCGGCTGGTTGTGGTCGAGCAGTTCCAGGCCCCGCACCCATTTCGCACTCTTCCAGAAGTACAGGTGCGGCACCAGCAGGCGAGCTGGGCCGCCATGCTCGGGTTCGAGCGGCTGTCCGTCGTAGCCGAACGCCACCCAGGCCTGGCCGCCGAGGACGTCCTGAACCGGCAGGTTCGTGGTGTAGCCGCCGTCGCTGAACGCCATCAGGTAGGGGGCGTCGTGCGCTACTTGATCAAGCAGCGTCTCCACGGGCACGCCGCGCCACAGGGTGTCCAGCTTGGTCCAGCGGGTCACGCAGTGGATGTCGACGGTGACGTCCTGGGCGGGCAGCGCCTGGAATTCGTCCCACGTCCAGGACTTGAGAGTCTCGCCCGCCCGCTTGATCGAGAACGTCCATTCCGGCAGGGGTGTATGCGGCGTCGGGCCCGCCGACAGCACAGGGAAGCCCTTGGCGATGTACTGACCCGGTGGCACCCGGTCCGCCTCGTGTGCTTCGGGACGGCGGAAGTGACGGAAGCCACGCGAAACAGGGGGGCTCATAGCAGTAAGTGTCCTCTCCTGCCGTTTAGACGAGGTGCTCGCCACCGTCGACCGGGATGGACGCCCCGGTCAGGTATCCGTTGAACAGCGCGGCCTTCCGCTCGTCGCCGAGAGCGTCGTACGCACCGGTGTCGATGGTTCCGGGGGCGATAGCGTTGACCCTGATCGGCGCCAGCTCAACCGCGAGGCCAGCCGTGACCGCATCGACGGCGGCGTTGGTGGCGGCGACGGCGAGCATGCCCGGGGCCGGCTTCAGCGCGATAGCACGGGCGATTCCGCTGCCGCGGCCGATGATCAGCACGGTCTTGTCTTTCAGCGAAGGCATCTGGTCCCCCTCTGCCGGTGTCCTTTACCGATTGCAGGCCATCGGATTGCCACTCCACATCGTCAAAGTGAGGAGTGCGGGGGAACCACGGGACCGTTCAGGAGAAAAGGGACCCGCACCATTAGCCGACCTGACGGTGTGCGCCGCGAGTTACCCGGCAACAGTGGGGGATGCCGAAAATCGAGGACTACGCGCTGCTGGGAGACCTGCACACGGCGGCTCTCGTGAGCACCGCGGGGTCGGTCGACTGACTGTGCCTGCCGCGGTTCGACTCGCCCGCCGCGTTCGCCGCGCTGCTGCACAACAACGAGGCGGGACACTGGACGCTCGCGCCCGCGGGGGCGGGTACCTGCACCGCCCGCCGCTACGCCGGGAACACCCTGGTGCTCCAGACGGACTGGGTGACCGCGGACGGCGCCGTGCGGGTCATCGACTTCATGCCGCCCAGGGAGGGCACCCCGCACCTCATCCGCATCGCGGTCGGGCTGCGCGGCCAGGTGCGGATGCGCTCGGTGCTGCGACTGCGGTTCGACTACGGGCGCGTCGTCCCGTGGCTGCGGCACGAAGGCGGCCGGGCCGACGCGATCGCGGGGCCGGACCGGGTCCGGCTGATGTCCGCGGTGGACTTGGCCGGGCGCGACTGGGAGACGGTCGCCGAGTTCACCGTCGGGGCAGGCGACCGGGTCCCGTTCGTCATGTCGTGGGCGCCCAGCCACGAGCTCGAGATGCCGTACGCCGACGCGGAAGAAGCGCTGGCCGCTACGGAAGAGTTCTGGACCGAGTGGGTCTCGCACGCCGGATACCAGCCCGGCCCGTACCGCGACGCCATCGACCGGTCGCTCATCACGCTGAAGGCCCTGACCTACGAGCCGACCGGCGGCATCGTCGCGGCCGCGACCACGTCGCTGCCCGAGGAGGTCGGCGGGGTCCGCAACTGGGATTACCGGTACTGCTGGCTGCGCGACGCCACCTACACACTGCAGGCGCTGCTCGCGGCCGGCTTCAGGCGCGAGGCCGGCGCCTGGCGCGACTGGCTGCTGCGCGCCATCGCGGGCCAGCCGGAGGCGCTGCAGATCGTGTACAGCCTGGACGGCGCGCGCCGGATCCCCGAGGCCGAACTGCCATGGCTGTCCGGCTACGCGGGCAGCGCTCCGGTCCGCACCGGCAACGCCGCGTCCGGACAGCTTCAGCTCGACGTCTGGGGAGAGACGCTGGACGCGTTCTTCCTGGCCAGGCAGGCAGGCCTGCCCGCCGACCGGGAGGCGTGGGCGCTGCAGACCGCCCTGATGAACCACCTCGAGTCGGCCTGGAGCGAACCAGACAACGGGTTGTGGGAGGTGCGCGGCGACCGGCAGCACTTCACCCATTCCAAGGTCATGGCGTGGGTCGCGGCCGACCGGATGGCGCGCGCGGTACGGACGCAGGGGCTGCCGGGACCCGCGGCGCGCTGGGAACAGCTCCGCGACCAGATCCACCACGACGTGGTCACGCGTGCGTTCGACGCGGCGCGCAACACCTTCACCCAGGCCTACGGGTCCAGCGCGCTCGACGCCAGCCTGCTGCTGATCCCGCGCGTCGGCTTCCTGCCCGCCACCGACCCGCGGGTGGTCGGCACGATCGCGGCGGTCCGCCGCGAGCTGAGCGACGGCGGCCTGATCAGGCGGTACCAGACCACCGAGACCGACGATGGGGTCAAAGGCAGCGAAGGGCTGTTCATCCCGTGCTCGTTCTGGCTGGTGGACGCGCTGCACGCGGCCGGGCAGCAGCGGGACGCGACGTTGCTGTTCGAGAAGCTGCTTCTGCTGCGTAACGACGTCGGACTGCTCAGCGAGGAATGGGACCCGGCGGCCCAGCGCCAGCTAGGCAACACCCCGCAGGCGTTCAGCCACTTCGCCCTGGTTATCAGCGCCCTGCAGCTGCACAGCGGGACCGCGGCACGCAGCGATCATCCGATGCGGGCGAACGAGGCCGCGCGAGATGGGGCCATTTACCATGATGACCAATAGCGTCCGGTAGCGCATAACCGGAGGATGAGCGGTGACCGCCGCTGCCGGCCAGAGCACGGGGGCGACGTTGCACACTCCGCTCTCTCCGTCCGCCCGGCCAGGTCAGCAAGCCGGCGACGACCGGCTCAGCGATCTGCTGCCGCTCGGTGACTGGTACCGGCACCACTCGCTGCGCAGCTGGCCGGTGATGCTGTTTCTCGCGCTGATCTGCGTGCCGTCGATCGCGCTGTTCATCGTGGGCTCTAGCGCCACGACCACGACGTTCGATGCGGGCGCGTGGATCTTCGCGGCGTACTTCGCGGTCGCGTGGCTGCTGCTGCTCGGCGTAATCATCAGGCCGATGCACGTCACGAGGATGATGCTGCTGCTGGTGACGGTGGTCGCGCTGATAACGGAGATTCCGCTGGCAGTGGCGCTGGAGACCTCCTTGCACGCGACGAACGCGAACCTGCTGCCCAGCATCTTTACGATCGGCCTGCCCGAGGAGGTCGCGAAGGCGATCCCGGTGCTGGTGGTCGCGCTGGTTTACCGGGACCGGCGGGGACTCACGCCCCGCGACTACCTGTTCATCGGCGCGGTCAGCGGGCTGGTGTTCGGCGCGAGCGAAGTCGTCAGGTACTTCACGGTCAACGGCGTCAACGAGTTCTACCAGACGGTCCAGGGGGCGCTGCCGAGCATCGCGCACCTGATCCAGAACGGGCATGCGCCGTCGACCTCGATCTTCTCCGCGCTGATCGGCCCCGTGCTGTTCTTCATCCTCAACTTCGTCTGGCGCTTCGTCACCGACCCGATCAGCCACGCTTGCTGGGCGGGCCTGACCGGGTACTTCATCGGGCTGGCGGTGACCGGCAAGTACCGCTGGTACCAGGTCGCCTGGATCGGCGTCGTGGTGGCCGCCATCCTGCACGGGTTTAACGACTGGACCCAGGTCAACGGGCACCTCGCGTGGATTCTGGTCACGCTGGTCAGCGGGATCCTGTTCCTGGGCTACGCGAAGGTCGGGTCGCGCCACGATCTGCGCCGCGGCGAGATCGACCTGCCGGAGTTCATGGTGCCCCACGCGGCCCAGCCGGTGCAGCCGCACGCTCCGGCGCCCCATGCCCCGGCACCCCATGCCCTGGCACCCCGTGCCCCGGCACCCCGGGAACCGGCGGGGAGCAGGCGCGGGCGGCCGTGGTGGGAGCACTGACCTGCAGTTACGCGCGACGCGGCGCGGGCCCGGCGCCACTGTTTGCCGCCGGGCCCGCGCCCGTACCACTACCTGTAGGTAGCTACCAGTAATGCCGTCGACCACCCACAGCGTGACCCACCGCCCCGAGGAGCATGAGGATCAGGCCGATGACCAGGATGATGATGCCGATCGTCCACAGGATGGCGATCTTCGCGACAAAACCGATGATGAGCAGGATGATCCCGAGAATTATCACCGAAGTCTCCTATTCAGCGGGTTACTTCTCGCCGTGGCTAACTGCTCTGAGAAAGCGGCTTCAAACATGCGTGAGCCGAACTCAGCCATTGCTACGACGCAAGCTCACAGCACGCGATGATGCCGCTAGCTTGGAAAACTCTGCACACCACCGGGGACGGGCAGCTGACGACCGGCTTGACGCCCGCCGGAAGCCAGTCACCGGTACCTGCGATGAGCCGCGCTGTAGCGCAGTCCAGGTAGCTGACCTGCGTCATCACGAAGACGAGCCGAACGGGCTTCAGCTCACGGATCCGCAACAGGTAGCCATGAAGCAAACCCGCACTGGTCACGTCGAACTCACCGCGGAGCACGGCGGTCACGGTCTCGCCGGTCACGACCGCCTCGAAAACTGGCGGGCGCGCCGACGGCTCTATACACACGCTGCTATCCCGGTATAGCTCAGCGGTGCGGGCAGGCCCGGCTGCCCGTAGACCGCAGGGCCCACTCGCATCCATCACGAGCTGGCGCTACCAGTAGTGCCGACGGCCGCCGACGGCGTGGCCCACCGCTCCGAGAAGGGCGAGGATAAGGCCGATGACCAGCACAATGATGCCGATCGTCCAGAGGATGGCGATTTTCGCGACGAAGCCGACGATGAGCAAGATAAGACCGAGAATGATCATTGAATTCTCCTGTCGAGCAGAGGATCTCGGGCTATTGCCGACTGCTCTCAGGAGGCGTCTCAATCTCTTCGCGCGAGACGCGGGGACAGCGCCGACGTGACGCGGGCCGCGTGGTTCTTGGCGGCTTCGTAACGGCGGAATAAGTATATCTCAACTTCCCAGGGTCTCAGGCCTGCCGCACCGCGCCCTGCACAACCTCTGCGCAAACCACGGGGAGCTTGCGGCGCTCAGCCCTGGCTTTGGACCGGAGCTCCTCGTACGCCGCACGCGGTGAGATGCCCTGCGTCCCGATGAGGACACCCTTGGCCTGCTCGATGACCTGCCGCGAGTCCAGTGCGCCCTGCAGCTGGGTGGCGATTTCGGACTGCTCTTCACCCTGGATAATGCTGGCGATCAGCAAGGCCGCGAGATCCGTGAATGCCAGCAGCGCCAGCTCGTTGGCGGGCGACCACGGGCGGCTGCGCTCGGACAGCACCGCCACGACGCCGACCGCGTCCTGGTTATACGGCAGCGGGGTGGCGAGCACAGCCCTGACCTCTCGCTGGACAGCGGCCGAACTGAACAGGGGCCATCGGGACTCCTGCTCCAGGTCAGTCGCGCCAACCAGTTCCTTGGTATCAAATGCCTCGATACACGGGCCTTCCTGGTGACGGACCTGAAGATCCTCCAGGTGCGCGAACCGGTCATCAGAGGCGGCCACGCTGCGCAGGTGCTGCGCTCCGTCGGCGAGCATCAGGCCCGCCCCGTCGACGGCGAACATCGAGTGCGTCGTCGCTACGATCTCCCGGATCGCGTCCTCCACCCGCATCTGCCCGAACCGCAGCTTGCCAAGTTCGACAAGCGCCTGCCGCACGTCCTCCAGGGAGATCTCCATCGATCAGGCGCGCCTGAGGTCGCCGATGCCGAGCGATCCGTCGCTCGCGGGCAGCGTGCCTGCTTCTACCTGGCTGACGTAGGCGGCCGGGTCTTTGTCGACGGCCTCAACGCCCGTGACGTTCCGCGCCTCATAGGCGGCGAATGCGACGGCGAGGTCGTGGCGCCGCTGCAGCCCGGCCAGGCGGCGGAAATCGGTGAGGCCCTCGCGTTCCTCTTCGGCCATGTGGTCGCCGTTGGCCAGGTTCGCGCCGGCTACGGCCTCGTACCACTCGTCGCTGCCTACCGCCTGCCGCGCGACTGCTGCGACCGCGTCCCTGATGTCGTTGTGGTCGTGGATGGCGTCCAGGGTCTCGTCCTCCACCCCGGCCTTTCGCCGCGCGGCGATCCCGACCTTCAGCAGCTCGGGGTAGAAGATCGCCTCCTCGGCGGCCGCGTGCACCTCGAGGAAGGCCGCCAGCCGGCCCCAGATCGCCGACAGCGCCTGGATATCGGACCGGTCGATCTGCTCCAGGATCGCGAACAGCCGACGCTGCTCGTGGTGATCGTCAAGGATCAGCTGGGTGATGTCCACCGGCCTCATGCTACGCCGGGAACCGGGCGCAGGCCTGGGTCACTAGCCGGGCAGGCGCCTGCGGAGGGAGGCGTGCGATTGCCCGCTTTCCAGCAAGTCCATGGCCAGCGTGACGGTTTCCTGGACGAGCCGCTCATCACCGGCGAGCACGCTCGCCCGCGTGCGTACCAGGCCAAGCCAGGATTCGGTAGCCACCGCGGCCGCTTCCATGTCGTCCTCTTTGATCCGGACCGCGGCGCGATGAGCGGCCGAGGCCCGATGCCAGCGCCGCCGCGCCGCGAACAGCGAGGAGGACTCCATGCGGGCCATAAGAACGGCGGCGGCGCTTGCTAGAACGAGTATGAACAGGCTGATGACAGTGCCGAAGAGAATGTTCTGATGGCCGAAGCCGCGTAGCAGCGCCAGCAGCAGCCCGAGCAGGACGCCTGCGGCGCCAGCGGCGAGGCACACGCCCCGCCGGCGCTCCCGGCCGGCCAGCGCGGCAACCCAGGCGCCGGCGAGCCACACCGCTGTGGCCGCGAGCGCGGGCAACACCGACCCGACCTTGCCAAGAACCCCGCTCAGCTCGGCAGCGTCGAGCACCGTCAGCCCCGCGCCTAGCAGGATGAGGGCGAGCAGTCCCGTGCCCAGGCCGATCGCGCGAACGCGACGGGGGTCAAGCCGGTGCCGTAGTTCCTCGTAGCCGAGGCGGGCCGTCTGCGCGGCGTCAAACGTCTGGCTGGCGTGCGCCGCGGAACTGCGTGCCAGGGCCCGGCAATGGCTGGCTTCTGCTTGCAGGCTGACAGCCTCCGGGTGTCCGGTAAGCAACTCGCCGACGATCTGTGCCGGCGTTCGCGTCTGACCAGGAAGCACGGCGCTTTTACCCCTTTCTCTCGGCCCTACCAGAGAAGAGGCGCCTGGCCGGGCTGGCTGACATCGCTGTCAGGCAAGCCGCTGCCAGGCCTCTTGTTTATGACGGGGCGTCGGTCACACGCCTCCTGATCGGGGGATCAGACGGGGAGGAAAGAAGTGCGGAAGATCATCCAGTACGGCGGCGCGGCGGCCCTGGCCTTCGCCTTGGGCGGCTGCGGCATGCTGAGCGCTCCGGGCAGCGCGACGGCCCCAGCGGCTGAGCAGCAGGTTTCGTATGGCCCGCAGGTCCCGCCCTCGGCTCTGGTCGTGGTGCTGGATAGCCCGGCCGCCGGGCCCGCCATCTCCGGTCTGGTGAACGCCACAGCCCGTCCCAGCGAAGAGCTCACCGTGCTACAGGCAGGAGCGCCGCCGAAGGTCATCCTCAGCTCAGCGTCTCCCCCGGCGGCCACGGTGATGCTGCCGGGAAAGCCAACCGCGCCGCGCGGGGATCAGACCTCCTATCAGGCGGCGGAGTACGCCAACCGCCTCAAGCGCTGGGGCGCCGAGGTCACCGAGGACAAAAGCGCCGAGGCCGCTCACGTGCGCGACTCAGTAACGACGTGGCTGGGTGATCTTAGCCTCCCCGCCAAGATCGGCCGTGTAACTGACCCCTCCGGTTCGGCGACCAGCCTGGTCGCGGAGAGCGCAGCCGCCGCCAGCGCCCTGGCCGGTCTTGCCGAGGAACGCGGCAACGTTTTCGGCACCCGGCGTGTGGTGCTGCTCTACACCGACGACCTGACCAGCCGCCCGCCTGCGGGCGAACTGGCCGGAGACACTGTTTTCGTCATCACCAGCTCCCTGCCGAGCGCGGCAGCAGCCAGTGCAGCCCAGGTCAACTTGCTGGCGGCGGGTGCGGCGCAGGTCGCGGTGCTCGGCCCTGAAGTGACCGGCCCGCAACTCGCCGCGCTGGTTTCCGCCAGCCTCGGCCAAGGCGGGATCCACGAGTCCGCGTCAGCGCCGGTGCTGTTCGCCAATAACAGTGCGGTCCTGAGCGCTCGTGCGATCGCCCAGCTGGCCACGCTTGTCCCACAGCTGCGCGATGCGGGCGTCGTCGCGGTGATCAACGGCTTCGCGTCGACACCGGGATCGGCTCTCGCGAACTACACCTTGTCTTATAGCCGCGCGACCGCCGTTGCTTCCTTTTTCGAATCACGCGGCATACCAGCGTCCGCGCTGATCATCGTGGGGCACGGTGCCGGCGACCTTGTCGCGGCGGGCAGCTCGGGCGCGAACCGCCGGGTGACCGTCGTTATCGAGCGGCCCTCCTCCTGATGTCATTCGCCCAGGATCTCGGCGAGGTACACCGGCCCGGGCACTGGCATGCGGGAGACCAGCACGGCCGCGGCCCGGCCGTAGTCGCCGGCCGCTTCCCAGTCACAACGGCACCGCTCCCAGGCCGCCCTGCTGAGCGCGGCCCAATCTGCCGGGGTCGACCGTGGCGCGATCCCCTCGGGCGCACGCTCGGCACGCAGCGCGGCGTCCGCCCACCGCAGCGCCCGCTGGATCCGGTGCGCCTTGGTGCTGCGCACCGGCCGCTCGAGATCGTCGACGACTTCGATCCAGACCTCCCCCGAACCGTCAGGCGACCGGAGCTCCGCCACAAGCCGAGAGCCGGCTACCTTGAATTCCGCTGTAGCCAGCACGCGCCACTGTGCAGGGCGCGACGGGTCGACGAGCCTGACGTGCCAGCGGCCCGCAGCCTGCTGGCCGGCGCCTGGTGCCAGCGTTGCCTGCACGGTGACGCAATCGCTGTCGGCGTTGCGGCGAACGCGGAGGTCTGAGTATGGCGTCAGCCCGGGCCGGAACACCTCTGGCGGGGCGAGGCCAGGATCGAGGACCCAGTTCAGGCCGGGCACGCCGCCCTTCTGGAGGTTCGCGACCTCGGCGGCCACATCTAGTCCTGACTGGCGGAACTTGTGCGTCCGGGCGCCTCGCTGCGTGTAACTCGCCCGTCCTGCCTCCGCGAGCGTCCTCGAGCGGAGACCGGCCTGTTCCGCCAGGACGGCGGCCTCGGCTGCCCACCATGGCGAACTGGTCAGGATCGGGCTGGTAGCTCGCGTGGCATCAAGGCGGGCCAAGCTCGACAGCGCCGCGCTCAGCCCGGCTACTGGCGATAGGGCGTGCGGTCGCGCACCATCGGCTTGCCCCGACAGGTCACGCAGAATCCCTGCGGCATGCCTGCCAAACAGCTTCGTGACCAGCTCCATGGCGGGTGCGGAGGCAGTGTCCACGATCGCCCGGACCAGATGGCCGTCGGCGCGGTCGAAGGCCAGCTCGATGCCCGCGACAGGAACAAGGCCTGCCTCGCCGGCCGGACCGGCCGACGGGCCATCCAGGATGACCTCGCCCGTCTCGGGCACATAGCTCGGCGTGAGGTCGCGCATAACTACAACTCCACACCGATGAAGGGTTTTTGGCCAGCTCATTATCGTCTCGATGTCTTGTGTCGACCGACGGCGTTGTGGTCTGCGACAGACGCGGGAAGTCCCGCTAGTCACGGCACCGGGAACAGCTGACGAACTGACTGCTTGAGGGCAACTGCCCACTTCGCCCGGTCAACACCGGCCGGCGCGGCCGTGCCGAGGGCCCAGGGCAGC
>Ga0335073_10016905_pt1 | contig 10203 bp, 9 predicted proteins | sample Lox_Sample_22_FD_207093 | JGI IMG/M metagenome (GOLD analysis project Ga0335073, IMG submission 207093) | Soil microbial communities from Loxahatchee National Wildlife Refuge, Florida, United States - Lox_Sample_2.2 | ecosystem: Environmental > Terrestrial > Soil > Wetlands | place: USA: Florida... | reverse complement strand
CTTCGGTCGAGCTTGAGATTGACGGCTTGCGCCGGCGGTACGGATCGGTCGTCGCGCTCGACGGGCTGTCGTTCGACGTCCCGTCCGGCCAGGTCTTCGGGTTCCTCGGTCCGAACGGCGCCGGCAAAACCACCACGATGCGCGCCATCTTCGGCGTGGTCAGCCTGGACGCGGGCGAGATCCGCTGGCACGGCAAGCCGGTCGACGAACAGGCGCGGCGGCACTTTGGCTACATGCCGGAAGAACGCGGCCTCTACCCGGGCATGAAGCTGCGCGAGCAGATCGAGTACTTCGCCACGCTGCACGACATGGACGACCAGGCGGCGGAGAAGGCCGCCACACACTGGATCCGCCGCCTCGGCCTGGCCGGCCGCGAGGACGCCAAGATCGACGCGCTGTCGCATGGCAACCAACAGCGCGCCCAGCTGGCCGCCGCCTTGGTACACGACCCGGAACTGCTCGTCCTCGACGAGCCGTTCGCCGGCCTCGACCCTGGCGGCGTCGACGACATGCGGCAGGTCCTCGCCGAACGCGCGGCGGCAGGCGTCACCGTGCTGTTCTCCAGCCACCAGCTTGACCTCGTGGAAGACATCTGCGAGGCGGTCGCCATCATTCACCACGGCCGTCTGGTCGCGTCCGGTCCCGTCGAGGAGCTGCGGCGAGGCGACCGCCCGCGGCTCGCGGTGCGGGTCGGCGGTGACACCGACGGCGCCTGGGCACGGTCGCTGGGGGCTGATCTGGGCGAGGTCGAGGCCGTCCGTCCGGAAGGAACGGTTTTGATATCCCTAACGACCGGTGCCGACTCCCAGCGGATCCTTGATCTCGCCAGGGCGGCCGGCCCCATCGAGCATTTCAGCTTCGAGGACCGCCGGCTCTCCGAGGTGTTCCGCGAGGTGACCGGGGCTTCGGTCGGGCAGGCCGAGGCCGAGCACGCCGCCGCGGGGGTCAGCCGGTGAACCGCCAGGCCCGGATGACGTGGCTGGTCGCGCGCCGCGAGCTGCGCCAGCGCGCGAAGACCCGCGCCTTCGCGATCAGCACGGTGGTGCTGGTTGTCGCGGTCGCGCTCGGCGTGGCGCTGCCCGCGATCCTGTCGCGGAACGCCAAGCCGGAGCGGATCGGCTACGTGGGCGGCAACGCCACGACGACCGGCATCATCGCCGAGGCCGGGCGGCTGGCGGGCGTCAAGACGGTCGCGGTCCCGCAGCCGAGCGTGGCGGCGGCGGAGGCGGCGCTGCGCTCCGGTGACCTGAGCGCGGTGCTCGTCGGCGACACGGAGGTGCTGGTCAAGCAGGTGCCACTCGGCGGCGTGTCCGGCGGGCTGGCGACGCTCGCCCAGGTCGCCGGGCTTAGCAAGCTGGTCGAGACCGTGCCAGGCGCCGCGGCGGCGGTAGCGCACGGCATCGCGCTGCCGGTGCGCGGCCTCGAGCCGCCCTCGAAACCGCTGTCGTCCCGGCTGACCGGCCTGTTCACCGTGATCCTGGTGTGGGTCATGATCAGCGTCTACGGGTCGCAGATCGCGCTCGGGATCGGCGAGGAGAAGGGCAGCAGGATCGCGGAGGTGCTGCTCTCTTCACTCCGCCCGATCCAGCTGCTCGTCGGCAAGGTAACCGGCATCGGGCTGCTCGCACTGGCGCAGGCGGCGGCCATGGTGATCGCGTTCGTGGTCGCCGGGTTCGCGTCGGGGTCCGACCTGGTACATGGCGCGGCGATCGGCATCGTGCTGACCGGCGGGGTATTCGTGGTGCTCGGCTACGCCTTCTACTGCACCGCGTTCGCGGCGGCGGGTTCGCTGGTCAGCAGGCAGTCCGACGTCAACTCGACGATCCTGCCCGTGCAGCTGCCGCTGATCATCGCCTACATCTTGTCCTACACCGTCATCTACGCGAACAGCGCGAACGTCTTCTACCACGTGCTCGGGTTCTTCCCGCCCACCGCGCCGATCGCGATGCCCGTGCTGTACGCCTCGGGCGACGTGCCGCTGTGGCAGGTTGTGGTGTCCGCGGCGCTGCTGGCGGTGGCCACCGTGTGGATGGCCCGCGTCGCCGCCGGCATCTACCGCCGGTCGATCCTGCGCACCGGCGCCCGCGTCAAGCTGCGTGAGGTTCTCTCGCGTTAGTGCGGACGGTGTTCGGACGCACAGCGTGCGCGAAGGCGGGCGAAGGCCCCCGGCCCCGCCCGCCTCGGACGCGGAGATTACGCTTCCGCGGCCTTCGCGTCGGCCTCGATGCTGGCAGTGTCGGCCTTCAGTTCCCTGGCCTCGACTTTCCTTGCCCTCTTCATTTCCCGCTCGACCTTCGCGCCCATGTCGGACACCGCGACCACGACCAGGCCCGCCTGCCCGGCGTCGAGATGCTCGCCGAGCTCCTTCAGGTCCTTGCGGCTCATCCCGGCGGCCGCATGACCTGCGACCGCGCCGAGAATCGCGCCGCCGCCTGTGGTAACCGCGAGCAGGCCACCGCCGATCGCGGCGAACGGGAACAAGGCTATGACCAGCCCGGTCGCCAGGCCCGCGCCGCCGCCGAGCACCCCGCCGGCTCGCGTCGGCGTCTCGTGCTTCTTGGTGATCTTGACCTTCCCGTCGGCCCGGCGCTCGACCACCGCGGCGTCATAGGCGTCGATCAGGTGCTCCTTGGTATGCAGCTCCTTGACCGCCTGATAGTCGGCGTCGGCGTCGGCCGGGTTGTTGTAAACCCCGACGTAGGCCAGGTACGTGTCGACTGCCATCCTCATACCTCCAAGAAGCCCAGGTTGATAGTAACCAGGAGGTTACGGGCCACCCGTCTCTGCCTGGATCACCCGTACAGAGTGAATTAACTCTAGATTCGTCCTGGATCAGACAGCGGCGGCTGGCTGGTCGGTGCCGCAATACTTGCACTTGGACGCGGCGGCCGGGAGGTCGCTGGACAGGCAGAAGGGGCAGGTCTTGACCGGCGCCGGGTCGCCGAACACAATTTGCCCGCGCCGGGCCTGGACGTGCTTGTAAGGCACGACGATGAGGAAGTAGACCACGGCCATGAAGATGCAGAAATAGATGACCGCGGATATGAAAGATCCGAAATCCAGGAAGGTCTTCGGATTGTGGTCGTTGCCTAGCTGCACGCCCAGGCCATTGGTCGTGCCGGGCGTGAAACTGGCGATGATCGGGTTGATGATGTAGGTAGTGAACGCGGTGATGAGCATGCTGAACGCGAGGGCTATCACGAGCCCGACCGCGATGACGATCACGTCACCACGCATAAGGAAGTTCCTGAAGCCCCTCATCGTGAGATCCCCTCTTCGAGTCGACGCCATTCAAGTGTGGTGGTGCCTGACTTTCGCCCCCGTACCAGGGCTATCTGCTTCCTCTCTTATCAGTCGCGTCAAACCGCGTCAACGACCGTAGTGCTCGACCCGCGAGCGGCGAGTGCCGCGCGGCACTGCGCGGAGCGCTACGAGGCAGGCAGGACGTCGATGTCGAATTCGTTGCCTTCGGGGTCTGCCATGCAGCGCCACTGGAAGCCCTCGAGCTCGCGGGTGTTTCCCGGCTCGAGCCAGCGGCCGCCGAGGTTCTCTATCTCCGCCGTCGCCTCGTCGAGGTCTTCCACCACGAGGTCAAGGTGTATCCGGTTCTTGCCTAGCTTCGCGTCGGCCACCCGCTGGAATCCGACCGTGAGGCCGTCCTCTGTCGGTGACAGGACGAGGAACTCCCCCTCGCCGATCTCCGCGTCCACGGTCACGGCGAGCAGGCCGCACCAGAACCTGGCCAGTGCCGCCGGATCGGCGGCGTCGATCACCAGGTAACCGAGCTTCGCGGGCATGTCAGGCTCCCTTCAATCCGTGGTCTACCGTGAGGCGGACGGCGGGCGTGCCGAGCAGTCGCTTGGCCTCGCGGATGCCGCTGCTCAGCGCGCCGTCGGCGTAGGCGAGCCTAGGGCTTTGCGTATGCTCGCCGGCGAACAGGAGCCGTCCGCCGACCGGGTTGCCGAGGAGGTCGGCGTCGGCGGCGCTGGCTCCGGGCGGGATGTGCGTGTAGGCGCCTCCCGCCCACGGATCGGCGGCCCATGAGGTGACCGCCACGGCGATTGGCTCTGGGCACGGGCGGCCGGCCGCCTCGGTCAGCATGCCGAGCGCCCAGCGAACTGGCGCGTCGCGGCCCGCTGCCGCCAGGCGCTCTGCCGCGCTGTGAAAGACGAAGAAGACCAGGACCGGGCCGCCGCCGAACGCGTCCTGTCCCATGACCCACACCATCCACTCGTCCGGATCGCGGGGGAAGACCATCAGGTGCGGGAAGCCCGCATCCCGCCAGAATGGCTCAGCGAACCGCAGCGCTACCTTCTCGAACCGGCCGAAGCCGAGCCGCTCGATGGCCGCCAGCCGATCCGGCGGCAACGCCGGGGAGAACCGGGGCAGGCCCCGTTTGAGCACGCCCAGCGGCACGGTCACGACGACGTGCGAGCCCTCCTCGACCGAGCCATCCGCGATCCGTACCCGCACTCCGTCGGCAGATGCCTCGATCTCGGTCACGGGCCTGCCCAGCCGTACATCGATACCGAAGGCCATCGCGTCTACCAGGCGCCGGTAGCCTCCCTCCGGCACGTCGCCGAAATAGCTTCCGCCGTATTCGAGCTCGTTCCACATCCAGCGCAGCGACTGCCGCCCCGCCAGGTCGGCCGCCTCGGCCTCGACGCCCGCATACAGCATCTGCCGCGCCCGCCGCGCCTGGGCAGGCGGCTGGTCCGCGGCTGCTACGAACGCCTCGATCGCCTCCGCCATGGAAGCGTCCTGGCCTAGTTTGGCGAGCAGCCCCACGACCGACTCTGGGAACCCTTCGAGGTAGCAGTCGAGCAGGTCCGCGGTCTCGGCCGCCCGCAGGGGGCGGCCTTCGCCGGAGTCGAAGGCCGCCATCTCGGACACCGGGTCCGCGCTGCCGCAGGTGACGCCCGCCAGCCGCGCGAACGCGGTCATCGGGTTCCCGTCCGGCATGTGGATCCACGAGCCGCCCAGGTCGACCGGCGAGCCGCCGAGGTCGGCTGTGTGCAGCCGGCCGCCGATCCGGTCTCGCGCCTCGAGCACGACGCACTCGACGCCGGCGTGCGTCAGCGCGTTGGCGGCCGTCAGGCCCGCGATCCCGGCGCCGATCACCAGTACTCGCCGGACGGTTCCCGCTACCCCGCCAGGAACGTCCGTTCCTCCGTCGTGGAACTCCTCGGCTGCCAAGAGCACCCTCCAGCGGGCTCAGTTGTCTTGCTTGATCCATACCGGCACGTGGCCCGGCATCAGGGCCTGATGCACGGCGACGGCCAGGTCATCGCGGACCGAATCCAGGTCACGGTGTCCTTCAGCCGGGCCGCGAACGCGGCCACCAGCTGGTCGGCGTCATATCTGGTCCGGTTGAAGCGCCGATCCACCCGAAGCTGCACCCGGTGCCGCAGTGGGTTGAACAACGCCGCCGCCACCAGCGTAGAGGCGGCCACGGCTACCGGGGTCTGGAACAACAGCAGCCGGGTGGCCAGCAGCACCAGGGCCGCGTACAGCCGCACGAGGACCCCGGTGACGATGGCGTAAGCGAGCGTGCGAGAGACGATCCGGTCGATGTCGTACAGGTGGTATTTCGAGATCGCAAAGGTGATGCATACCGGCAGGCTGAATACCCCGAGGCCCAGCATGGCGTTGTCCAGCGCTCCCAGCAGCCCGGTAAAGGACTGCAGCAGGAACGTTCCGGCCAGCCCGATGACGGTAGCCACGCTGCCGGCCAGGAGCCACTTGAGCTGGGCCCGGCGCTCCCCGGTCGCCCGCCGCCAGCTGAGGATCTGACGGGTGACAAACGAGCCCCAGAACACCGGTACGGCCAAGAACGCGGTCAGGAGCACGAATCCCAGCGCGCCGGGCGGGCCGGAGTTGTTGACGAGCTGCCCGTTGCTCTGCACCGCGATCCGGGTGCCCTGTATCTGCCAAGCTCCGGAGCCCAGCAGGATGGCGATGATCAGCGAGCAGAGCGCCAGGTAGGCCTGGGCGACCGTCCGCCACCTCGGCGGCAGCGTGCCGTCGGGGAAGAGAAGGATGATCAGCGGAGGCAACAGGAACAGCCCGCTCCACAGCTCCGAGGCGATCAGCACGGCCGGGAATCCCAGGGGCAATGTCCCGTGGTGGACGCTATAGTCGGCGACCGAATACCTCGCGGCGTCTTCGTAGAAGACGAGCAGGGCGCCGAATCCCGTCAGCAGCAAGCCGATCCGGTTGCCTGGCTGGCGCCGGGCGATCAGCAGCCCGAGAGCGGCAACCAAGACCCCCAGCAGCGCGAGGGGGTCGACGGGCTTGCGAGCCAGGATGCCGATCGGCACCGACAGGGCGACAAGGACCAGGACCAGCGCGCTAAGCGCGAAGGTCGCAGGCCATGTCCGTCTCACGGCGCCCACGCTACGCCCGCATCGTTCCGGGAACGTTACTGCTGGCGGGCCGGGACCAGGGGTTGCGCTGGGGACTAGCGGCAGACCAGGGTACTGACCCCGCGCTCTCACGGGCGCGGCGCGACACCCGGGCGCGCGATCCTGAGGCTAGCGGTCATCGACGTGGCCGGCTTCTGACGGTCAGGAAGGCATGCTCATGGCCATACACTGGCGGACCCCGGCCGGGCTGCACACGGCCTCGGCCCAGCTTCCCGTCGAAGGCAGGCTGGCTGCATTCGACGGCGCGACCGGATGGCTCAACTCCCAGCCGCTGACGCCGGCCGGGCTGCGCGGCAAGGTGGTGGTAGTCGACTTCTGGACCTACACCTGCGTCAACTGGCTGCGCCAGCTCCCCTACGTTCGCGCTTGGGCCGGGAAGTACGCCGGCCACGGGCTGGTGGTGATCGGCGTGCACACGCCCGAGTTCGGGTTCGAGCACAACCCGGACAACGTCCGGCGCGCGGTGAAGGACATGCGGATCGATTACCCGGTCGCGATCGACAGCGACTACGCGGTATGGCAGGCCTTCGACAACCATTACTGGCCTGCCCTGTACTTCGCTGACGCGGAGGGGAACATCCGGCACCACCACTTCGGTGAAGGCGAATACCAGCAGTCGGAAATGGTCATCCAGCAGCTGCTGGCCGAGGCAGGCGCCGACGGCGGCGGCCGGGACATGGTATCGCCAGACATTCGCGGTATCGAAGTGCCTGCGGACTGGGACAGCCTGAGAACACCGGAGACCTACACCGGCTACGAGCGCACCGAGAACTTCGCGTCTCCCGGCGGCGCGGTACCAGACCGGCCGCACGTCTACAGCGCCCCGGCGTCACTGAGGTTCAACCACTGGGCCCTGTCGGGTGAGTGGACGATGGGCAGGGAGGCCGTCACGCTGAACGCGCCAGGCGGGCAGATCGCCTACCGCTTCCAGGCCCGCGACCTCAACCTGGTCGCGGGGCCGGCGGCCGCGGGAACTCCGGTACGGTTCCAGGTACTCCTCGACGGCGAGCCGGCCGGGCCCGCGCACGGCGCCGACGTGGACGACCAGGGTGGCGGCACGATCACAGAACCCCGGCTGTACCAGCTCATCCGCCAGCCCGGCCCGGTCGCCGAGCGAACATTCCAGATCACGTTCCCTGACCCCGGTGCCGAGGCCTACTGCTTCACCTTCGGCTAGCGGCATGCTGACTGTCTGAGGTCCGCAGCACGGTGGCCGAGCCGCGGGCGCCGTGCCTGGCCTGGGTCAGCGCCGCGGCGGCCCGTTCCAGCGGAAAGCTGCCGGCCACCGCCACTGTGAGCACGCCCTGAGCGAGGAGCTGGACCAGGCCGGCGAGCCGTGCGCCATCGGGGACAACCTGGACAGCCCGCAGGGCGATGTCCCGCTCGGCACCCGGGAGATCCGCGGTGATCGTGGCCAGCCGGCCGCCGTCCCGCACCGCCCGCACCGCCTCGACGGAGCCGCCGCGCGCCGCGTTGGCCGCTCCGTCAACGCCACCGCCGGTCAGCGCGCGCACCTGCTCGGGCCAGTCCCGCTGGTGGTAGTCCAGCACGGTGCCGGCTCCGATGGCGGACACCCGGCCGGCGCTGTCCGCGCCCGCCGTGGCGATGACCCTGGCTCCGCGGTGCGCGGCAAGCTGGACGAGCATGCCTCCTGTCACGCCTCCCGCGCCGTGCACCAGGACGGTCTGCCCAGCACCTACCTGCAGCGCGTCATCGATCACCTGGGCAGCGGTGAGCGCGGGGACCGGCAGCGCCGCAGCGGCATCGACGGGTACCCCCAGCGGCAGGACGGCCACCTGTCCGGCGGCGGCGATGTGCCGCCCGGCCCAAGCGCCCTGGTCGCGCAGCGGCGCCGAATGCACGGTTACGCGGTTGCCCGGGGCGATTCCCGTGACGCGATCTCCGGCCACGGCGACGAGCCCGGCCGCCTCGACGCCCAGCGCCATAGGCGGCCGGATACCCAGGTCCCACTCCCCGGTGCGGGTGAACTCGTCCCAGTTGCCCACTCCGCCGGCCTGTACGTCGATCAGCACCTCATCTGGCCGCAGCTCCCGCGGCCCGGGGAGCTCCAGGACCTCCACTGGGCCGCCGAACTGGCGCACACCCGCACCTAGCACCGCCTGCTCCTCACGCTCTGGTCTGGCGTCGGCTGGCTTCCACCATCCCACCCTGGACCGTCTGACCGCGAGGGCCTTGACTGATTAGACCTGTCTGTCTAGTATCTCTATTGAACAGACTTGTCTACTCAATGAGAGTGAGCAGCCAGCCATGACAACCCGCTACAGTGCCGGGCCGGCAGCAGATGTCGCACAGGTCCGCCGTCCGGCCAGCGGAACCACCGAAGGTCTCCCTGCTGACCCGTTCGCGCGCCGGCTGAGCGGGCGGCCCGCTGTCTTCGTGCTGGCCTCGCTGATCGTGGCGCTGCTGGCCTCCTCCGCCGCCCCGACCCCGCTGTATGCGATCTACCAGGCCCAGTGGCACTTCACGCCGATCACCACCACGGTGGTGTTCGGGGTGTACGCGCTGGCCGTGCTGGCCGCACTGCTGACCCTGGGCAAGCTGTCGGACCACGTAGGGCGCCGGCCGGTGCTGCTGACCGCGATCGCCGTGCACGCGGGCTCGCTGGTAATCTTCGCCGCCGCCACCGGGGTGCCTGAGCTGCTGGCGGCCCGGGTGGTCCAGGGCCTGTCCACTGGCGCGGCCCTTGGCGCGATCGGCGCGGCCATGCTGGACATGGACCGCGAGCTTGGCACGTTCGCCAACGCGGTGGCGCCGGGCATGGGCAGTGCGAGCGGCGCGATCTTGTCCGCCCTGGCGGTCCGCTTCCTGCCTGACCCCACCCACCTCATTTACCTGGCACTGATCGGCGTGCTCGCCGTGCAGGCGACCGCGATCGCCGCCATGCGCGAAACGGTCACTCCGGCGCCGGGCGCGCTGGCCAGCCTGCGCCCGGAGATCATCCTGCCGCGGGCCGTGCGGGCCCCGGTGCTGACGGCCGTGCCGGTGCTGTTCGCGGTGTGGGCACTGGCCGGACTTTACGGCGCGCTCGGCCCGGCGCTCGTGCACGCGCTGACCGGCTCACGCGACGTCGTGCTGGGTGGCCTGAGCCTGTTCGTCCTGGCCGCCTCGGCCGTCGTCGCGACCATCGCGCTGCGCAGGGCCGCGGCCAGGACAGTGATGCTGTTCGGCATCCTGGCACTGATCACCGGCGTGGCCGTGACCGTCGTCGCGGTGAGCCTAGGATCCGCGGCGGTCTTCTTTGCGGGCTCGGCGATCGCCGGCGCCGGGTTCGGCAGCGGCTTCCAGGGCGGCATCCGCACCGTGGTGCCGCTGGCCGCGCCGCACGAGCGGGCCGGCCTGGTATCGCTGCTCTACGTGGTGTCTTACCTCGGGCTTGGCGTGCCTGCCGTGCTGGCCGGGTTCGGCGTGGTGCACGGCGGAGGGCTGATCGACACGACCCGCTACTACGGCGCCGCGGTGATCGCGCTAGCCGTGCTGGCCCTGTTCGGCCTGCAGAAGACCCGGCCAAGGGCGCGTTGCGCCGCCAAGCCTGCCGCCGCCCTGGCCCAGGGCATACGATAGACAGGGCTGTCTAGAAAGGTGGCCATCACCATGGCTGTCAAGGAAGCGACCGCGGGCCGTGCGACCGCCCGCGAGCGGCTGCTGGCCGCGGCCAACGAGCTCTTCTACAACGAGGGCGTGCACACGGTCGGCATCGACCGCATCATCGAGCAGGCCGGCGTGGCCAAGGCCTCGCTCTACAACACCTTCGGCAGTA
>Ga0335073_10016903_pt1 | contig 10203 bp, 10 predicted proteins | sample Lox_Sample_22_FD_207093 | JGI IMG/M metagenome (GOLD analysis project Ga0335073, IMG submission 207093) | Soil microbial communities from Loxahatchee National Wildlife Refuge, Florida, United States - Lox_Sample_2.2 | ecosystem: Environmental > Terrestrial > Soil > Wetlands | place: USA... | reverse complement strand
CGACGGGGGGCTCGCGGCATCCTCGTCCGGTTCCTCCGGGGCGTCGTCGTCCTCGTCGTCGGGAGGCCCCGGCGGCGCGGGCTCGTCGTCCCCGTCGTCGTCGGGGGTGTCCCCGGGCTCTTCGGGGCTGGGCAGCTCGGCGGCCGGGGCGGACCCCACCGCGCCGGTCGTCTCCGGCTCGGTCGGACTCTCGAGGAGGACCGCGTCCCGGACCTCGTCGCCCTCGTCGAGGCGGATCACCCGGACCCCGAGGGTGTTGCGCGCCTGCGAGCGGATCGACCGCACCGCCACCCGGATCGTGATCCCGTTGCGGGTGGTGACGAGGAGCTCGGAGGCGTCCGTGGACGGCAGGACCGCGACGACGGCGCCGTTGCGGCCACCGGTCCGGATCGTCCGGACGCCCTTCGCCCCGCGCCGGGTCTCCCGGTACGACTCGGTCGGGCTGCGCTTGCCGTAGCCGGTCGACGTGAGCGAGAGGAGCGTCGGGAACTTCGGGCTCACCGGCGCCATCGCGACGACCTGGTCGTCCTTCGCCTCGGAGAGGCGGACCCCGATGACCCCGTACGTCGCGCGGCCCATCGGGCGGACCTCGGAGAGCGGGAACCGGACGAGCTGGCCCGCGCGGGTCGCGAGGAGCAGCTCGGTCGCCTCGTCCGAGACGTGCGCGACGCCGACCAGCTCGTCCCCCTCCTCGAGCAGGATCGCCTGGATCCCGCTCACGCGGATGTTCTGGAACTGGTCGAGGGTCGTCCGTTTGACGAGCCCGCGGCGCGTCGCGAAGAACAGCGAGCCGGCCGCCGAGAGGTCGTGGAGCGGCAGGAGGGTCTGGACCTTCTCCTTCTCCTTGAGGCGCGGCAGGAGGTTGATGACGGCCTTCCCCTTCGAGTGCCGGCTCCCCTCGGGGAGCTGGTACGCCTTCAGCTGGTAGACGCGGCCCTGGTTCGTGAAGAAGAGCACGTCGTCGTGGGTCCGGGTGACGAACGTCCGGATGACGTAGTCCTCCTCCTTCGTCTCCATCCGGATGAGGCCGCGCCCGCCGCGATGCTGGCGGCGGTACTGGTCGAGCGGCAGGCGCTTGATGTAGCCGTCCCGGGTCACGAGGACGACGACGTCGGTGTCCGGGATCAGGTCCTCGAACGTGCGCGCGGTGAACGCGGGGACGATCCGGGTCCGGCGCGGGTCCCCGAGCCGGGTCTTGAGGTCCGTGAGCTCGTCGACGATCAGACGGTCGAGCTTCTCGCGGGAAGCGAGGATCTCCCGGAGCGTCTTCGCGAGTGCCTCCTTCTCGTTCTTCTCCTGCTCGACCGCTTCGCGCTCGAGGGCGGTGAGGCGCGCGAGGCGCATGTCGAGGATCGCCTTCGCCTGCTCGCTCGAGAGCAGGAACTTCCCCATCAGGCTCGCCTCGGCGGTCGGGACGTCCTTCGAGCGCCGGATGATCCGGATCACCTCGTCGATGTGGTCGATCGCGGTCAGGAACCCTTCGAGGAGGTGGAGCCGCTCCTCGGTCTTCCTGAGGTCGAAGGTCGTCCGCCGGGTGAGCACGGTGCGGCGGTGGTCCAGGTGGAGGAGCAGGAGCTCCTTCATCGAGAGGACGCGCGGGCGTCCGTCGACGAGGCAGAGGTTGATCACGCCGAAGCTCGTCTCGAGCGGCGTGTGCTCGTAGAGCCGGTTGAGGACGATCTCCGCGGGAACGTCGCGCCGGAGCTCGAGCACGACGCTCGTGCCGTGCCGGTCCGACTCGTCCCGGAGGTCGGTGATCCCGTCGATGCGCTTGTTCTTGACGAGGTCGGCGATCAGCTCGAGCAGCGCGGTCTTGTTCACCTCGTACGGGATCTCGGTGATCACGACCTCGTCCCGGCCGTCCCGCTCGCGGATCGCGGCGGTGCCGCGCAGGTGGAGCGTGCCGCGGCCGGTCGCGTAGGCCTCGCGGATCCCCTCCTCGGAGAGGTATCCCCCGGTCGGAAAGTCGGGCCCGGGAAGGACGCGGTGGATCTCGTCGACCCCGGCGTCGGGGTTCGCGAGGAGCAGGAGGAGCGCGTCCGCGACCTCGGGCAGGTTGTGCGGCGGCATGTTGGTCGCCATGCCGACCGCGATCCCCGCCGAGCCGTTGACGATCAGGTTCGGGATCTTCGCGGGGACGTCGAGCGGCTCTTTGAGGGTCCCGTCGAAGTTGTCGGTCCACTCGACCGTCTCCTTCTCGATGTCGAGGAGCAGCTCCTCCGCGATGGGGGAGAGGCGGGCCTCGGTGTACCGCATCGCGGCGGGCGAGTCGCCGTCGATCGACCCGAAGTTCCCCTGGCCGTCGATCAGCGGGTAGCGCAGGCTGAACGGCTGCGCCATCCGGACCAGCGCGTCGTAGACGGCGAGGTCGCCGTGCGGATGGTACTTACCGAGCACGTCCCCGACCGTGCGCGCCGACTTGCGGTACGGTCGGTCGTGCGTCGCCCCGGACTCCCACATCGACCAGAGGATGCGCCGCTGGACCGGCTTCAACCCGTTCCGGCCGTCGGGCAGGGCGCGCCCGACGATGACGCTCATCGCGTAGTCGAGGTACGACTGGTGCATCTCCCGCTCGAGCGGGCGGTCGTGGATCCGGTCGACCTCGGGCGGGGGCACGGCCTCGGGCGTCTCGCTCATGCCGCCTCCCTCGCCCGCGCGACCGAGGCGGAGAGGCGCTCGTTCGCCTCGGCGAGGAACCGGTCGCGGGTCCCCGCCGGGATCGTCGCCCCCGCGGCGACGCGGTGGCCTCCGCCCTCGCCGCCGACCGCCGCCGCGGCGGCCTGGCAGGTCGTCGCGAGGTCGACCCCCCGGTCGACCATCCGCAGGGTCGTGCGGGCGCTCACCTTGGTCGGTCCGCCGTCGTCGGAGAAGACGAACACCGGCCGCTCGGAGTCCAACAGATAGAGGATCGCCATCCCGGCCTGAGTGCCCGCGAGCGTGGTGTCCGGGCTCTCGAACCACTGCAGGGCACTCATCGAATTTACACCCTCGTCTTCCAGCCGGCGCAGCCCGCGCAGGATCCCGCCGCGCCACCCCTCTTCCGCGAGGCGGACCCGTTCCGCGGCGGTCGGGTCCCCGAGGGCGTAGGCGACCCCGACCCCCGGCATCTTGGCCCGGCCCGCGGCGCTCTGCCGGTTCGAGACCTCCTCCGCGTCGAGGCCGAGCGACGGCAGGAACCAGCGGTCCTGGTCGAGGACCTGGATCGCCTCGGGCGCGACCCCGGCCTCGGCGAGGCGCGCCCGGAGCGCGCCCACGAGTCGCCGCGTCTCCTCGGCGGTGAGGCTCGCCGGCGGGCGTGCGGCGTCGATCCCGAGCTCGTCGAGCAGGCGTCCGACCGCCTCGGGTCGGCCGGAGAGACCCCGGACGTACGGGTCGATGCTACCGGTGAGGGCCGAGCCCATGGTCGGCCCGAAGAGGGCGACCCCCGGCCGCCGCGCGACCTGCGAGCGAACGGTCGCCTCTTCGACGAGCGTCGCGTTCAGGCCCCGGAACCCGCCAACGTGCTGGCGGTCGCCGATCGCACCGGAGAGCCCCCACGGGGCGTTGTCCCAGTTCCGGGGGTCGAGAAAGACCGTGAAGAGCCAGGTCAAGGTCGACGCGCAGAGCTCGCTCATCCCGTCGACGCCCCAGTCGAGCGGGTTCACGAACGCGACGTGGTCGGGGAGCGGCGGCGGTGTCGGGACCCCCGGATATTTGTGGTGGTCGAGGACCACGACCGGATGCGGGTGTTCCGGGAAGAGGTCGAGCCAGCTCGCCCCGGTGTCGACCACGAGGATCGGGCCCGCGGTCGCGCGGGCGAGCTCGCGCATCCGGTCCCGCTCGACCCCGGCGAGCGGCGTCGCCTGGGCCGCATAGCCCAGTCGGGCGAAGGCGCGCAGCGCGGACGAGGCGCTCGCGATCCCGTCGGCGTCGTAGTGGTAGATGACGCGCCAGCGGCGCGGGTGCGCGAGGACCAGCGCGCGGGCCTTCTCGAACTCGGAGCGGTACCTCGGGTCGGCGACGAAGCCGTCGGGCCCCGAGGGCATCACTCCACCTGGAGCGCCGCCCCGGCGGCCGAGTACCGCCAGTTCTCGGGGAGTCGGCGGCGACGGCGATAGTACCGCGCGAGCCGCCGGATCCGCGACTCCATCAGGTTAAGACCCCGACGGTTCGAGAGGTCCTTCGGGTGGGTCTGGAGGTGGCGCTGGAGGTGCACGACGCGTTTGAGGAGCGCCTGCAGGTCGTCGGGGATCTCGGGCCGGACGCCGTTGTCGCTCAGGAGGGCCCCGAGTCGTTTCCCCGTGATCGCCCGCGAGAGGGGGACCGCGTAGGAGTCGCGCAGCGTCTGGCCGACCATCGCCTGGCCCATCCCGCCCTTCGCGAGCTGGACGGCCTGTGCGACGACCTCCTCCGAGGAGGCGGTGACCCACTCCGGCTTCGTGAGAGGGTACGGCCGGTGCGACCCGGCGCGGCCCTTGTGGCCGGAGTGGATCCTCGACATGGGGGCTCGCCGACCCTCGGTGGATACTTAAAGGTTTGAGGGCGGCCCGCGGCGCGGGGGCCGTTCAGCTGATCCGGTCGCTCTTCTGGAGGTTCTCGACCAGGAACTGCTTCCCGCCGGCCGTGATGCGGTAGTGGGCCTTCACCGCGGGACGTACGGCGTGGGTGGCGGCGGGGTAGTTGCTCGCCGTCTGGACCTCGACCATGCCGTTGCGGACGAGCAGTCCGAGGACGAGCGGGAGCTTGACGAGCTCCTGGTCGATCGCCCAGAACTTGGCGAGCATCCGCTCGAGGTCGGCGAGCGCGAGCGTCTGGTCGCGGGCCCGGCCCTCGTGGAGCGACTCGACCCGGTTGAGCTGCTGCAGGATCGCGACGAGCGTTGCCCGGACCGGATCCGGACCGTCCCCCGGAGGCATCTCCGATGATTACGCGGCGTTCATCTACTTAAAAGGGCCCAGACCGGCTACCGGTGCGAACGCGCACGAGCGGCGCGCGCCAAGCGGTGCGTCCGCACGAGCGCCTCCGGGAACATCAGCGAGAACCGCCAGGCGCGGTAGCGGCTCGGGATCGGGGTCCGCCGGAGGGCGGCCACGGAGGTCCGCTCGCGACGCGCCCGTGCGACGATCCGTTCGAGCATCCTGAGGTACTCCCGGCTCCGGGTGAGCGTCCCCGCGTCCCCGAGCGTCCCGTGCCCCGGGACGACCCGGTCGACGCGCAGCCGACGCATCCGGTCGAGGATGCGGCCCCACTCCGCGGGCCACCCGTCGCCGACCGAGAGGTGGTACCCCTCCAGCGCGAGGTCGCCGGCGAAGACGACCCGCTCGTCGGGCAGGTAGCCGAAGACGTCGCTGGGGGAGTGGCCCCCACCGTAGGAGATGAGGCGGAGCTCGCGCCGGGTGCCCTCGAGGACGAGCTCGTCCGAGAACGTGACGTCCGGCGAGACGATCCGGAGCGACTCGGGAGCGGCGAGGACGCCCCGGAACCAACCGCGCAGCTCGGGCACGTCGCGGGGGTCGTAGGCACTGTCGGGGGCGTCCAGGGCCACGAGCTCTCGCGCCATCTCCCGTCGCGCCGCGAGGAAGTGGGGCCGGCCGCGCTGGACGATCACGTCGCGGGTGCGCCCGGTCGAGACGACGTGGGCGTCGACGAACGCGCTGTTCCCCCAGTGGTGGTCCCCGTGGCAGTGGCTGTTGACGACGAATCCCGGCGGTCGGCCGGTCAGTCGTTCGGCGGTGCGGGCGAGGTCGGCGCCCGCCATCGGCGTGAGCATCGAGTCGAAGACGACCGTCGTGCCGCCGAGGTCGATGATCCCCGAGTTGCAGAGGCCGTAACCGTCGGGCCGGGCGAACGCCGCGTGGACTCCGGGGGCGATCCGCTCGATCCGGAAGTGGCGCGAGGACGGGGCCGACGTCATCGGCGCCCGAGGGCCGGGCGGTACAAGGCCTCTCGCCGGCCGGCGTTACACCCGGCCGACGCGCTCGAGCTCCTTCAGAAGGAGCTGCTTTCCGGGAAGGGTGATCGCGAACCGCTCCCCGACGACCCGACCGCGGTCCCAGGCGTACTCGGAGTCGGTGAGGCGCCGGGCGAGGCCGTTCGCGATGAGCACGTCCAGCGTCTGCCCGGCCTGGTCGATCGTCACCGCCGGGAAGCCGACCTTCCCGAGCAGGTGGACGACCTCCTCCGGTTCGAGCCCCTCCGACTGACCGTGCTCCTCCTCGACCCGGTTCAGCAATTTCAGGACCTCGATCATCTCGAGGTGGAGCTCGCGCGCGTGGCCTTCGGGGGTGTCGGGCACGGCCGGGCATCGGGGGCTTCTCGCTCTTGAGGCTATCCTTCCAGACGAGGCCCCGGCCGGGGCCAGCGGGCTTTTAGGTCGGTTCGTCCGGTACCCCTGCGTCCATGACCTGTACGTGCCGGAATCCGGCCCGATGCCCGATCTGCAACACGCCGGTCCGGGTGCCGCTGTCGAATCTCGAGAACCAGGTCGGCGGCGCGTTCCTGGTGGAGCGATTCGCGCGGCGGGACTCCTCGGCGTCGCGCGAGGGCCTTCGCCGACTCATCGAGGGCTGGGCGAGCTGCCCGTCGTGCGGGCACACGATCCACCACGAGCACTCCCGGTCGTGCGTCGCGGAGGCGCTCGCCAGCGCGGGCGTGCCGATGAGCGAGCGCGAGTCGATCCTCGCCAAGATCACGTTCCCCGAAGGGTAGCGGGCCGAGGAAGCATGCCCGCGCCGGACGACTTCGTGGTCACTCCCTACGAGGTCAAGGGGAAGATCGACTACGCTCGACTGCGCGAGCTGTTCGGGACGCAGGAGCTCACCCCGGAGCTCCTCGCCCGCCTCCACCAGCTCGCCGGCGGGGAGCTCCATCCCCTCCTGAGCCGCGGGATCTACTACTCGCACCGCGACCTCCTGCCGCTCCTGGACGGCTATGCGAACGGCCGGCCGTTCTTCCTCTACTCGGGCCGCGGACCGTCCGGACCGCTGCACACCTCGCACCTCGTCTCGTTCGACCTCTGCGCCTGGCTCCAGCGACGCCTCGGCGTCCCGATGTACATCCAGATCACGGACGACGAGAAGTACTGGGCCCGCGCCGGGCTCAGTCGGGAGGAGACGGCGCACTGGGGCCTCGAGAACCTCTACGACATCCTCGCGCTCGGCTTCGACCCGAAGCGGACGCACGTCTTCTTCGACTCGCGCTCGATCGCCGCGCTCTACCCCCTCGCGATCCGGGTCGCTCGAAAGATCTCGTACTCGAACGTGAAGGCGGTGTTCGGATTTCCGCCGAGCACGAACATCGGCCTCGTCTTCTACACGGCGCTCCAGAGCGTTCCGGCGTTCTGGCCGTCCTGGGCGGAAGGTCGCACGGTCCCGTGCCTCATCCCGTGCGGGATCGACCAGGACCCGCACTTCCGCCTCTCGCGGGACATCGCGGAGGGCCTCGGTTACCCGAAGCCGGCGCTGATCCACTCGCAGATGGTCCCCGGTCTGCTCGGGGAGGGGGTCATGAGCACGTCCGCCCCCCGCACCGACGATGCGCTCTTCCTCAACGACCCGCCCGCGGTGGTCGAGCGCAAGCTGCGCGCCGCCTTCACCGGCGGTCGCGCGACCGTCGAGGAGCAGCGGCGGCTCGGAGCGACCCCCGAGATCTGCTCGATCTGGGCCCTGTGGCGCACGCGGTTCGCGGAGTCGGACGCGAAGTTCGCGGAGGTCACCCGGACCTGTCGCTCGGGCGAGCTGCTCTGCGGGGACTGCAAGGGCCAGCTGATCGAGCGGGTCCAGCGGTTCTACGTCGAGCACGCGGCGGCCCGCGAGAAGGTCGTCGGCTGGGCCGAGTCGACGATCGTCACGACCCCGCCGAAACCGCTCTAGGGCACGGGTTCAGCCGATCTCGGGTCGCAGGTCCGGCGGTTCCGGCCGCCGAAGGTGGGGCCCCTCCGGCCGCCCCGGGAGCGCCACCGCCCCGGACGGCTCGGGGGCCCCCGCGCCCTCGACGGCCGTGAGCAACTTGAGCATCGGTCGGAACAGCGATCGCGAGGCGCGCTCCGGGTCGAGCGTGTAGGCGCGGTCGTACGCCGCGACCGCCTCCTCCTCCTCGCCGAGCGTCAGCAGCGAGAGCGCGAGCTCGAGCCAGCTCTTCGCCTCCCGCGTTCCCTCGCGCTCGCCGGACTCCTCGACGTGGTCGTCGCCGGCGGCGTGGGTGAAGCTGCGGGGGCTCCCGTCGGGGGTCGTTCCGTCGCGCGAGAGCACGAGCGCGCGCTCGAAGGCGGCCGAAGCGCCGGTCTCGTCCCCGGACTCCGCGAGCGCGACCCCGAGGCGGTGCCAGGCGACGAGGTCGTCCGGGGTGAGCGCGACGGTGTGGCGGAAGGCGAGGGCGGCGAGCCCCCATTCCTCCCGCTGCGAGCGCGCGACGCCGAGGTGGAACCACGCCTCCGGGTTCGCCGGTGCGAGCGCGACCGCCCGGGAGAGCGCCCCCTCGGCTTCCATCGCCTGCCCCAGGTGGGCGAGGCAGATCCCGTAGTACGACCAGGCGCCGGCGTCGTTGGGCTGCTCCCGGACGACGTCCCGGAACGCGCGCTGCGCGACGTCGTATTCGCGCCGCAGAAAGTGGTGGACCCCGAGGTCGAAGCGCTGGCTCACGGCGGTTACCGGTCCGTCGAGTCTCCCCCACCACGGAAAAGCCTGCCGCCGCACCGGCACCGCCGGCCGGACCCCGCCCCGTGCGTCACCGTCGCGCGGCGGCGGCGGCTTTATATGCGGGCCCCGGCCATGCGACGTTCGAGGAAACCCAGAGCCCAGCCCCCATCGAGCGTCCCGCCCGTCCTTGTTTTGACGAGTGTTCTCTCGAGCAGGGTCGCTCCTCGATTTCCCAACCGCGAAACGCGAACCAAGAAGGCGACAAGAGATGGTGGACAAACCCCTGACCAAAGTGCGCGACCTGACGCCGAACTCGAAGCAAGTGAACGTCCTCGCCAAGGTGCTGAGCGTGGGCGAACCCAAGGAGGTCATGGGCAAGTTCGGCGACCCCCGAAAGGTCTGCGAAGCCGTCGTCGGCGACGACACGGCCGTGATCACGCTCTCGCTCTGGAACGAGCAGATCGGCACGATCGCGAAGGATGAGGTCATCCTCGTGGACAACGGCTACGTCTCCCTCGTCCGCGGGCACATGCGCTTGAACGTCGGACGCTACGGCAACCTGTCGAAGTCGACCGAGGCGATCGCCGAGGTCAACCAGACGCTCGACATGAGCCAGCAAGAGTTCGAGAGCGAGCGCCGGTCGTTCGGCGGCGGCGGCTTCCGGGACCGCGGAAGCGGCGGCTACGGCGGCGGCGGTGGCGGGCGCTACTCGGGCGGCGGACAGGGCGGCGGCCAGGGTGGCCGCGACCGGTCCGACAGCTACAAGCGCTACTAGCGCTCGGGCGTCGACCCCGCGCGAACCCCTTCTTCCGCCCCCCCGGAGTGACCGGTGGGGCGCATTTGATTAAATACGGCGCCCCGCTTTGGACGCCCCGCCGATGGCCGACGAGACTCGGGAACTGACCCTCTACGTCCAATCCAAGCGGGCGATCTCGACCTTCTACCGTCCGCCGATCTCGGTCGAGACGGCGGGGAGCTCGCCCCGCGGCGCCCCGGTGACGTCCGGCGAGGACGCGACCCGCGGGGAGGAGGGCGTGCTGTTCCTCTCCGACGACCAGGCCCGGTGCGTCGCGCTCGCGGAGGAGGTCGCCTCCCGACGCGGCTACCACGTGAAGGTCGTCGACATCGAGAAGGTCGGCCGCGTCGAGCGGCTCATCGCCGAGCACCTGCGCGGCGTGCAGACGTTCCCGGTCCTGATCTCGCCGAAGGGTCCCCGCCTCGAAGGGGCCGAGCAGTTCACGGAGGAGCGGCTCTCCGAGCTGATGCCGAGCGAGCTGAAGAGCGTCCGGGCGTTCACCTACCTCAAGGTCAAGGGCGGCGACCTCGACCGGATCCGTGCGCTTCTGGAGACCCTCCCCGAGGTCAAGGAGCTCCACTTCCTGACGGGCGACTGGGACATCATGATCGTGCTCGACTTTCCGCCGCCGGCGAGCAAGCGGCGGGTCCTCGATTTCGTGACCGAGCGGATCCGGGGGATCCCCGAGGTGCTCGACACGTCGACCGTCGTCCCCGAGTTCTCCGTGACGAAGTTCCCGGTCGACTAGGGCGGCGGCGCCGGCCCGCCGTCCACCGGCCCGAAGATCCGCTG
>Ga0335073_10016901_pt1 | contig 10204 bp, 12 predicted proteins | sample Lox_Sample_22_FD_207093 | JGI IMG/M metagenome (GOLD analysis project Ga0335073, IMG submission 207093) | Soil microbial communities from Loxahatchee National Wildlife Refuge, Florida, United States - Lox_Sample_2.2 | ecosystem: Environmental > Terrestrial > Soil > Wetlands | place: USA... | reverse complement strand
AGCCCATTCACCATGGTGGTGTGCGAGTCGGTGCCGACCAGCGTGTCGGGATAGGCAAGTTCGGTAGCAACGGTCTTGTCCGCGAACTTGATCTTCGCCTTCGCACTCCAGACCGTTCGCGACAGGTATTCAAGATTGACCTGGTGACAGATGCCGGTGCCCGGCGGCACGACGCGAAAATCTTCGAACGAGCGCTGCGCCCATTTGAGGAACCGGTAGCGCTCCTGATTTTGTTTGTATTCCTCGTCGACGTTCTTTTTGAAAGCCGTGTTGCTGCCGAAGAAATTCACCACCACCGAGTGATCGATGACCAGATCGACCGGCACCAGCGGATTGATTTTCTTCGGATCGCCGCCCAGCATCTGCATGGCGTCGCGCATGGCGGCAAGATCGACGACGGCGGGCACTCCGGTGAAATCCTGCATCAGCACTCGCGCCGGGCGGAAGGCCAGTTCGCGCTCGGACGTTTTGGTTTTGAGCCACTGGGCAACCGCCTGGATGTCTTCCTTAGTGACCGAGCGGCCGTCCTCGTTGCGCAGCAAATTTTCCAGCAGCACTTTGAGCGAAAACGGCAGCCGGGAAATTCCCTTCAGTCCGTTTTTTTCCGCCACCGGCAGGCTGTAATAGGCGTAAGTCTTGGAGCCGACTTTAAGGGGGCGCAGGCATTTGAAACTGTCGAGCGAAGCCATGACTATTTTCCCATCCCGCGGGCGCCCGCCGGGCTTTATGCGGGTCAATTATTGCCGAAAACGCATGCGATAAAGCGTTGGCGGGCGAGACTGGGCGTCAACAAAACGTCGCAGCCCGTGCCGCGGCTTATAAGGTCTTTTTTAGAATTGTACCAGACCGGTAACGAGATGCGGATATGCCAAAAAGGCGCGATTGTCGGTTGTGAAACCGCTTCTCGCGCAACACGGCCGTTAAGCCGAAAACCGGATGTGAGCGATGCGCCTTTCCGGCACTGATCTTATTTGTCGGCGGGGCGGCCGCAACATTTTCGCAGGGTTGAACTTTTCGGTCGAATCCGGCGAAGCCTTAATGGTGGGCGGCCGTAACGGCGCCGGCAAGTCATCGCTCCTGCGCATGGTCGCCGGCCTTGTCCGCGTTGCCGATGGTAGCCTCGATTTGAAGGGCGGCCACCCGGATTTGACCATAGGCGAGCAGGCCCATTACCTCGGTCATCAGGACGCGCTCAAGCCGTCGCTGTCGGTCGCCGAAAACCTGGAATTCTGGGCGGGCTTTCTGGGTCCGGCTATCCCGAGCCGCGGGGCGGCGCTGGCGGCGGTTGGGCTGGACGCGCTAGCCGACCTGCCCGCCGGCTACCTTTCCGCCGGCCAGCGCCGGCGTCTCTCTCTGGCGCGCTTGCTCGCGGTGAAGCGGCCGATCTGGCTCCTTGATGAGCCGGCCAGCACGCTCGACGCGGCGGGACAACGCCGCCTGCGTGACTTCATGCGATCTCACCTGGCCGCCGGCGGCCTCATCATTGCGGCCACGCATGCGGCGCTCGGCATCGACGGAGCCCAAGAGTTGCGGCTTGATCAGCTCTCGCCTGCCTTCGCGCAGGCTACCGCTTCGCTCGCCGATGGTGACGCTTGGACAGCGGGGGAGCCGTGATGACCGCGCTCACCGCCATATTCATTCGCGACATGCGCATGACCGTGCGCGTCGGCGGCAGCGCGCTGATGGGCGTTCTCTTCTTCCTGGTGGTGGTCACACTCGTGCCGTTTGCGCTCGGACCGGATTTGGCGCTGCTTAATCGCATCGGCCCTGCGATCCTGTGGCTTGCGGCGCTGCTCGCGAGCCTGCTCGCGCTCGATCGTTTGTTTGCAACCGACCACGAGGATGGATCGCTCGACTTGATTCTCACCGGCCGAGCGCCGCTCGAACTCGTGGTCTTGGCCAAAGGTTTCGCCCATTGGCTGACAACCGCGGTTCCACTAATTATCGCCGCGCCTTTCGTCGGCATTTTTCTCAATCTCGGCGGCCGCGCCGCCGCATCAATGGTGCTCACGCTTTTGGTTGGAACGCCGGCGCTGACTTTCATCGGAACGATCGGCGCGGCTATTGCGGTGACGTTGCGGCGCGGCGGACTCTTGCTTGCCGTGCTGGTGTTGCCGTTGACCGTGCCGGTCCTCATTTTCGGTGTCGCGGCAGCCAATGCGGCGGCGAGCGGGCAGGCGCCGTTCGGAACTCCATTCATGGCGCTGTGTGGGCTGACATTGGCGAGCCTCGTGGTGGGACCCTTCGCCGCGGCCGCAGCGTTGCGGCTGGAAATGGAGTAGCAACGCGATTGGTGCGAGATTAATCCGCGCTGTAAGTGCATTGCTTGGCGACAAGCGAAAAACCCGCTGCGGCGCCGGAGCAGATTGAGGAAAAGATCGGATGGCGATTGTTGATTTGGCCAATCCGTCGCGATTTCTGAAAATCGCCAATGCTGCCATCCCATGGCTTGGCGGACTGACCGTTATTGCGTTTGCGTTCGGCATCAGCCAAGCCCTGATGGCTCCGGACGATTACCAGCAGGGCGCCACGGTCAAGATCATGTTTCTGCACGTGCCGGGCGCGTGGCTCGGCATGCTCGGTTGGGGAGTGATGAGCGTCGCCGCGCTCGGCACGCTGGTCTGGCGCCATCCGCTCGCCGACGTCACCGCAAAAGCAGCAGCGCCGATTGGCGCGGCGTTTACCTTGATGTGCCTCGTGACCGGATCGCTGTGGGGCCGCCCGATGTGGGGGACCTATTGGGTGTGGGACGCGCGCTTGACTTCGGTGCTCGTTCTTTTTCTGCTCTATCTCGGGGTGATTGCGCTCTGGCGCACCGTCGAGGAGCCGTCGCGAGCTGCGCGCGCCGCGGCGATTCTCACGCTGGTCGGCGCCATCGATCTGCCCATCATCAAATTCTCGGTCGATTGGTGGAACACGCTGCACCAGGGCGCCTCGGTGTTCCGTCTCGGCGCGCCGACCATCGATCCATCGATCCTCATCCCGCTTTTGATAATGGCCGGCGCTTTCACGTTGTTGTTCGTCACGCTTTTGCTCGCCGCCATGCGTAACGAAATTCTCCGCCGCCGGGTGCGGGCTTTGCGGCTGATGCAGGCGAGCGCCGCGGGCTGACCATGGAAGCCGCCAACCATCTTGCATTCATTGTGGCCGCCTACGCCGCCGCGATTGCCGTGGTCGCTGCGCTGGTCGCCTGGGTGATGCTCGATTACCGCGCGCAATCGGCAAAGCTTGCCGAGTTTGAGACCCGCAGGAGCGCGCGCGGCGCCGCGGGACGCGCTGCGGCGATGAAAGAAGCCGAGGAAGAAATATGAGCGCGGAGGCGGAAGACGATGGCAATATCGGCCGCCGCCGTTTGCTGGTGGCCGTGCCGCTCATTGCATTTCTGGTTTTGGTCGTTCTCTTTCTGATCCGGCTGTTTGCCGGCGACCCTTCGCGCATTCCGTCGGCGTTGATCGGCCATCCGGCGCCGCAGACTGTCCTGCCCGGCCTCGTTGGCCTCGATCGCGACGGCAAGCCCGTCCCCGGCATCGACCCGCACGACTTTAAAGGCGCCGTAACTGTCGTAAATGTCTGGGCCTCATGGTGCGTGCCATGTCACGACGAGGCACCGCTGTTGATGCAGCTGGCGCAGGACCAGCGCCTGCGGCTCGTCGGCATCAACTACAAGGACGAGCCGGAAAACGCCCGCCGCTTTCTCGGACGCTACGGCAATCCTTTCGCCGCCGCGGGCGCCGACCGTAACGGCCGCGCCGCCATCGAATGGGGAGTCTACGGCGTGCCGGAGACGTTCATTGTCGGCCGCGACGGCCGCATCGACTACAAGCTCGTCGGACCGATCACGCCGGATAATTTGCAAAGCGTGCTCAAGCCGGAGATCGAGAAGGCTCTGCAAGCGGGGTCGTAGTCTCTCGTCATTGCGAGGAGCGACAGCGACGAAGCAATCCAGCCTCCCTTGAACCCTGTCTGGATTGCTTCGCTGACGCTCGCAATGACGATTGAGCGACTCACTCCTCCGCGGCCGCCGGCGCGGCTGAGTATTTCTGCAGCAGCGGATATTGCAGCGCCCCGAACAGCAAGGTGAGCGGCATGACGCCGAACACTTTGAAATCGACCCAAATATTGGTCGAGGTATTGCGCCAGACGATCTCGTTGATCACGGCCAGCGCGAAAAAGAACAAAGCCCAGCGTAGCGTCAGCTTGCGCCAGCCTTCCTCGGTGAGATGGAACAGCGAGTCGAACACGACGCCGAGCAGCGGTTTACCGAACAAAAGCCCGCCGAGCAGCACCCCGCCAAACAGTGCGTAAATGATGGTCGGCTTGATCTTGATGAACGTGTCGTTGTGCAGAAAAAGCGTCAAGCCGCCGAAGATGAGCACGATGATCGCGGTCACCACCGGCATGATCGGCAGCCGCCGCGTCAGCACATATGACGCCGCCAGCTCCGCCAGTACGGCCACCATGAACGTCGCCGTCGCGGTAAAAATGCCATAGCGGGAATTGGCAAAGAAAAACAGAACGAGCGGCCCTAAATCGAGGGCGATCTTCAGGAGCGGGTTGAGCTGCGGTTTTTCGCTTGCGGTCATGGCGCTTGTTTCTCTGCGGCCGGTCTGTAGCGCGCCTTCACCGCAGGTTCAATCACGCGTCCGTTCCGGCAATGGCGCGGGCAAAATCGCCGGCCGAAAACGGCGCCAGATCGTCGACGCCTTCGCCAATGCCGATAAAATGCACGGGAACACCGAATTTTCGCGCGATGGCGACCAGAATGCCGCCGCGCGCCGTGCCGTCGAGCTTCGTCATGGCGAGCCCAGTTACGCCAACGACCTTGCGGAAAATCTCCACCTGGGAGAGCGCATTCTGTCCGACGGTAGCGTCAAGCACGAGCAGAACGGAATGCGGCGCGGACGGATCGGCCTTTTTGATCACGCGCACAATTTTTTGCAGCTCTTCCATCAATTCGCTGCGGTTTTGCAGACGGCCGGCGGTATCGACGAGCAGCACGTTGACGTTGCGCTCTTTCGCCGCGCGCAGCGCATCGAAGACGAGGCCCGCGGCATCGGCGCCGGCTTCTTTCGCAATGAATGCCGAGCCAGTGCGCTCGCTCCAGATTTTGAGCTGGTCGATGGCGGCGGCGCGGAAAGTGTCGCCCGCCGCCATCATCACCGAGCGGCCCTCGGCACGTAACCGCGCCGCGAGCTTGCCGATGGTCGTGGTCTTGCCGGAACCGTTGACGCCGGCGACAAGGATGACGAAGGGCTTTTTTGCCGCGTCGATTACGAGCGGTTGCGCAACCGGCACCAAAACCTTCTCGATTTCGGCTGCGACCACAGCCTTCACCTCGGCCGGCGAAATCCCCGCGCCGTGGCGGCCTTCGCCGAGCGCCGCGGCGATAGCGTGCGCGGTGTCGAGGCCGAGATCGGCGCGAATGAGCACGTCCTCGATCTCGCCAATGGTCGCCGCATCGAGCTTGCGCTTGGTGACGAGATCGGAAATAGCGCCGCCAAGCGCCGCCGACGTGCGCTTGAGCCCGCCGCTTAGCCGCCGCCACCAACTACGCTCGCCGCTGTCGTTCATCGCTCGCTCGTGATAGCGGTTTCGCCAAAGTAGGCAAACATGACCCCGGAAGAGATGGTGTCGCGGCTCCTCTACCGCGACGCCCTTATGCTGGTGATCGACAAGCCGGCGGGCATGGCGGTGCATGCCGGCCCGCCGAACTCCCGCAATCAGAATGAAAGCGTCGAGGACCACTTCGACGCCCTGCGCTTCGGCCTGCCGCGGCGACCGGCGCTGGCACACCGGCTCGACCGTGACACCACGGGTTGCCTGATCCTCGGCCGCCACCGCAAGGCGCTGGCGCAGCTTGGCAAGCTGTTCAAGTCCGGCGCCGTCGACAAACTTTATTGGGCCGTAGTCGAAGGCATTCCGGCCACCGACGAGGGGGTGATCGACTTCCCGCTGGGACGTCTCGATGACAAGATCGGTTGGTGGATGAAGCACGATCCTAAAGGTCAACCCGCGGTGACGAAGTGGAAGGTGTTGGGCAGGGTTCGCACACCCGCCGCGCTCACCTGGCTGGAGCTTGAGCCGCTCACCGGCCGCACGCATCAGCTGCGCGTGCATTGTGCGGAAATGGGCTGGCCCATTCTCGGAGATTCAATCTACGGCAACGCGCCGCGGCACGGTGGCTCGATACAGCATTTGCATGCGCGCGAAATCGTCGTTCCGCTCTATAAAAACCGACCGCCCATCCGTGTCACCGCACCAGTGCCGGCGCATATGCGCGAGGCGCTGACGGCGTGCGGCTGGAAGGACGAACCTCTGGCCGCGGAATAACGCGGCAGTTATGCAGCGATCAGCCGCTTGCCGTCGTGACTGCCGATTTTCACATCGACAATCGTCCCCGGCGCGGCCAAGCGCGCAAGCGCGACCGGCGTGAACTGCTCCGTGCGTCCAAGCGCCGCCGACTCTAACAAGACGCGACGCCTGGCGCCCACTTCCGCGTCGAGATGCCGCCGCAGCGCCAGCGCACCGCTCTCGCGCAAGCGCGAAGCCCGCTCCTTCACGACCGCGCGGGGCAGTTGTGGCATCCGCGCCGCCGGCGTTCCCAGCCGTGGCGAGAATGGAAACACGTGCAGGTGCGTCAGCCCGCATTCGTCGATCAAGTCGAGCGAGCGTGAGAACATCTCTTCCGTTTCGGTGGGAAAACCGGCGATCAGGTCGGCGCCGAACACAATGTCGGGGCGCAAGCAGCGCAACGCCCGGCAGAATTCAATGGCGTCGTTGCGCGCGTGCCGCCGCTTCATGCGCTTGAGAATGAGATCGTCGCCGGCCTGAAGCGACAAATGCAGATGCGGCATCAGGCGATCGTGCTCGGCAAAAGCATCGACGAGATCGCGGTCGGCCTCGATTGAATCGATGGAGGACAGGCGTAGCCGCTTGAGTTCGGGCACGTGCTTGAGGATTTGCTTGACCAGCGTGCCCAGCTTCGGCGCGCCGGGCAAGTCGGCGCCGTAGCCGGTGAGGTCGACGCCGGTCAGCACGATCTCAGTAAAATTCCTGGCGACGAGGCGCTCGACGTCGGCGACGACCGCGCCCATGGGCACCGAGCGCGAATTGCCGCGGCCATAGGGAATAATGCAAAACGTGCAGCGATGGTCGCACCCGTTCTGCACCTGGACAAAAGCGCGGCAGCGGCCGGAAAAACCTTCGACCAGATGCGCGGCGGTGTGCCGGACCGCCATGATGTCGTTGACCACCGCTTTCGGTGACGAGCCAATGTCGAAAGCCGTGCGCGTCTGCCGCCACATCGCCGCGCTTAGTTTTTCTGAATTGCCGAGGATGCGATCGGCCTCGGGCATGGCGGTGAAGGTTTGCGGCTCGGTTTGCGCCGCGCAACCGGTGACGACGATCTTCGCCTGCGGCCGGGCGCGGCGCAGCGCCCGGATTGTCTGGCGCGCCTGACGCACCGCCTCCGCGGTGACGGCGCACGTATTGACCACCACGGTATCGGTCAGTCCGGCGCTTTCCGCTTCGCGGCGGATGACTTCCGACTCCGCGGCGTTGAGCCGGCAACCAAAGGTGACAACATCGACGCTCACGGGATCAGGCCGTTTCGGCGTCGGCAGTGAGCGCTTGCGGAAAATTTCCGTCGTGCTCGTATTCCACCGGCCCGGTCATGAGCACGTGGTCATCAATTTCGCGCCACTCGATTGCCAGCTCACCGCCGGGCAATTGTACGGTCACTCTGCGGCCGGTGCGGTTAAGCCGCGCAGCGGCAACGGCAACCGCACAAGCCGCCGAGCCGCAGGCCTTCGTAAGCCCGGCACCACGCTCCCAGGTGCGGATCACAATACGATCGCGCGAGACAGTGGCGGCGAGCGTGATGTTGGCGCGTTCGGGGAACAGCGGATGGTGCTCGAGTTGCGGACCAATGGCGGCCAGATCGTAGGCGAGCGGATCATCGACCCAGAAAATCGCGTGCGGGTTGCCCATGCTGACGACCGAAGGCGAACTCAAGATCGGCGCATCGCGCGGCCCGTAGCTCAGTTCGATCGCGCGCGTATCGGGAACGTCCTTCGCCAAAGGGATTTCGTCCCAGCGCCAGTGCGGCACGCCCATATCGACGCTGAAGTTATCCGCCGCATCCCGCCAGCAGGACACCAAACCGGCCGCCGTCTCGAAACTCATCTTGCGCTTGCCGGTCTCGGCGCCGATGAGCGAGGCCACGCAGCGCATGCCGTTGCCACAGGTGCCCGCCTCCGATCCGTCGTTGTTATAAATTCGAATGGATGCGTCGGCGGCGCCCTGCGCCGGATAAAGCGCCATAAGCTGGTCGTAGGGTTCACGGCGCGCCGCGGCGCGCGCTTCCGCCGCCGCGATCGGGCGCGGCGCGCGCCGTAAATCGACAATTACGATCTCGTTGCCGAGGCCGTTCATCTTGACGTAGTGCAAGTTTGCCAGCGCGCCCATGATAAAGCCGGAATGTGCGGGCATTTATATGAGGTCTGGGGTCCCTCACGCCAGTAGTTCAGTGCAATCCGTGTGCGGCGGAGCTGCGTTGGCATGGTAAAAAGAACTCGGGCGAAATCGATCTCCCGGTGCTTGCACCGGCCCTAAACGGGAGAGCTTGATGTTGCTCCGCTTTGCGCTCTGGCTCGGTTTGGCAGCCGTCACGGTGTTGACTGCGGCGCAACCCTCCTGGGCGCAGAAAGCCGCGGAAACCCCGCCCGCGTCAGCCGCCAAGCCTGAAGTCCCGCCGCCTCCCCAATCGACCGATCCGTTCGGCGAAGACACGACGCTTACCGCCAAGCCGATTGTGTTTCTCAAAGGCACCGGCAACTGGGACAAGGCTTTCGAAACCATCACCGCTTCGCTCAAAAAGCTCAAAGCGTATATCGAGAAGGAAGGGTTGACGGCCGACGGCCAGCCGATGACCATCTTTACCGCGACCGACGATAACGGCTTTCAGTTCGAGGCCGCATGGCCGATCGCCGCGCCGCCAAAGAATCCGCCGCGCGGCGATATTCACGTCGGCACGTCGCCGGAAGGCCACGCGCTCAAATTCGTTCATCGCGGGTCGTATGACGGATTGGACAACACCTATGAAGCGATTACGAACTATCTCGACGAGCGGCGCATGGAAGCCAAGGACCTCTTCATCGAGCAATACGTGACCGATCCTCTAACGACCGACGAAGATCACCTCATTGTCAACGTGCTGGTGCTGGTCAAATAGCTTCCTTAAAGGGCGATCTAAAATTGCCACGTCTCTCCCGGCCGCAAGGTGCGAAAACGCGCCGGCGGAATATCCGCTTGCCTCAGCGCCACCGAAAGAGCTGAGAGCGGCGCATCGATCGCCTCGTCGGTAAGCTGAAACGTGCCGTAATGGTGGCCGAGCGCAAATTCGGACCCGCAATCGATAAATGCTTGCACCGCTTCGGCCGGGTTCATGTGCTGGTCGCGCATAAACCATCGCGGCTCGTAGGCCCCGATCGGCAAAATCGCGAGCTTGAACGGGCCGCAGCGCGCCCGGGCGTCGCGGAAATTGCCGCCGTCGCCGTAACCGGAATCGGCGACGAAATACATCGTCCCGGCCGGCGCTTCAATGACGAACGAGGCCCACAGCGATTCGTTGCGGTCCGAAAGCTTTCGCGCCGACCAATGCTGCGTCGGCAGCAGCGTCACCGTGACGCCGGCGCCAAGATCTACGCGTTCGCCCCAGTCATGAGGTTCAGCAGCAATGGCGCGATCGTGTTTGCGCATGATCGCGTCGTTGCCGAGCGGAGTGATGACGCGCGGGCGGTGGGCGGCGGTGAGCCGCGAGAGCGTGGCGGCGTCAAGGTGATCGTAGTGCGCGTGCGAGACTAAGACCGCATCGATTGGCGGCAGGTCCGCAAACGCGATGCCCGGATCGTTCACCCGCTTTGGACCAGCGAAGCGCACGGGCGAAGCGCGCTGCGACCACACCGGATCGACCAGCACATTGCGGCCCGCGGTCTGTAGGAGAAAACTGGCGTGGCCGACATAGGCGACCCGCCACATTGCCCCACCGACCCGTTTCGGCGGGCGATCCTGGAAGGGCGACGGCGCCCATCGCGGCCACTTCGCCCTGCTGCGCCGGCGGCCCGATATCCAGCGCAAGAGATCGCGGCGGCCTTTCGGCGGCGCCGAAAGCGCGTTGAAGAAGCGTTGGCCGTCAAAGTGATCG
>Ga0335073_10016900_pt1 | contig 10204 bp, 9 predicted proteins | sample Lox_Sample_22_FD_207093 | JGI IMG/M metagenome (GOLD analysis project Ga0335073, IMG submission 207093) | Soil microbial communities from Loxahatchee National Wildlife Refuge, Florida, United States - Lox_Sample_2.2 | ecosystem: Environmental > Terrestrial > Soil > Wetlands | place: USA: Florida... | reverse complement strand
TCCGTTCAGGTCGTTGTCGATCGTCTTGGGAACGCCCACCCCCGGCACGCCCGCCTCGATCAGCGCATTCGTCACCGACTGCGTGTCGTCGCCGCCAATGGCGATCAGCGCGTCCAGTTTGTTCGCCTTCAGCATCTGCACGCACTTTTCAATCCCGCCTTCGATCTTGCGCACGTTCGTCCGCGACGTCCGCAGGATCGTTCCGCCCTTATCCAGAATCCCGTCCACCCTTTCGAGCGTCAGCGGAACCGTCATGTTCTCCAGAACTCCGCGCCAGCCCTCCAGAAATCCGACGAACTCATCGCCGTAATGAATGATGCCCTTCTTCACCGCCGCATGAATCACGGCATTCAACCCTGGGCAGTCTCCGCCGCCCGTCAACACACCGATTCGCATTGCTCTCTCCCTGTTTTTTCAGATTTCGCTCAGACCGCCGGAACCCTGCGTACAGAGTCCGCCAACCACCGCCTAAGTGGCCACAGCAGCTCTGCTGAAACGTGTGACCTTTGCCTCGATGATACGGTCCCGTCGTCGGCCGGTTCAAATGACGAAAATACCTTCCCCTGGGGCGCAACTGGACGGATAATGGGGCACACTCATGCCACGGCTCCGGTTTTGTTGTTCTTTGTCGCTCCTGCCTCTTCTGTGCCCGCTCGCCTCCGTCTCTCCGGCCGGGCAAACAACACCTGAGAAACCAAAAGTCGCCGCCACCGTCGCGGCAGAGCCCGCGAAGCCCGACTACTCCAAAGAGGGCGCGATCTTCGAAAAAGTCGCGACCAGCTTCGACTTCAACGCCGATGGCACCGGCTCGAGGACCGTCGAAGTCGTCGCGCGCGCCCAGTCCGCCTCCGCTGTGCAGGCCTTTGGCGTCCTCACCTTCCCCTACGCCTCCGGCAACGAGCGTGTCACCGTGGACTACATGCGCGTGCGAAAGCCCGACGGCTCCGTCGTCGAAACCCCCGCCTCCGACGCCGAGGACATGCCCACTGACGTTACTCGCGCGGCCCCCTTCTACAGCGATCTCAAAGAGATCCAGATTCCCGTCAAGTCCCTCAGCCCCGGCGACGAGATCCAGTACCGCATCCGTTTCGACATCTTCAAGCCCGAAGCCGACGGCCAGTTCTGGGGCTCCAACAACTGGATCACCACCAACGTCGTCCTCGACGAAACCACCGAGCTCTCCTTCCCCGCCAGTAAGTACGTCCTCGTGCTCAGCCCTTCCGACAAACCCGAGATCTCCGAGCAGAACGGCCGCAAAATCTACCTCTGGAAATCCTCGCAGTTAAAGCCCACCGGCGGCCAGGACAAGTCCACCCCCGATCCTGACGCGGCGCCCGCCGTTGCCTGGACCACATTCCACAGCTGGCAGGAAGTTGGCGACTGGTGGGCGTCGCTGGCCAAAGATCGCGCCGCCGTCACCCCTGAAATTCAGTCGAAAGTCCAGGAGTTGCTTCAGGGCAAGACCACCGACGAAGCAAAGATGCAGGCCATCTACAACTTCGTCTCCCTCCAGGTGCGCTACATCGGAGTCGCCTTCGGCGTCGGCCGCTACCAGCCGCATACTGCCGAGGAAGTCCTCGAGAACCAGTACGGCGACTGCAAAGACAAGGACACGCTCCTCCAGGCCATGCTGAAAGCCGCCGGCTACGACGCCTGGCCGGCCCTCATTGGCAGCTCGCACAAGCTGCACCCGGATCTGCCCTCACCCGCGCAGTTCGACCACGTCATCACCGTCGTTCCCCGCGGCGACTCCGTCATCTGGCTCGACAGCACCCCCGAAGTCACTCCCTGGCGGATGCTCATCGCGCCCCTCCGCGACAAGCAGGCCCTCGTCATTCCCACCACCGGCGAGCCCAGGCTCATGCGCACCCCTGCCGATAGTCCCTTCCCCTTCGTCACCGCCTACACCGCCACCGCCAAACTCGACAGCGACGGCACCCTCGCCGGCCACATCTCCCTCACCATGCGCGGCGACTCGGAAATCGTCTTCCGTGCCATCTACCGCGCCACGCCACGCGCGCAGTGGCAGCAGCTGGCGCAAAACATCTCCCAGAACCTCGGCTACGCCGGCACCGTCAGCAACATCGACGTCAGCCGCCCCGACCAGACCGACCAGCCCTTCCAGACTTCCTGGGACTACGACCGCAAAGAGTACGCCGACTGGCCCAACCACCGCATCCTCCCCCTCATGACCGGCATCGATCTGCCCGCCGCCGGCGACTCCGCCAAGCCCCTCGACCTGCCCTCCAGAGAAACCGAAACCTTCCACTCCGAGATCACGCTTCCTCCCCAGTACACCGCCGTTCTGCCCCAATCCGTGCAATACACCTCGCCCTGGGCCACTTACCAGACCACCTACAAGCTCGACGCCAACAAATTCATTACCGACCGCAAAGTCCAGATCCTCGAGTCCAAAGTCCCCGCCGATCAATGGCAAAAATACAAAGACTTCATCGACAAAGTCTCCACCGACGCCGGCCAGTTCGTGCAGCTTGTGGCCGCCGGCGGTCCCAAACCCGACACCACCCCCAGCAATCCTGACGCCGTCGGCCTCATCCAGGCAGCCTGGGCCGAGCTCACCAATCACAATCCCGCCGCCGCCCGCACCGATCTTCAAAACGCCGAGCAGCTCAACCCCCGCGAGCGCGGCCTCTGGGCGGAGTACGGCGCCGTCGATATGATGGAGAACCGTCTCGACGATGCCCAAACCGACCTGCGCAAAGAAATCCAGTACCATCCCGACAACGCGCAGGTTTACACCATGCTCTCTGCCCTCGAGGTGCGCATGAAGAACACCGACGCCGCCATCGCCACCCTCCAGGATCTCCTCAAGGTATTTCCCGATGACGTCTCGGGTGAAATTAGCCTGGGCTCTCTCTTCGTGCTCGAAAAGAAATACACCGACGCCGCCACCCTGCTCGAGGGTGCGGCGAAAAAATCCCCGACCAACAAAATTCTCGCCATCCAGGCCGGCCACGCAGAGATCCTCGCCGGCAAACCCGACGCCGGCGCCGCCCTCCTCCATGGCGCACTCGACGGCAGCGACTCTCCCGAGATCCTCAACGACGCCTCCTATGAGCTGGCTGACGCCAGTCTCGATCTCCCCGGCGCCGAATCCGCCTGCCGGAAAGCCCTCGCCATCCTTGGCAAACAAACCGCCGCCATGACTCTCGCCGGTCTCACCACAGATGACATCCAGCACGTCCAGCTGCTCACCGCCACGTGGGACACCATGGGCTGGATCTATTTCCGCGAAGGCAAGACTGATTTGGCGGAATCCTATGTGCGCGCCGCCTGGCTTACCTCCCAGCACGCAGAAGTCGGCGATCATCTCGGCCAGATCTACGAGAAAGAGGGCCGTTTACAGGAGGCCGCGAACACCTACGCCCTCGCCGGCGCCGCCGACACGCTCAGCCCCTCGCCGGAGGGTAAAGACGACGCGGCCAACCGCGAAAAGACCCTCGCTGCCAAAGGCTATCGCCCAAAGTCTCATGACGGCGGCGAAGACCTCGGCAAACTGCGCTCCGTCTACCTCCCGCGCCTCACCAAAGACTTCTCCTCCGCGGACTTCTTCGTCCTCCTCTCTCCCGGCAAGGTCGAGGACGTCCGCTTCATCAAGGGCGACGATCGCCTGAAGAACGCTGCCGATCTCCTGCGCAAAGCGAATTTCGGCGCGCAATTCCCGCAAGGCTCCGAGGCACGCCTCGCCCGCCGCGGCATCCTCGCCTGCTCCGGCGTAACGGATCAGTGCCAGTTCACCCTGCTCTTGCCGCAGTCGGTGTCCATCAACTAACGGACCATGGGTTCAAAGCATCACGGGCTGTCGCCTCCGTTCGCCGCGATTCACAACATGTGCATCGATTCCCGCAATCCAGCCGTTAGAGCTTTTTCACTGTTGGCGTACCCGGTGGAAGGGCGCTGGACGTGGCCGTTCCGCCAAAGAACGGCCACACATGGAGAATCTCAGCGAGGGCAAAGTAACAGTGAAAATGCTCTAGAATCTCCCCATGTCTCTCTTGCAGGTGATCCTCCTGGCCGTCATCCAGGGCCTCGCTGAGCTTCTGCCCGTCTCCAGCTCCGCCCACGTCGTCGTCGCCGAAAAGCTCATGGGTCTCGACCCCTCCTCGCCCGCCATGACCCTGCTCCTCGTCATGCTCCACACCGGAACCATGTTCGCCGTCATCGTCTATTTCTGGAATCAGTGGAAGGCCACCTTCTTCTCCGACAGCGAAGCCTTCAAGCGCTTCGCCTGGCAGGCCATCATCGCCACCGTGCCGACCCTCGTCATCGGATGGATCCTGATGAAGATCATCGAGCACACCCTCTTCCGCGGCGCTCCCCACGCCGAGATCGAAGACCTCTTCGGTCAGCTCCGCATCGTCGCCCCCGCCCTGCTCGCCGCCGGCATCCTCATCCTCGTCGCCGGCCTCCGCCAGGGCCGCCGCCCCGACTCCGCGGAGTCGCCCCACATCGGCTTCGGCCAGGCGGCCGTCATTGGCGCCGTCCAGGGCCTTTGCCTGCCCTTCCGCGGATTCTCCCGCTCCGGCGCCACCATCTCCGTCGGCATCCTTCAGGGCATCCAGAAAGCCCGCGTTGAGGCCTTCAGCTTTGCCCTCGCCGTCATCATCACTCCGCTCGCCATCGGACGCGAAGCGCTCCGCCTCCACCACGCCGATACCTCCGGCTTCGCGCATGCCGCCGTCCCCAGCCTGCTCGGCATGGTCTTCTCGTTCCTCGCCGGCCTGCTCGCCCTCAGGTGGCTCAGCTCCTGGCTCGAACGCGGCCGCTGGTACTACTTCGGCATCTACTGCATCCTCGCTTCCATCGCCGTCTTCCTCCTCCACCACCGCGGCTATTGAGGATGGAAGCAGCGCAGTCCTCATCGCGTTTGCAGAATGGAATTCACCCACGCCATCGGCTGTCTACTGCCCGCTGCTGTACCCTGTCCTTGCCATGTTCCTCCGCCGCCTGCGCATCGACCGCGTCACCCCGGAAGGCGATGCCATCCCCTGTCCCATCGCCTGGATTGACAACTTCGCCATGCGCAATTTCACCAACGACGCCATCTTCGACGATACCCTCCCCGTCGCCGACGGCTTGCTCGAAGCCGGCTTTCGCATCCCCCTCGATCGCCTCGTCCCCGCCATGGAAGACTGGTTTCGCCGCAAAGGCTATCTCACCCCCGCCGAAACTCTTCGCGTCGAAGAACTTCCCCGCTGACTCCTCGTCCCCCGCATCACACCCAGTCCATCCGCCAAAACGCGCAGCTCTCCATCTCTCCTCGCGGCCATCGGGCCGCATCCCACCTTCAGAACGTCCGTTCAATGCGAAGAAATGAGCCGCCCGTGCCCATTCACGGCGCGGCCCATTCCTTTCACCGCAACCAATCCCACACACGGAGAATTCCTATGAAGGTTGAGAACCTGAGAGAGCTGCTGGTCGACGAACTCCGCGACCTCTATTCCGCTGAAACCCAGCTCACCAAATCCCTGCCCAAAGTCGCAAAGCATGCCTCCGAGCCCGGACTGAAACAGGCCATCGAGCACCATCTGAAAGAGACCGAGAACCATGTCAAACGCCTTGACCAGGTCTTCGAGCGCCTCCACCAGAACCCCAAAGGCAAGACCTGCGAGGGCATGAAGGGCCTCATCGCCGAAGCCGACGAGCGGCTCAAAGACGGTGGCGATCGCGCCACTCTCGACGCTGGCCTCATCGCCGACGCCCAGCGCATTGAGCACTACGAGATTTCCGCCTATGGATCGGCCCGCACCTTCGCCAATATCGTCGGCGAGCACGAAGTCGTCCGCCTCCTCGAAGAGACCCTGCGGGAAGAGAAGGCTGCCGACCTCAAACTGAATCAGTTAGCGGAAAACATTAACATGGAAGCCAAAGCAGCCTGACAATAGGGTACTTACGCGACGGCCCCGAGGCTGAGCTGCGAATAACTTCGTGCAGGTTTTCCACAGCCCCCGGGGCCATCGCCGCGTGTCCCGTCCAGGACACGACGCATGGGCGCGTTTCCAGAATTGCGCCGGCTCGAAACGCGAGTTGGCGATTACGGGCACATCGGCAGAGACCCGGGATTCCTTACTTCGAGCCCGGAGGCACAATGCCGTTCATGCGCAGATACTCGACCATCTGTCCATAGTGATCGAATCCATGAGCAGAAATGAAAGATGCGACGACTGACCGCGTGTGCAGACCGTCGACACCCTCAATCGTAGTGTAGGCATTCTCGGCTGTAATCGTCGCGAGCGCCTTGTGTGCATAGGCGAAAGAATCCGCAGCGGCCTTCAGGAGTTCCTCTTTCGTCGTCAGACTCTGGATGCTTTTCGGGTCAACCGGCATCTTCTCCCCGAGAATCTTGGAAGCAAAGTAGTAGTTCGCCGTCGTGACATGCGATATTTCCTGCGCGAACGTGCGAACCCCGTCATACTTCGCGCCCTGCGAGGGGGCGAAGATTGCCGTAGTGGGCGCAAAGCCGTATTTGTCCGCAGGCATTGCCTGCGCGACTCCCATAAATTGCCGCTCAAAGAGGTTGAGCAACTCCTCCTGCGCCTGCACCGGTGACATTTGGCTGCCAGCGGTTACCTTCGCGGTGGTTGAGCCCGTTTGCGCAGAGCCCGCCAGCGCACAGCCTCCCAGAACCAAAGCGGTACAAATATACCGGAGACGCATCGATCACCTCACTGGCAGAATTTCCCAACAGTCTAGCAGACGCCTGCCTTCGCGATGTCAGAGGTCATTGGGGGACTTCAGCCCAAACTACGTTTCCAGAACCCTCATACTTGGAAACGCGCATTGGCGATGAGGCGCCCATCGAGGTGCCCGATAAAACGGAATTCTCTCACTTCCGCTCTATTGATCGTTGGTTTCGATAGGCACCGCCGGCCCAAAAGCGCGCCAGAAGGCATCTACGGCGATGCGCGCATCCCGCTCCGGACGAATCGATTTCTGCCTGGAAAACAAAGTTCGATACATCATCGGGCCCAGCAACTGAGCCAGAGCGTCTTCGGTTGAGGGCAGATTGTGCAGCTCGCCGCGCCGCGCAGCGTCATGGAGCAGCCGCTTCAGTTCCCGGCGCGGAGGCTCGAGCGCAAGTTCCCGCCAGGCCTCATCGAATTTCTCGTTGCGGGCGGCGTACGCCAGAAAGTGCGGCCAGATTCTCTGTTGTAACTCGGCCCGCTGCTTCTGTGGCTGCCACGAAAGCACCGCGATCATGTCCGCCCGCGTATCTCCAGTGTCGAAGATCGGGCGGTCGCGCAGTCCGTGCAACGTGGCCATTGCCTCCAGAAAGAGGGCTTCCTTGTCGGGCCAGTGGCCGTAGATCGTCATCTTGCTCACGCCGGCGCGTTCGGCAATCGCATCCACGCTGGCCCCGTCCAGACCGCGCTCGGCCATCAGCTCGAGCGCCGCCTCGACGATTTTCCTGTGCACTTCCGGACTGCGTGTTCGCGCCACTCTCACACCTCGATCCGGGAGAAAAGATACCGGCCAACTGCCAAACAGACCGCGGCTGTTGTCACGAGCACAAGAATATCCAGGAGGACGCCAAATTGGGTCGCGCCGATCAGGGTCCCGCGCAGCCCGTCCACCCCATAGGCCAGGGGGTCGAGACGAGTTACCACTGCCATCACCGGTGGCAAGCCGCTCAGCGGAAACAGAGCCCCCGAAAGAAAGAACAGCGGCATGACGACAAAGTTCATCACCAGCTGGAATCCCTGCATGTCCTGGAGCACGGACCCGATCGCGGAACCCAGCGCCGCAAAAACAAATGCCACGAGGGCCATCAACAGCAGAACCAGCGGAACCATGGAGGCGTGCGTCGCGCGAAAACCCGCGATCAGCGAGACTCCCACCACCAACAGGCCCTGGAGGACGGCAACCGTGGCGCCGCCCAGTGTGCGGCCGATGAGGACCCGGACGCGCGGAACAGGCGCCACCAGCGTCTCCCTCAGAAACCCGAACTGACGGTCCCACAGGATGCCGATTCCGGAGAAGACCGAGGTGAAGAGCAAAGTCATGGCAATCACTCCAGGAGCCACGAACTGCAGATAGCTGCCGCGTCCCGCGCTGCGAAATACCGGCCCCATCCCAAATCCCAGCGCCAGAAGATACAGCAACGGCTGCCCCAGGGCCGCCGCAATCTGCACCCGCGATCGCACGTACCGTCGCATCTCCCTCAGCCACAGAAAATAGATCACGTTCATCGTTTGCTCCACATTCTTGAAATCACGCGCATCGTTTCTCCCGTGTCCGCTCCCTCTTCGCGAATTCCTGATCCGGTCAGGCTTAGAAAAGCCTTCTCCAGAGTTTCGGTCCCGGTCATCGCCTTCAGTTCCAGGGGCGAGCCCAGCGCTTTCACCGTTCCGTGATCGATAATCGCAACGCGATCCGCGACCTGATCTGCCTCATCCAGGTAGTGCGTGGTCAGGAACACGGTCGTCCCCTCATCTCGCCTCAGCTGCTGGATCTGAGACCACAGTTTGTGCCGGGTCTGCGGATCGAGCCCGAGCGTCGGCTCATCGAGGAAGAGCACCGGGGGCGTGTGCAGCAAACTGCGGGCAATCTCCAGACGCCGTTTCATGCCTCCCGAGAACTGCTTCACAGGATCACTCCTGCGCTCCCAGAGGTTGAATTTCCGCAGCAGCTCTTCACCGCGAAGGTTTCGCAGGCGGCGGTCGAGGCCGTAGAACACGCCGTGAAGTTCCATGTTCTCCCATGCGGTCAGGTCGCCGTCGAGGCTTGGGTCCTGGAAGACGATGCCAAACTTTCGCCGGGCCTCTTCCGGATCCATTTCGGGATCGACGCCGTCAATCTCCAGGCTCCCGCTGGTCGGACGCAGCATGGTCGTCAGCATCCGGATTGTGGTGGTCTTCCCCGCGCCATTGGGGCCGAGAAAGGCGAAGATCTCCCCCTTGCCCACCTCAAAGGAAACGTCGTCGACGGCCGTCAAATTGCCGAATTGTTTGGTCAGATGAACCGCGCGAAGCATGAACGACTCCCGATTGACAAATACTATACCGTATAGTATCATTATGCAAGTGGAAATTCAGGAGAAATGGTCTCATGCACACTCCTTCAGAGGTTCACTCGAAAGACGGAACGCCGCTCGCATTCTGGCGGCAGGGATCCGGGCCGGCCCTCCTTCTGGTTCACGGCGGCCTTTGCGACCATCTTGCCTGGCATTTTGCCGCTCCCCTGCTTGCGAGCCACTTTACGGTCTGGACCTTTGACCGCCGCGGGCGCGGCGAGAGCGGCGAAACGCAGCCCTGGTCGGTCGCACGCGAGGTAGAGGACGTTCTCGCGCTGCTCGACGCCATTGGAGAGCCGGCGCATCTGCTCGGCCACTCCGCCGGCGCTATCCTCGCCGTCCGCGCAGCTTCCGGAGCAGACCGGTTACGCAGCCTTATTCTTTACGAGCCGCCGTACCTGATTGCGGGTGTGCGGGAGCGTCCTGCGCCCGAACTGCTGGCGCAAATCGAGCGATTACTGCTGTCGGGCGACTCCGATGAAGCTCTGCGCATCGCGATGCGCGAAACCGTCAACCTGGCGGATGGCGAGATCGATGCCATGCAATCCTCTCCCGGGTGGGAACACCTGCGTGGCGCCGCTCGCGCCATACCGAACGACTGGAGAATCTGGCAGGAGCCCTTTGCCCCGGATTCTCTGAAGAGCGTGACGGCTCCCTGTCTTGTGCTTGCCGGATCGGAATCTCCCGCCTGGATTCGCGCCGCCGCACTGGCCGTCTTTGATACGCTCCCGGGCGCTGCATTTGCCGAACTTGCCGGACAGGGACATTCGGCCATGATCACAGCTCCCCGGCTGTTCGCGAGTTCGGTATGTCAGTTCGCGGACAATGTCGCTACTGGTCGTTAACGGCGCCCGCGACGTTCTCTGCCGGTTCAAAGCAGTCCGATAGACACCGATCATGCCAGCGCATCGATTGCCGAATTGGACGCGCGTCGTGCGCGGTCTTCCTATGCGATCGCGGCGCAGGGGCGGCCACAAAAACGATCCTTGTGTTCTTGGTGTTGATGCTGTAGTGTGTCTACATCCTTTGCTGTAGAAGGTCTACATGCCGACTAAGAGCTCTTACCGGAACAGGATTGAAATCTTGCAGGGGACCCTGGACATGCTCATCCTCAAAACTCTTCAGTGGGGCGAACAGCATGGCTATGGAATCAGCCAAATGATAAGGGCA
>Ga0335073_10016899_pt1 | contig 10204 bp, 10 predicted proteins | sample Lox_Sample_22_FD_207093 | JGI IMG/M metagenome (GOLD analysis project Ga0335073, IMG submission 207093) | Soil microbial communities from Loxahatchee National Wildlife Refuge, Florida, United States - Lox_Sample_2.2 | ecosystem: Environmental > Terrestrial > Soil > Wetlands | place: USA... | reverse complement strand
GGGATGAATGCACCACTTGCCGTCGAAGCCGAGTGCGCTGGCAGCCAGGCATTCGCTCCGGTAGCCGTCTGGGTTCTGGTAGTCGGGGAATGGCGAGTCGATCGCGTCGACTCCTGCTGTCCTGGCGGCCGCGACGACCCGTGCGCGAGCGTAGTGCCAGAAGTCGCCGGGGTAAGGCGGAGTCGGCTGGAACGTGGCGTTGACCCGTGCGTGCAGCGACGCAGACAGATCGCCGGTACCTAGGGTGATCGCTTCGACCCGCGGGCTCGCGGTCGCGATTTCGGTGGCGTGCTCGAGGCCCTCGGCTTCCTCGATCAGGATCTCAAGGCCTATCTGACGCTGCAGGCTCAGTTTCGCCTCGAGCTGACTAAGCAGCACGTCGAACCACCAGACGTCACGAGCGGTCCTGACCTTCGGGACAATCAGGAGGTCGAGGTTGCGGCCCGCGGACGAGACCACGTCGATGACATCATCGTGACACCAGATTGTGTCGAGGCCGTTGACCCGGATGGCTCGGGTGACATTTCCCCAGTCATGCTCATTCAGCATCGCGATTGCGTTTGCCCGGGCTTCGCCTTTGGCGCTGGGAGCGCAGGCGTCTTCCAGATCCATGAATACCAGGTCGGCGCCCGTGCCCAGCGCCTTGGCGAGCATTTGCGGATTGCTGGCGGGCGTGGCCAATTCGGAGCGGCGGGCTCGCGGCGTCACGTTCTCTCCTCAGATGGTGCCGTGGGCGCGAAGTTCGGCTAGCTCGTCCTCGTCCAGACCAAGCAGGCCGCGGTAGACCGAGTCGTTGTGCGCCCCGAGCGCCGGGCCTAGATGGTCGATACGAGCTGGCGTCGCTGATAGCCGGGCGGTGGGGGCCTGTACGCGTACAGTTCCGAGATCAGGATCAGCGACGGCCTGGAAGGTGCCGCGCGCAACAAGGTGGCGGTCGGCCATCAGCGCCCGGGCGTCATAGACGCGGGCGACCGCGCAGTCGTTCGCCTCGAAGATCCGCTGCGCCTCGTTAAGCGTCCGCTGAGCGACCCACTCTGCTACGACCTTGTCGATCTCGTCTCCGTGGGCCGCGCGGCCAGCAGGCGCGTAGTAGGCGGGGTCGGCAGCCATATCTGGTCTTCCGACGACCGCGAATACTCGCTGTGCCATGCGTGGTGAGGCGCTCGACATGGCCAGCCATTGGTCATCGCTTGTCCGGTAGCAGTTGCGGGGGGCGCTGGCGTCGAACCGGCTGCCCGACCTGGTCGGAACGGTTCCGAGCTGGTCGTGGGCCAGGGTGGCTGATTCAATCAGCCGCGCGAGCGGTTCGATCAGGTTGACGTCGATGTGCTGGCCCCGGCCGCTGGCGGTATCCCGGTAGTAGAGGGCGGCTAGGACAGCGTTCGCGGCGGAGAGCGCGGCCACCCCGTCGGCCAGCATGAACGGCGGCAGTGACGGTGGCCGGTCTGGCTCGCCGACCAGATGGGCGAAGCCACTCATCGCCTCGGCCAGCGTGCCGTAACCCGGCTTGTCGCTGTCCGGACCGCCGGATCCGTAGCCGGACACATGCAGGACAACCAGCCGCGGATGCCGGCGCACCAGATCGGCAGGGTCCAGCCCCCACCGTGTCAGGGCGCTCGGGCGGCTGCCGAGTATCACCACATCGGACACATCAAGTAGCTGGTGCATTAGCTGTTGGCCGGCGCCCTGCCGCAGGTCAAGCGTCACGCAGCGCTTATTGCGGCTGACGCTCTTCCAGACCAGCCCGATGCCGCCCTTCATGTCGCCCCAGGTGCGCAGCGGGTCACCCGTGACCGGCTGCTCGACCTTGATTACCTCAGCGCCGAGCTCGCCCAGGCCGGTTGCCACCATCGGCCCTGCGACCAGCGTTGCGGCATCGATGACGCGGATGTCACCGAGCGCCCGCTGCCCGTCGGATCGGTCACGCATCGGCTAGGCCGGCGATAGCGGCCGGGGCCGCAGCTGATCGGAGGCCGAGATTATCGCGCAAGGTGTTCCCGCCGTAGGCCCGGCGGAATAGCTTCCGTCGTTGCAGTTCTGGTACGACCATGCGGACGACGTCCTCGAACGCGCCGGGCAAGTGCGTTGCAGCCAGCACGAAACCGTCGCAAGCTCCTGTTGTGAACCACTCCTCCATCTGGTTAGCGACTTCTGGCGCGGTACCGACGAATCGAGGGCCCTGGAGCAAGGTGGCGCGGTGGTTGGCCAGATCGCGGATCCGTACCGTGCCGCCAACGTGCGCGCGGATGTTGTCTACCAGGCCACGGATTCCGGTGGTGGAGTTGACAAGCTCGTCTGTCACGACGTCGTCCAGCTCGTGCATCGAGAAGTCATAGTTCATGAGCTCGGACAGCAGGGTTAGCGACGACATCGGGTGCACGAGATCGTTGAGGAACATCTGCTCGCGCTCAGCCGCATGCGCAGCAGACTCACCTACGACCGCGTACGCCATCGGGCATATGCGGACCTCATCGGGATTACGGCCGACATCGGCGATGCGCTTCTTCTGGTCGGCATAGTGGTTGCGCGCGACCTCGATGCCAGGGTCGCCGGTGAAGATCAGTTCGGCCCATCGCGATGCGAAGTCTCGGCCGCGGCCCGATGAGCCAGCCTGCAGGATGACCGGTCGGCCCTGGGGCGACCGCGGCACAGTTAGCGGGCCACGGACATCGAAGTTCTGGCTGTGGAAATTGAGCTCGCGTACCTTGCCGGGATCGGCGAAAGTGCCAGCCTGACGGTCGAGAATGAGCGCATCATCGTCCCAGGTGTCCCACAGGCCGGTGACGGCCTCGAGGAATTCATCTGCTCGGTCGTACCGTTCGGTCGGGCTCATGTGCTGCGGCAGGCCAAAATTCTGGGCCTCGTTGTCGTTGACCGAGGTGACGACATTCCAAGCGGCACGACCGCCGCTGAGGTGATCCAGGGTGGCAAATGTGCGAGCCACGTGGTAAGGCGCGTAGTACGTAGTGGAGTAAGTCGCGCCGAGCCCGATCCGCGACGTGGCGCCTGCCACGACGCCGAGTACCACGCTGAGGTCGAGCTTCACCGGCCGGGCGCCATAGCGCACCGCTTCGGCAACCGAGCCGCCATATATCCCTGGCATCGCCAACCGGTCGTCAAAAAACATCAGGTCGAAACAGCCTCGCTCGAGTAGCCGACCGAGGTCGGCGTAGTAGGACGCCTCCAGGAAGCGATGCTCGGTTGCAGGATGCCGCCAGGAGCCTGCGTACACGGACGTGCTGCCTGCCTGCATGAACGCGATCAAGGACATCTGGTCGTGCGAGCCGCGAGTCATGGATTGTGTGTACCACATCTGAAATATCAGATGCAAGATGCTGCGTTCTCAGGTATCGTCACTTGCATGACCCGCACTCTTGCTGACGCGATCGGCGCCACCGTACGGCAGCGAGCCGTGCGCGAACTGAGAGATCGCATTCTGACGGGGACACTTCGGGCTGGAACCAGGCTCGACCTGGACGCGATCTCAGATGAGTTCGGCATCAGCCGGACCCCCGTGCGTGAGGCGCTGCTTGAGTTGTCGTTCCAGGGGCTCGTCGACATTGCGCCGCGCAGCGGAGTAATCGCAGTCGGGATCACTCCGGCCGAGGCGCTGGACAATTTCGCCATCTTCGCCACGCTTAGCGGGAAGGCTGCCTTCTGGGCAGCCGAGCGGATAAGCCCGGCGGCGCTGGCAGAACTCGAGCGGCAGGCCGAGACACTGTCTGCAGCTGCGGTGGGCGCGGAGCTGATCGATGCCAACTGGCAGTTCCACAAGACCATCAACGAGGCGGCCGGCGCGAAGCATCTTCTGTCCCTGATCCGCCAAGCGGTGCGTCTGATTCCGTCGAATTACCTGGCAGTCATGCCGGTCCGGGCCCAGGACATCAGTGAGCACGAGCAGTTGGTAAGTCACATCAGGAGGCGTGATGCCGCCGCGGCACGTGCGGTCGCAGAGCAGCACGTTCTCGCCGCGGGCGATTCGCTGGCAGGCTGGCTCGCTGAACAGTCCGTTGCCTAACTGGGCCTGTGGCTGATCTTCTGTGCGGCGCCTTGGTGGCCTTCCGGGCGCGGCACCGGGCTGGCATCACGCATCGCCGTGCGGTGGGGCCATTCCTCGTTAGCGTTGTGCTCATCGCATGCCCGTCCGGAACACGTACCAGAACTGCAATACGTGGCCGGCCAAATAGATTTGGAAGCTGATGGGTTCGGGCACGCTGCCGGGGATTCGGACGGTAAAGACGATGGCGGGCCGGCCCCAAGTGCTGGAGAGTGGCTGAGCTGACTCGCGCGAGAGCGTGATCGTGCTGGCAGGCAGCGCCGCAGCGAGGCCGCCGCGTTGTTGAATCCGCTGATGCCCAGTCGTAAGGTCCTGGCGAACGATCTTCCGCTGATCAGCTAGACTTTCCACGGGGCCAAGCGAGGAGTGTGTCTTGCCAAGAACTGTGAAGGTGTCGCGTGAAGAGGAGCTGCTAAAGAACGCAGTTCAGCTCTTTAGCAAGGGTGGCTTCCGGGAGACGAGCCTCCAAGTCATTGCAAATGAGCTTGGCATTACCCGCCCTCTATTCTACTACTACTTTGAGTCGAAGGAAGATCTGCTCTGGCGAATTATCGGCCATCTGGGGGACACGTTGCTTGAGCAGGCCAGGCCGATTGCGGCGTCTGATGATACGGCCACCGTTCGCCTTCGACGAATAGTCGAGAAGCACTTGGAAACATTGCTCGACAACATTGATGCGTTTCGAATTTATTTCGCAGAGCGACATCTGCTGACCGGAAAGCGGGATTTGAGAATCAAGCGCGGAGAGCTACTCTACTATGAGCTAATCGCAGAGGTCATTTCCGCTGGCCAGCAGGAGGGCGAACTCCGGAGTGGTGACCCCCATCTGCTGACGAGACTCTCAATCGGCTCTGCCAATGCTGTGCTTCGGTGGTACCGAGCCGGCGGCTCCTGGTCGACGCGAGAGACGATCTCCGCGACCACGGACTTCATTCTGGCAGCAGTCGCCGCATAGCACCGAATCTGCCTGCGACGGAGCGAGGCTCGAAAATGGCGGGACGGTTACTCAAGCGCGGCGACCGCATCCGGCCACGGAGTTCGGCTCGCGATGAGATCTGCACTCTTCAAGCCCATTTCGGGGCAGCCGACTGCGCAGGCCCCCACGAGTCTGTTGTTGGTGCGATGCCACACGAGAAACGTCTGACTTGACAAGCTGCCAGATACAACCTCAAAGTCAGGCCCCGTCGTCAGGCCGACTAGCTGGATCCGTATACCATATTGGTCAGACCAGACATAGTTGGGCCGGGCGAAATGCTCAGACGCCTGGTGCAGCAGGTTGTGGGCGACAACGGCTCCTTGCGCGGAGGCGTTAGTCCAATGCTCCACGCGCATTCTCTCGCCGAACAAAGAATTTGGCCAGTTGACGACGTCACCTACGGCGAAGATGCCGGGCGGACCGGCGTTCAGTGAGGCGTCACACACGATGCCGTCGCGAATTGTCAGGCCGGACTCCTTCAGCCATTCGGTATTGGGACTGGCGCCGACGCCCGCGACAACCACGTCTGTACTGAACTCGGACCCGTCGCTGAGGCGAGCGCGGCCCTGGCGGAGTGCTGCCAACCGTGTGCTCGGCCTGAAATCGATCCCGTGCGCGTCGTGGATTCGGCCGAGTGAGGCGCCGACCTCCGGCCTGACCACACGCCCAAGTGGAAAAGCGTCCATCTCGACCAAGGTCACCTCGCAGCCAAGGCCAGAGGCGGCCGCTGCCACCTCGGAGCCAATGAAGCCGGCGCCGACTATGGTGACGTGCCTGGCGCTGCAGAGTGCGGCGCGCAACTGGAGTGCGTCATCAAGGGTACGCAGAGAAAGAGTGCCCTGGTCGAAGTCTGCCCCGGAAAGCCTGCGGGCGCTTGAACCGGTCGCAATTACAAGACCGTCAAACGGGATCTCACTGGCATCGGTCAGCAGTATGCGGCCTTTAAGGTCAGCGGCTTGTGCTCGTTGCCCGAGCATCAATTCGACACCGAGCTGGGAAAACCTCTCCAGGGGTCGAATGAAGATGTCTTCCGCTTGCGCTTTTCCGGTGAGGACGTCCTTCGAGAGTGACGGCCGATCGTACGGTGCGTAGCTCTCGTCACCGATCATGATCACATCACCTGTAAAGGACTCTCGCCGCAGGCCCTCGGCAACTTTGAGTCCCGCAATGCCAGCACCGACAATAACTACTCGCCGCAGTTCTCCGGACATATTCACGGCGCTCCTAAACCGGCCGTCAGGCTATCTGGCCGCTTTGCACCTGCCACAAGTTGCGGGCCTGCTAACCTCGCGGCCGACGGAGGGAAACGACAAGGTAGTCATCTTCGACTTCGATCGGCAGAGTCACGGCGGTGTACGGTCCGGCTAGCCGGTGAGCGTGCGGGTCGATGTAGAACGCGTTCGCAGGCCGCGCGAACTCTCGTGGGGCTCGTTCCGGCGCATTCTCATGCTCAATAGCGACGTCAAATGTACGAGCTGGAGGATAGCGAGCCGGATCGGTGTTATATGCAGGGTCATACCACGATTCCCCGGTCTCCATGTCGAATTCCCAGCCATGCCACGGGCAGACGATGAACTTCTTCGAGTCATCCAGCGTGACCTGGCCCGGATACTCGGACTCAACCAGTCCCAAGACGTCGCCCTTGCACAATTCACCGCCTCGGTGCGGGCAGCGATTGAGAATCGCGCGATAGGTTCCATCTACATTGAAGATCCCGACCTCGCGGCCTTCGATATTCACTAGCAGGCGTACTCCGGGAGGCACATCGGCCGCGCGTCCGATCACGTACTTCCCGTCTCCGCGAGAGTGCGTTCTATGATTCTCGGGCATGGCTACCGCCCTCGCGACCCGAGTCGGTACCAATCGCGGGCGTTCTCCGACATTACCTTTGCCCGCATGTCCTCGATGAGCGAGCCGATCAGCAGATCCAGACTGTCCCCGTGGTCTCGCGGGTATTCGGTGCCATACATTAGCAGGTCGTCGGAGCCTAGCCATTTGATTGTGAGGGCAAGCTCCTCGGCTATCGAACCGCCGTCCATCGGCGCCGTACAAAACCGGACGTGGTCTCGGACGACTTCGAAGGGGCGGCGCTTGAGCCACGGCACCTCCCGGCGTATTCCCTTCCAATTCCGGTCAAGGTTCCACATCCAGCCAGGCACCCAGGTGAAGCCACTCCCGAGAAATGCAAGTCGCAATCGGGGAAATTTCTGAAAAGTACCCTCACCCAGCAGGCTGATCAGCTGTGACTCAAAGACCTGCACCTCCGCGACATACTCCTCCACGTACCAGGACGGCCAGCCAGACGACGTCGGTGGCAGGCCGTCATTTCCGCCGCCGATATGGATCCCGCCGACAAGATCGTTCCGCTCGAGTGCCTCGAAGACCGGCCAATACAGCCGCTTGCCGTAGAGCTTTCCACTCCGGGCGGGGAGAAAGGCCTGCACGAACCCAGGCCGAGGACCCGCGCGATCGATCTCCGCCGCCATCGCAGCCGGGTCATTGGGTCCTGGGAGAATCAGTGAGGCTCGCAACCGCGAGTCGGCCGAAAGCCACTCGTTGAGCAGCCAGTCGTTGGCAGCCCTGGCAAGAGCCACCGAGAAGTCAGGCGGCCCGCCATCGACGGGAAAGTGGCAGTTCAAGATGGCGTAGTCGACATCCAACCGGTCCAGGATGTGCTCCCGGACCAGCCCGACGCTGGACGCCGCCACTTGACCGTCCGGGGTTCGCCACTCGTCCCGCACGCTCGAGGGCATATTCGAGGGATAGAAGTACTGCGTGGACGGGCCTGGCCACTGCTGTTCACGAATGTGCTGGATCCAGACGCCCTCCAGGTACGGGAACAGCGCCTCGATGCCGGGAACTTCGATGTTGACGTCGACGTCGACGATCGAGCCGTCCCATACCTTGCGCCGATGCTCAGCGGTTAGCGGCAGGCTCACCTCTGCACCGCCTGCTCAAGGCCGTAAAGCGCGGCCGCATTGCCTGCGAGGATTCGTTCCTTCGTGGCGCGGGGGAGGCCCGCAGGCATGCTATCGAAGGGCGAGTCCATGTCCCAGTGCGGATAATCGCTGGCAAACATGAGGCGGTCGCCGAAGCCATTGCGCTCGAACTGACTGTATGCCTCGTAGAACTGCTCCGGATGCTCCGGGTCGAGGGCGGGCTGCGTGGTGAACCAGAAGTGTTCCCGCAGGTAATCGGAGGGCTCGCGGAACAAGCTGGGCAGCTCGGCTCGCATCGTTCGCCAGGCTGCATCCATGCGCCAGATCATGGGCACAACCCACGTCCACTCGAGTTCGACCAAGATCACTTTCAGGGCGGGAAACTGGTCAAAGACGCCCTCGAATATGAGGCTCGAAACCAACGGCTGAGCGTACGCGGTCAGCGAGGTGCGGACCTCGTAGTAGAACGTGTACTCGCCGACGCCCGACGACTGATGGTTGCCGCTGAGGCCATTGAGGTGGAATGCCACTGGCAGTCCGTGTTCAACCGCCGCCTCGTAGATCGGCCAGTACATCGGATCGCCGGCGGGTCGTTCCGTATGGGTGTCCATATACACCTGGACGTATCTGGAACTCAGGCCGTGGCACCTGGCGATTTCAGCCGCCGACCAGGACGGGTCGGTGGGCATGGTGTTAATTGAAGAACGCCAGCGTGGATCTGCAGCGAACCATATTTCTCGGTTGTAGTCATTGGTCGCTCGTGCGACTTCGACTTGCAAGCCAACCGGAGAATTGCCGCATGACGCATTGATGGTTCCTATTACAGCGGCGGTAATGCCGTACTCATCCAAGAGTTGCTGGCGGCTGAAGTCAGGGTCGCTGCCGCCCATTCCCCCGCCCGGCGGGACTGTGTCCATTCGCTGGGCCATGGGTCGCGCGGCAAGCCTGAGTGGCGTACCTTGCGGATAGGCTCGCCTGCCGACAAGTTGCAGGTAATCTCGCCAGCGGCTGGTCATGAAGTCGGCCAGTCTGGAGGTCGGCTGGTTGTGCATGTCGCAGTCGATCGGCCGAATGCCCTCGAATCCGGGCCAGACCCTGGCTGGTGTCGCGAGCACTCCTGGTGTCATGACGAAACCCGCTCCTGGTGGATCTCCCGTATCGCGAGAACGGGACAGCTGTCTATTGCCCGCCGGGCGAGATGTTCCTGTCCGTGCGGCACCGAGCCATTGCCCTGAAGGATGGCGTAGCCCCAGTCATCCAGCGAGAAACTGGACGGCATGTGGCGGGCGCAGATGCCGTACCCTTCACAGGCTTCTGTGTCCAGTGACAGCCTCAAACGAGTGCCTCCTGTACCCGTGTCGCGTGCTGTCGCCTTGAGCCGCCGAACCCGGAGCCAACCCTCGGCGACGGCTTAGGGGCACACCATTGTCTCAGTTGAAGTAGAGCTCAATTTGACGCAAGTGTCAAGAGGCTCCCGGATCTGAGGACCGAGCGTCGCGTCCACGATCCGCTGCAAATAGAAGCAGTCTCCACGACAAGGCGTCGCCCGGGCCTCTCAAATTTTACGGACCAGACAACGCTGAAGTGATTGCCTGCCGAATGACAGCAGGCACGCGGTCGGGCTAGGTCGCCGGACGGCTAGGTGTCGATGCCGAAGGCATCGTGCGTGCCGAGATCGAGCATCATAATCTCGAGCATGCGCCGAATCTTCCACTGCGATCCAAGCCGAACCGTCTCGAGATCGAACCGGCCAAGCGACTCTTGGAAGAGGTGTGCTCGTTCGTCCTTGCCCGCGTGATAGGCGCGGAAGTAGGCCGAGGAGCAGGCTGAGTCACCGTCATCGCTTATCTCGACCAGGTAGCTTGAGGTGAGATGGTGCGACGCAGACAATACGCTGATGAAACTACGTATCATGTCTATTACTGCCTCGCGACCCTCGACGTAAGTTACGTCAGCGTCCGGGCTGGCTGGTGACTGGGTAAAGCCGAAAGTAGCGTCGTCCGTGAACAGTCCGGACAACTTGGGCCAGTCGCGGGCATCGATAGCGCGCGCGTAGTGGCCATAAAGATCAATGTTAGCCCGATAGGCATGATCCATATCGGAGTCTGTCGGCATAGTATCCCTCATCTCGATGTTTCGTAAATGCCTGGCTTGGGTTCATGAAGTATGAGCGAATAGCGAGATAGCGGCGGGCGTCAGCCATGAGGTAATCGATTCCCGGCAACCCAGCTA
>Ga0335073_10016898_pt1 | contig 10205 bp, 9 predicted proteins | sample Lox_Sample_22_FD_207093 | JGI IMG/M metagenome (GOLD analysis project Ga0335073, IMG submission 207093) | Soil microbial communities from Loxahatchee National Wildlife Refuge, Florida, United States - Lox_Sample_2.2 | ecosystem: Environmental > Terrestrial > Soil > Wetlands | place: USA: Florida... | reverse complement strand
TGGTCATATCTTCATCCCTATTATCGCGCACGGGCCGACAGCGGTCGCGGCTTCGGGACAAGCAGTCGCGCTCACCGCGATATTGAATCGGCGCGGACTGCTTCCAGTCACACCGCAGCCCGCTCCGGCACCCCGCTGGGCAAACCGGCCGCTTTCCATGCGTCGAATCCGCCGATCAGGTTCGCCACATCCTGGAAGCCAGCCCGCCGAAGAATGCTGGTGGCGATGGAACTGCGATACCCGCCTTTGCAATGGACCACCAGGAGCTTGTCGCGTTGCAGTTCGCCCGTCCGTGAACTCAGCTTTCCCAGCGGGATAAACTGCGACCCCTCGATGGCGCCGCCTTCCCGTTCTCCCGGCTCGCGAACATCCAGAATCGCAATTCGATCCGGCTCCTGTCTTTGCAGATCGGCCAGATCCTGAACCGTTACCTGCGGAATCGACTCCAGTTCGAAGCCGCCGGCGACCCAACCGGCCACGCCGTCCGCCAGGTAGCCAACTACCCTCTCGATCCCCACCCGGGCCAGCCGCATCCGCGATTCGCGCACATGATCCGGATCCTCGCCGACGATGATCAGTTTCGTGTTCAGCCCGAGAATTCTCGCCGCCCATGACGCATATTGCCCGGTGAGCGCGATGTGGACCGATCCGGGAACATGCGCCGCAGCGAACTGCTGCGCCGGCCGGGTGTCTACCACGACCGTGCCCTCCTCCTGCATGCGGCGGACTTCCGCGGCCGTCAGCGACTCCAGTTCCGGAAGTTGTGCCAGGGGCGCGGCCCCGCGGCGGTTCAGATCCACGTCCTGCGCGAAATATTCGGGCGCGGATGGAAGGTTGTCGGTCAAGAGGTGAACGAACTCGTCGCTGCTGCGAGCCAGAAGAGCATAATTCGACTGCCGCTGCTTCCCGATGGTCGACGAACTTTCCGAGCTCATCTGACGCCCGCAGAGCGACCCCGCGCCGTGAGCCGGAAAGATCTGAGTATCATCCGGAAGCGTGAGCAGCTTCTCGTGCAGGCTGCGGTACAGGGCCGCGGCCAATTCCTGCGGAGTGTAGGTTCCCGAAAGGTCCGGCCGTCCCACGTCGCCCACGAACAAGGTGTCTCCAGTGAAAACGATGGGCGCGCGGTCCGGTTGACCGCTATCGTTCATTACGACGCAGACGCTTTCCATGGTGTGGCCGGGAGTCTGCAGGAACCGCAGGCGGCACTGCCCGAATTCGATCATGTCGCCATCCTTCACCGCGACGTGATCGAATTGCGCGCCGGAACCGGCCCCGAGATAGATTTTGGCGCCTGTCCGCCCGGCCAGTTCATGATGGCCCGACACGAAATCGGCATGGAGATGGGTTTCGATAATGTGCTCGATCGTCCACGACCGCTGCGCCGCCATGTCGAGGTACACATCGATGTCGCGTTGCGGGTCGATCACGGCCGCCACACCTTCCGACGCCACCATGTACGAGGCGTGCGCCAGGCACCCCAGGTAAAACCGTTCCACCGTTACCGGTTCCATAGTGCTCCTCCACGCTCACCCGCTACCTCGGCTGCTGCACCAGCCGCAGGTATGGCAGCACGGTCGTCCAGCCCTGCGGATATTTGGCCTTCGCGTCGTCATTGGAGACCGACGGCGCAATGATCACGTCGCCGCCCGGTTTCCAGTTCACGGGCGTCGAGACCGCGTGTTTGGCGGTGAGCTGGAGCGCATCGACGATACGCAGCACTTCGTCGAAGTTGCGTCCGACGCTCATGGGATAGATCAGCATCAGTTTGATCTTCTTGTCGGGCCCGATGACGAAGACCGTCCGCACGGTGGCGTTGGTTGCCGGGGTGCGGCCGGCGCTGGTATTGCCCGCGTCGGCCGGCAGCATGCCATAGAGCTTGGCGACTGCCAGGTCGGAATCGCCGATCATCGGATAGGTCACGGCGTGGCCCTGGGTCTGCTCGATTTCGGTTCTCCAGCGGCCGTGGTCTTCCACCGGGTCGACGCTCAGCCCGATGATCTTGCAGTTCCGCTTCTCGAAGTCCGGCATCAAGCCCGCCATGTAGCCCAGTTCGGTGGTGCAGACCGGGGTGAAGTCTTTCGGATGGGAGAAAAGAATACCCCATGAGTCGCCGAGCCACTCGTGGAAACGGATCGGTCCCTGCGTCGTCTGAGCTTCAAAATCCGGTGCTGTGTCGTTGATTCGTAAAGTCATATTCATCCTCTCTGAGAACCTTAGAGTCGTTACGGCTGTTCAGGAAATCCCCTCTTCCGCCGGCAAGATTACTTGTACACCATCGTAGCGCGGCCGTCCATAGCACCGCATAAGGGCCCATTTTCTGATCCTGCACCTGCCCGGTCACGAGATGCGCTTCGCCGGGTGCCCGGGCCTGGGGGCATTTTGATGGTGGAGCACGCCGCGCCTGATCGGTGCGCTATTCTGTTCCTTCCTATGACTCGCACCGCCGTCGTTTTTGGGGCCGCCGGACAACTCGGGATGGAACTGGTACGCGAGCTTCGCGCGCGCCAGTATTCGGTGGTGGCGCTGGATCGCGGCCAGGTGGATATCACCAACCGCGAGGCTGTCGAGCGGGCGCTTGCCCGCCGCGATCCGCAGGTGGTTTTCAATGCCGCCGCCTACAACCACGTGGATGTAGCCGAAAAGGAACCGCAAGCAGCGTTTCTGGTAAACGCCCTGGCCGTTCGCAACCTGGCTCTGGCGAGCCGCCAGGTGGATGCCTGCCTGGTTCACTTCTCCACCGATCATGTGTTCGACGGATCCGCTCAGCAGCCGTATGTCGAAACCGACCCGCCGCATCCCCGGAGCGCCTATGCCGTATCCAAGCTTGCCGGAGAACTGTATGCGCAAGCCTACCTGGAGCGGCCGCTGATCGTCCGCACGTCGGGCGTGTTCGGCACGGGCGGACTGACAACAGCCCGGGGCAATTTTGTCGAGTTGATGCTGCGCCTCGCCTCGACCGGCCAGCCCATTCGCGTGGTGGAGGACTATGTCGCGTCGCCAACGTTCGCGCCGCTGTTGGCGGAAAGAACGATCGACCTGGTCGAGCGCGGCCTCAACGGCGTCTTTCACATCGCCGGCGGGACGCCCATCTCGTGGTACGATTTTGCGCGCAGTATTTTCGAGATTGCCGGCATTCAGGCGCCGCTGCAACGCACCAACGAACGCGAGTGGCGGACTCCCGCGCGCCGCCCGAAGTATTCGGCGCTTTCCAACGCCAAAATGGAACAGGCCGGACTGCCGGCGATGCCGCCGCTACGGCAGGTGTTGGAGGAGTATATCAGGAAGCGTTAAGAGGGTCAGCGAATCGACCGAGTGCACGGTCCGACCGCACCCTCACGGCCGGGGCTCAGGATCAGAGGAGGCAGGCTTCAATACTCAGCGGGAGGTTTCGGGCTTGATGGCGTAATATCCGGAGCGGGCCTGCGCTTTTAGATCCTTGCTCGCCATCTTGACTTCCAGCTTGCGGTAGCTGCCGTCCTTAGCTTGGTTCAGCGGGGAATAGCCGATCGAATATTGGCTGCGCATTTCGTCCGACAGCTCTTTGAAAATGGCATCCAGGGAGTTGTTGCGTCCGACACGATAGACGTGGCCGCCGGTGGGGTCGGACAACTGGTGGAGGAAGGAATCGCCGTTATTGCCGAAGCCCCATCCGAACCCGTACGCCGAGGGGTCCGAATATTCAATGCTGTAGATGACGGCGTCGGCCTTCTGCGCCGCCTCCAGCGCTTCCTTCAGCGGCAGTTTGCTGCCTTCGTCCACGCCGTCGGTGATTACCACGATCACCTTCCGGCCCACTTCCGTGCGCAGTTTCTCGGCCGCCGCCAGGTAGATAGCGTCGTACAGCACCGTTCCGCGCGGCTGGCCGACGGTCGGGACCGGACCCGGTCCGATGCCGCCAGCGCCGGACGAAACCCGCAACTGGCTCAGGCCATCCTGCAGCAATCGCACGGAATTGGTATAGTCCTGCAGGAGCTCGGACTCTTCGGCGAACTGGATGAGGAACGCTTCGTCCTTCTTGCGGAGCACCTGGTTGAGGAATTGAATCGCCGCGCGCCGTTCCGGCTCGATGAGGTTGCGCTGGCTGAGGCTGGTATCCACCAGCAGGCCGATGGTCAGCGGAAGATCGGTCTCCCGCGTGAAGTACTTGATCTCCTGGAGCTTGCCGTCTTCATAAACGTTGAAATCCTTCTTTTCCAGATTGGCGATCAGGCCACCGCGCTTATCGCGCACCGACGCCAGGATGTTCACCACGTTGACGTCGACATTGATGGTCGGCAAATCGTCGGGCGGGGCCTGCTGCTGCGGCTTTTGTTGCGTCGGCGTTTGGGCGAGCAGCACTCCGCCCAGGGCGAAAAGGATCAGTCTTTGCATCCCGGTACAATAGGGACGTGCCAAACGGTCAGGGTGTTTCAAGATGAAAGACGCCATCGCTCACCTGCGGCGGCAGGACCCGGTTCTGTGCCAGATCATCGACCGCGTCGGAGACTATCGTATCCAATTTCGCGCGCCCAGTTTCGAAACACTCGTTAGATCTATTGTTTTCCAGCAGTTAAGCGGACGGGTCGCGAACGTAATTTTTGACCGGCTGGCGGCCGCGGCGGGCGGCTCCATCACCCCGGCCGCCATCCTGAAGCTGCGCCCTGCTCGTATGCGTAAGCTGGGCCTGTCGACGCAAAAGACCGCCTACATCCGCGACCTCGCCCGCCATACGCGCGACGGCGTGGTGATTTTCGAGGAACTGCCGGCCCTCGATGACAGCACTGTCATCGAACGCCTGACCACGGTCAAAGGTATCGGCGTGTGGACGGTCCACATGTTCCTGATCTTCGCCCTGCAACGTGCCGACGTTCTGCCGACCGGCGATCTGGGAATCCGCAATGCCATCCGTAAGGCTTACAATTTAAAGGAGCTACCGACGCCTGCCGAAATGGAGTCGATGGCCGGCAAATGGCGGCCCTACTGTAGCGTAGCCAGTTGGTATTTGTGGCGAAGTCTGGAAGGCGACGCAAACCTATGAGAGACGCAGGGTCTTTTTTGCACAACATGTTGAATATCGCAGCATTCCGCCTATAATAATCAATAGAGATTCAGACCCAGAATGCGTTATTCTGGGGAACCTAGGAGAGATGCGAATGCGTTTTGTAAAAACGGTCCTGCCGACCCTGACGCTAATCCCCGCCGCCATTTTGGTTATTGGCGGGCTGATGGCGCCGACGCCCGGATTCAGCACCAAGAAGTATTCCGACGACAATGGCAAGAAGCCCTGCACCACTTGCCACGCCAAGATGGGCGCCCCGGATGCGATGCATAAGGAACCCAATCTCAACGCCGTGGGTCAGTGCTTCCAAAAGGCTGACCACAAGGGCTTGGACGCCTGCATCGCGCAGAACAAGAAGTAACGATCTGGCCCGGGCGTGCGGACTGGTTTCGCCCGCCACCATCCCGTTCGGCCGTGAACGGTCCCGGGCAAATCCATCCAGCCTTACACCAAAAACTTCCGCCAGTTCGCCAATTGCCCCGATAGCGCGTTCCGAATATCCTCGAACTGCGGATTCTCGTATTGATTCTGCGCTTCGTCGTGGTCCACGCGCAGATCGTATAGTTCGCCGCGGCCCTTGCCTTCGTCGCGCACCACCACTTTATAGCGATCCACTCGCGCCATCTCGGTGTTCTTGTAGTGCGCGAAAACGGTCGTGCGCCAGGGGTCCTTCCTGGGGAACGGCTTACCGGTGGCCATCAGGGCATAGCTACGGCCAGGGAACTCCCCCTCGGGTTGGTCGATCAGGAGGAAATCGCAGAGCGTAGGCATCAGGTCGTAGGCGCTCACCAGCCCGACCTGCGTGATCGACGGGGGAACCCGCGGCGGATAACTCCAGATCAAGGGTGTGTTGACCACTTCTTCATACATGTTCGGCGGATCTGACGCGTCGCCGGAATCCCATAGGCCGTGACGGCCGAGAAGCTGCCCGCAGGTCGACGCAAAGATGATCAGCGTGTCGTTCAGCAGTTGTTTGTCATACAGCTTGACCAGCAATTTGCCGACTTCGGCATCGAGGTAGGTTACCGCACCGGCGACTTTGCGCAGCATGAAAAGCCGCTCGACGAAATACTCCTTGCCCTTAGCCGCATTGCGCGCCGGCGGATCCGCCGCCCAACTGTCGAACATCTGCGTCGCGTACAGATCGCGGTATTGCTCCGGCACGGCGTCATACGGGGCTTCCAGGGCGCCGGTGTACAGCACTGTCAGAGCGAATGATTTCCCGGAGGATTGTTGATCCAGGAATTTTGCCGCTGCCGCCGTGGTGTCCGAGAACGTCGCCCCGGTTGCGGTTCCGCAGCCGAAGCCTGCGGCATTCATCGCCTGGTCGAGGATGCTGGCCGCCGGAGCCGGGTCGGGCGCTTTAAAAGCGCGGCCGGTCAGGAACGAATTGCGGCTGGGAATCGGGGCCGGCGCCGGAACAAAGGAATTCAGAAAACGCGTGCCGGTCTTGCTTAGCTGATCGAGATTCGGCGTGACGACATCTTTGTTGCCATAGCAGCCGGTCATCCACGCCGGCAGGTTGTCGGCCAGGACCAGCAGCATGTTGGGGCGCTGGAACTGGATTTTATTCTTCGAAATCTTCTCGACCTTCGCCGGCCTTTTTTGAGGTTTCTGAGCCGCCAGGGGCAGGGCAAGACTGCCGAAGAGAAAGTAACGTCTTGAGACCATGTTGAAAATACAAGTATAAGCCTGTGCGGACGCTTGCCAATGTCGCGCCATGGCACACCCGTCTCCAATCGGCGCCAGTGCTACCTTCGGCGTCCGGCAGGACTGACCGCCGATGTTCGCATTGCGCCGTTTCCGCCGGCCGCCGCCGCTTCCGGCGCCACCACCACTGATACACCCAGCAAATCCGCAATTCCCTCGAAAGTCGTTTGGTTGAACACGACGATGCCGGTGACGCTGCGAAAATCCGCCACTTTCAGAGCTACGCTCTGCGGCTGGACAGACGGAAAGATTCCCAGAGTCTGCGCGACGAGGCCGGTCCGGGTGTAGGCGCCGAAACCCACCCGGCCCTGGCGAACCTGGATCGTGAGGACAACCCAACTGGGACCCGCCACGGTGTCTGACCGTTTCACTGGAATCATCGCCGAGAAGGCGCCCGGGGTTCCGACGGTGGTGACGCGCAGGACCGGCCGGCGTTCGATTCGTGCGCTGGCGATGGGCTCAACGGCGGGAAGATCGACGATGTCCGGGACGGAGACGGCGCCGGCCGGGGCCACGGCATCGGGAGTGAGCCCGACTCCGGTGTAGCCCGGCATGTCCTCGAGGCCGCGGTAGATATGCACCGGCGCATCGTTCCGGCGCGCCCAGTCGACAAGCGCACGGCGGTCGTCGAGCACCAGGGCGCCACGGATTCTTGCCACGTCACGGCAACCACGGCCCACCGGCCCGGCCGGAGCCATATATGCCCTGGGCGCCAGCATCGTGCCGATACCCTCGGAGTGGTTCGCGCCGTAGTCCAGATATCCGAAACTGGTCGCGAAGGCCCCCACCCACGGCTGGTTCCAGTCCGGGCTGTTGGCTGGACAGATCGCCGACAGAACTTCATAGCCGCCGGCCGGGTCTTCCTGAAAGCGGTAGAGCTGATCGTGCCACTCCGCGTATCCCACCACCGGGGAAACTGTCCTCGCGCTGAGTTGCACACATCGGAGCGCCTTGTTCGATTGCCCGAAGAAGAAGCCGCGCATCTTGAGAGCGCCGTCAGCAAAAAACCTGCTCATGACCGGACCCTCATCGTATTGGAAGCAGTCTTCGAAGGCGTCCAGGTTCGAGAGGTAGGTGAGCGGATCGAAGAGCACATTGCCCCGGTAGAAATCGTGCTCGAAATCGTACCAGTGCTCGGCGCCGGTCCAATACCAATTCCACCAATGCCCGCCGGCGCGCGCGTGCGGACCCAGGATTCGCCGGCCGGCAGCCTGGGCCACTTCGGTTTCGTTGACGCGCTCATGCGCCGACACCCTGGCGCCGGCGAGCATGGGACTTCCGGACACCAGGCAGATACAAAGCACCGGAACCACGGCCTGGGCGAACAGCCGGACGAGCCGCGGAAGGTAACGGACCATCAGCCAGTGGCAAAGTGACAGGATCGCCACCGCCAAAGCCGCGGCGAACAGAACTGACTCGTGGACCATGTAGTAGGGCATCTTGTGCCAGGCAAACAGGAAGAGGCCGAGTTGGAGGGGCAGGGCCGCGAGGGCGACACCGCGGGTTGCCCGCACCGCGCCGAGAAGCGCGGTGGAGTAGATCCACATTGGCAATCCGAACGACATGACCGTGCGAATCAACGCCGGTCGTTGCGGATCCTGTACCCAACTCCGGTACATGGCCATATGGTTGTGAATGGAAAGGCCGACGCCTCCCGGACCCTGATTCTGGCTGAGCGCCAACCGGATGCTTTGGAAATGGGGAAGAAGATAGAAAACCAGGTACGGTAACCCAAAGAGACATCCGCCCAGGCACATAGCCGTGACAGCGGTCCGGGCTTCCCTCCAGCCAAGAGTCTTCACGGCCCAGGCCATGTAAACCAGCACGCCCAGGAGCGCCGGCCCCGCATAATAATGAACGCCCGAGGCCCAGGCCAGGAAGAGAGCCCCGGCGAAGAGGCGGCGGCGGTTCCAATTGTCCAGGCGTCCGGAATCGAGCAGGACCAGACCGCAAAACCAGGCGGCCAGCACTTCGCCTTCCGGGCGGGTTCCGAAGCACAAGGTCAACGTTTCGCCGGTGGCCGCGAGGAACCCGATCGAGAATAGCCATCCGAGCTTAACCGGAATCGGGAATGCGCTGCGGACTACGACGAAAATCGCGAGAAGAAACAGGAGAACTGATGGAGTGGCTTCGGCGTAGTAGATTGGCAACCCCATGCGCTCCAGAAGGCCAATCCATCCGACATGTACGGGTGGGTGCGTGATCACCGGCTGGCCGAAGTAGCGGATCTCCGAGTACGCGTTGAAATTGAGTTGCCCGTAATGCGCCAACATGTATGGGGGATTTTGGAAACCGGCCTCGTCGACAAAACCGTCCCGTTCCGTGCAGTAGGCCGAGAGGAGAATCAGAAGGCCAACAAAACAAGCGAAGAACAAGACCAGCTTATTACGTTCCAGGGCAGTGGGGCTCATTTCCGGCCCCTTTCCCGGACCGAAGAACGATTGTATGGCATCGGGGTAGTATCCGTGCCGGTCCTGCCTTGGCCGCTCGCTCCCATCGTTGAGTTTTGTAACAGTTCACGTCGCCCGAACGGGTCCAACTGTGCAACATCCCACACCCAAACGTGCGCCATTACGCCCAACGGAGCCTTCGGCCCTCCTCAAAATGTGGGTAAATTCAACAAAATAGTTTAAGACCTTTTGGACATAATATTGCGTGGGCTCATCCGAAAGGACAGACCTTTGTTCCGCGATTCAGGCCATCTCATTCGTCCCGCGCTTGTTTTCCTGGCCGGCTTGGGCATGTTTCTTGTCATCCGCGCCGCAGTGGTTCCCAAGCACTTCGGCCAATATGGCCATTACCGTCCCGGGGCGCTCGATCTGGTCCGCCAGCGGCCGATCGCCTACGCAGGCCAGGACACGTGTGTCATGTGCCACGATGATGTCGGCAAGACCCGGGCCGCGGGCAAGCATGCGCACGTGGCCTGCGAAGGCTGCCATGGTCCGCTGGCGAAGCATGCGGACGATCCCGCGGCCCTGACGCCGAAACTTCCCGACGTCGCCACGCTTTGCGTGCGTTGCCATGAGAAGGACGCCGCCAAACCCAAGAACTTTCCGCAGGTGGTCAGCGCCGAGCATTCCGGCGGCGCGTTGTGTAACTCCTGCCATCAGCCCCACAGCCCGCAACTCTAGGACAGATTCTAGGAGAACCTTATGGACATCGACCGGCGCGACCTTTTCAAAATCGGCGGCAAGCTGCTGGTGCTGGCATCCATCGGCGCCACTCTCGAGCAATTGACCGGTTCCGAACCGCCTAGCGACGCCTACAAGATGGCCGACCACTGGTGGGGCATGATCATCGACATCGACAAGTGCATCGGCTGCGGCAGCTGCGTCCGGGCCTGTTCGAACGAGAACTCGGTTCCGGACGGCTATTTCCGCACCTGGGTGGAGCGCTACCAGATTGAAGAGAGCGGGCAGCCACATGTAGATTCGCCGGACGGCGCTATGCATGG
>Ga0335073_10016897_pt1 | contig 10205 bp, 8 predicted proteins | sample Lox_Sample_22_FD_207093 | JGI IMG/M metagenome (GOLD analysis project Ga0335073, IMG submission 207093) | Soil microbial communities from Loxahatchee National Wildlife Refuge, Florida, United States - Lox_Sample_2.2 | ecosystem: Environmental > Terrestrial > Soil > Wetlands | place: USA: Florida... | reverse complement strand
AAAACGGCGATCCTGAGCTACGGCTGCTGGATGCGGCGCTTCGGCGGCGACCGTGGCGTGATCGGGCGGACGATTGAAGTGGACGCGCAGCCGCGGGAAATCGTGGGGGTGATGCCGCGCGGCTTCCGCCTGATGGATGAGGATTTCGAGCTGCTGCTGCCGCTGGCCTTCGATCCGGTGAATGAGAAACTGGCGCCCTTTGGCTTCGCCGGCATGGCGCGGCTGAAGCCGGGCGTGACGCTGGCACAGGCCGACGCCGATATCGCGCGGCTGATTCCGGTGTGGATGGACACCTGGTCGAACGGTCCGGGGACGAATAGTCCGCAAGTCTACAAGACCTGGAGGATCACGCCCGCTTTCCGCACGATGAAGGCCCAGGTCACCGGCAGCGTGGGCGGGGTGCTGTGGGTGGTCATGGCCACAGTTGGGTTGGTGATGCTGATCGCGTGCACCAACGTGGCGAATCTGCTGCTGGTGCGGGCCGAATCGCGGCAGCACGAGCTGGCCATTCGCGCGGCGCTGGGCGCGGGGCGCGCGCGCATTGCGCGGGAGCTGCTGCTGGAGAGCGTGCTGCTGGGACTGATGGGCGGCGTGCTTTCGGTGGGCGTGGCGTGGGTCGGCCTGCGGATGCTGGTCTCTGTGGGGCCGACGAACCTGCCGCGGCTCTCCGAGGTCGCGCTCGATGCGCGCTCGCTGGGATTCACGCTGCTGCTGGCGGTTTTCTCCGGGCTGTTCTTCGGGGCGATTCCGGCGTGGAAGTACGCCCGGGCGAAAGCCAGCCTGACGCTGGGCAGCGGAAGCCGGACGGCCAGCGCGAGCCGCACGCGGCAGCGGACGCGGCGGGTGCTGGTGGTGGCGCAGGTAGCGATGGCGCTGGTGCTGCTCGTGTGCGCCCTGCTCATGATTCGCACCTTTATGGCGCTGCGCAGCGTGGAACCGGGCTTTGCCGATGCGGCGCACGTGCAGACACTTCGAATCTCGATTCCGGATTTACTGATCCGCGATCCGCAGATGGTGCTGCGCACGGAGAACGAGATTGCGGATCAGCTGCAAGCCATACCGGGCGTCCGTTCGGCGGGCTTTGCGGCGGCGGTGCCGATGGAGGGGATCAGTCCCAACTGGGACGAGATTCGCGTGGAAGGCAAGAGCTACGCGGCCGCGCTGCCTCCGCTGCGCCTGTACAACTACGTTTCACCGGGGTACTTCCACACCATGGGGACGCGGCTGGTGGCGGGACGCGACTTCAACTGGGACGACGTGTACGGGCTGCGCAACAACATCGTCGTCTCAGAAGGCTTTGCGCGCGAGTCGTGGGGCTCGGCGGCCGCGGCCGTGGGCAAGCGCGTGCGGCAGTTCAGCAGCACACCCTGGCAGCAGGTGGTAGGCGTGGTGGAAGACGTTCGGCACAACGGCGTGGACGCGGCGGCTTCGCCGACGATCTACTGGCCGGCGATGCTCAACAATCCATACACGGATGGGCACCCGGCGACTGCGCTGCACCAGCCGATCTTCGTCGTGCACAGCAGCCGCGCCGGGACGGAAAGCTTTGTGAGCCAGGTGGAGCAGGCGGTGGCAAAAGTCAACGCAAACCTGCCGGTGGCGTCGGTGCGGACGATGCAGGAAATCTATGGGCAATCGATGGCCCGCACCTCCTTCACGCTGGTAATGCTGGCGATCGCCGGATCCATGGCCCTCGCGCTGAGCATCATCGGGATCTACGGCGTGATTTCGTACGCGGTCTCGCAGCGGACGAGGGAGATCGGCATACGCCTGGCGCTGGGCGCGCAGAAGAGCACGCTGAGCTGGATGTTCGTGCGCTCGGCTCTGGCCATGACTGCGGCAGGCGTCGCGATCGGCGTCGGAGCGGCGGCCGGACTGACGCACCTGATGCGATCCCTGCTCTTCGCCATCAGCCCGCTCGATCCGCTGACGTTCGCGACGGTTCCGCTGGTCCTCGCTGCAGCCGCTTTGCTGGCCAGCTATTTGCCGTCGCGGCGCGCCGCGGCGGTGGATCCGGTGGTGAGCCTGCGGGCGGAGTAAGAGCGGCTACTCTGCGTGTCCGGCAGCAACCGGGGAACGCTCGGGCTCGGCGGCGGGAGCGCGCAGGAATTCGTCGACTTTGCGAATGGGCTCGCCCATCTGACTCTGCCATGCGGCGCGGATTGCATCTTTCTGCTCCTGGATCAGGTGCCACGACAGCGGCGCGTTCTTGTCAGGAAAGACAAAGGACACCGTTTCGATATCGACTCCCTTTTGTTTCCACTTCGCCTGCAGCAGATCGAGCTCGATATCGTTGTGCGCGATCTGGCCGGCGCTGCGAACCCCGAGCACGGCCTGGATGGGCGCGAACAGCTGGAAAAACCAGCCCCGATTGCCGTGCTTCAGCTCGGTGTTGCCGGCGGCAGCGTTTCTTGCGGGCGCGCGCATGGCCGCCGAGAAGCCCAGGCGCCCAATGGCTTCGCGGCGCTGGCGGTCGGCCTCGTCGCCCTCCACGGGCGAGCAATGAAGCTGCAGGACAAGAATCCGCGGCAGGCTCGCCTGACGATTGACGGCGCCGTTGAGGGCCTCATCGAGCCATTCGACGAGCGTGGCCATGCCGTAATTGTCGTAGTAGCCGCCGTCGACCAGGTGCGGGCGGCGGGAGTTCTTCTCCACGCGGGCGGCGGGACTGACCCAGGTGAAGGAGGCGGAAAGTCGAGCGGCCGTGGCGGCTGAGATATCCATGACCGTGTCGTCGATGCGGTTGAGCTCGGCGGCGTCGATGCGCGCGAGAGGGGCGAGGCAACGCTCCAGCGCCGTCGTCCCCATGAGGACGCGCGAGCCATCTTCGACGACGGTCGAGTTCATGATGATGGCGGGAATCTTCGGGCCTGCGGTGATCTCCTTGCGCCAGGTGCTCAGGGCGTGTGTGAGGCGCTCCTGGCCGGGATCGCTGGAGCCGTTGTTCGACCACGCGCGCTCAATGGCTCGGGCGCGGTCGATGGTCCAGGCGAAAAACCAGGGCAGGATGGCCCGCAGAAAATCGGGCCAGGCCAGTCCCCACGCGGCCTCGTCGAGGCTCGAGTCGGAAGCGGATTCGACGGGATTCTTCGCAGACGTGGGATGGAGCAGCCAGTCCAGGTAAAAAGCGGAGCCGACGCTTCCGCCGGAGACGGAACTGATCATGCGCAGAGCGGAGTCGAAGCGGGAGCCGAATTTCGCACGCAGCCCTGCGAGGACCTGGGCGGCCCAGGCGGCTGCCTGAATGCCGCCGCCCTCGGCAGCGACGACGATGACGGCCGGCGCTCCGGTGGCCAGAAGCGCATCGGCGGGATTCGGCGCAGACTCGGGAGCCAGCGGCACAAGGCGATAGACGTGATCGGCGGGCGAGGTGAGGGCCGTGATCATTCCGTACACGACGATGAAGAGAAGCAACGGAAGATGCCAGGTATCGAGCGTGAAGGCCAGGCCACCGAGCATCCACGTCACCATCATGACCAGCAGATAGAACGAGGCGAGAGCCGGAACGGTTTTCGGCTTGCCGAGACTGCGATAGCCGTAAACGCCCAGGAAGACCCAGAGGACGAAGGTCATGAGAAAGGCGATCGCAGCGGAGATGTGATCGGCGAAGCCATAGGGATTGCCGCCTGCGATGTGATGGAGGAACCAGGCTCCCGGACGGGCTTGCTCGAGCGCGGCCACCTGCGGCAGCAGTGGGTTGGTGCCCACTCGAAGCAGAGCCCACGCCAGCGCCTCGGCGACGGCCAGGCCGGCGACGCCGGCGGCCAGCAGCGCGGCCACGGACTGGGTCTTCCGCGAGAGGACAACAGCGCCGATGAGCGTCGGCAGGCTGAGGAGAAGGAGGGCCAGCAGCCAGTCGGCCTGATGCGCCGGACTGAAGCGAAGAATATGAAGCGGTCCTCTGACCGGGTAGTAACCCACCATACGCGCGTAGAACAGCCAGCCGGTTTTGAGAGCCGTTCCCGCCAGCGCCGCCGTCGCCAGGGCGACAAGAAACAGGCTGGCCGGCGTTTGGTCGAAGAGACCCCGAAACAGAGCGCGCAGGGGATAGAAGGCCAGCACGGGGAAGGCGAGCAAAAAGACGGCGGCGAAGACCGGGACGCGCAGCGCGACCGCGTATTGCACGAGCAGAATGAGCAGGTGACCGAAGGTATGCAGGAGATGCATTGTCGCCTCCGACACAACGCGATTTTGGAGAGAAGCGGATGAAACCGGATGAAATCCTGACGGTCAGGAGATGATCGATCGGCGCAAAACGAGAAGTGGGTCAACTTTGTCCGCCTTGACGGCCGCTGTCAAGAAAAATCAAACCGGGGAAATAGAATCGTAGCGATGGCGACGACGGTTCGATCCTACTGCAAGATCAACCTGGGGCTGGCGATCGGGCCGGCGCGTCCGGACGGATTTCACGCGCTCGCCACCTGCTATCAAACGCTCGCGGCGCACGATTGGGTCACCGTTGAGGCACGTCTTGCGGCCGAGACCCGCCTGACCCTGACCAGCAACGACGAGCGCGTGCCGTTGGACGGCCGCAACACCGCCTGGAAGATGGTCGAGCGGGCGCTGGCCGCGATGGGGGCGACGGCCGAAGTCGCGATCCACATCGAAAAGCGGCTACCCGTGCAGGGCGGCCTGGGCGCAGGATCGGCCAACGCGGTTGCTGCCCTGGTTGGCCTGGAACATGAGCTGGAGCGGGAGGGAATCGGCCCCCTGCCCGAAGCGGAGCGCCTGCGGATTGCTGCTGCGGTTGGGTCGGATGTGCCGCTTTTTCTGATTGGCGGGGCGGTGCTGGGGGTGGGCCGAGGCGAGCAGGTCTCGCCCCTGGGGGATTTTCCGTCGACGGAGTGCGTGCTGGCGCTGCCGGAGGTGGGAGTCTCGACGCCGCAGGCTTTCCGCGAGTGGGATGAAGGGCAGCGTTCAGCGTTCGGCGTTCAGCGTTCAGAAGGCTCCGGCGCGAGCGGTCGGGAACGGATCCGATCCGCCGAAAACGCCGACTTAACGTTGACCGGCTTCGCTGGCTCCGATAGACTATCGATGTTGAGTCGAGCTCTCTCCGCGGCGTTGCGCCCGGAAGCAGGCACGAACTCCTCCGGTGTCACCGCCCAGGGCGGCGACCTTGCCGAAGCGGTGAATCCGCTGATCGCGCTTGTCCGAGCCGGGATCGAAAATGACTTCGAAGATGTCGTTTTCCGTCAGCATCCCTTCCTCGGACAAATCAAGCGCGTTCTTGCGGATTCGGGCAATCCGGAGGAGGCAGCGGTCTGCGCAGCGCTTTCGGGTTCCGGATCGGCCCTCTTCGGGCTCTACGGATCGGCGAAAGCGGCAACGGCGGCGGAAGCCAGGCTCAGCGCGGCGGGCGTTCGGTCGCTGCGGACCAGAACGTTGCCGCGGGAAGAGTATTGGCGCTCAATGATCGAGCAGTAGGGCGGTCAGCGAGGGACGTTCAGCGAAAGACGGTCAGCAAGAGACTGTCAGCGAAATGCGGGCAGGTAAGGCTGCAAGGGTTTATGTCGGGGCTGAGGCGAGGCTTAAAGGAAATCCCGCTCGCGGCCCGGATGCTGACAGTATCTGGCTGAAAGTATCTTGCTGAGAGCGTTAGGCTGGAAGTTTTTCGCTGGGTTCACTGGGCGATCGACTAATGGTAGGTCAAGTGCCTTTGGAGCACTCAGTCCAGGTTCGAGTCCTGGTCGCCCAGCCAAAGATGGAGCAGTCGGCAGGTAGTAGTCAGCAAGTCAGCAGCAGATCGTAGCAGTCAGGGCGGCGTCAACCGCGCCGTAACACCAACAGGATGTCCTGCAAACCAGCTGGAGAAATCTTGTGAAGACCGACACGATGGAAGTGACCACGGGAGCCGCGGCTCCTCAGGGAGACGGCAAGGGCAATCAGCCTTCCGCCTCATCGCAGTCCGACGCCAAAGCAAAGCAGCAGACGCGGCGTTCGCGTTTATCGAATGATGACAGGCGTTTCAAAATCTTTTCCGGCACGGCCAATCGCGAGCTCGCGGAGGCCATCTGCCGGCACATTGGCGTCACCCTGGGCGAGACGCGCCTGCAGCGGTTTGCCGACGGCGAGGTCTACTTCCAGCTCGTCGAGAACGTGCGGGGCGCGGATGTCTTCGTCGTGCAGCCGACCTGCTACCCCGTCGATCAGCACCTGGTGGAGCTGCTGATCATGATCGACGCGCTCAAGCGGGCATCGGCGGGCCGCATCACGGCGGTGGTTCCGTACTACGGATACGCGCGCCAGGACCGCAAAGATCGTCCCCGCGTCGCCATCTCTTCGAAGCTGGTCGCCGATCTGATCACGACCGCCGGCGCCAACCGCGCGCTCTTTATGGATCTGCACGCGGCCCAAATTCAGGGATTTTTCAACATTCCGGTCGATCATTTCTTTGCGAGTCCGGTGCTGATTGGGTACTTCAGAGAGCTGAACCTGCCGGATCTCACCGTGGTTTCGCCGGATGCCGGCGGCGTGGAGCGCGCTCGCGTGATTGCGACCAAGCTCGGCGTGCCGATGGCCATTGTCGACAAGCGGCGAACCGACATCAACGTGACGGAAGTGATGCACGTGATTGGCGAGGTTGAGGGACGGACGTGCCTGATCGTCGACGACATTATCGATACGGCTGGCACGCTGGTGAAAACGGTGGACGCGCTGCTGGCCGAGGGCGCCACCAACGTGTATGCAGGCGCATCGCATGCGGTGCTTTCGGGTGAAGCGCTGCAGCGCATTTTGAATTCGCGCCTCGAGCAGGTTGTGGTGACCGATTCCATCCCGCTGCGCCCGGAAGCGCGGTCGCTGATCGAGTCGGGCAAGTTGAAGGTGCTGTCGGTGGCCGGCCTGCTGGGTGCGGCCATCGAGAGCATTCACATGGAGACCAGCGTCAGTACGCTGTTCAGCTGAAGAGCAGCGGTTGGCAGCCAGCAGCTAGCGGTTAGAGACGCCGGGCTGGAGAAGATTGGAATGGCTGGAGCCGATGGCTCCGGAATTCTGCAACATCAATTGGCGGCCGCGCAAAACGTGGCCGTACAGAAGGGAGCGGAGAAAGCTGAAAGCAGAGAGCGGGTAGCAGCAAGCTACCAGCCACGAGCCAGAAGCTGTTCTTCCGTGCCCGAAGGAGAAAAACATGATTACCCAGGAAACAGTCAGCGCAGTGCCCCGCGAGGGCAAGTTCAACAAGAACGCGGCACGCCGCGTGCGAGCCAAGGGCAAAATTCCCGCCGTGGTGTATGGAGCCGCCGAACCGGCCGTTGCCGTGGAAGTGGACCCCAAGCAGATCCAGAAGATCCTGCATTCGGAATCGGGCCACAACTCGATTTTCGATCTGGCGCTGCCCAGCGCGACGGCGAAAGTGATGATCGTCGACTGGCAGTATGAGCCGATCAAGGGCAAGCTGATCCACATCGATTTCAAGCGCATCGCGCTCGACAAGCCGATTCGCGTGGAAGTTCCGATTCAGCTGGTGGGCGTGCCGGTGGGCGTGAAGACGCAGGGCGGCATCCTTGACCAGATGCTGCGCGAGGTGGAGATCGAGTGCCTGCCGACGGATATCCCGTCGAACATTTCGCTCGATGTGACCGAGCTGGCCTTCGGCATGGTGCTGCGCGTCAGCAATCTGCCGCATGCCGGCAAGCTGAAGTTCCTCACCCCGGAAGACACGCCGGTGGCGCACATCACGTCGGTGAAGGAAGAAGTGGCTCCCGCGGCGGATGCCGAGGCGGCAGCAGCGGCTGCGGCGCCGGCCGAGCCGGAAGTCGTCAAGAAGGGCAAGCAGGAAACCGCCGAAGCTGCGGCTCCCGAGAAGGGCGCAGCCGAAAAGGGCGGCAAGAAGTAAGTGGCGGGCGGCGCGTATCTGGTTATTGGGCTCGGCAATCCGGGCATCGAGTATCAGTTCACGCCGCACAACGCGGGGTTTCTGGCGATTGACCGCATCGCCACGGAGTGCAACGCAGTGGTGGGAAATCGCCGCTGCCGCGCGCTCACGGCGAAGGTGCAGATCGGGGGCCGTGAGGTAATCCTGGCCAAGCCGGAAACCTTCATGAACCTGAGCGGGGTATCGGTGGGGGCGCTGATCGACGAGTTTGGCGTCGAGGCCTCCGGAGACCTGCTGGTGGTGTACGACGAACTGGATTTGCCGCTGGGCACCGTGCGCGTGAAAGAGCGCGGCAGCCCGGCGGGACACAACGGGGCGCGTTCCATTGCAGGAGTTCTGGGAACGGACGAGTGGAAGCGCATCCGCATCGGAGTGGGGGCCCAGCCGGGCGTTCGCGAAGAGGCTTTTCGCCGCGGCAGGGATTACTTGCTGACGCCGATGAGCAAGAGGGATCTGACGGCGATGGATCCGGTCCTCGACCGGGTGGCACGCGCCGTCGAGATGGTGGTCACCCGGGGCATCGGGGCCGCCATGAACGAGTTCAACCGCCGGGACGCGGACGACAGCGGCAACGGAGCGGCGGCGCAGTAGGAAGTTTCGGGAACACGGAAGCGAATATTCAGGCCGGGCCGCTGGTCCGGTGAGAAAGAGAAGCAACGATGCAGCGTATTTATGAAGTGATGTTTATCGTGCGGCCCGACGTGGCCGACGAGGACCTGGACAAGCTGATTGCGGGCCTCGAGCAAACGGTGACCAACGGCGGAGGCGCCTTGAAGTCGACCGAGAAGCTCGGCCGCCGCAAGCTGGCTTACCTGGTGCGCAAGTTCAACGAAGGCAACTACGTGCTGCTGACGGTGGAAGCCGGCGGAGCGCTGGTGGCCGAACTGGAGCGCCGCCTGCGCGTCAGCGAGCCGGTGATCAAGTTCATCACCGTCCGCATGGACGAAGAGGACAAGCGCCTCGCCAAGGTTCGCGCCATCCGCGCCACGCGCAAGAAGCTGAGCGCTGTGCCGCAGCAGGAAGCGCCCGCGGAACCCGCGCCTGCTCCGGCAGCTCCCGCGGAAACCACCACGCAGGCCAGCGCCTAATCGCGGACTGCGAAAAGATCCACTGGAAATGAGGCCGGCGCGCTCGGGCGCGACCTGGCCGGAGGAAATAAAATGCCTGACGAAACGACGACACCTGCACCCCGCTCGGAAGCTCCTGCGGGCCGGCCTTCCGGTCCTGGCGGACGTGGCCCTGGCGGCCCCGGCGGTCCTGGCGGACGCAAGTTTTTCCGCCGCAAGAAGGTTTGCAAGTTCTGCACCGAGAAGATCGACGCCATCTCGTATCGCGATGTGCGGCTGCTGCAGGGCTTTGTGGCGGAGCGCGGCAAGATTGTGCCTCGCCGCCTGACCGGCGTGTGCACCACCCATCAGCGGCGGCTCACGCGGGCCATCAAGCAGGCGCGCAACATCGCTCTGCTGCCGTTTGCGGCGCGGTTCTAAAAGCAGGTAAGAAGCGGTCACGGATGAACCAGCCAGCGGCCAGTGGAACAGCGGCCAGTGGAGTTCGTCCCACCGCGCATCGTGAGCTCTGAGCTCCGTGCTCTGAGCCCTGAGGAGATCGAAATGGAAGTGATTCTGAGAGAAGACGTCTCGAACCTCGGCCACCGCGGCGACGTTGTGAAGGTCGCCGACGGCTATGGCCGCAACTATCTGCTGCCGAAGAACCTCGCCATGGAGGCGACTCCGGCGAACAAGGCCGTGATCGAGCAGATGAAGGCCTCCGCCGTCCGCCGCTCCGCCAAGGAGAAGGCCGAGGCGGAACAACTCGTGGTGCAGCTGAACGCCGTCGCGCTGGTTTTCGAGCGCAAAGTCGGCGAAGGCGATCACCTCTTCGGCTCGGTGACCTCGTCGGATATCGCCCAGGGCCTCGCGTCGAAGGGCTTCGAGATCGACCGCCGCAAGGTGCAGCTCGAGGAACCGCTCAAGTCGACGGGCGAGTTCCACATCCCGGTGAAACTGCACCGCGAAGTGACCGCGCACATCAGCGTGACCGTGAAGGGCGAGGAAGTCGCGGCGGAGTAGCGCCGCTCGCCCATGAACCAGCAACTGGCGGCCGAGCTGCGCGCTCTCGAAGAGCGCCTGCTCGCGCCCGACGTTCGACGCGATCGCTCGGCGGTCGCGTCTTTGCTTGCGGAAGAGTTTGTGGAGTTCGGCAGCTCCGGCCGCGTCTTCACGCGGGAGCAGATCCTCGACGAACTGGCCACCGAGAATCCGCAGCGCATCGAGCTTGCCGATTTCGTTGCGAGGCCGCTGACGCCCGATGCCGTGCTGGTGACGTGGCGAGC
>Ga0335073_10016896_pt1 | contig 10205 bp, 7 predicted proteins | sample Lox_Sample_22_FD_207093 | JGI IMG/M metagenome (GOLD analysis project Ga0335073, IMG submission 207093) | Soil microbial communities from Loxahatchee National Wildlife Refuge, Florida, United States - Lox_Sample_2.2 | ecosystem: Environmental > Terrestrial > Soil > Wetlands | place: USA: Florida... | reverse complement strand
GCAGGAACTTGCGGACCTTCCCGCTGGCGTTCCGCGGCAGTTCGGACACGAACCGCCAGTGGCGCGGGACCTTGTAGTTCGCCAGCCGCTCGCGGGCCCATGAGGTCATCTCGGCCTCGGTCAGCACCGTCCCCGGGCGCAGGATGATGAACGCCATGCCGACCTCGCCCAGGCGCTCGTCGGGGACCCCGATGACCGACGCCTCGGCCACCGCCGGGTGCTCACCGAGAACTCCCTCGATCTCGGCTGGGTAGGTGTTGAACCCTCCGACCAGGAACATGTCCTTCTTGCGGTCGGTGACGGTCAGGCGTCCCTGTTCGTCGAGCCGTCCGATGTCGCCGGTGTGCAACCAGCCGTCCGCGTCGATGACCTGCGCGGTGGCCACGGGGTCCTGGAAGTAGCCCGCCATGATGTTGTAGCCGCGCAGCAGGATCTCCCCGTCCTGGCCAGGCCCGCGGGGCCGGCCCGCGTCGTCGGCGATACGCAGCTCCGTGCCGGGGACCGGCCGCCCCGACGTGGTCGAGATCGTCTCGAAGTCATCGAACCAGTAACAGCGTGTTCCTACCGCCGTGCCCTCGGTGAGACCATAGCCCGGGGCGAACTGCCGGATGCCCAGCTCGTCCCGCAGCCGCGTATACAGCTCCGCCGAGGAGCCCATCGCGCCCGGAGCGGCCACGCGCAACGACGACAGGGACGAACGGTCGACGGCCGGGTCGTCGAGCAGGGCGCGGAAGATAACCGGGGCGCCCTGGAGCACCGTGATCCGCTCCCGGGCGATGAGTTCCGCCGTCCGGTGCACGTCGAAGACCGGCACGGGCAGCACCGTCGCTCCGTGCAGCACGCTGGCCAGGACCACCGCCTTGAGCCCGAAACAGTGGAAGAACGGCGGCAGGCCGAGCAGCCGGTCACCAGGACGCAGGCCAAGCGAGCGGCTGTACTCGGTGTAGCCCCGGGTCCCGGCGCCGTGCCGGAGCATGGCCCCTTTGGGTGACCCGGTCGTGCCCGAGGTGAAGAGAATGTCCGAGATGTCGTTCCCCCCCAGCGCCCGCTCCCGGTCGTACACCTCCTCCTCCGCGGTCGTCTCGCCCCGGGCCAGCAGGTCCTCCAGCGAGATCGTGCCGGGCGACGCGGGGCCGCGCAGGGCCACCGCCACTTTCATCTGGTCCAGCACGCCCGAGGGCTGCAGGGAGGCCAGGTAGTCGCGGCCCAGGAAGTCGGTGAACGCCAGCGCCATGGTCGGCTCGACCCGGCGGATAAGCTCCGCCGCTTCGTACGCGGTGAAGCGGGTGTTGAGCGGGACCAGAACGGCACCGGCCGAGGCGACCGCCATCGCGCCGGCCGCCACCTCGACCGAGTTCGGAGCCCAGATGACGACGCGGTCCCCGGCCTGCACGCCGCAGGAGATGAGACCGCGGGCGATCCTGACGCTCAGATCCCGGTATTCCCGGAAGCAGAGGCGGACCGGGCCGTCGATGAGCGCCTCGTCGTCCGGCCACTTCTCGGCGGCGCGGGCCAGCGCGGCCGGGATGGTCGAGGGAGTACCGGTGATCTCGGCGTCATGCGCGGGGGAGCGGGTCATCGGCCCGCCGGCTCCGCTGCGGGGCCGGTGGCGCGGGCGCATTCCGGCGGCTGCAGCCAGAACCATGCTCGTGTACCGTCCTGCCGATGTTGGCTCAAAATCATGAGCCCTCCTGGCGTGAGGGTAAGGGTCGGCGACATGGTCACCTAGTCCAGTTTAGTTTAATTATTGTACTATAGAATCTCAGCCGGATGCCCGGAAGCGGAGATGAGGCCATGAGCGCGGACAGGACCTGGTCGCAGCTGGTTATGGCACGGCGCTTCAGCGAGGACACCGCCGTCGCCGGCGAGCGGCCTGTGTCCTATGCCGAGCTGATCGGCCTGGCCGATGCCGTGGCCGAATGGCTTGACCAGGCCGGTGTCGCGGTCGGGACCGCGGTGCCCGCGCTACTCAGCACTAGCCCTCTAGCCCTGGCGCTGGTCGTGGCCGGATCATGCACCCGGCGCCCGGTCGCGCCGCTGGGACCCCGGCTCACGCCCCGGGAACTCGCCGGATGCATCGACGGCTTGGACGCCCCGTTGCTCGTAGCCGAGCCCGAGTTCGCCGAACAGGCCCAGGCCGCCGCCGAGCGGGCCGGACGCAGGCTGCTCATCCTGCCCTCGCCCGACCCGGGCGGGCGCAGACTCCTGCCCGAAGCCCGGCCCGATGCGATCGCCGCCATCCTGCACACCTCCGGCACCACGGGCGCGCCGAAGCAGGTTGCCATCAGGCAGGACAGGCTGGCCGCGCGGGTGGGGGTGAGCTCGCGCCTGATGGGCGTCGGGCCGGACAGCGTCTACGCGTCGGGCTCGCCCTTCTACCACATCGCGGGGCTGGGTAACCTCGCCGTGATGATCGCCGGCGGCGCGGCCGTCCTCCCCTTTCCCCGCTTCAGCGTCGAGTCCTGGACCGGGCTCGGTAAGCACGGCGTCACTCACGCCTTTCTCGTCCCGACGATGATCGAGCGGCTGCTGGACGCCGACGCGCTGACGCTGCCCGGCCTGCGGCTCCTGCAGTACGGATCCGCGCCGATCCGTCCGGCCACGCTCTCCCGGGCGGTGAGGACGCTGCCGGGCGTCAGTTTCATCAACATGTTCGGGCAGACCGAGGGGAGCCCGATCGCCTGCCTCGTCCACGCCGATCACAAGCGGGCTCTGGCGGGCCGGCCGGACCTGCTCACCTCGGTCGGGCGCGCCGCGCCCGGCATCGAGCTGCGGCTGGCGGGAACCGACGGCGAGGAGGTCGGCGAGATCCTCGCGCGCGGTGCGCACCTGTTCCGGGCCGCCGAGGACGGCTGGCTGCACACGGGCGATCTGGCCAGAATGGACGACGACGGCTACGTCTACCTGATCGGGCGGCTGGGCGACCGGATCAAGCGAGGTGGCGAGAACGTCCATCCCGTCGAGGTCGAAGGCGTGCTGCGTGAGCACCCGGCCGTGCTGGAGGTCGCGGTGGTCGGCGTACCCGACGAGGAGTTCGGTCAGCTCGTTCGCGCGTACCTAGTCCTGGATCCGGTTGTTCCGGCGCCCAGCCAGGAGGAGCTGCGCGCCTTCGCCCGCGCGGAGCTGGCCGGATTCAAGGTCCCTACATCCTGGGTGTTCGTGCCGGACCTGCCCCGCAACGCCAGCGGCAAGGTCCTGCGGCGCGTCCTGGCCGCCGCGATCGACCATCAACCTGACTTACGAGGGAGCAAGCGGTGCGGACGGAAACGACCGAAGACGAGATCAGGGCCGAGCTCAGCGTCGGCCTGGCTGGCCTGCGGCTGGCCGCGGACTCGCGGATGGGGGCCGGAAGCGATGACGTGGAGGGGCCACGGGAGTACCTGCGGGCGCTCGCTCCCGGCGGGTGGGTCGTGCCGTCCTGGCCGGTCGAGTTCGGCGGCCGCGGGGCCTCTCCCGCAGACGCGGCCCGGATCAAGGAGATCCTGGCGGACTTCCCCGGGCAGGATCTCTATCCGTTCATGGTCGGCCTGTACCTGGTCGGGCCGAGCCTGCTCGTGCACGGCACCCAGGATCAGAAGAAGCGCTGGCTCGAGCCGACCGCCGACGGTTCGGCCATCTGGTGTCAGATGTTTTCCGAGCCATCGGCCGGATCCGATCTGGCTAATGTCGCCACCCGCGCCGGCCGTAACGGGGCGGGCTGGCTCCTGTCCGGGCAGAAGGTCTGGACGAGCCGGGCCGCGTACGCCACCTGGGGCATGTGCCTGGCGCGTACCGACCCCGAGGTGCCCAAGCATCAGGGCCTGACGATGTTCGTGGTCAAGATGGACGCGCCCGGGGTGATCGTCCGGCCGCTGCGGCAGATGAACGGCGACATGCACTTCAGCGAGGTGTTCCTCGAGGACGTCCGGGTCAGTGACGCCGACCGGGTGGGCGCGGTGGGCGAGGGCTGGCAGGTCGCCCTGACCGTGCTGGCCAACGAACGCAGCGGCATGCCGGGCGACGGCCGCCCGGCCCGTCCGCTCGGGGCCAGGACGGACGCCCCGGCCTGGCTGGCCGAGCTGGCGGCCGATGGCGCGCTGGGCGACGACGTGCTGCGCGACCGGGCCATCCAGGTCTACGTCAGCGAGTACGTGGCCGACCTGACCGAGGCCCGGGCGGTCGCCAACGCCCGGGCGGGCCACGCGCCAGGCCCCGAAGGCTCGGGGCAGAAGCTGCGGGCGGCCGCCGTGTTCAGGCAGCGCGCCGAGCTGATCAAGGACGCCCGAGGACTCGACGGCCTGCTGAGCACCACGCCGGGCCACATCGAATATCTGACCGCCCCGTCGATGTCGATCCGGGGCGGAACCGACGAAATCCAGCGCACGGTGATCGGCGAGCGGATCCTGGGCCTGGAACGCGAGCCGCGCCTGGACCGCGACGCCCCGTGGTCGCGCTCCCGCCGGGGTTCGTGACGCTGTAGGGCGTCGTAGTAGAGACCTTGACCAGCCCCGCCCGCTCCAGGATGGGCCGGGAGAACTCGGTCGAGTCGCTGTGCATCAGCCGCTTGCCCAGCGCGAGCGCTGAGCGTGCCCGGGCCGCGGTCAGGGCCCGGTAGATCCCCCGGCCCCGCCACCGCGGCCGCGTGGCCCCGCCCCAGATCCCGGCGAACTCGGTCCCGGCGACCGGCTCGAGCCGCCCGGCGCTGACGATCTGCCCGCCGGCCTCCGCCACCCACAGCTGCATGCCGTCCCCGGTGGCCAGCCGCCACAGCACCGCATTCGCCGCGTCTTCCACTCCACCCGCGTGATCGCCGCATCCGCACGGTAGTGCGCCAGGGCCTCCCCGACCCACCCGGCGATCGTGACCGCGTCGGCCCCGCCTAGGTCCTGGTAGGTCACGAACCCCCGCCCGCCCGCGAAGGTCACCAGCCGCAGCGGACCAAGCCGCTCCACCGCTATCGCGCTGGGCGTCTCGGCGTCCGTCCGCAGCTGCCGGTCGTAAGCCTCGAGGTACTCCTGCGAAGTAGTCATCGGCGGCATACTCCCAAACCCGGCGCTGCGAGGCCAGCCAATTTCGATCGCACCCTCAGACCAGCACGGTCAGGCGCCGGCCGTGGTCGCGGCCGCCAGGCTGGCTGGACGCAGCCTTCAGCGGCTCCCGGATATGGGTGCCGGTGGCAGGCAATCTTCCGGAGAAGGGGCCGGGGGCTGTATCAGCTCCATTGCGCAAGTTGCCAGCGATGTCTTCCGACTGAGCCCGAGCTACGCCCGAGGGGTCGCTGGCGCATTGCCGCTAGGCGCGCCCGTGGATTGAAGCTGGGGGACACAACACGAGCCATCATCGCACCCGATGCCTTCGCCGGGAACCGATGTTGGCTCGGTGTAGAGTTCGGCGATTGCGCTGAGCACCCCGTGCTCTTCGTCGCGTGGTGCAACGACAAGATCGCGTGTGAGCCGGGGTCGGCGACGCATCGTCTCACCGATATAACAGTGATTGGCGAAATACTCGATCCTGGCTGCCTCTTCGTCTGAGACGGGACCCGTTACCGTGGCCACGCGATCGATCTCGAGGATCAACCCGTCCGGGTCGGTCGTTGCGACAGCGTCAACGACCACGTCGTCGAAAGGGATCTCGTCGAAGCCCGTGTTGTGCACGACGAAGTACACAGTGCAAGCTGCCAAGGACGCGATGAGTAGCTCTTGAGGGGAGATGCCCATTCCCGCACCACCAGCGGATGCAATGTACGGTTGGTGGTCATGCTTGATCATGGCTACGCCATCGCCGAGATAAGACGCACTGTCGCGCCAACGGGGCTCGTTCGGCGTTAGGTGCAGCGTGCCATCGATCTTCTGCTCGGCGTCGTGGATGTATGAGCGGAGGCTTTCGTTGACGTGTGCATTCAGCCGTCGAGGACCCGACGTTCGTTCGAGGACCACACTCTCGTTCAGCTTGAGCCCGTTGGTCAATGCGCGGGCGACCGGAGCGTCGTCGGCCGCCGCGGCAAGTGCAGCTAGCGCCGCCTCGTCGCAATCGGCAGCTATGTCGATCCGTTGAGCGATCTCAGCCATATACATCAGCGAAGACATTGGCCCGCTGTCGTCGAGCAGTCCGTTGCGGTAGGCACAGTGCGAGACGATCGAGTGGGACGGGATGCCGACTCGAGCCAAGTTGAGGACCGTCGAAGAGTCGAGGGCCATAGCGAGCAGGTCGCCGGCTGATGGTCCCCTCCCATCACCGCCGAGTCGGACCGAGTGATCAGCGACAAGGGTTCCCCCGCCGGTCTCGATCAGTACCTGTTCCCGGTGCAGGTACGTGGCTCGTACTCGGATCTGCTGAGTGGAATCGCCTGTCATCGAGGTTTCTCCCGTCGAAGTAAGTCGGGCGGTCAATAATCTCGGCATCGAGCCGGGGCCTACCCGTTCAAGCGTAGCAAATACCGCTACCTTATTACACTCATTGCTGAGCAGCCTGCCGAGCATCATGCCCTAGGCCGCAGTGAGGCCGAGCAGGGTGGCCAGGCGGCGGCGGTGCTGGGCGGGGTGCCCGAAGAGAAGCTCGGCTGACTTGGCCCGCCGGTAGTACAGGTGCGCGGAGTGTTCCCAGGTGAATCCGATGCCGCCGTGGACCTGGATGCAGCTGGCCGCGGCCCGGGTGAAGGCTTCCGAGCAGTAGCAGTGAGCGATCGAAGCGGCGATGCCTAGCTGCGTGTCGTCTGGCTCGCTGGCGGCGGCCCAGATGCCGTTGTAGGCGGCCGAACGGGCGGACTCGACGTCGACGGACATGTCGGCGCAGCGGTGCTTGACGGCCTGGAACGATCCGATGCTGCGCCCGAACTGGGTCCGGGTCCTGGCGTAGTCGACGGTGATGTCCAGGACCTGCTGCGCGCTGCCGGCTTGCTCGGCGGCCAGGGCGATGGTAGCGAGGTCGCCGACGCGGGCCAGTACACGGCGCGCGTTGCCGGGCTGGCCGAGCCGCCTGGCCGGGGTATCGCGGAACTCGACGGCGGCGATCTTGCGAGTGAGGTCCATGGTGGGCAGCAGCGTGGCGGTGGTGCCTGCCGCCTGGGTGTCGACCAGGTACAGCCCGGTCTCGTCGCCGTGGCGGGCGCTGACCACAATAATGTCGGCGATGTGCCCATCCAGGACGAAGCCCGCCCGGCCGGTGATGCGCGCGGTCCCAGCGTCCGGCGTGGCGGCGGGCAGGGGGAGGTCCCGGCCGCCGAGCAACCTGTCGTCGGCCACCGTGCCCAGCAGCGAGCCCGTGCACAACGCCGACAGGTAGGTGCGAGCGGCGGTTTCGTCGCCGGCGGCGGTCAGCGCGGTGGCGGCCAGAACCGCGGAGGACAGGAACGGCCCGCAGTACAACCCGCGACCGAGTTCTTCCATTACCACCCCGAGGTCGATGAAGTCGGCTCCCGATCCGCCGAGGGCCTCCGGGACGATCAGGCCCTGCAGGCCTATCTCCCCGGCCATGCGGTGCCACAGCGCCGGATCGTAGCCGTCCTCGGTCTGCATCGCGGCCCGGACCGTCGGCTCGGGGGCGTGCCGCTGGAGCAGTTCCCTGGTGGCGGCGCGCAGCGCGTCGTGCTCGGCGGTGAAGACGAGGTCCATCGGCTCTCCGATCTGGCTGATCCCAACCCAGCATAACAAATAGATAGATTAGTTATCTGTATTGCGGGATGCACGGGAGCCGGACCCGGGAGCCGGAGCGGACCGACGGCGCCTGGCGGATCACGCTGAATTAGTTCTATGATTGTGCTTTATGGGTGACCCCAGCGCCGAGACCTAAGGCGGGCCATGATTTCGACGGCATTCACCGAGATGTTCGGGGTCGAGCATCCCATCACGCAGGGCGGCATGCAATGGGTCGGGCGAGCCGAGCTCGTCGCGGCGGTGGCCAACGCCGGCGCCCTGGGCTTCATCACCGCGCTCACCCAGCCGAGCCCGGAGGCGCTGGCCCGGGAGATCGCCCGGTGCCAGGAGATGACCGACAAGCCGTTCGGTGTGAACCTGACCATCTTGCCGACGATCAGCCCGCCGCCCTACGACGAGTACCTCGGGGCGGCCATCGACTCGGGGATCGACATCGTGGAGACCGCCGGGTCCAACCCCGAGCCGCGGCTGGCACTGCTGCACGCTCGCGGGGTACGGGTGATACACAAGTGCACGAGCGTCCGGCACGCCCTCAAGGCCCAGGCCATCGGCGTCGACGCGATCAGCATCGACGGATTCGAGTGCGCCGGGCATCCGGGCGAGGACGACGTCCCGGGCCTGATCCTGATCCCCGGGGCGGCCGACCAGGTCACCATCCCGATGATCGCCTCCGGCGGCTTTGCCGACGGCCGCGGGCTCGCCGCCGCGCTCGCGCTTGGCGCCGACGGCATCAACATGGGTACCCGCTTCATGGCGACGGCCGAGGCGCCGGTGCACGATGCCATCAAGCAGGCCATCGTGGCGGCCAGCTCGACCAGCACCCAGCTCATCTTCCGCACCCTCCGGAACACGGCCCGGGTCGCGGACAACTCGGTAAGCCGGGAGGTGGTCGAGATCCTCAACGCCGGCGGCCAGTTCGCCGATATCCGCGACCTGGTGGCCGGGGTCCGCGGCCGCACCGTCTACGAGCTCGGTGACCTAGACGCCGGGATCTGGTATGCGGGCATGTCGCAGGGACTGATCAACGACGTGCCGACGGTGGCCGAGCTCGTGACCAGGATCGTGACCGAAGCCGAAGCGATCATCACCGGCCGTCTCGCCGGGCTGGTCCGGCGTCCCGCGGCCCGGGTGATGTGACGGGCAGTGGCTAGGACGGCGGAGATGAGCCGTTTGCCCCGATCCGGCCCGGACGCAGCAATCCCACCTGCGCCACGGTCGCGAGCAGCACCCCGGAGCGGCTGAAGATGCGCCCCTCGGCGTGGCCGAGGCCGCCCGAGGTCGTCGGTGTCCGCTGGTCGTAGAGCAGCCAGTCGTCGGCCCGGCCGTCACGGTGAAACCACATGGTGTGCGCCACGCTGCCGAGGACGGAGTGCCGGTCGCGGCCTGGGTTCAGGCCGTGTACGGTCATCGTCGGCCACAAGATCGTGAGGTCGGACAGGAAGAGCAGTGCGCAGTGCTGCAGCGCCGGCTCGGGCGCGAGGGGGCGCACGCGTGGCCGGATCCAGATCTGCTGGTGCGCGGGATCGCCCGGGTCGATCACGTACCGCACCTCGACCGGGTCGGTCCGCACGAGCGGGCTCTGGTCGACATCCGGGGCGGCCGGCATCGGGCAGCCGAAGTCCAGGCCATGATCATCGCGGCGGTTGAACGTCGCCATCAGGACCGCGCACGGCGGCTCACCCAGGTGGCTGGCCTCGACGGTCCGCCGGGCGATGCTGCGGCCGTCGCGGTACGGCCGGACGTCCAGGCGGAGAGGACGACCCACCATCGCGGGCTGGAGGAACTCGATGTGCACGTGATGGACGGTCAAAGACGGCGGTACCGATTCGTACGCCGCCGCCAGGGCCAGGGCCGCGACGTGCCCGCCGAACCCGCGAGCCGCCTGCCCGCTGGATGGGCGGATGACCGTCGGCGCCACGCCGTCGCGGATCGCGAACAGGTCGGTTATCGGAGTACTCACGCACCCCGCCGCGCGATCGCGGGTCGGGCACCGGCGGCCCGGCTCGGCCCAGCGCCGACAGCGCCTAGTTTCATTCAGCTAATATATCTAATTTCCGTGTGCCCCGGATAAGCCCGGGACTACGCCTGGGCACCCGGGCACAGCCGTCGGCGCAGCACCTTGCCCAGCGGGCCCCGGGGGAGCTCGTCGACCATGATCCAGCGTGCCGGCACCTTGAAGCCGGCCAGTTCGGCCCGGACGAAGCGGCGCAGGTCATCGGGCTGCGGGGGAGCGGACGGCTCGCGGGGCACGACGTAGGCTACGACCTGTTCACCGAGGTCGTCGTGGGGAACGCCGACGACCGCGGCCTCCCGGACGCCGGGATGGCAGGTGATGCGGTTCTCGACTTCTTCGGGGTAGACGTTCTCTCCGCCCCGGATGATCATGTCGCCCTTGCGCCCGGCCAGGTAGAGGTAGCGGTGAGCGCCGAACCGGCCGAGATCGCCCGTGCGGAGCCAGCCGTCGGGCTGGGGGGCGGCCAGGTGATCGGCTTGGGCCCAGACCTCGCCGATGCCGGCGGCGTCCGGGTCGTGGATGATCACCTCGGTACCCGGCACCGGGCGTCCAACCGAGGC
>Ga0335073_10016895_pt1 | contig 10206 bp, 10 predicted proteins | sample Lox_Sample_22_FD_207093 | JGI IMG/M metagenome (GOLD analysis project Ga0335073, IMG submission 207093) | Soil microbial communities from Loxahatchee National Wildlife Refuge, Florida, United States - Lox_Sample_2.2 | ecosystem: Environmental > Terrestrial > Soil > Wetlands | place: USA... | reverse complement strand
AGATTCCTGATGAGTTACCTATTCGACCACTTCCTTTTACACCTATTGAGGGGGCGAATTTTCATTACAAGGATAGGCATGAATGGAGGTATTTCAGTAACATGACGAAAGATGAGGTATTGGCTTTTAAATTGTTTGATTCGGATAAGGATAAAGGGAATAAGAGTTGGCGATGTCCTCATACTGCTTTCTTCGATGATCGAGAAGGAACAATCCCACGAGAGAGCGTTGAAGTCAGAACGATTTGCTATTATAACTAGCGTGGCAGATAGATAGAATAAAGTAACCTTCCAACACACATCAAAGTGGCATTCCCTCTGTGCGTGTGCAGAGATTAAACAGCATTATCGCTTCTTCGAGAAGTTGACGGACTCTTCTTCCCTTTGAAAACAGGTACATCGTCCCCCTCAAAATAACTAGTACGTTGTCCAGGAGTCGTCATAGGAGTCAACGTCTCGCTAAAGAAACTATGTAGATCCGATTTCGACAATCCTCGTCCATGAGATGTCTCATCACGATCAGCAGTGCCATTAACCTCCTCATATCTCAAGAATTTCAACAACATGTACACACCAGAAGCAAGTAACCCACCAAGACTTGGTCCCAACCCTGCCATCAGCTCATCCACGAGGGAAACGTACAATAAATCCAATGATATCCAGGGAAATTTCCAGTGACTACATCTGGACCAAAACTTCTTGCGGGATTCATACTGGCACCGGTATAATAAATGCCTACCAAATGCAACACCATCAATGTTAATCCAATTGCCACAGGAGCCATGAATGTCGATTTGTGTTTTTCAACACCCAGCATGAAGACCATCAACACCAATTGAGAAGTCAAAAACATTTCCAAAAATAGTCCTTGAGATCAGTCACACGTCACTGAATTGCAAACCTCTCGCGATAGAAATTCCTCCGCCAAGACGAGTTCCAACAGACAACGGACCAGGAATAAGTGCTTCGACCAACGCAGAAGCAGTAATCCCACCAACAACCTGCGAAAGAACTAAATTAATAGCCCGAATCGGTGGGATTTTTCCAGTCACTGCCAATGCAAGAGCAATTGCCGGATTGAACACAGCTCCGGAAACACGAAAGAATATCCATACATTTACCATCAGGGAAAGTCCAAAGGCAACAGCAATGTACATCAAGTTCTCGGTGTCAACGGGTGTTCCAGCCACAGTAGCACCAGGGAGATTGGAGATGTGAGCAGCTCCGAATCCCAAGAGGAGGAACATTGTTGTTCCGACGTATTCGCCCACCTAATGTCAAGACCATTACTTTCTGAGAAACTTACCATTGCAACGACTTCATCTCGGACTTTGTTAGGCAATCTCCATTCAGATTTCATTCCCATTGCACGCATCAGACTTGGGATCGGATTTGCTTTTCTTTGCTCTAAAGGTCTGCAACTTTCTGGACCTTTATACTCCTCCGTCATCGCTTATCTCGATTCACATGTTGCACTCGATATGCGGAGTGCGAAAGTGCATGTGCTCCCTACCCTACCACCGATAGACTGGAACTGGAGGAAAGCACGTTCCTTTTCTCCATCAACAAATGCTCGAGAGCGATGCAAAGGGAATATGAAAATACTAGATGAGGCGGTGATATCTTAATTGGACATCTGTACAGGGTTAAATCTTAAATCGTTTGTCAACTTGAGACACCGGTTGTTTCGGTCTTGTCATGTTTGTTTCCGATTCTGACGACAATCCTTACTGTCTAGTTCGTGATATCTATCTTTAGGCCGTTCGTCCGCCAAGAAACACAAGCTGCTTTCGCCAAGCTTTGAGAGCCCCAGCACGGGTCGCCAAGTAGTGGATTACCGATATCTGAGGTTGCATATATATAATATGTCCGTAAATGGAGATATGCGACGGATACTTGTTTCAGAATTGGATGCTTATTTCGGAATAGCGGACGAGCGGAGCCAATGAAATGGCGACACTTTTGCAAAGGAAGGCGAAATTCATGATGTCTGAAAGGTTGTTTAATGCATCAAATTGATGCTTTGGGACTCGGGTCACGTTAATTCAAGCTTCACGGCATTTCAGATGTTCCCTGCGGCGAGCACGAGCAGCAGCTAAACCTTTCGAAAGGGGAATTAAACCCTGAAATCGGCGTCACCCCTTCTCAACCAGGTAGCTTCTCAACAATGATAGCCATCTTCAGCATATGTTTTCAATTTCGCGCATCGAGATCGATCATCCTTGAACTTGATCGTCAGATCCACGCCGTGACCTGCAATGATCTTCATTCACATCGGCTTTGGCTTTTCCGGACTTCTAGAGACCGTTTAGCTCAGCCAACGCAGTCCGTTCGACACGTGAAATTTAGAGAAGCTTATGCCTATGTAGCGATTCTAATTCAGTTAGGAGGCTCCCCCACGCCTTATCTATTTGAGATCTCCCATCTGATGAAATTTTGCACGTGATTCCTCCGAATTTGTGCCGAGCCGAAGTTTACCCCGCGAGTCTCTCCCCATATTTCAGCATTCCAGATCCTTTCTTCACTTTCCAATTGTGAGCTATCCCAACCATGTCCAAAGACACTTCAAATGTCGACTTCAGCAAATGTGTAGGATTTAAATACGATCCTGTTCCTGTACTTCTTCCCATTCCATCCGGATGCTAATTCTCTCAGGTCAGCTGGAATAAGCGAGAACTTCTACTCTTCGCTAATTCAATTGGTGTACAGCCAAACGAACTACACTTCCTCTACGAACTTCGTAAGTCTCCTTATCCTCTTTTGAACAATACACCGATTGACTATCTCCTCTAGACCCGGAATTTGCAGCATTCCCAACATATCCTTTAATATTGGGCTTCAAAGGAACCGAATTTGATGTAATCAATTTCTACAAGAAACAATCCGCCAAACTCCCACCTGGCCTCCCACCAATCGGTTTTATTCTTCCAAGTGCAATGTCTCATACTAGATTGGACTCGCGGCGTTGATGGCGAACGATACATCGAAATAATCAAACCTCTTCCAACGACTTCGGCAGGGAAACACTTTGAATTGAGAAGAGAAACGCTAGGAGCATATGATAAAGGAAAAGCGGGACTCGTAATAGAGGATCAAACTCTATTAGTGGACGCAGATTCTGGCGAAGTATATACCAAATTCATAGGTTCCGCTTTCATGGTCGGACAGGTACCTCACTTCCCCGTCCTTTCCTACACGCCCGTTCGTTCTGGCGGATTGTTATATTAACGACAGGGCGGCTACGGAGGTCCCAAAGGTCCCAAAAAGCCATCTTACAAACCCCCCGAAAACAACCCTCCCACCAAAACCCTCCGGTACAAAACCACTCCCGGACAAGCTTTACTCTACCGCCTTAACGGAGACTACAACCCACTCCACGCCGATCCAAGCGTTGGTCCGAAAATGGGCTTCAAAGGGGCAATTTTACACGGTTTATGTACATACAACATTGCCGCAGTGCAACTACTACGTGCATTTGGCGAGAGCGATCCTCGCAATTTCAAATCTTTTGAGTGTAGATTTAGTGCGCCAGTTTTGCCGGGTGACGAATTGGAGACGTTGATGTGGGAGACAGGGAAACTTGTGGATAGCGCAAAGGAGATTATTTTTGAGACCAGGGTTGTTGGTGGGAAGGTTGTTTTGGGAAATGGAAGGGCGGTTATTGCGTCGAGTTCGAGGGGGAAGGCAAAGTTGTAAGTATCATCTGTAAATGCAATGTTAAGTCAAATATTCTGTGCTATAAAAGTATGGAATAAGTGTCATTTTGACGTACAAAACTTCAATTTTCACGACCAAAAGTTGGTAATGTCGTTGAAATATCCATCGAAGTCCAAATAACTTCACAACGTCCAAGTCACTCAAATATCTTTCTCTCAAGGTCGATATGGCGGCGGGGGGTCAGACCAATTATCGACCTCACGATATGACGTCGGTGGATGGGTGAGACCATTGCCGTCCAGGACACCATCTTCGCCATATGTTGTCTCCCAGAAGCGGCAATTCCTCTTCTTGTATTCATTCCAGTTCCGAATTCCCAGATATTCGATGCGAGTGTCATCTGCGGGTTTATGAAATGCAGGAAAATCTTCAATATAGTACCACGGATGTCTTGCCACGCGGCCCCATATTTCTTGATCCCCTTCCCTCTTTTCTGCGACAGTCAGAAATAGAATAACGAAGTACAGTACCATAGACGATATGACATTCTGAATTAAGAGTAACTTTGCCTAACCAAAATGGAGTATCGTCCGTATAGACAATACCATCAATTGCCACTAAATAGAGTAAGCCACAATTTCGAATTACAGAACCGTAACGATACCTGCTACCGCATCTTGGCCCCCTGTCTCCAAGATTTTTTTGATATGGTCATTTGAAATATCTCCTATCGTCTTTGGCCAAAGAGCCGTATAATTTGGAGGGTAGAAGATTACCCTGTGAGCGCAGGAGAAGTCCCCTGCCGAGAATTCATGGAATGAGACATCTTTTCGAAACCGCTTCCAGTACTCGGTGCTGGAGAATGTTGCTACTCTCTCCAGGGGTACAGAAATGGTAGTCATGGTAGTCGTGGTAGTCAGGGTAGTCATGGTATCTTACTTGACTTGACACACTTTGAGTGGAGTTCCAGTGTTTCATCGTCCAAGGTCATTGAGACAACTTACAAGAGTTCAGAATCTGTGTCACGTGCCTGACCGCCTTTCGCGTGGGATGGGTGAGAGGTGCAGATCCCTCAGATGAGGAAAGACAGACACAATTTAACAAACCTGCACACCTCACAGACTTCTGCTTCATTCTTCCCACGATGCAGTCTGAGTCGTCAGAAACACCTACTTTGTTGCTTCCGCCTTCCGTGTCCATGCCCAACCCAGGGGAGTTGGCAGTGGCCGAATTAGCAAACGAAGAGAGAAAAGATGAGACTATCAAGGAGCTTATAAAGAGCATTGAAAGGATGAACAGGAGAATGAATAGTCTGGAGGAAACTATCGCGACGCTCGAGAAAACCCTGCAACAGAAAAGCAGTGACGCCTTGACGGGTACCATCAATGATAATCGCGCTAATTGTCTAGATCGATTGATTACGGAATTGAAAGGACCTCTAGGACAGTCAGGGCCCATCGTAATTGAATTTACCCCCAGTTTGACACCCGGGCAATTAAGACACCTGTTCGACATGTATGCGATGAATTTGTTTGCGGCAGAAACACACAAAGTTCGAGATTACAAAATCGTCGCAACAACAGCAGCGGCGAATGGGTACATCTGTTTTGACGACAACATCATCAAAACGCTCCAACTTTACCGCCCCAGAGTAATTGTGCTTGACCTTGAACCGTTGATGCCTCGTCGTCCTCCACCACCACCACCTCCTCAACAGCAACAGCAACAACAACAAGGCGAACAACTTGATCTCGAAGGGCAGGGTAGGATTATGAGGGGAGGACGGCAGGTTGTGAGAAGAGCAGGAAATGCGATGTTGACGGCAGGAAGATGGATGGCACCCTACGACCGGCGTGACACTCTCATCCAGAGTGTCACGCTGGCCGTAGCGGTCGCCGGATTGTTCACTCCTACAACTATTGCTCAGCACAGATAGCTAAATGTGGTTGCTACCAACTCAATTAAACTGTCTGTGGACCTCGTAAAACGTGGAAAGACTTCCACCTAAATTCCGTCTATACAATCGTGATAAGATATCCCAGAGAACATTTCGAAATACATCTCAATTGCAATTCACTTGATTCGCAACTCCTTTGATCTATCTCTGCCCAAATTCCCACAATCATTCCCAGTTCATGGCATAATGTCACTGAAACTCCTCTTTCCATCCAGTGTGAAGTACCAGGGAAGAAGAGTAGACACATAGCTGTACTCAATCTTGGTCTTTTCAACCATCTGGCTGGCCAAAGTTCCCCTTTACCAAACGGAGATAAGGATCTCGATGTTTCTTGGACCACGAAATGAGTGTGGTCAAAGCTCTGCCAACAAGAAGAGTTTGCATCTCCAATCCTTCAACAACAGGAGCGATGAACGGATGTTGCCAACGCAATGTCCATGGACAGTCTGCAGTTTCCGTTTGACAAAAGACAGTTTTGGCCATTTCTACCATCCCTGATAAGGCAAAGGATGGCGAACCGGACGTTGCGCTTCTCTATATATCGAGAATAGCAATCCAAAGACGCAATTGGGAGCAGAGAGTCGCTTTTGTCGAGAGATTGGTAAGCCGCGAATTCTCAGGGATAAGAAGAAAGCCTCTGCTGTCCTGCTGCTTATCCTCAAGTAGTTTTAAATGCCAAATGTCCTTGTTTGAGGGTCGATTGATTGACGTCTTCGCTCTTTTAGCATTAAAATCCTGTTTTAGTTGACAATTTTCGTAGACGAGTGGTACCGAAAGGGGGCATTGGATAGCCAAATCCATGCCACAAATAAACTGAGATGCGACGGTCGCTTTGTTCTGTTCTCCAAAAGTTACGTGCGATAAAGACTTTATCGCAGCAAGCCCTGACCATGCAACGGTGACTACACCACGGAGATCTGAGCAATTATTTTGACGACTGGAAGCCACAGGTTGCGAGAATCAACTCAAATCCATGAATATGAGTCCAACTCTTGTGCGTTCATCATCCTGAAGGCCGCACAACTTGAAAAGCAGGGCATACAAAAGTTGCAAAAAGTAACGCATTTTGTGCACCCAAACCGCCAGCTGAACGCCTTCATTTCCGAGTCATTTGCTGTGCTAAAAGTTGAAAAACACATCGATTTTGTTCATAGATGATCTGGATTGCAAAATCCAAAACATGAGAGCTTGAAAGTTTGGAGGGAAGTCGCGGTCAAATTTATGTTTTCAGATGTCAAAAGTGTGATTTTCGAGGACAAAAGTTGAAAAATGGCAATGATTTTGTGCATACATTCGCAAATGGCTTTCGTTCGTACCATTTCCGTGTTACAGGAAACCAAACTTGATTTGCGCAGATCAGGCTGAAAAAATTTGTCACTGCAAACGCCCACCGACTCGAAGTTTGCAAATGTCGGCGGGAAAACTATCAAAGCGGAAGCAGAAAGCACTTGCTTTTCGAGAGAAGAAGGCTACAAAGGGTGGAACAGGACGTATCGCAACAGAAGATGAAGAAACAAAGTCTATTCCAGAAGACATCAAAGAGGAAGAAAATTCATCGTCATGGTTAGGGAAGGATGCTTCCTCCGCAACAAAGGGGACATCCATGAAGAAGAGGAAACGGAAGGAAGAGGTGGAAGAAGGAAGTATACCTCCACCAGGTAAAAAGGCGAAAAAGTCGAGCGCCAAGAAAACTTCGACTGAAACACAAACCTCCGAAAAACCAACCTCTCTCAAACCTACGAAATCTTCGATACCATCAGCAAAGCGGTACATTGCGTTTGTAGGGAATTTACCACATCTCGATCCGACTAAACTCCAAGAAACATTACAATCACACTTCCCAACTGCACCAATCTCAATCCGCATTCCTACCTCGCGAGAACCCTCCAAATCGGCCAAGACAAAAGCATCAGCAACGACAAAAGCGTCAGAGTCAGCAAACCAAACAAAAGGCTATGCATTCCTCGAATTCGATTCTTCCTCAGCGATGGAAAAAGCATTACGATGTCACCACACACTAATCGGAGGACGGAAGATAAACGTGGAATTAACTGCTGGAGGAGGAGGAAAATCCAAAGAACGAATGGAGAAGATTAAAGAACGGAATGAGAGATTAACAGAGGAACGTAAGAAGAGAGTTGAAGAGGAAAAAGCAGAGAAAGCAAAGAAATCTGAAAAGAATACAGATGGAATTCATCCTGATCGATTAAAAAGGATGACTCAACAATAGTAAAAGGATTCCCAAACATCCCTACGTATCTCTATTGCATACCCCTATAGAAAATAGATAATATAATTAACCAGAATTCTACATCTTTACATCCCCAAGAATGTATTCCCTCCTTTTGCTTTCTGCTTAGCAGGGGGTGGAGGAGTATAAGCCTCAGAAGGCTCATAGGCAGGAGGTCCATGAAATACTGGATTTTCAGTGCCTGTATGGACGACACTTCCCTGCACCTGTCCACCACCCGCAACATGTGTAACAGGAGGAGCAAGAGGATTAACTACTGCAGCGGCGGCAGCAGTAGCTGCATTACGTCCATACGGATCACCCTTGCCACCACTTTGAATAGTAGGAGCAGGATTCTTAGGTCCCTCTACAGCACCTCTAATACCTCCTATAATCCCATGAATAAGACCACCTTTTTGTCGACGGGACCGTCGACTAGAACCTCCTCCATAATAATTGTTGGCTACAGTGCCACTAGGATATTGTTGGTCTGCGAATTGTTGGTCAGGATATTGCTGGTTGGAAGGGGGACCGTAACGACTTGGCCTCCAGCCTGATTTAAAGCCTTGTTCCATTCCATAGAGGACATTGTTTATTTTGCCTGCAGTAGAAACAGGCTGGTGTCCTTGCTGAGGAGGTGTGGAGACTCCAGATTGTTGATATTGGCTGGTGGCGGAGGGAGGTTGAGCACTTTTTTCTTGGTGGGGTACGTACTCGGAGTTAGGTTCATCGTAATCAGGAGACGATTCTGGAGAATGTGCTGGAGAGTCAGGTGGAGTCCATTGACTCGAATGCGTTTTCAAATTAACATAATATGGGAGACGTCTTTGTGAATCACTACAATTAGCCCTCGAAAGAGGAAGAAAGGGCGCGATGCAGAGACAGTGGGGAGAGTACAATTCGATTTGCCAGCCTTGTGGGAGATGGTGGCCGGATGGACCTGGTGGAGGTGCAGCAGGAGGAGGATGAAATTGAGACATTGGACAAGATGATGAAGTTCAACAACAGAATCCTGTTGTCGAGAGTAGTGCCTTTTAACTTGTTTCAAGAGATGGCGGACTCAGTGACACAGCCCCCAATATTCATTCGCGCATTGCTATTGGAGCTGGGCGTCTCGGGTATCTCTTCCTAATCGGTGCGAGGGAACGCGGACTGCCCCGCCGATCCGAAAGAAGGGCATCTCCACCCGACCATCTGACGTGACCTTAAACTTATCTTGTCCATGTCTCTTTGTACAACTCGCAGAGAACGGCATTCGGGAAATGGCATTATACTCGAAAGACAAAACTGTCAAATGAAAGGACTGAGATGCAGCCAGAAAATTCTTTGCTTGTATATCTCTAATCGAACAACTCCTCCTCCCATTTTATCTCCACTCCCCCTGCAAATTCTCAAACAACCCCTCATCCTCCCAAATCCTTTGCCATCCCTTCCGTCTCTTCCCCACCCCCTTCCCCTTACTCGCAGCCTTATACCCATCCTCCTCATACTCTTTCTCCCAAGCCAACGCCTCTTCCTCCGTCATCTCCGGAAACTCTTTCGGCCCCTCCCAATCATCCTTCAAATGATCAGCAGGTTCCGGTTTCCAATGTTTCTGAGCAAACGGCCATTTCGGTAACTTCCATCCATGTTGAGCGATAATTGCGATTGTGGAGGCTACTGCAAAGATAGTGCCCAGTCCGGTGAGAATGTTCATGTAGGTGTTTTTAACAGGCTCGATTTTGTCCCAGTTTTTTTGGATGGGAGACCATATTGACCAGCGCTTTGTGACTAGAGAGGTGCTGTTTTGGATAGGTGCCATGGGAGATGGAAGTTCAGGATGAGTGTGTTCGAAGTGGAATAAATATTTTGGGAGAGACGTTGAGGTGGTAGTTTGAGAGGTAAGTCTGAGTCCTCAAGTGGAAGTCATCAGTGTTTCACAAGTATAACTAAATCTCCACAGATCAGATAGAATAGTGTGGGAATACCAGACTACATAACATGATGCGATCTCACTAGTCAAGATAGATACAGATCCAATCTGTTTTTCCTATTGTGTCTTCATTTGAGAATTTGGTTGGTTGGTACACCATAATCGATCTCAGCCCTTTCAACTTCCTTTGAGTTTCCAATCCGGATATTCCTTTCATTGCAAAACAAAGCAGCTCCCTCATTCAACACATGCTGATGAACGTTAAACTACACTTTTGCGTCCATACCTTGGCCACACTAAGACGGCACCATCTCTGAGAATTTCTCTTTGGTATATTTGTCTTTCACCGTCACTGTTTCGATGTCATGTCGTTGATACCTAGTTCTTGCAATCGACATCACAATGCAATGCCCGTTTTGTGAGTTTCGAGCGTCTTTGCTTCTCTGGGCAG
>Ga0335073_10016894_pt1 | contig 10207 bp, 4 predicted proteins | sample Lox_Sample_22_FD_207093 | JGI IMG/M metagenome (GOLD analysis project Ga0335073, IMG submission 207093) | Soil microbial communities from Loxahatchee National Wildlife Refuge, Florida, United States - Lox_Sample_2.2 | ecosystem: Environmental > Terrestrial > Soil > Wetlands | place: USA: Florida... | reverse complement strand
TCGCCGTCGCGGTAGGCCGCGCCGCCAGGGCGCTCAGCGAGTTCCGGCTGGAGGGTGTAGCCACCAACATTCCATTCCTGCGCAACGTCCTCGCGCATCCGGATTTCGCCAGCGGCAACGTGCATACAAGATGGGTTGACGAGAACGTCGCCATGTTGGCGGCCAGCCTGCCGCACCGCCAACGCTTCGTAGAACCGGCGCGGCCGGCGGCGGGCGACGCCGGATTTGCCGGCGCGCGCGTCAAAAGCCGCGATCCGTTGGCCTTGTTCGCGCACGACGCCGCGGTCAAGGCCGAGCAAACGACCGTTGCGGCGGACGCGCCCGCACTGACCGGGCCCGATGGCTCGCTGGGGGTGGCATCGCCCATCCAGGGCCTGATTGTCGCCATCCATGTCGCCGAGGGCGATGCGGTGCGAAAGGACCAGCCCGTCGCGGTCGTCGAGGCGATGAAGATGGAACATGTCATCGCCGCTCCGCATGCCGGCATCGTCCGCGGTATCACGATGACGGTCGGCGATGTGGTGCGCGAGGGCTTTCCGATCGTCTTCATCCAGGAAGCCGAGGTCGAAGCCGGCTCGGCCGAGGTCGCCGCGGAGCAGGATTTGGATCACATCCGGGACGACCTGCGCGAGAATATCGAGCGCCACGCATTGACGTTGGATGCGAACCGTCCCGACGCGGCCGCGCGGCGCCATAAGAACGGCTACCGCATGCCACGAGAGAACATCGATCGGCTGGTCGATCCCGGTTCGTTCGACGAGTACTGGCCGCTGGTGGTGGCGCGCCAGCATCAGCGGCATTCCATGGAGGCATTGCGGAAAAACACGCCCGGGGACGGCGTGGTCGCCGGCATGTGTTCCATCAACGGCGACTTGTTCGACGAAACGCGTTCCCGCGCGGCGTTGGTGCATTACGACTACACCGTGCTCGCCGGCACGCAGGGGCACCGAAATCACTACAAGCAGGACAGGATCTTCGAACTTGCCCACCGCTTCCGCCTGCCGCTGATCCTGTTCGGCGAGGGCGGCGGCGGCCGGCCCGGTGAGGACAATATCGGTCCGCGTGTCGCCATCGACACGCGCACCTTCACCACCTTCTCACAACTCAGCGGCCTGGTGCCGATGATTGCCGTCGTCAACGGCCGCACCTTCGCGGGCAACACCGCGCTGGTGGCATGCAGCGACGTGATCATCGCGACCGAAGGGTCCACGCTCGGGATGGGCGGGCCGGCGATGATCGAAGGCGGCGGACTCGGAATCTACACGCCCGAGGAAGTCGGGCCGATGTCCTTCCAGGTGCCGAATGGCGTCGTCGATATCCTGGTGAAGGACGAGTTCGCCGCCGTCGATGCCGTGAAAAGGTACCTGGCGTATTTCCAGGGTGCGATTTCCACCTGGGAGGCGCATGACCAGCGGACGTTGCGCCACGCCGTGCCCGAGAACAGATTGCGGCTCTACAACATGCGCGACATCGTGCACACGATCGCCGATAAGGGATCGGTCCTGGAGATCCGGGAAAAATTCGGCGTCGGGATCATCACCGCCTTCATGCGTATCGAGGGACGCCCGATGGGCGTGATCGCCAACAACCCGCACCACCTGGCGGGCGCGATCGACTCCGACGGATCGGACAAGGGCGCGCGGTTCATGCAGCTCTGCGATGCCTTCGACATTCCGTTGCTGAACCTGATCGACTGTCCGGGCATCATGGTCGGTCCCGACGTCGAGCGGACCGCGCTGGTGCGCCACTGCACCCGCCTGTTCAACGTCGGCGCCAACATGACCGCGCCCTTGTTCACTGTCGTCGTGCGCAAGGCCTACGGCCTGGGCGCGCAGGCGATGCTTGGTGCCGGCTCGCTGGTCGGGTTCTTCTCCGTCGCGTGGCCGACTGCCGAGTTCGCCGGGATGAACATCGAAGGCGCGGTGAAGCTGGGCTACCGCAAGGAGCTGATGGCGATCGATGATCCGGAGGAACGGCGGGCCGAATTCGACCGTCGCACGGCCATTGCCTACGACAATGCGAAGGCGGTCAACGCCGTGGCAGGCGGCGGCATTGACGACGTGATCGACCCTGCCGAGACGCGGCGCTGGATCGCCAACGGCCTGAAGCGGTTGCCGCCGTTGCCGCCGCGGACCGAGAAGAAATATCCGTATATCGATCCGTGGTGATCGTATCGTTTGATACCAGCCCGCCGGGCGGAAGGCACGCCCTTCCCATCCGCTCCACGTTCACGCGCCAACAGTAACACGGTTGGACGTGCCGGCGGCGGTGTGGTGAAGCCAGGGGCCGGCGGCGAAAAAGGTGCGTCATCTGAAAGTGCGTCATCTGACGCGGCGGCCGTGCATACGCGGAAGCATCGGTGCGCCGCACAACCGACTCGTTCATTTCCGCGCCGGCCCTGGGTGTAGCTGCTTGCAATCATCGGCGCTCATGCTCGCAAACGGAGCAGATTCCTGCGCGAATTAATTAACTGCCAGCGCGGCGACGCCGGTGCTCACGTGAGCCGCCAGCCTGCTCGCCATCGGCCGATCGTGCTCGTCAACAGATCGTCGTGCTCACATCAGCTGCCAATGAACGAAACTGCCCATTCCGCACTCAGCAGGCACCTGTCGGCCGCGGCTCATATGCCAGCCGCGGGTACGGGCGTTGGGTAAGTCCCTCTGCCTCTCATGGCTCGCTTCTCAAAAGTCGTTCAGAACCAGACGTTTCGGAACACAGCAATCGAAACACTTTTGAGAATCATGTTGTGCTGCCGGACGGAGTTTTGTCCCACCACACTCGGAGAGCATCAAAAAGGTAGGTTTTCGAGAGCAGCCGGCCGCTATTTGCATGCCCGAGCCCCATCGGGAGGCATTGTGACCACAACCTTCTATTATCGAGCACGGCGCTTCAGGTGGTGCGCGGACAGGTTGACGCAGCCGTCAATTCGGAGGCTGGCTGCGATACAGCGCGCCTTGCGAAAGGTCGGGTCAGTCAGGCTAAGCGGCTCAGATTAGACTGTTGAATCGTAGTGCGAATTGAACCGCAGATGCCAGGTCCGTAGTCGGCGCTTTCCGCTCGTTGAGCGCCGTCAAAGTCTTGAGGGCCTGCGCGGCGCCCGCATCAGCTTGGGCTGCGTTGGGCAGGCTGCTCGGCTGTTCCGCAAGGATGAGTTGCGGCGGCTGCGAAGCCTCGATGCTGCCCGCAAGGCCTGTCCCATTCTCGCCCAGGGCCTTGGACGATCCGGGGGCAACGGCGCTGGGGTCTGCCGGGGTCGGTGGCGAACTGGCCGACGCGGCCGATGCTGTCTCGGTGCTACCCGGGCTGACGGCGGCTGCCGTCCCGCCGGCGATGGCGTATGTCCCGCGGACCGGTAAATCTTGCGTCGCCGCTTCTCCCTCGGCCTCCGGCGCGGCGTTGGCAGGAGCCAGAGGCGCGGTCTGCTGGTTGCCCGGTTGGCCCGAGGGGATCAGGCCAACGGCCATCCAGTATTGCCCGTCTTTGGTACCGGTCACCATGCCATTAGCGCCGGTTGTGATGGAATAGATCGACCCACCACTGGTGAAGCTGAAGTCCGAGACCGTGAAATATCCCGAGGTGGTGCTGCTGCTGGATGCCCCCGGGCCGGCGGCCGCCGGGCTGGATGCCGCGAGGTTGGCGACCACCGAGCCGACCGGGTCCTGAACCAGGCTACCAAGAAAGCTCGCGGCGGAAATCGCCATCGACGCGCCCCCCGCAGCCGCGCCTTGCACCAGCTTCTCGTTGCGTTCGGCAATCGCGACACCAAATTTCGCTGCCGTAAGGGCGTAGTCCCAATGAGCAGCAATAAAGGCCAGCCCATTGGCGCCTGACAGCCGGGCCAGCGCCGTTTCCACCGCGGTGGGGTCCATCGAGCGCAGGGTCGGACTGGCTTTCGCGGCTGACGCCGTCGCAGCGCCGCTCAGGCTGACGACGACCGCTGGCGGGGCGGCGGTACCGCTTGTCGTCTGGGCCTGAGCCGCCACCCCGGCTGCTGCCGTCACGGCGACGGTGGAGGGGGACATTTGGGGCGCCGCTGTGCCGATCCCGCTGATGACGGACATCGCGAACCTCCTCTGCGGAACTCCAAACTACCCCGTCGGGGTTAACAAATCGTTGGTTTTTGAGAACTGCCGGCCGCCACCTTTGCGCTGCCAAATCTCGTTGGCAGCTAATGTGAGCACGACGCTCCGTTGGCGAGCACGACCCGACGATGGCGAGCACAGTGGCAGATAATGTTGAGCAGCAGCGCCGCCCCATTGTCAGCGACCTGCAACGTTCAATATGCCGGGGGCCAGGCCAAACCTTGTTTCCGACGAGAAGCCGGACCCGCGATGGCCTTGGCCGCAGCCGCGCCTGGCGCACTGTGTTGATGCAGACGCCCGGCTCGCGCGCCGCTTCGCCTCCCCACAAGACACGCCCGCCTTCACCCCTGCCGCGGAAACGACCGCGGCGGACCCATCTAGGGCGACGCCGAGCGCCGCCTAAATATAAGGCAGTTTCCGCCCATATTCTGCTCGACTGCTCACGAACTCATGCGATCATTGCAAAGTTGCACGCTCCTTAGGCCAATGGCCCGTCCGGCCGACCGATGCCGCGCCCCAGCGGCCCAGACCGGTATCGCGACGCGCGACGACTCTGACCGTGCCCATCGTCCGGGGTTGTTAATTCTTCCGCCGAAACGCAGTTAATTCTGCTATCGGCCCGCTCGGCCTTCCCGCACTGCCACCGGCAACCGGTATCGCCTGCAACGACACCCACATCCGCTCCCGCATGGCACGGCAGTTGCAGTGACGCAGGTTCGAACATCAATTTCGCGGGGTCGTCGTCGGCATGACAGCACGGGCAGAGCCAGGATCCATCCACACCACGCACGTCCCCCGATCGCGCGCCGTGCCGCTGCCCTCGCCGCACCGGACCCAGGCGCCATGACCGACATCGCGGCCGAGCCCTACCCCTTCACCCTCGACCCCGCCCGCGCGGCGCTGCTGATCATCGACATGCAGCGCGACTTCCTGGAACCGGGTGGCTTCGGCGAGATGCTGGGCAACGACGTCTCCCAGCTTCGCCGCACCATCGAGCCGAACCGCCGCCTGCTCGCCGCATGGCGCGCCGCCGGCTTGCCGGTGATGCACACGCGCGAGGGCCACCGTCCGGATCTGACCGATCTGCCGCCCGCCAAGAAGATCCGCGGCCGCAGCGCCACCTGCATCGGCGATCCCGGCCCGATGGGGCGCATTCTGGTGCGCGGCGAGGCCGGCCACGACATCATCCCCGAACTCTATCCCGCACCCGGCGAGCCGGTGATCGACAAGCCCGGCAAGGGTGCGTTCTTCGCCACCGACCTGCACGCCATCCTGCAGAACCGCGGGATCGCGCAGTTGGTCGTCACCGGCGTCACCACCGAGGTCTGCGTCAACACCACGGTCCGCGAGGCGAACGACCGCGGCTACGATTGTTTCGTCCCCGCGGACTGCGTCGGTTCGTATTTCCCGGAATTTCAGGAGATGGGCCTGAAGATGATCAAGGCCCAGGGCGGCATCTTCGGTTGGGTCGGCCAGGGCAGCGACCTGATCGCCGCGCTGCAAGGAGTGCTTGCATAACGCTGTAACGATGGAGGGTGGGATGAGCATGACAACAGCGGCGTTCAAGCCCAAACTTTGGGTCCCTGGCGACTGGAATGCCTTGTTCGGCTTCGGCACCAACATCCTGGTCAACGTGCTGGTGCTGACCGGGCTGCTGCGCTTCGTGCTGAAGATGCCGGAGGCGCTGGTGTTTGGCCGCATCCTGCCGGCGCTCGGCCTGATGCTGTGCCTGAGCACGTGTTACTACGCGTTCCTGGCGTATCGCCTGGCCAGGCAGACCGGCCGCACCGATGTTTGCGCGTTGCCGTCCGGCATCAGCGTGCCGCACATGTTCGTCGTCACCTTCGTGGTGATGCTGCCGATCCTGCTCAAGACGCACGATCCGATGGAGGCCTGGAGCGCAGGCCTGACCTGGGTGTTCGTGCAAAGTTTTGTCCTCATGGCCGGCGGATTCATCGGGCCTTACGTGCGTAAGATCACCCCGCGCGCTGCCTTGCTCGGGTCGCTCGCCGGCATCTCGATCACCTTCATCTCGATGAGCCCGGCGGCACAGGTATTCTCGACGCCGGTGATCGGGGTGGTGTGTTTCGCGGTCATCCTGGCGAGCTGGTTCGGTGGGGTGAAGTATTTCGGCGGCGTGCCGGGCGGCCTGGTGGCGATTGCCGTCGGGACCATCATCGCCTGGGGATCGAACCTGTTCGGCCTCGACTACGGCGGCCTCACGGTCGCCAAGATGTTGGGCTCAGTCTCGAATTTCGGTTTTTCTTTTCCGATTCCCGCGCTCGCTCATGTGTTCAACGGGTTCAAATATTTCTGGATCATCCTGGTCACCGCCATCCCGTTTGGCATCTACGACCTCATCGAGGCGCTCGACAACGTCGAAAGCGCTGCCGCGGCGGGCGACTCGTTCCCGACCACGCGTGTCCTGACGGCCGACGGCGTGATCAGCCTGATCGGCTGCTGCCTCGGCAATCCGTTCATCAATGCGGTCTATATCGGCCATCCCGGCTGGAAAGCGATGGGCGGGCGGATGGGCTATTCCATGGTGACCGGCATCGTCGTGCTGGTGCTGACCTGGTTCGGCATCATCTCGGTGCTGATGGCGGTGATCCCCGTCGTCGCGATCCTGCCGATCCTGCTCTACATCGGCATGCTGATCGGTTCGCAGGCGTTCCAGGAATCGCCGCACCGTCATGCACCGGCGATCGTGCTGGCACTGCTGCCGCAGTTGGCGGCCTGGGGCAAGACGCAGATCGACAACGCGCTGGGCGCGGCGGGCACCAGCGCGGCGGCGATCGGCGATGCGAAGCTGGCGCAGGTGGGGGTGCTTTACAAAGGACTGGCCGTGATGGGCGGCGGCGCGACGCTGGCCGGCATCATCCTGGGCGCGATCACCGTGTTCATCATCGACCGTGAGTTCGAAAAGGCGGCGGCGTTCGCGCTGGCGGGCACGATCCTCACGTTCTTCGGCTTCATCCACGGCGAAGCCATCGGCATCGGCAGTTCGCCGGCAGTGGCTGTGGGATATCTTGCGGTAGCCGGTGTGTTGTTCATACTAGCGAAATACGCCGAATTCCATCCGCTGCCCGCCGAGACGGTGCATCACGCCGCCGCAGAGTAAAGTTTACTCTCCCCGGCGCGGGTACCCTGGCGTCCTTCTCGCGGCGGCCCATACTGGGCCGCCGTAACGCGAGGGAGTTCCGCCCATGCTCGCTGTGGTCAACACGCCCAACGGTTCCGCGCCGGTCGAATTGCGGCAGGTGCCGGAACCCGTCCCCGGCCCGCACGACGCGCTGGTCGAGGTGCAAGCCTTCTCCCTGAACCGTGGCGAGCTGCGGTCGTTTCGCAACAATGAAGCAGGCTGGATCCCCGGCCAGGACGTGAGCGGCGTCGTCCTGCAAGCGGCGGCTGACGGCAGCGGTCCGCAGGCCGGCTCGCGCGTCGTCGCCCTGACCGACGAATTCGGCTGGGCGGAACGCGTGGCCGTGCCGGCGCATCGCATGGCCACGCTGCCAGGCAGCGTCAGTTTCGCGGCGGCCGCGACGCTGCCGGTCGCCGGCCTGACCGCGCTGCGCACGGTGCGGCATGGCGCGCCATTGCTGGGCAAGCGCGTGCTGATCACCGGTGCGGCGGGTGGCGTCGGGCATCTCGCGGTGCAGCTCGCCGCGCGGTCCGGCGCGCGCGTGACCGCCGTGGTGGGGCGGCCGGAACGTGGGAGCGGCTTGCAGGAACTGGGCGCGGCCGAGGTGGTGGTGGGCATCGAGCAGGCGCAAGGCCGGTTCGGGTTGATTCTTGAATCCGCCGGAGGGGCGTCGCTGACGACGGCGCTGCGTCTGGTGGAGGCGAAAGGTGTCGTCGTGGTCTATGGCAATTCATCCGGTGAACCCACGACCATCAGCTTTGCCGACTTTCGCGGCGGACAGAACGCGCGGCTGCAAAGCTTCTTCTACTTCACGTCCGGGCCCGAGGAGCAATTCGCGCCGGACCTGGCGTTGCTGGTTTCGCTGATCGCCGATCGGGCGTTGACACCACAAACGGGCCCGGAACGAAGCTGGCGCGAGATCGCGAGCGTGGCCGGGGATTTGCGCGAGCGGCGGATTGGCGGCAAGGCGGTGTTCCGGGTGGAGTCGTGAAGAACAGGCCATAGCGTGACCGCGCGGGGCGGAACAGCGAAGCGCATTCCGTTGCCGTGCCGATGGCCGGATGCGCCGAGCTTTTCTGCCCTGCACGCAGTCCATCACGATACCGTTACGAGTTCCTGCTGCACCACGCCCAGCAAGCGTGCCTGCAGCGCGGGGTCCGCTTCCAGCGCCTTGGCGCTGCCCTCATAGGCGATGCGGCCGTTCACCAGCACATAGGCGCGATCAACGATCGGCAGCACCGTTTCGGCGTGATGCTCGACGATGATCATGCTGACGCGGCCGCGCAGCCGCACCAACGCGTCCATGACTTCCTTGACGACACTGGGCGCCAGCCCTTCGAACGGCTCGTCGAGCAGGATCAGCCGTGCCGGCACCATCAGCGCGCGGGCGATGGCCAGCATCTGGCGTTCGCCGCCCGACAGGCTCTCGGCCTTCGAACGTTGCAGGATGCGCAGCTTGGGAAACAGCGTGAACACATCGTCCAATGAGGCACCGCCGGGGCGGGCGGCGATACGCAGATTGTCGAGTGTTGTCAGGTTGGGGAACAGCCGCCGGCCCTCCGGCACCAGCGAGATGCCCCGCTGGTTGATCGCGTAGGACGGCGCATTGGTGATCTCCGTGCCGTCCAGCAGCACGCGGCCGCCGCTCACGCGTACCGTGCCGGTGACGGCGCGCAATGCCGTGGTCTTGCCGACGCCGTTGCGGCCGAGCAATGCCACCGCTTCGCCGTCGTGCACGGTCAGGTCGATATCCTCCAGCACTGTGCTGCCAGCGTAGCCGGCGCGGAGATGCTCGATCTGCAGGATCGGCTTGTGTGCGGCGGCCGTGTGAGTTTCGGCGTCGGTCGGTGGCGGCGGCGCGATGATGCGATCGGTGCCGAGATAGGCGGTGATCACTTCGGGGTCGTTGGCCACGTCGGAGGGCTTGCCGTCGGCGATCACGCGCCCCTGGTGCAGCACGGTGATGCGGTCGGACAGGGCCAGAACACGGTCGATGTCATGCTCGATCAGCAGAACGGCATGGGTTGCCGCAAGCTGGCGAATCAGCTTGCCCACCACTTCGCGGTCGGCTTCCGCCAACCCGGCCAGCGGCTCGTCCAGCAGCAGCAGCCGCGCGTCCGTGGCCAGCGAAATAGCGATCTCCAACAGGCGTTGCTCGCCATGCGAGAGGTTAGCACAGGGTTCGGCGGCGCGGCCGGCAAGCCCCACCGCGTCCAGCAGCGACCAGGTGCCGGCGTTGACGTCGTCCATCGCATAGGCGTCGCGCCACAGATGCAGCGCGCGGCGGTCCTGCGCCTGTACCGCGACGCGCACGTTCTCGAACGCGGTCAGCGTGCGGAACACGCTGAGGATCTGAAACGATCGGCTGAGTCCCAGCCGGATGCGCCGGTGCACCGATAGCCGGGTGATGTTGCGGCCGGAGAACACGACGCTGCCGGCATCGGCGCGCAGCAGGCCGGTCAGCAGGTTAAAGAACGTGGTCTTGCCGGCGCCATTGGGGCCGATCAGGCTGTGCAGGCGGCAGGGAAACACCTCCAGGTGCACGTCCGCCGCTACCACCAGCGAGCCGAAACGCTTGTGCAGGCCTCGCACCGTCAGCACCGGTTCGTTGTTATCAAATATTGTGCCGGCACCGCGGAACGGGTCGATGCGCGCTGGCCGTGGTGGGATACCGCGCCGTGTGAGGGTCCAGTCGTTCCGGCCCATCAGGCGCAGCGCCAGCCCCTGGATGCCCTCGGGCGATGCCAGCGCGAACAGGATGACAATGGGTGCGAACAGCAGCCACCAGCTTTCGGTGATGGCGGAAAGCCGGTCCTGCAACAGGATGAACGCGATGGCGCCCCAGAGCGGTCCGAGGAAATGGTGCACGCCGCCCAGCACCGTCATCAGCAGCGCGTCGCCGGCGTGCTGCCAGCCCAGATTGTCGGCGTAGGCGCCGCGCAGCATGCAAGACAGCAAGGCGCCGGCATAGCCGACCACGCCG
>Ga0335073_10016893_pt1 | contig 10207 bp, 9 predicted proteins | sample Lox_Sample_22_FD_207093 | JGI IMG/M metagenome (GOLD analysis project Ga0335073, IMG submission 207093) | Soil microbial communities from Loxahatchee National Wildlife Refuge, Florida, United States - Lox_Sample_2.2 | ecosystem: Environmental > Terrestrial > Soil > Wetlands | place: USA: Florida... | reverse complement strand
GAACCCAACGGGCAGGCGGCGCAAGGAGGTCAGGGGCATCTTGGTTGGGCGAGAAGGGCGGCGTGATCGGCTCTGGGGGGAGGGCCTACCCCCGCCTTGGTCTACCTTGCCCCCCTCGTCCAATTCTGGAACAGTAAGAGCAGGGAGGGTTCCAGGGGGCCGCGGTGCAGTGTCCAAGCTGCCGTTCTGACACGGCTGACAACAGCCGCTTCTGTGAAGCATGTGGGGCGGGGCTATTCGCCCGCTGTAGCTCATGTGATGCGGAAATCCGCCCTGGCGCGAGGTTTTGCTCAAACTGTGGCAAGAAAATCGAGTCCGCCACCACCCCAGGCCCGGCACTTTCGCCGCCTGCCCCCGTCACCGCCTCGGCTGAGCGGCGCCATCTCACCGTGATGTTCTGCGATTTAGTCGGCTCGACGGCGCTCTCGGCTCGGCTCGACCCCGAGGATATGCGAGAGGTCATAGGTGCCTACCATCGCTGCTGCGCTGAGAACATAACGAAGACCGGCGGATTTGTGGCGAAGTACATGGGCGATGGCGTCTTGGCTTACTTCGGCTACCCCCGGGCGCACGAGGATGATGCCGAGCGGGCGGTGAGGGCGGCACTTGCGCTGGTCAATGCTATGCAAAATCTGCACACGCCGATCCACGCAGCGCTTCAAGTGCGCATTGGCGTCGCCACGGGGTTGGTAGTGGTCGGCGACCTGATCGGCGAAGGTGATGCGCAAGAGCGCGGGGTAGTCGGCGAGACACCGAATCTCGCCGCCCGACTGCAAGCTGCGGCAGAGCCGGGGCAGGTCGTGATTTCCAATAGCACGCGCCGCCTAACGGGCGGTATGTTCGAGTACCGCGATCTGGGAACGGTTGCACTCAAGGGTCTGTCCGAACCGGCGCAGACATGGCAGGTGATCAGCGTCAGCGTCGTCGAGAGCCGCTTCGAGGCGCAGCATGGGGCTAGCCTCCCACCTCTGGTCGGCAGAGCAGAGGAGATTGACGTTCTGGCAAGGCGGTGGCGACAGGCAATGAGCGGCGAAGGCCGGGTAGTGCTGCTGTCAGGCGAGCCGGGGATCGGCAAGTCGCGGCTCGCGGCAGAACTTCAAGAGCGGCTCCAGTCGGAACGTAACACGCGCCTTCGATACTTCTGCTCGCCACAGCATACCGATAGCGCATTCTATCCCGTTATTAGCCAACTTGAACGCGCGGCGCAGTTCGAGCGTCAAGATGATCCGAAGGTGAAATTCGCCAAGCTGAACGCGGTAGTCGGAAGCACCTCCGGTAATAGCAGCCACGTGCTACTGCTGGCCGAACTTCTCTCGATCCCGTCTGGCGATCTCTACCAGCCAGTGACGTTGCCCCCTCAGCGGAAGAAGGAGAAGACAGTCGAAGCTTTGCTTGCGCAACTCGAAATGCTGAGCCGACAGCAGCCTGTGCTCATGCTGTTCGAGGATGTGCATTGGATTGACCCAAGCTCACGAGAGATACTGGACCTGACCGTTGAGCGCGTGGCGAGCCTTCCAGTCCTGCTCGTGATCACATACCGTCCGGAATTTGAACCGCCTTGGACGGGTCAGGCTCATGTTACCCTGCTGAGCCTGAATCGGCTCGGTCGCCGAGAAGGTGCGGCATTGGTCGGATCATTGGCAGGGAGCGCCCTACTCCCCACCGAGATCATGGCCGAAATCGTCGAGCGGACGGACGGGATTCCGCTCTTCGTAGAAGAGCTAACAAAGTCAGTACTTGAAGCGGATGCAGCAGATCATCGTATTGGGTCCCCAGTGGAACTTGGCATTCCTGCAACCCTTAATGCCTCACTATTGGCGCGCTTAGATCGCCTTGGTGCAGCAGCCAAAGAGGTTGCCCAGGTCGGCGCGGTACTCGGTCGGGAGTTCTCATACGATCTTCTTGTCGAGGCGGCACGAAGGCCGGATCAGGAATTGCGGGAAGGCGCGCGGCGCCTCGCCGAATCAGGGATTGTCTTCTGCCGAGGTGTTCTCCCCAATGCAAGCTTTTCCTTTAAGCACGCGTTGGTCCGCGATGCCGCCTACGAAAGCTTGCTAAAGACCCGTCGCCGTCTCTTGCATAGGCGCGTTGCCGAAGTGCTCGCTCGTAGCTCTTCGGACGATGCGGCTTTTCGCCCGGAGGTCGTTGCCCATCACTTCACTCAGGCGGGGATGTCTTCGGCGGCATTCGAATGGTGGGGTAAGGCAGGGGAGCGGGCGCTTCGTGCGTCTGCTCACAAGGAAGCGGTATCGCATTTGAAAAGGGCACTCGACCTTGCGGCCCAATTTGGTGAAGGCTCCGAATTCATGGCGCAGCGCATGCGCATGCAGACGATGTACGGTCAGGCGCTACTTCATGCGTCGGGCTTCACTGCTGCTGAGACGAAGACTGCTTTTGTTGAGGCGCGCGAACTTGCGTCGAGGATTGCGGACCCATCTGAAAAGTTCTCCGCTTACTACGGTATTTGGGTTCAAGATACGTTTCGCGGAGACTTGACGCGCGCCCATGAACTTGCCACGTCGTTTCTTGAGGAAGCTACTCCCCAATCGGCCGAGGCGGGTGTAGCGCATCGTCTAATGGGAACGACATTGTTCTTGCGGGGCGAGTTTTCATTGGCTCGGCACCATTTGGAAATAGCAGAGGCAATTTCGACCTCAAAGGCTGACGGAATTCACGCTTGGGCGGTGCGGCTAGGCCATGATCTTCGGTGCTCCGTCTTGCTTTACTTGGGATTGCTCCTTTGGCCGATGGGGCAGATCGACCGCGCGACTCAGTTGGTCAACGAGGGGCTGGCTCTCGCAGAGGGTAGTCAAATCACGAATTGGCTAATTATGTACTGTTACGGCTGCTTTTTTGCAGGAGTCTGCGGCAAGCTCAAGTTAGCTTTTCAGTGTGCTCAGGCGGCTGAAGGTCTTGCACGAGAGCATGGTCTGCCACTTTGGCTTGCATATGCCACATTCTTCGTTGGATGGAGCCGCGTGGCCGCAGGTGATCAAAATGGAGCGGCGAAGGCGCACGAAGGGTGGAAGCGTCTTCACGATCTGGACGCGCATGCGTTTCGACCTTTGATTGGGACGTTACTTGCCCAAATGGACGCAAAAGCTGGTCACTTTGACAAAGCTCTGAAGCACCTGCGGGAGCTTGCGGCCGAGAGCGAGGCGGACGGACAGACATGGTTTGATTCCGAGATTTATCGCGCGCAAGGGGAGGTATTGCTTACTCATCCCGTGCGCGACGTTGAAGCAGCCGAGGCTGCTTTCATAGAAGCGACAGAGATTGCTCAGGGCCAAATGGCGCGTGCATTCGAGCTTCGTGCCGCAACTAGCCTCGCCCGCCTGTGGCGCGACCAGGGCAAACGCACCGAAGCCCATGACCTCCTCGCGCCAATCTACGGGTGGTTCACCGAAGGCTTCGACACGCCTGATCTCAAGGATGCGAAGGCGCTGTTGGAGGAGTTGAGTTGAAGGGGCGAGCATCTAATTTGGGATGAGTCACAAGGGAGGAAAACGGATGCCTAAGATCAAGGTCAATGACATTACCATGAATTATGAGCGGCAGGGTTCGGGAGAGCCGCTCGTCCTCATTCCCTATCTGGCGGCGGACCACGCCTGCTACGCCTTTCAGGTCGGGGACTATGCGAAACACTTCACCTGCATATCAGTCGATCCGCGAGGTGCAGGCGAGACCGACAAATCGGCTGGCACGTACTCGACGCAATTATTCGCCGATGATGTCGCGGCGTTCATGCAGGCGATCGGGATCGATCGGGCGCACGTGTCCGGTCTGTCATTGGGCGCGGCAACCGGAATGTGGCTCGCCGCCAAGCATCCGCAAAAGGTCAAATCGCTGTCGCTGCATAGCGGCTGGACCAAGACGGACCCGTTTCTCAAGGTCGTGGTCCAGGGCTGGCAGACCATGGCCAAGGGCCTCGGCAGCGTCACCGAAATGGTGATCCAGGGCATATTCCCCTGGTGCTTCACGCCGGAACTCTACGCGGCAAAGCCGGATTATATCGAGGCGCTCGCCGCCTTTGTGCGCGGGCGTCCGGCGCAGCCGCTCGAAGCCTTCTTGCGCCAATCCGATGCGGTGATTGCCCACGATGCCGCGTCTGCGCTTTCCGGGATCAAGGCCCCGACCCAGATTACGTTTGGCCGCCACGACGTTGTCACCTCCACCCGCTTCGCGGATGCTATGAAGAACGGTATCGTCCGGAGCGAGATGATGGTTTTCGAGGGCTGCGCCCATGCTCCCATCTACGAGAACGTCGCCGAGTTCAACGAGAAGACGCTGAGGTTCCTCAAGCGCAACAGTGGATAGCGGCTGCTGTCCGTCGCTCACGGGCGTCGCGTATCCAGGGTTCAGTGGCGGCACTCGGTATGGGCATGGTGCGTAGTCGCTCAGCATTTCTCTCTTGTGATTTTTTTTGCATGAGCGCAAGCTCAACATCGGCGCTGGCTAGATGCTCAGCATCCGCACGTTGCCAACCGCTCAATAAAACGGGAACGAGTCACCATTCGCCGCCGAGCATGGCAGGCAGCTATGACAGCGCCTTGCCGATGCTCGCGAAAGGGGGAGTATTAAGCCAATGAAGCGAATCCTCACCGCCTTAGCACTGACGTTTTTCGTCGCCGCGCCAGCATTTGCCGACGACACGCCGCCCATATCGAAAGAAGCTGGTGACAAGATCACCGCTGCTATGGTCTCGAAGCAAATCGGGGACAAATGGCTTGCGGCGTATAGCAAAGGCGACGCGAAAGCGCTCGCCGATCTCTACGCGACCGATGCGTGGGTGCTTCCGCCCGGCGGCGTCAAGCCGATCGTCGGTCAACAAGGCATCGAGAAATTTTACGAAGGGATGCTCAAGAACAAGCTGACGAACGTTGACATCCCGACTACCGACACGAAAGTGATCGATCCCAAGACTTTCTATATTGCGGGAACCTGGGCGGGCGATGCCGGGAAGCAGCACATCTCTGGCCTTTGGTTCAACGTCGTCGCGCAGGAAGGGGCAGACTGGAAGATACGCGTGGACATCTGGAATATGCCGCCGCCTGCGCCGCCCAAAGAGGCCGCGGCCTCGGCTACCACAGGCTCGGGCTCGACAATGCCGAACAAGCAGTAGCGTCTGGAAAGCGGCCTTCGGGCCGCTTTCTCCTTTAGAACGCGGTGCTGAGTTTTAACATCCTGCCTAACAAGCAAAGACGTAGGTCGCCCAGGCGGATCGCCTCCTCACCTCATGACAAAAAAAGGACGGGAACGACCACCAAAGATCGGGGAGGATCACCATGTATCGCACTCTTATTGCGTCTCTATTTGTCCTCGCTCTGTTGACACCGGTCGCGATGGCCGATGACGCCACGCTCGCCACGGTAAAGCCACTGGCCGCCCAGTACGACAAGCTCATTAACGCGCACGACGCCGAAGGAGTGGCGGACCTCTTCACTACCGATGCGATTCTTGTTCCCGCACCCGCGCCCGGCGGAACGGGGCGTGAAGCAGTGCTTAAGTTTTTCGCCGGGATTGACGCGCTCTCCAACCATAAGGTCGAGCCGGTCATGGCCGAGCAGATCGCCCCCAATGTCATCGTCTCGATGCACCATTGGTCCGCCGATCTCAAAGACGACAAGGGCACGGTCAACCACCTCCACGGGGATTCGGCGCTCACCTACCAGAAAGTCGGCGATGACTGGAAGATCGCGGTGCTGAGCTTCAACACGCTGCCCGACAAGTAAGATGGTGAGGGGGAGGCGAATTGCCTCCCCCGCTTCACGCACAAGAAAACAGAGGAGGGAACGAACAGCAGTTGACGGTCTGCTGTGGGGTGATGGGAATTCGAGATGCGCGCCGGAGACACGATCATATCGACACCGCCAAGCGGACGGGAGCGTCACTCACGATAAGGTACAAGCTGCCTCGGTAGACACATTGCTCCGCGGCATTAGTTGCGTTCGACTATATCGGCGCGCGGGAAGGACCAATAGTTTCCCACGCCGTCACTGGAAATTGTAAATAGACAGATTTGACGAAATTCAATACTGAGATAAATTATCAGTGTGACACCCGCCCAATGCCGCGCCGCCCGCGCCCTGATCGATTGGACCCAGGACGACCTCTCTCGGGTCGCCGAGGTTGGCGCGGTGACAATCAGACAATTTGAGCGGGGCGTCTCGCAGCCCCGCCGAGCGATCCTCGCAGCCCTCCGGCGGACGCTGGAGGAGGCTGGGGTCAGGTTCATCGACCGGGGCGGCGGGCCAGGGGTGAGGCTGCTGGAGGATGGCCGATGACCGCCTGCTGCCCATGGTGTGGGGCGCACTTTCAGCCGCGGTCCTCGGGCGGCAGCGACCAACGCTTCTGCCGTTCCGCCTGCCGCCAAGCCTTCTGGACCGCGGCGAGGCGCTGGATAGGTCGGGCATTGGAGGCGGGCCTACTGTCGCCCGAGGTGCTCAAAGGCCCTAGGGCGAGCGTGCACGCTGTCTCAGAGGGCGCTTCGGGGCTGGGGTAGGTTGGCAGGCAGACCGAGAGGCGGTCCCAGAGGTCCATGTCCGTCCTTGGGCCGCCCATCACCCAGTGGTAGAGTACCTCCGGCTACCACTCTAAGGGAGCGGGGCCATGGGGGAGGAGCGTGTCGCCGGATGGAGGCTGGCGGCCATTATGGCTGCCGACCCACCAGTTCATCGTCCCCTGACTAGAGCGGACGAAGACGGGGCCGTCACCGGGCTCCGCACGCAACGACGCGAACTGAACGCCGCGGCGATCCCGAGCCGCACCGGTCGGATCATCAAGGCTGCCCGTGCTCTTGAGGTGATCGAATGAGGCGGCGCACTTTCCTTGTGGGCTTCGTCAGCGCGACCACGATCGGCGATGTGCACGCACAGCAGGTAAGCCGACCGGAGCACGTGGAGCAGGTTGGCGTACTGATGGGTGGTTCAAACGATTCGTATGAGCAGTCAAACATAGCGGCTTTTGTCCAAGCTCTGAGTGAATTGGGGTGGCGCGTCGGAGCTAACCTTGTGTTAGAGGTTCGGTGGGGTTCAGGCGATGCCGACCGTATGCGGGAGAATGCAAACGAGTTGGTCCGCCTGAAGCCAAAGGTGATCGTCACCACGGGCGCAAACTTTCTGAGCGTGACTGCGGCAACGAAGACGATCCCGATCGTATTCTTGCTCATGGTCGATCCACTCGCGCTGGGATACGTCAAAGATTTTGCGCGCCCGGATGGAAATGTAACTGGCTTCACAAGTTACGAGCTATCGCTCGTTGGCAAGCGCCTTGAACTGCTCAAAGAGTTATCACCTCGCCTGCAACGCGTTACGTTTGTCCACGCTAGGTGGAACTCCAGTACGCAAGTCGAGTTGCAGCAGTTGGTTCAGGCATCCCTACCCTTCGCCGTGAATGTGACCGATGGTCCCGCCCGGAACGGGGACGAACTCGAACAGGCGGTAGCACTTTGCGCGCACGAACCGAACAGTGGACTTGTCGTAGCATTCGATGCGTTCACGACGGTCCATCGCGACCAGATCGTTCAACTTGCTGACCGCAATCGCCTGCCCGCGGTTTACCCGTTCGACTTTTTTGCGAAGGGAGGCGGTCTATTGTCTTATGGGATCGATCAGCGTGATCAGTTCCGACGCGCGGCATCATATGTGGATCGCCTTCTTGGAGGCGCGAGAGTATCTGATCTTCCGGTCCAGGCTGCGACTAAACTCAGCCTGATCCTCAACCTTAAGTCAGCGAAGGCGCTTGGCCTCACAGTTCCACCTGCTCTGCTTGCGCAAGCTGACGAGGTGATCGAATGAGGCGGCGGGCGTTTCTCGCTGTGCTCGGCGGCACGGTAGTTATCCGGCCGGTTCGCGCCCGCGCTGAGAAAGCGGGCGTTCCTGTGGTTGGGCTTCTCTGCGATGGATTACCCGAATCCGACCCCGATGCGTCATGGGTCACGGCCTTCAGACGCGGCCTGGAGCAAATAGGATTTGCCGAGGGCCGGAATGTGGCTTTTGAATACCTGTGGGCTGAGGGTCAATATGATCGGCTACCCACGCTCGCGGCCGAGTTCGTTCGTCGCCGCGTCGCTGTGATCGCTGCGATCGGCACGACCCCGGCGGCCGTTGCGGCCAAGTCGGCGACAGGAACGATCCCCATCGTCTTCACGGTTGGCATCGATCCGGTCAAGGCTGGCCTTGTAGACAGCCTTAGCCGACCCGGTGGCAACATTACGGGTGTGAGCTTCTTGAACCGGGCGATTGTGGAAAAGCAGTTGCAGTTACTCCACGACGCCGCCCCGGAAACGGGGAAGATCGCGTTTCTTGTGAACCCTGCCAACCCATTTGTCCACTCGGACACAAAAGAGGACGAGGACGCGGCCGGGGCGCTCGGTCGGAGGTTGCTTGTGGTGAATGTGGCCGTCGAGAAGGACATTGCAACGGCTTTCATCAGCCTTGTTCAGCAGCGAGTCGGCGCGTTTCTCGTCGCCGGAGACCTCTTGCTGTACAGGTGGCGCAAGCAACTCGTGGCGCTCTCTGCTCGTGACGCGATACCTTCGCTGTTTCCGTGGCGCGAGGCAGTTTCGATCGGCGCTCTGATGAGCTATGGGGCCAATATCGCGGAAGCCTTTCGCCAGTCGGGCATCTACGCTGGCCGGATTCTGAAGGGCGAAAAACCCGCCGATCTTCCAGTCCAGCAATCGACCGAGGTCGAGCTAGCCGTCAATCTCAAAACCGCCAAGGCGCTCGGTCTCACCGTCCCGCCGTCGCTGCTCGCGCAAGCCGACGAGGTGATCGAATGAGGCGGCGTGATCTGATCCTAAGCCTCGGCGGTGCAACGCTCTTGCAACGTCTCGCGCGAGCCCGCGAGCGGCAACGGCTCGTCGGCGTGCTTTGGACGGATAAGTCTCAGTTCACCAATACTTACGATGCGGCGCTGCGGCGCGGCCTTGCCGAGTCAGGGTTCATCGAAGGCTCCAACCTCGCCTTTGCGGTACGGTATACCAACAACGACGCGACGAAAATCGCACCCCTCGCGAGTGAACTAGCGGCCCTCAAGCCCGACGTGCTCGTCGTTTTTGGCAGCGGAACCGCTCTCGGGGCTCATCGCGTGGCGCCCGAAGTGCCAATCGTCGGGTTGTTCGATGGCGATCCCGTGGCAGTCGGCCTCTTCCAAGACTACGCGCGGCCCGGCGGCATGATCACCGGAGTAACCCTTATTGCAGCGGCTACCCAGAACGGCAAAATGTTTGAAATCATACGGGAGCTTGTGCCCGGCCTTCGTGGCGTCGGCTACATGATCCCGCGTAACGCGGCGGCAGCAGTCCGCATGGAGCCGGTCGCGCGCGCGGAGGCCGAGCGTCTTGGTCTCGCATTCACCGCGTTGCGGGTCAGTTCGATGGATGAGATCAGGGCTGTGTTTTCGTCGCACTCCGACGCCGTGGGCGGGATCGTCGCTTGGGGCTCCCCCGTGCTGCGGGACAATCTGGAGGCGGTTGCCGAACTTGCCATAGCGGCCAAGATGCCCGTGATGACCATCTTCCGCGAGTTTACCCAGCGCGGCTTTCTTGTATCGAATGGCCCGGATGTCGTGGACCTCGTGCGCCGGGTCGGTGGTTACGCTGCGAAAATCCTTGCTGGCGCCAAGCCATCCGATCTGCCGGTCGAACAGCCGCAGAAATTCACGCTGACCATCAATCTCAAGACCGCGAAGGCGCTCGGCCTTACGGTTCCAGCCTCGCTTCTCGCGCGTGTGGACGAGGTGATCGAGTGAGCCCCACTCGCAAGCTCGCTGCAATTCTCGCTGCTGACGTGGCGGGATACAGCCGTCTTATCGGGTTGGACGAAGAGGGCACGATCGCGCGCCTTCAGGCACTCCGCCGCGAACTTATAGACCCTACGGTCTCCGACCATCATGGCCGCATCGTCAAAACGACCGGTGACGGTTTGCTCGTCGAGTTCGCCAGCGTCGTGGACGCTGTCCGTTGCGCTGTCGAGGTGCAGCGCTCGATGGCCGAGCGGAACGTCGGTGTCGATACTGAGAAGCGGATCGAATTTCGCATCGGAATAAACGTCGGCGACATCGTGATCGACGGCGCCGATATTTTGGGCGATGGGGTCAACGTTGCTGCGCGCTTGGAAGGATTGGCTGCGCCGGGTGGAATCTGTGTGTCGGCTCGCGTCCAAGAAGACGCCCAAGGTAAGCTCGACATCACGTTCGAGGATAT
>Ga0335073_10016892_pt1 | contig 10207 bp, 10 predicted proteins | sample Lox_Sample_22_FD_207093 | JGI IMG/M metagenome (GOLD analysis project Ga0335073, IMG submission 207093) | Soil microbial communities from Loxahatchee National Wildlife Refuge, Florida, United States - Lox_Sample_2.2 | ecosystem: Environmental > Terrestrial > Soil > Wetlands | place: USA... | reverse complement strand
AGGTTTAGGAATCAGGAAAAGACGCTTGAACATCCTCTTCGTTGGCGACATCTTCGGGAGCGCGGGGCGCAAGATCGTGCGCGAGCACATCGAACATGTGCGCGAGTCGCGCGAAGTCGATCTCACCGTCATCAACGCCGAGAACGCGGCGGGAGGCTTCGGCGTCACTCCGCAGATCGCCGAAGAGTTGTTCGACCTGGGCGCGGACGTGCTGACCACCGGCAACCACGTGTGGGATAAGCGCGAACTGATTGAGTATCTGACCTCCGTGCCTGCTGAAAGCAAGGAACGCCCGCGCCGCGTATTGCGACCGGCAAACTTCGAGCCGGGCGTACCGGGGTACGGCGTCTTCGAAGGTACGACGGACAGCGGCGTGGAGTACGCCGTCATCGACCTGATGGGCAAAGTCTTCATGAGCGGCACCAACAATCCGTTTCTCGCCGCAAACGAGATCCTTGCCGGAATCAAGGCCAAGGTGATCGTGGTTGATTTTCATGGCGAGGCTACCAGCGAGAAAGTTGCCATGGGTTGGCACCTCGATGGCCGGGTAACGGCCGTGCTGGGAACGCACACCCATATTCCGACAGCGGACGAGCGCGTTCTGCCCGCCGGCACGGCTTACCAGACCGATGTTGGCATGAGCGGCCCCTACGACAGCATCATTGGCGTAGAAAAAGACCTGGTGCTCCACCGGTTCTTAACCGGAATGCCCGGAAAATTCGAAGCCGCCAAGGGCAACCCAAAGATGTGCGCGACCCTGATCGCTTGCGACCCGAAGACCGGTCGCGCGTCCACTATCCAACGCCTCATGCTGGGCGAATAGGTTCGCACTCGGTTTTTAGAAAATCCATCGGAAAAACATCGCAGACAAGAAGGGCAGCCCATGACGGGCTGCCCTCCGCATTACCAGGCCTGGACCAAAGATTACTGTTGCGGACGTGCGTGGTGGACCGGCGGATGATGCACCGGGGCCTTCTTGGTTTGCAGGATGCCATCCTTCAGGACGATCTGCGCGCTGGCTGCAGCCGTTGCCGAGGGCGGGACCTGCGTGTACGTGTCGTAGGTTCCATCCAGTTCCGGACCGCCGTCCTTGAGCAGCTTGAGTTCTGAACCGACAGCGGGGATATCCTTATCCGGAATCGGATCCTTCATGTTGACGATGAAGTCGGCCGTCTTTGCGTCCTTGGCGTCTTGGGTAACAGCAACCTTGACCTGGTTGGCGTTGGCATCGATGACGGTCCCCGGAACCGGCGTCTCCTGTCCCTGCAACAGCGCCCACAGCTTGTCAGCATCATCCTTGCTCCCGACGGCGAGCACGGTTTCCTTATCCGCGAGCGCAAGTGACTTGAGGTCTGGAGTATTCGCGAGCAGCTGGTGAATCACCTCCTGCTGCGTCGGAGCCGGCGTGATCGTGAACGATGCCGGCGGGAAGACGGTTGCAGCTGCCTGCGTCTTGACGTCGTTCAGTCCATCGAGATTGCCGTGGTACTTCTTGTAGTAATACTCAAGCTGCGGCTCGATCTGGCCTTTGTAGTTTGCCGGAGCGAAGCCCCAGACGCGGGCAAAAAGCCAGCAGGCCATAATGTAGTCTTGATTGGCCTTGTCCTGTGCCGCCTTAGCTGCCGTCGCCAGGCTGGTGTCCGTCGGGGCTGCCTTGGCCTTCGCATCGGCATCGCGGGCCGCCTGGGCATCCACGAGCTGAAGCTTGACGTAAGCCTGTGCGAGCTGCAGGGTGTCGACGAGTCCTTGTCCCCGGGTGGTATCCGACGGCTCGTACATCATTAGCTCTTTCTTATATTCGTCAGCCGCGGCGGCCGGATCCTTCTTGCTAACCATGTCATCGAGCGCGATGGCCGAATGGAAGGTCGTGAACGCAGCATAGCTCTGCTTCTTCCAGTCATCATCCGACATTCCGGCGGGCTTGGAGACCCCAAGGCCCTTTTGAGCGAGCGCAGCCGCATCATCGCAGGTTGCCTGATCGGAGGTTTTCGCGCATTGGCCCTTCTTAATCGCTACCGAAAAATAGATCGCGCCAAGGTCATTCGGATCGATCTGGAGCTGGCGCGTGGCAGTCTTGAGGATCCCTTCCTGATCGTTCAGCTGCTGGTAGGTCTGCAGCAGATCGTTGAGGACCGTCTTCTTGGCTACGCTGTTGGGATACTTCGTCAGAAAGTCCTCTTCAGCCGCGGCTTTTGCCTTGGGGTCGGACTGCGAAGTCGCCATCTGATAAGCGTTGAACTCGGCGGGATCCTTGATCTGAATCGTACCCGGGTTTTGATCCTGCGCGCGCAGTGTGTGTGCGGAAACGAGGCTCAAGCTCGCAAACGCCATCACAGATGCAAAGACAAACTTCTTCATTCAGTGCTCCTGGGAGATGCGGAAGTGAAATCGTTACTCAAGCACTCGTTCGCGGGCGTCTCTATCCGTTCTGTTGGGCGTCTGTGCACCGTGTGGCGGATAAAAAGTACCACGATGTCCAATGCGGTATTGGGAGGATTATAGAAAGCCCCGCCGGTTGTGACAAGGCACCTTATTCGACAAAAAGTTAGCGGTCCCAAACACGGACACACTCTGACCTGCCACAGCACAGCCCCTAGGTGGTCGGTCAGCGAGCACTTCAGCGAAGGTTTCATTGGAAGACTGGCAGAAATCTTGCTGCCTCCCTGGCGGGATCGACGGCCCCCCCGGGCCGATCGCATAGACCGTTAGACACCAAATCGCTGAAAAGTGTTTCCTGAATGTTCCAAGTCGGGTTATTGGCAAGCAGAGCGGTTATTGCAAGAGGCGAATCAGCTCTGCCTGTTCGGCGAGAAAAGCATCGTGGCCGTGGGCACTGGTCATCTCCCGATACTCGGCTTGCACGCCGGCGGCACCGATCGTTTCCGCGAATTCGCGGACGGATTGCGGTGGAAACAGCCAGTCGGAGCTGATGCCGAGAAACGTGAGTCGCGCCCGGATGCTCCCGAAGGCTACGCCCGGATCGGCATGGCCGTTCAACGGGTCCCAGGTATCCATGGTGCGGAGAATCGCCAGGTACGAGTTGGCGTCGAAACGCTCGTTGAAGCGTTCCCCCTGGTGATCAAGATACCCGGCAATGTCGAAGCGGCCGCCGACCAGCCCGCCACCCAGATTGTCGAGGCTCCATGGATCTTCACCATTCCGGTTGGGCCTCCGCGAAAAACGCTCCTCGAAGAGTTCTGCCGATTTGTAGCTCAGCATCCCGATTTGGCGGGCAAGCGAAAGTCCCTGGCGGGGAGCCCGCTGCGGCAGATAGTATCCGGCATCCCAATCCGGGTCATTCTGAATTGCCTGGCGTTGAAGATGGTTTAGGGCCAGGCCCATTGCTGACAATGGGGCCACGGCAATAATGGCGGCGCGTTCGATCCTTGTGGGATCGTACATGGTCCATTCCAGCGCCTGCATACCCCCGATCGATCCGCCGAGAACGAGCCGCAAATGGCGTATGCTCAGCGAATCGAGCAGCTGCCCTTGGGCACGAACGTTGTCGCGAATTGAGACAAGGGGAAAATCAGGGCCGTAGACGCGACCGGTTTCAGGATCGACAGAACCCGGCCCCGTCGATCCGTAGCAGGAACCGAGCAGGTTAATGCAGATGACAAAGTCGCGCTCAAGCGACAGCAGCCCGCCAGGGGCCAGAATCTCCGGCCACCAGTCGCCGACACGTGCCGAACCCGAGAGCGCATGGCAGATCAACACTGCGTTGTCACGCGCGGCATTGAGCTTGCCGTAGACGGCGTAATGCAGCGTGGGCCGCTCCAGCGTGCGCCCGCTTTCGAGCACCAGGTGGCCATCCAGCACGAAGTCGCCTTCGTACGTGGGTTCAATGATGCGAAACCGGGCCGGAGTTGAACTCGACCCGGTGACGGCTTGGTTCGTGATACTCATTGTGCCGCACTGCCCGCGACGTGAGCAGCAGGCGCGAAGGCATGTCCGTTTGCGGCCTCGATCGCCTGATCGAGATCGGCCACAATATCGCGAACGTCCTCGATTCCGACAGAAAGACGAACCAGTTCCGGTGTTACTCCGGTTGCCGCTTGCTCCTCAGGAGAAAGTTGCTGGTGCGTGGTTGACGCCGGATGAATCACCAGCGACTTGGCATCGCCAATGTTGGCCACCAGCGAGAACAGCTCCAGTGAATCGATCAATTTCTTGCCGGCTTCATACCCGCCTTTAATGCCGAAAGTGATCAGCGATGACTGCCCGGTCGGCATGTACTTCTTTCCGCGCTGGAAGTACGGGCTAGATTCGAGTCCGGGATAGTTCACCCAGTCAACGCCGGGATGCTGCTCGAGATGCTTTGCAACGGCCAAGGCATTTTGCGAGTGCCGCTCCATACGCAAATGCAGCGTCTCGATTCCCTGCAATAGCAGAAACGCACTGTGCGGCGAGAGTGCGGCCCCCGTATCGCGCAGACCCTGAATGCGGGCCTTGAGGATGAACGAAAGCGGACCGAACGCCTGCGTGTAGGAAAGACCGTGATAGGAAGGATCGGGCTCGGTAAATTCCTTAAAGCGCCCCGATGCCGCCCAGTCGAACCTCCCCGCGTCGACAATGACTCCGCCGATAGTGGTCCCATGCCCTCCTAGGAATTTGGTCGCGGAATTGACGACAATATCGGCTCCCCACTCAATCGGGCGAACTAACGCGGGAGAGGCGCAGGTGTTGTCGATAACCAGCGGCACGCCATTTTCATGAGCAATGGCGGCAAGCTTTTCGACATCGGCGATATCCAGCTTCGGGTTGCCGAGGGTCTCCGTGTAAACCGCACGGGTCTTCGAATTGATTGCGGCACGAATGCCATCGAAGTCGTCCGCATCGACAAAGCGAACGTTGATGCCGAGTCGCGGCAGCGTGTAATGGAACAGGTTGTACGTGCCACCGTAGAGCGAGGTAGTGGAAACAATTTCGTCGCCGGCTGCAGCCAGCGTGGTGACGGTCAGCGTCTCAGCCGCCTGCCCTGACGCCGTCGCCAGCGCAGCTGCACCGCCTTCCAACGCCGCCACACGCTTCTCGAACACATCCGTGGTCGGATTCATGATGCGCGTATAGATGTTTCCGAATTCCTTCAGCGCAAAGAGCCGTCCCGCGTGGTCGGCATCCTGAAACAGGTACGACGTGGTCTGGTAGATGGGGACGGCGCGGGAGCCGGTGGCCGGATCGGGCGATTGGCCTGCGTGAACGGCAAGGGTGGCAAGTTGCAGCTTCTTCTCTTCGGACATCCTGGTCTCCTTCGATTCGCTTTAAGATGGGGCGGCTGGGAAAGCCGGAAATACAACGGCCCGAATCCGATCTGGATCCGGGCCGCCTGGTTTGCTGATCGGTTGCGCCTAGCGCATTCGCCGCTCAGAACCTGCGCGGACCGGTCCGCATGCGCAACACATGCACATAGCCGTGGCCTCCGTCCGATGCAGGGCTGAACGTCTCATCAGCTTGAGTATCCCCGGCTGAGAACCTACGTGTCAACTATTCATCTGCCTTCCATACATATGCGCCGGGTTGAGGCAGGCCGATATGTGCCAGCACCCGGTACGCAAACTGGCGCGCCATCTCGGTGGAATCCACCGGCTTGTTATAAAACGCCGGGATCACCGGAAAAATGACTGCCCCAGCTTCGGCGGCAAGTGCCATGTTGCGCAGGTGGATGCGATTGAAAGGCGCCTCCCGCACACAGAGAATCAGCGGCCGTCGCTCCTTCAGCGTGACATCGGCCGCGCGAGCAATCAGCGAGTCGGCGAGCCCATGCGCGATCGTGGCAAGTGTTCCCATCGAGCACGGAAGCACGATCATCCCCTGGGACGGGTAACTCCCGCTCGCAATGGACGCACCGATGTCGGAGTCCGAGTGCTGGGTGATTTTGGTTGGCGCAGCGCTCAAAAGCTTCTCCAGCAAATTGTTCCGTCCGGAAACTCCAAGCTCCTCTGCAATCACCCGCAGCGAATTCTCCGAAGCAACAAAATGAACCCCAGCCACACGATCATCCGAAGCGAGGGCGCAAAGTAATTCGCGACAGAGAATCGCACCCGAGGCTCCGGTAATCGCAACAGTAAGATTTACGCCTTCCAAGGATGCGATCCTTTCCTGGCCCTAATTCGCGGCAGACTTTTTGGAGTACGTAGAGACAAACAACTTCGTCCACGAATCCCCGCTCTTCATCTCGAGCTGGAACGTCAATGTATCGGCGCTCGGAGTCTCGTAGGTTGCTCGCAGCACCGGTCCGGGGCTCGACGGATCGCTCGTCAACACCAGCTTGCTCCCGCTCACTTCGCCGCTCAGCGCGGTGGGATGGCTCGAGGTGTCGTTGAACCACCACGCCGTGTACTTCCCTGCCTGTTTGTCATAAGAGATGAAGTGGCGCGTGTCGGTAGGCTTGCGGCCGGGCAGCGTGGTCGAGAGCATCTCGCAGAAGTACTTGCCCGCGATGCACAGGTCGATACGGTCGGTAGCATCGCCGACCATTGCGGGTCCGCCCTGGTTGTTGAAATTTTGTTTACCGCTCCAATCGCCCTTCATAAACGAAAGCTGATCCAGCGGGTTCGGTTGCGCCTGGTTCGACGACATCGGAGATGGGCCCGGTTGCTGGCTGTGCACCATCGTGGCTGCACATGCCATCAGCAGACAAGCAATGATTTTCATCGACCTCTCCTGTCGAGAGACGATATCAGAGAGAGCGCTCCTCCCGGCAGATCAGTCGGCCTCGGCCGCACGATTAGCGGATTTATCCGCGTTCCATTCCTCCATCATGCGCGCGTACCCCTCGGAGTGCCCATGCTGTTCGAGCCGTTTCATCTCGTCGAAGGCCTGCGGATGCTCGCCCGCGCTCCACAGCACTCGGAAAAGCATAATGGACGACATCTCCGACTCAGGCGAAAGCTTCACCGCCACCCGCCCGTGCTCGATGGCCTCGCGATGCTTCCCCTCCCGCGACAGTACCCAGGAGTAGTAGCTGTGCACGATGGAGGCCTCGGGAAACTCCTCCACCAGCGCCTTCATCCATTGCTCAGCCTGCTCGAGTTCCGCGTCGGCGGAGTCGATGACTTCCTGAATCGTGCCCAGCACGCGTTCCGCCGCGTGGTCCGGTATCTGGTTCATAGCGCGCTACTCCCCAAGCACTCGCCTGAAGATGGCATCCACGTTCCCCAACTGCCGCGCGTAATCAAAGGTCTTCGCTAGCTTCTCCGCCGACAGCAACCCCGAAATCGCCGGATCCCGCGTCGCTTCCTCGCGAAACACCAGATCATCTTTCCACGCGCGCATCGCGTGCCCCTGCACCAGCCGGTACGCGTCTTCGCGCAGCATCCCGGCTTCGGCCAGATCGAGCAGCAACTGCCCCGAGAAGATCAGCCCGCCCGTCGATTCGAGATTCCTCTTCATCCGCTCTGGATAAACGAGCAGCCGATCGATCAGGTCACAAGTTTTGAACAGCAGATAATCCGCCAGAATCGTCGAATCCGGGAAGATGACCCGCTCCACCGACGAATGCGAGATATCGCGCTCGTGCCACAGAGCGACATTTTCCAGCGCGGCCTGCGAATTACCGCGCAGCACGCGCGCAAGCCCGCTGATCTGCTCGCTGGTAATGGGATTCTTCTTGTGGGGCATCGCCGAAGACCCCTTCTGCTTCTCGCTGAAATACTCCTGCGCCTCCCGAACCTCTGTGCGCTGCAGGTGACGGATTTCCACTGCAATCTTATCCAGCGTGCTGCCGATTACGGCCAGCGTTCCGATGTACGCTGCATGCCGGTCGCGCTGAATCACCTGCGTAGCCACCGGCGCGGGCTTCAATCCGAGCCGCGCGCAGATTCGTTCCTCATGTTCCGGATTCAGGTGCCCGAACGTGCCTACCGCGCCCGAGAGCTTGCCAACCCGCATATCCTCGGCCGCGGCCTCGAAGCGCTTGAGATTGCGCTGCATCTCGGCGTACCAGTTCAGCAGCTTAAGCCCAAAAGTCGTCGGCTCTGCATGAATTCCATGGGTGCGCCCGATCGTCGGCGTGTGCTTGAACTCGACCGCTCGCCGCTTCAGAACGTCAAGCAGTTCCCCGATGCCGCGGCGGATCAACGTGGATGCTTCGCTTATCTGCAAAGCCTGCGCCGTATCCACCACGTCGTTTGAAGTCAACCCGTAATGCAGCCATCGAGAATGGTCGTCCAGACCTTGCTTCTTGAGCGATTCCGCAACCGCTGTCGTGAATGCAATGACATCATGCTTCACCTCGGCTTCAATCTCGTGAATGCGTTCAGCCGAAGCCGACGCCTTCGTCGCGATGGCCTGTGCCGCATCCTTCGGGATAACCCCGTCTTCTGCCAGAACCGCGCTCGTCGCCGCCTCGACCTGCAGCCAGCAACGATATTTATTCTCTTCGGTCCAGATGCGGCCCATTGCCGGCCGCGTATAACGCTTGATCAAGGGCATCTCCTGAAGACAGCCATCAGCTTTCCAGCTGACTCGCTAACTTGCTTGACCGCGATCGGGGTCCCACACGCGGTGGTCCTCCTGGGACAGCTTCGTCCTTCACAACTCTTTATTTTACAAGCTGAAAGAGATTACGAGCGGGGAATGCCGAATCGCCGGTGAAGCTCGTCATAGAGCAGGCCTCGGCCCGGCTTGTAAGGCTGGAACCATTCCCCATCAATCACCAATTGGGGAATAGCACGTTTTCCGACATGACGAATAACCTCGGCCGAGGCGGCCGGATCGGCATCCACGTTGATTTCGGTGTATGGAATTCCGTGGGAATCGAGAAACTGCTTCGCCGCCCTGCAATCTCTGCACCATGAGGCGGTGTAGACCTGAACCTTCATTCCTCAATCTTACGACGTCAATTAGGATGCGGATGTGACAGCTGACCAGATCAAAAACCTGCTGAATCTCCATCCGCATCCCGTCGAGGGCGGCTCTTTTCGGCGTACGTTTACTTCCGCCGCTAACCTGGAGACTCCTCACGGCACTCGCCCTCAGGGCACTGCCATCTATTACCTCCTCGAACAGGGACAGTTTTCGGAATTGCATCTCCTCGACTCTGACGAGATGTTCCACTTCTATCTCGGTGATCCCGTCGAGATGCTCCATCTCTATCCCGACGGGCGCTCTGCGGTCTTTACCCTGGGACAGGACTTACTCGCCGGTCATCATGTCCAATTGCTGGTCCCGGCGGGCGTATGGCAGGGCATGCGGCTGATCGGCAACGGCAAGCTTGCACTCCTGGGATGCACCGTTGTGCCCGGATTCGACTTCGCCGACTACCACAATGCCGGCTACGAGGAGCTCGCAGCCAAATGGCCAAACCAAGCCGACCGGATCAGGTCCCTGACGCAACGTTAGATCGCCCTACGAATGCGCAGGCTGGTCCGCCGAACCCTGATCCCTGTTCCCTGCTTCTACCGCCGCTCCCGGAAGAATGTTCGCAGCAAATCTGACGACGGGTCCGCAAGAACACCCGTCACCACCTGCATCTGGTGATTCATCTGCGGGTGATTGATAACCGACAGCACCGAACCGCAGGCGCCCGCCTTGGGATCCGGCGCACCGTATACCAGCCGGTCGATCCGTGCATGAATCAGCGCTCCGGCACACATCGCACAGGGCTCGAGCGTGACATAGAGCGTACAGCCCAGAAGTCGATAGTTGCCAAAAGTTCGCGCCGCCTGCCGCAGAACCACAATCTCAGCGTGGGCTGTTGGATCGGTGGTCCGGATCACGGAGTTCTGTCCACGGGCAATAATCTCACCGCGACAAACCATGACCGCGCCAATCGGCACCTCGCCCGCCGCTGCTGCCTTGCGGGCTTCTGCTACCGCCTCACGCATCGCCTCAAGATCGCTGGTCATCGTTGAAGTCGCCCTCCGGGGACTATGTCAAGCCCCGTTTTCTGCATCCTTCTCTAAACCGTTGAAGCGATAGCTAAAATTCACCGACCCAATTTGCAGGGAATTATCGCACTTTCGCACAGAATAGATAACAGAAGATCCTGTCCCACACGAAAGGAAAGCTCATGTATGAGGCGGCTGGTGCGAAATCAACCGGACTGAAATGTTCAGACAGGGGAAAATCCTTGCGCGTCTACCCCCTACCCCGGTATTACTACGCTTTTCTTTCGTTGACCTTTCGTAACCAGCCAGGCGGAAACCGTCTCTCGCTGACCTGCTAACTCGCGTCAACCGCTAACTTGCTGACTTCATCACAAACT
>Ga0335073_10016891_pt1 | contig 10207 bp, 13 predicted proteins | sample Lox_Sample_22_FD_207093 | JGI IMG/M metagenome (GOLD analysis project Ga0335073, IMG submission 207093) | Soil microbial communities from Loxahatchee National Wildlife Refuge, Florida, United States - Lox_Sample_2.2 | ecosystem: Environmental > Terrestrial > Soil > Wetlands | place: USA... | reverse complement strand
GACCTTGAAGACCCCTGGAATCAAGCAATATGCTATGCGTGCATTTGCAAGTGCTCTTGATATGGTACTGATGGCATTGGCTGAGAATTCGGGGTTATCACCTATCGAAATGCTGGCGTCTGTAAAGTCGGGACAGGTCAAGGAGAAGAACACACGCTTGGGAATTGATTGTTTACAGTTGGGCAACAATGGTACCATTCTCCCTATCTCTCTGCTGACATTTTATAGACATTAAGGATAACTTTGTTCTTGAGCCTCTGATCGGTAAGCGGCAGCAGTTCTTGCTCGCCACTCAGTTGTGCCAAATGGTCCTGAAAGTCAATGATGGTACTCTGATTGACACATGGAGCTAATAACCAGTTATAATTTCAGGACAGGGAGAGGAAGAGTAGATCCTTCTCGGCTCGTCGGAAAGCAACGATAGATTTCATTTAGTAATCAAAACCATTTATTGAACATATCCGATACATATTTGAGGTCCTCAGAGACCTGCTCCAACTCAGGCAGTGGGGTCTGTCCGCATTGGCGAAATAAGTGGAGTAATAGTAAGAAGTCTCTGAAGCTAATGGAGTTGGCCTCACGTGAGTGAGGGATGGAATGATGCGGAGCGTGTCTCTCGAAACTTCTGCCCAAATGGGCGGGCGTCCCGAAGCTAATGGGCAATGCCACATTGCCCTCTCAGGACAAAAAAAGGGGGGAAAGAAGAGAAGATGAATATGATAATAATACATTTGAATTGGTGATCCACAGCCATGCTCGGCTCGGAGGCGTCCCTGTGCTCTCTTCAGGCCAACCTACGGAGTATAGCTATAAATATTATAGGACATGATTGATACAAACATGTCTACTTTATCCATGTCCATTCCATCCATAAATCCATCCACATCGAGCCCGCACAAAATGCGAGAAAGAGACGATGAGTAAATAATGAAGAGGGAGAAGGCGGGTGGGTGCGAAAAACGTTGAGGACGTCCGAGGGTGAAAAATCGATGCTGAAAAAAGGAGGCCGGTCGGGACAACTTTCTATTGCACTTGGGATTATCTATTTGGCCCTTTCCGGGCCGTTATAAAGTCTTATTTACGCGGCACATCTAAAACCGCACGGAGCGTAACGCTCCCTATACTACAAAACTCAAGTCTCTGCAATGCAATATGATCTCAAATAACGGTTATCCTGCGTAAGAAATTCAAACTAAATGACGCCCGAGCATTGCGAGTAATCAATGCACGCCATTCACACCATTAATTCCATTCACCCCTTCAAAATCATGTACGACTTCATCCAAGATCCCTGCACTCGCAGCGACAAAGCCCAAAAAGGGAGGACTAGGGTCGAGAGGTCGACTAATCGTTAAAAGCAATTTCAAAACGAGGCTACCTCTTGAGTTCCGGATGATATTGGACACCAACATAGTAAGGATGCGTGGGTCCTGTTGCCGCTTCTTTGGGCAACTCGAAAATTTCCATTCTCTCACTCTTATCATCCCTTCCGATGAAGTGTAATCCGCCGGATTCAAGACGCTGAATGTAATCCGGATTGATTTCGTATCGGTGACGGTGACGCTCATGGACTTCCGCTCCGCCACCATACAATTTTCGAATTGTACTTCCTTCCGAGCCAGGTTGGAACAGCGTTGGACGGAGACCGAGGCGCATAGTCCCGCCAAGATGAGTCCTCGACCCTTCTGGCATGAAAATCACTACAGGTTCCTTTGCGTCGTCAATCAACTCGGTAGAGTGCGCGGCTACTAGTCAGAGATGCTGTCAGAGGCATGAGATACCTGAGATTCCTAGTACATTTCTAGCAAACTCGATCGCAGCAATTTGCAAACCCAAGCAGATTCCGAAATAGGGAACCTTCTTCTCGCGAGCCCATCGTGCCGCCGAAATCATGCCTTCGGTGCCACGTGTTCCGAAGCCACCGGGGACAAGGATGCCGCTGTCATTAGTAAGGAGGAGATGGAGAAGGCATACTTGGCCGAACATAGAGCTCCCCAAGCGTTGTGGTATTTGACGGGTGAGTGTTCTAGAGTTTCAGGCTCCAGATCCGACGAATCGACCCATTTCAAGTCCAGTCTCCGATTGCAGCGTAAAGATGCGTGTTCGAGAGATTTGATCACGGAGATATAGGAGTCTTGTAGGTTGGTGTATTTTCCGACCAATGCGATCGAGACTGAGTCGAACAGCCGATCATGCCTACGTCAGAACACAACAAAATGGAATGTACGAAATGGTGAGATTCTTCCACTTTCCCCAACGAAGCTCTCCTTCCGCACGCGACCTCGGAGTGGTATTAATCGTATCCAATCCCAGTCTTTTTGTAAAATATTCAATAATCTTTTGCTCGCGCAAAAGCAACGGAACATGATACGTGGAGGAAACGTCGTGGACACCAATGACTTGACCAGGACCGACATGACAAAACATAGTCAACTTTTCAATCAAAGGTTGTTCGAGTTGCTGACTGCATCGACATGCAATTAAATCCGGGGCGAGTCCCAAACCACGCAAGTCTCTGATGGCGGCTTGGGTCGGTTTAGACTTTTGCTCCCCGTTGATAACTGGGACGAGAGATACATGGATGAGAGCAAAGTTTTCGTGACCGACGCGGAACTGGAATTGACGCATCGCTTCAACAAAGGGGGCAGATTCGATGTCGCCGACGGTGCCTCCAAGTTCGATAATACAGACATCCGGAATCTGCTGAGAGTCATCAACCGGGATCTGAGCGACCCGTTCGATATGATCCTGGATTGCGTTTGTAATATGCGGGACAACTTGAACCGTCTTTCCCAAATAATCTCCCTTCCTCTACAAACATGAGTTTCAAGCGTCAGCAATGGTGAAACCTCTCGTTCGATGACTTGGCTGTATATTTTCCCAGTCGTGATATTGTTCTCCTTTGTAAGAGTGACATTCAAATAACGCTCATAATTTCCCAAGTCCAAGTCTACTTCCCCTCCGTCATCCAACACGAACACTTCACCGTGTTCAAGAGGCGACATCGTTCCCGCATCGATATTCATGTAAGGATCGATTTTGATGGCCGTGACGCGGAGACCGAGCGTCTTGAGGAGCAGGCCTGTTGAAGACGCAATAACGCCCTTGCCGATGCCGCTGATAACACCACCAGAGACAAGGACGTATTTCATCTTGACTTAATAAAGGCGCGATGAAGTCGGTGATCGTGGTGTTTAAATTTTTTTGTTTTCAGTAACAAAGTCGCGTATAAGCTCTGGTCGCAATTGGAATATTTTACCAAATATGGCGGCCACACGCCAAATCGTGAGACTGGGCCCCCCCGCGAGCTGGCCTTCGCGTGCGGGCTGGCTCGAAGTGTAGCCAAGCAGAGCACTGAAATTTAGCGGCTCCCGGGGGTTGAAAAATACTGGGCGCCGCGGCTGCGTGCAGTCGCGTCGATATTGCCCGAAGCCGTGATTGGGCAGGGCGTCCGGAGGAGCGTGCGCACGTAGTCTCGTTCCCAGCCACCACTTGCGGTGGCCCACCGTGTGGGTCTTGCGACGAGACTAGTGCGCACGAAAATAAAAAATTCTTCCGTGTGAAAGTTTTTCCTCTTCATTCCCCTCGCCGACCAGGCTTACCGCTGACAGAAAATCACGCGAATCTAGGCGGCCTCCATCACACGTGCGGCCCTCTTTGGTGCTCTCTGACCTGTAGGTGTCGCAGTCCCCCTCCTTGGGCTCTCCACCCCGGACCCCGGCCTGCCTCCAATATTAACTCCAACTATCCCTGAAACCCTCTGCTCCTTCGTTTCTTTGCATTGCCTGAGCAGTTGCACGTTGACGTATTCCACTGAGTGCTTCTTGAGGTGTTGGGTGATTGTTGGCAGTTGGTGTGGTGGTTTCACAGTGAGAGCAGTGTTGGGTCAATTGAACGAACCTCTGTGACGGGTCAGTGTGATACTTGGTCGTTACATGCGTGTCTAGTGCGGAAGGCAGCAACTTGCCATGGGTAAGCCTGAAATAGGTGCATCCTGTGCGTTGTCAGACAGTGTAACTATGGTGACTGAGTATCCACTCACAGTTACTATTGGCAAGTTCAGATCCATCGGTGTCTCTGCATTGTGATGGACCACCCTCCAGACGCCTGCATGCATACTTTTTGGCAGATCACTGAGTTGAGCGATGCCATCAAAAGGAGGCTAGCCGCCCGTGATTGGCAACCTTTGTGATACATGGGATCGACAGGTGCGGGTACAGTGGACCAGTTGTCGAAGAATGGACGGAGATACGTACTGTCCAGGGCATGGCAGAGAATATGTGAGGTGTAGGACGGCATTGAGGACGAGGAGCAGCTGTCTTCACATGCGCGGTTATTGCTGAGAGTCTGCCTGGGCAGCGCGAGGCATTTCGTCCTCCTAGTCTTCCACCATTTCTGCGAGCATGCCGTCGTCAGCCATCTCGTCCAATCCAAAATACAATGCGGTGGAGGATCTATGAAGCGACTTCGTCAAATACGCGAAAAACAACACGCGCGAACTCCGTGATCGATTGACCGACCTCGGCAACGAGAGGCGTGAGCACGACAAGATGCACGTCCAACTCTGTCAGGCTTACAGACTGGCGCATTTCTACGTCCATTGAGTCTCGTACCCTTCTCACACCGCTGACTATGCTTTTCCGTCCTTGGGCAAACATGTCGTTATCAATCTTCCTGACCCTGCAAAATTCCTGGCTGACAATTTCCAGGTAATGAAGTCGGCAGAGCCCTTCTTTGTCGAACCTCTGCAACACAAACATCTCGAGATCCACGTTTTCGTGACCGATGAGTGCCCACACGACGTGGAAGGACTTGAGCAGCTTATGCGAATGGGCATCAAGGCCAACCATTGGGATTTGTTTGATGACAAATGGCTATGCCTCGTTGTGGTGTACAATCTCCACTCTGTTCCTGCCATCAACACATGGCTTGTGAAGGCGAGAGAGGCCCTTTTGAAAAATGTTCAGAAATGTTCTTCCGTCAAGCGTTCGTGCGATAAGAAGGACTCAACCCTTAAGGGCGGATATCCCAGTCGTATGGTCGGCGTCGGACCCTATCTCAATCTACCGAAGGGACCACCCGGGGTGGAGACGTCGGCGAGATATGAGATCCTGGTGGAGGCGGAGTTTGTCTTGGATGGGATGATAACGGTAACGGTTCCTCGCAGTAGTGGTGTAGCTGATATGGGTCTAGATTCGGACGTGTTGATGCCGACGTTGGCGAATAAGTGGCGGACGGACGGCGTAGAGCATAAAACCGTTCCTTCAGGTATCAATCCCGCGTTTTAATATGTATATTACATTCAATGCTGACTCCACTTGTAGGATAGTGCGAGGCCACCTTCTCAGGGTTTGCAAGCAAGGACTCTGCGGAGAAGAGCCAATTTGAGACGACAGACAATGGAGCGACGATGGGGCTGCGGTGCTCTGACGGCATCATCGGCGGACCCTACAGTTACAGCTTTGTACAACCCAATGTGGGGTGTGACGAGAGATTGGGAATCATCGTGACGCAAGTTTTCGGAACGTTGTTGTTCTGGGGTGCGAGTGAGACTGAGCACACGAGCACTTGGATCCCGTCGAATTCCATAACACGGTCACGCCAAGTCTCAGGATAGCGTCGGTCGGCGCCATCATTCGTACGAAAACTGAGGCTATTGAGCGTCGCTGCGAACAAAAGTTTGGAGATGGAGAGGGCCGTGTACTGGCCCGCATTCAATTTGAAGTAGAATAGAATAGACTAGCATTGTAATAATACTAGTGAAGATAATGATGAATCACGGACGGTGGTAGGGTCATGTAATACACATGCACAGCAACCGCAAGTGATGTTAGGAGAGAAGCTGTGAAGAGTTTGATGGAATTGGTGGAAAAGGTCTTTAGGATCCGGTAACGAGAATGGCCATTCAGTTTCTTTGTTGCGCTTGTTCGCAAATGCGAGGTCCAGATCTGAAGTCTAATTTTGTCAATGGAGATATTTTCTGAAAGAACTGTACGTTGTGTTGCTGCCGTCGCTTGCTGGATGGAACTTGAAGATATGTTGTGAACATCGGTACCCTGTCGTTAGTAATATACGACTCGATGGGATGCGCTATTGATAACAGATGCGTCTAAGGAAGTCGGACTGTCAGGATTTGTTGGCTTTGGTAATATGAAACGATGGGTTTTACTGATTTGAAAAGTGGAAAACGACATCTGGGTATGTAAAGCAGAGAATTTGGAGAAGTGGGCAGCCTGCTGGCCAGGTCTGGTGATCCTGGATCTGTCGAAGATAAAACTTGCAACGAAGCGCCTCGTCACCGAGTCTCGGACGTTACCCACAAAGATCAGAATTGGATTGCTGCTCGAAAACAACCGTCAGATTCCTGTTAGCACATCTGACTGGTTGTTGCAAGAGAGCCTGTTGTGCGGGACGTGGGGTGCGGACAGACTAGACTTGATGAGATTGATGCAGACTTGATTACTTGTGCTATGAGCGAGCTACAGGTCTTATAAGTTGGCCAAGATCTCCTTGATCTCCCTTCATTCCCCGGGTTTGAAAAGAAAAAGGTATGGAGTGGAGAAGGTTTTGACGGACGCCGTTTCCGCTGAGGAAGGAAAATTCCTTTATGGTTACCATGACTCGGCGTTGGTATGTTGTGTGTGACGGTTATGTGGGACTCTTCGCTTTATATCCAACGGTATACCCACTAAAAAACCTCCTCAAAGTAGCTCGTAAGAATTCCTCATGCCCATCAATTGAACAAGGAATTCATGTCGTTTCGGTCTGCGGGCTTGAATTTTAGCTTTAACTTACAGTCAGACGATTATCAGAGTGTCCAGAAATAACTTCAACAAGTCTCCAATATCAGTTGGATTATCCAGTGGCTCCTGATTTTGCCTTAACTATTCTTTCATAAGGAAGAGCAATTCTGAAATACTCTTGATGTTGGTGAATGGCTTACCAAAAATAGTTGCCATTTCATCGGTGAGTCCGTATGACTTAGCCGTCCTTGGGGTAATGTGTATCGGCGTATTCCATTCAGAACGGGCTGGAGACGGGGTACCAGTCGGCTCACGATGCGTACGGTTTCAGCTCGCCAGTAAGTTGATCATCGGCAAGCCTTTTGCCCGCCCGTCACCGGTGGCGTTCTGAAACCGTCAGATCCGCCGAATGGAGATGAGGCGGACATATTGCTTGGCGTATACATGCTAAGGCCGACACGCAGCTACAGTGGCGGACACACTGCTATGGCGGACACACCACTTGGGCGTACCCGCCGTTTGGGGGGATACAACGCTTTAGCAGACACATCGCAATGGCGGACACGAGGGTAGGACCAAGCCAGACGTCAACCCAGTAACGGGGGGAGCCGAGCAGACTCCAAAACTCGGCTTGGCTCGGTGTTAAGTATTTCATTAGAGCAATCCTCAAGGAGTGAGACGTTACTTTTTTGAACCAGTCCCCTTTTGTCAATTTAAGCAGGCACAGAATAGGAAAGGCGATCTCTAAGAACGTGTTGGCCGATGCCCTTAGGCTAGCATTTTAGTACGAACGAATACATCGAATCCAAAACATAGGTTACTGCTAGTGAACTTTAGACGAAGTGAGTTCCCGTCCAGAGAATCAGCAATTGTTTTTCACTTCGACGCGACTTTTGTGAGATAACACTCTGGGGTTGTCGGAAAGAGCCAACATATGTAATCTATTATATGAGTTTGAGAATGCGGACGGGTCAGTATTGATATTATTGCCAGCGAGGTCTTTCCAATTTGTATCGAAGCATGGCCCCGAGATTTAAGATATCGTGAAGGGAATATATGAACGATAGGGGATGATAGGAACTCTTGCAAAACGCCAGTCATACGAGGGCGAGAGGAATACGACTTGGTGGAATTTGGGTTATGTGTTGATTCATCCAACATGCTCTTGTCTACAACGCCTAGGCGAACTTTCAACGTCTCCCCACCACCGAATCTATGTTCTCCCCACCTAGTAAAGTCAGCCCATTCAACCGGTCATGATACCAGTATGTTGTTAATAGGAATATGAATCAACTTGACAGCAAATCCAATGAACCCCATGACCAAAAATCCAACCCCCACAGCCCGCGAAATGTCAAGGAACTCTGCCCGCTGTCAGTCGGTCCGAGCAAGCAGGATTCGGCATTTGGAGGGCTGGTGATACCTTTTCTGCTTGGTTTTGTGCATCGATTGAGGAAGAAGGCGCCGTCTTTGATAAAGTCGCGGGGGACATCAAGCAGTTGTTTCACTTGCTCAGACATTTCGATGGGAGAAGACGAGGTGGAGAATTTGGCCAACGTGGAGGAATTTTGGAAACATCCCGCTGAAAAGTGGCGGGCAATGGGGTTAGGGTCGAAATAAACCTAGTAGATTTAATTTGCCCCTTATTTTCGTCCAGCGAATTCATAGCTCGCAACAGGATGATCAACACACACGAATTGTTAGGGAATTTCATCCTTGGGCGAGCTTTTTATTTCGCCGACGAAATGAGCACCGTTACACTTCCAGTCATGTTGACGTCAGCAATTGCTCTCATAACCCTCCACGCAAAATTTTCCTTCCTTCTTCAACACCAAATTACAACTTCCATCAACAACAAGTCCGTAGGCGCATTTTTCATCACCGTACCTCCACCGCAATGACGTTCTCGGCCGTCACACCATCACCCAAGCGTACTGCACCGAAACGAACTCCCAAGAAGCCGCCTAAAGACCTCCTTCCGTCGCATAAGAAAAGAAGATATCATTGGCAAACCGAAGACAAACCGTTGAGTCAGTACACGGTTGAGCAGATGTTGCAACAGTTGGGCATGGAACCAGAGGATTGGACAAGACTACAACGAGATGTACATATCCTTAGCCATGGACCGGCTTACAAGTAGGTGGTTGATTTGAGGGATGACCTCGTCATTGAAAATCATGGCGAAGAAGGCAATTTCTTTTCGTTGCGTGAAGGGGAAAGAACCACTATAAGAAAAGCAGCAGTGAGGAAGTCGCTTGAAGCAAATCCAGGGTGGTTGGAGAAGCATGTAGAATGGGCTCTGGCTCAAGTGGAGGATGGATCAGCACGAGGGGAGGAGGTGATTCACTTCGCTGTAGACCTTTTGGCATCTCGATTTGCGACAATCTGGAGCAACCAAAAGTCCCTCGCAACTCGTAAGCAGCGAGATTGCCAGAACAGGGAAACCAAAAGAGCACGTGTTGAGATCCAAAAATGCGACGATTGTCAAGGAGAAATGGTGTGGTGTTGTTCGGCATGTAAGCTTCCAAAGATGAATGTATCACCAGACACCAGCTATTCTGATTGTAGACCTCGGGGACACCATCATCACAGATTAGTGCAGCTGTTGATGGGACAGACGAAATGGACATTGATTCTGACGACCCCCCACAAAAGGAAAATATGTCGAAAAGGGTGGATAGCGTCGTAGTTCAGGATGAGGTATGTCCCCACTGCCATATTCATCTAATTATAGATTCAGTCACGGAAAGGCACCAATGTTGAGGGTCTTGAGGAAAACAAAGTGAAACATGCAGAAGCTGAGGTTGCAACAGTGAACGACTCAATGACGACAAATGATTCATCCGACAAAGTTGGCAAAAGTGACAGGTCTGTGCCGTCGGCAGAACCACCCGTCCAGAATGGCCCCCACGCAGTCTCCACTGCCATCACAGACACAGTGACTCCCGAAGACTCAACGAGCGCTGCAAATATCAGTCACGACACCATTACTACGGCTCCGGCAGGAACGTCATCTGTTGCCAATACGGAACAAAGGATGAATGCCGGGAATCCGGGTGCCGAGAACTTGTCAGGAAAATTATATCGTGCCTTTCAGGCCCTAGCTACGCTAGGACAGCTCCCCGTAAAGTCAAAACTAGCGACTGCCTTTCAGGTGCCTACCACTCAACTTTCGGATGTCAGGAAGCTCTGATCACAATTATCAGGTACTAGGGGCCAACTATTCCGGTAGTAATGGTCTTGATTTTCAAGTTCTAGGATAGGAATGAACATGAACTATTGAATGACTATTGGAACTATAAAACTAGCCACTGCAGAGGATGCCTCAGGAGAGGCCGCCGATATGATAAAGGATGCAGAGGACGCCGATGTAAGGATGCCGATGTAAGGATGCCGATATAAAAGATGCAGAGGACGCCGATGTAAGGACGCCGATGTAAAGGATGCAGAGGACGCCGATGTAA
>Ga0335073_10016889_pt1 | contig 10208 bp, 10 predicted proteins | sample Lox_Sample_22_FD_207093 | JGI IMG/M metagenome (GOLD analysis project Ga0335073, IMG submission 207093) | Soil microbial communities from Loxahatchee National Wildlife Refuge, Florida, United States - Lox_Sample_2.2 | ecosystem: Environmental > Terrestrial > Soil > Wetlands | place: USA... | reverse complement strand
GGTAGATGAAGAGACGCGGGCGGCGCAGGCCGAACGCTTGAAGCGCGCGATGCGCAGCTACGGCCCGCCGCTCGCGGGAGGAGCGAAGCGAACGAAGCCGCTCATGCTGTCGACGGCGACGCGAACGGGCGTGATCGAGGTGTTGCGCGCGACAATGGCGGCAATCGAAGCGACCCGAGCTACGGCGTATCAAGCGAAGGCCAAGCCTGCCGAGTGGGCGCCGTCGCTATAAGCAGGGTTGATGGCGCGCCCGGAGAGGCTTGAACTCCCAACCCTCGGTTTCGAAGACCGATACTCTATCCAGTTGAGCTACGGGCGCGAACGCGCCCGCCATAGCATGAAGGCGAGGCGCGGTGGAAGCGCGCCGAGCGCGGCCTGTCATTGGCCGGGCGCGCGGAAATTGATCTTTTTCTTGACCGCCTGATCGATTTCCTCGGGCGTGAGCAGGGCGACGGTCTTGGACGCGATCTCCCCGCTCTCGTTGACCACAAGCGACAGCGCAGCGGCGCTGACATTGTCGGGAAGCTCAACGATCGAATAGCAGTCAACGTCGCCAAACGCGAAATACATGGCTTCCAGCTTTCCGCCGACCTGCGCGAGGTGTTTGAGGACCGCCTCACGCCGGCTGACGCCGCCTTCCTTCTCGATCCCCTTGGCCCCCTCGGCGGTGTAGCGCGACTCGAACAGATATTTCGGCATGGCGTCCTCCGGTTCACGTTTATCCCGACGTCGATCCGGCTACGTCACCGCGTCGCGATGAAGAACAGCCGCGGAAAAGGCAACACAACAGTCCCATCCCCCTCCGCGGGGTAGCTCTCGGCGATCGCCGCCTCGTAGCGGGCAAGGAAGCCTTCGCGCTCGCACTCGTCGAGCGGGTCGATGAACGGGCGCAGACCGGTGCCCTTCACCCACTCGACAACCGCGTGCGCGCCGGCAAGCGGATGGTAATAGGTCGTCCTCCAGACGTCGACATTCAACGCGTGAGCTCGCAGAAGACGGAAGTACCAGTCCGCACCGTGGCGCTCAGCGCGCGCCTTGGCGGCGTCCTTGAGCTTCGCCGCCCACGGGCCGAAGGCGGCGACCTCGCGCATCAGGCTGTGCGTCGGTTCATCGAGATTGTCGGGCATCTGCACCGCGAGCGACCCGCCCGGCTTGAGCGCCGCAAGCAGGGCCGGGAGCAGCGCCGCGTGGTCCGGAAGCCATTGCAGCACCGCATTGGCCAGAAACACGTCAAGCGGCTCCTTGGGGCGCCAATCGCGCAGGTCGGCGATCTCAAAGTCGATGTCCGGCATGCGCTCGCGCGCCGCCGCGATCATGTCCGCTGAACTGTCGACGCCGACAATGCGCGCGTCCGGAAAGCGCTCGCGCAAGACCTCAGTCGAGTTGCCTGGGCCGCAGCCGATGTCGGCGGCGCTTGTGACGTGCGCGAGCGGAATTCGCTGGACGAGGTCCCGCACCGAGCGGGTCCGCTCCGCCTCGAACTTCACATACTGGGCGGCCGACCAGGTCATCGAGGCGTCCCCATGCCTGAGCGAGGTTCCGACTCCCATGCGTCGTCGCCCCGCCGAATGCAAGGGCGCCGCCCGAGTCTTGCGCTCAAGGCCCCGGGACGCCTAACCTTCCGCCACGCGCCCGTTTCTCACCTCGAGGCAGACTCCGATGACGCTTCTCGTGCTCGGCCTCATCATCTTTCTTGGGCTTCACTCGACCCGAATCCTCTCCGAGAGCGGCCGGGAAAGGGCGATCTTGCGGCTCGGCGAAGGCCCTTGGAAGGGGATCTATTCGGCTCTTTCGGCGATCGGCCTTGTGCTGATCGTCTGGGGATTCGCCGAGGCGCGCTACACTGCGCCCACGCAATGGACGCCCTTCGCGGGAGCGCGGCACGCGACCATGTTGCTCATGCTCATCACGATGGTGCTGCTCGCAGCTTATCTTTTCAAGCAGAGCCACATCACGGCCGCGGTCCATCACCCGATGGTGTGGGCGGTTCTCGCCTGGAGCGCTGGGCACCTCATTTCAAACGGCTCAGCCGCCGACCTTGTGCTGTTCGGCGCGTTTTTTGTCTGGTCGGCGGCAGACCTGATAAGCTCATACGCCCGCGACCGCCGCAACCGCCTCGTCTATCCCGAACCAAACTGGAGCGCGACCGGCGGCGCGATCGTCGTTGGACTCCTCTTTTGGGCCGTGCTCGTCTTTTGGCTGCACTCCTGGCTCTTTGGCGTTTCGCCGCTCGGCGCGTGAGGGGATAGCTCATGACCCTTCCGCACGACGCAATGCTTTTACGCATTTTCGTTGGCGAAGACGACCGGAGCGAGGGTCGGCCCCTCTATGAGGCGATCGTGCTCAAGGCGCGCGATGCCCATCTGGCAGGAGCGACGGTGTTGCGCGGCCCGATGGGATTTGGACACAACAGCCGCCTGCATACGACCAAGATCCTGCGCCTGTCGGAGGATCTGCCGCTGATCATCGAAATCGTCGACACCGAGGCGAAAATCAAAGACTTCCTGCCGATTCTCGATTCGATGATGACCAGCGGGCTTGTGACCCTGGAAAAGGTCCAGGTGTTGCAGTACGGCGAGGACATAAAGCACCAGCCGGCCTGAGAGGCCCGGCCGTCAATCGGCAATGCGTTGATTCGTGGCGTCGGCCACCCCATAGTGGCATGTCAGACCGACCACGATCCGCTCGCCAGGGAGGCGATAAGCGATGCCTGTGAAGACGAAGACGAAGGCGAACGGTGGCGCGAAGCGCGACGCCAAGCGGTTCTTGCGGTCGCGCCTCTGGTTCGACAATCCGGACAACCCAGGCATGACGGCCCTTTATATCGAGCGCTACCTCAATTTCGGCCTCACCCCAGGCGAGCTGCGGTCCGGCAAGCCGATCATCGGAATAGCTCAGACCGGCTCCGATCTTTCGCCTTGCAACCGTCACCACCTCGAGCTCGCCAAGCGGGTGCGCGATGGGATCACTGCGGCTGGAGGGCTGGCCTTTGAATTTCCGGTTCACCCGATTCAAGAGACCGGAAAGCGGCCCACGGCCGCGCTCGATCGTAATCTCGCCTATCTCGGCCTGGTCGAAATCCTGATGGGCTACTTTATCGACGGCGTCGTGTTGACGACGGGCTGCGACAAGACCACGCCGGCCTGCATCATGGCCGCGGCGACGGTCAACATTCCGGCGATCGTGCTCTCGGGCGGCCCGATGCTGAACGGCTGGCGCCACGGCGAGCGCACCGGCTCCGGCACAGTGGTCTGGCAGGCGCGCTCCGATCTCGCCGAGGGGAAGATCGACTACGAGGAGTTCATGGAGCTCGTGACCTCGTCGGCGCCCTCGGTCGGTCACTGCAATACGATGGGCACCGCCTCGACGATGAACGCGATCGCCGAGGCGCTCGGCATGAGCCTGCCCGGCTGCGCCGCCATCCCGGGGCCTTATCGCGAGCGCGGGCAGATCGCCTACGAGACCGGCAAGCGGATTGTCGACATGGTGTGGGAGGATCTGAAGCCGTCCGACATCCTCACTCGCGAGGCGTTCGAGAACGCGATCGTCGTCAACAGCGCGATCGGCGGTTCGACCAATGCGCCGATCCACGTCAACGCCATCGCGCGCCACATCGGCGTGCCGCTTGCGATCGAGGATTGGGAGAAGGTCGGGCACAAGGTGCCGCTGCTCGTCAACATGCAGCCCGCCGGCAAATATCTCGGCGAGGAGTTTCACCGCGCGGGCGGAGTGCCGGCGGTGGTCAACGAGCTCATGAAGAAGAAGCTCATCCGCGAGAAGGCGCGGACCGTCAATGGAAAAACGATGGGCGAGAACTGCGCCAAGTCGAAGTCGATCGACCGGGACGTCATTTTCCCGATCGGCAACCCTTTGAAAGAAGACGCCGGCTTCATCGTGCTTTCCGGCAACCTGTTCAAAGACGCGATCATGAAGACAAGCGTTATCGACGACGAGTTCCGGAAGCGCTTCCTGTCAAACCCGAAGGACCCGGAGGCGTTCGAGGGCCGGGCGATCGTGTTCGACGGGCCGGAGGACTACCATCACCGGATCGACGACCCGAAGCTCAAGATCGACGAACACTCGATCCTGTTCATTCGCGGCACAGGGCCGATCGGCTATCCGGGCGGGGCGGAGGTCGTGAACATGCAGCCGCCGGCTGCGCTCATCAAGAAGGGCGTCCACGCGCTTCCCTGCGTCGGCGACGGCAGGCAATCCGGCACCTCGGGCTCGCCGTCGATCCTCAACGCCTCCCCTGAAGCGGCGGCGGGCGGCGGTCTCGCGCTGCTCAAGACCGGAGACCGGGTCCGCATCGACCTCAAGAAGCGAACGGCGAACATCCTCATCTCGGACGCGGAGCTCAACGAGCGTCGCGCCGCGCTCGCCGAGCGCGGCGGCTTCCATTATCCACAAAGCCAGACGCCCTGGCAGCAGATCCAGCGCGAGATGGTTGCGCAGTTCGACGAAGGCATGGTGCTGAAGCCAGCTGTCCAGTACCAGCGCCTGGCGCAGACGATGGGCGTGCCGCGCGACAATCATTGAAGGCAGCAATGCAGCCTGATCTTTGTCCTTCCGCCCCCGAGCACGAGGGGACGCCGTCTTGACTCCCTTCGAAGACCGCCCCATCGGCCCGTCGGTCGACCCGCATCCTGCGATGCGGCCTGAGCGCGTGACGATGAAAGGCCGGTGGGTCACGCTGACCCCGCTCGACCCCGCCACGCATGCGAAGGACCTGTTCGATGGTTCGAGCGGCGATGCGACGCGCGACGCGGTCTGGGATTATCTGTTCGAGCCGCCTCACCGCGACTCCAAGGCGTTCCGCGCCGATCTAGAGAAGAAAGCAGCCTCGGCCGACCCGCTGTTTTTCGCCGTCGTCGACAATACGACGGGCTGGGCGCTCGGCTATCAGACGCTGATGCGCATCGACCTTGCTAACCGGGTCATCGAGGTCGGCAACATCATGTACACGCCGGCGATCCAGCGCACGCCCGGCGCGACCGAGGCGCAATATCTTTTAGCCCGTTATGTCTTCGACGAGCTCGGCAATCGCCGCTATGAGTGGAAATGCAACGCGCTCAACGCACCGTCGCGCCGCGCCGCGCAGCGCTTCGGCTTCTCGTTCGAGGGCGTTTTTCGTCAGCATATGATCATCAAGGGCCGCAACCGCGACACGGCGTGGTTCTCGATGCTCGACAACGAGTGGCCGGCGCGCAAGGCGGCCTACGAACGCTGGCTCAAGCCCGACAATTTTGATAGCGCCGGGCGTCAGAAGACGCGCCTCTCCGACATCATGCCCAAGATTGCGGCATGACCGACGAAGCGCTCGGACCACACCCCTGGCCGGCGCCGGCTGTGCTTGAGGGCAGGATTGCGCGGCTCGAGCCGCTGTCGCAGGCGCATCGCGCCTCACTGATCGAAGCGGTGAAAGACGGCGAGTTGTGGCGGCTCTGGTACACCTTCATTCCCTCGCCGGAAAAAATGAAGGCGGAGATCGACCGTCGGCTGGCGCTGCGCGAGGCGGGCTCAATGCTGCCGTTCGCGGTGATCGACCTCGCAACGGGCGAACCTGCCGGCATGACCACCTACATGAACATTGACGCGGTGAGCCGGCGGGTCGAAATCGGCTCGACCTGGTATCGAAAGTCGGTCCAGCGCTCCGCTCTCAACACGGAATGCAAGCTCTTGCTGCTGCGCCACGCGTTCGAGACGCTCGACTGCATCGCGGTCGAATTCCGCACCCACTTCCTCAACCATCAGAGCCGCCGCGCCATCGAGCGGCTCGGGGCGAAGCTTGACGGCGTGCTGCGAAACCATATGCGAATGACGGACGGAAGCTTGCGCGACACCTGCGCCTATTCGATCATTGCAAGCGAGTGGCCAGCGGTCCGGGCCAACCTCAGCTGGCAGATGGAAAAGCCGAGGGACTGACGTGCATCGACGGACGCGCTTGCGCCGGGAGGAACGCCCATGACCTTCACAATCGCGCAGAAGCGCGCCCGGTTCGCCGAATTGCACCGCGCGCCCGGTTGCTTCGTCATGCCGAATCCGTTCGACGTTGGCTCGGCCAAATATCTCGCGTCCCTTGGGTTCCCGGCGCTCGCCTCGACGAGCGCAGGCATGGCCTTCGCCGCCGGCAAAGCCGACGGCGCCGTCGATCGCTCCTTGGTGCTGAGCCACCTTCGCGACCTCGCGTCAGCGACCGATCTGCCGCTCAACGCCGATTTCGAGGCCGGCTTCGCCCGCGACGCCGAGGGCGTCCATGAAAGCGCGCGGCTGTGCGTCGGAGCCGGCGTCGCCGGCTTTTCGATCGAGGACTTCACCGGCGATCCCGCCGCGCCTCTCTATGGTCTCAGCGAAGCCGTCGAGCGGCTGCGGGCGGCGCGCGCGGCGATTAACGCCAGCGGGGAGACGGTGCTTCTAACCGCGCGCAGCGAGGCGATACTGCGTCAGGCCGGCGGGCTGCCCGAGGCTCTGCGTCGCCTTGCCGCTTACGCGGAGGCTGGGGCCGACGTTCTCTATGCGCCGATGCTGAGAACGCCCGAAGAGGTGGCCGAAGTGGTCCGGGTCGCGGGCAAGCTGCCGGTCAACGTGCTGGTCGGTTGGCCGGGCTTCACCCGCCGCCAGCTCGAGGACCTTGGCGTCAAGCGGATCTCGACCGGCGGCGCGCTGGCCCGGGCCGCCTGGGGCGGCCTCATCCATGCGGCGCGCGACATCGCCGAGCATGGCCGATTCGACGCCCTCGCCAAGCTGCCGGCGATGAACGAGATCACCGCCGCTTTCGCAAGGAGCGAGTGATTTCGTGGGACCCGTCGAGAATACTTGCCGCGCGCCCTCAGCCACGCGGCGCCACGTACTCGGTCTGGGCATTGAGGCGACAGGCCTTCGGGGCGCCGAACTGGTTGGCCATGATGAGACTTCCGAAGAGATAGACCGAGAGAAGCAGCGCAGCAGGCGCCGCGACGAGGACATATTCAATGGCCTTGAGGCCAGGACGTGAGTTGATCGCTTCCATTTTCGCTTCCTGGATATTGATTGAACCCTGAGCGATTGACGCCCGAAGGGCAGCGGATCGCTGCGCCAAAACCAGCTTCGCGCGCGGCCTCAAGCTTCTCGGATTGCTTGAGCAAGCCTGACAGTCCTCGCTTCTGACGGCCGGCGTGCACGGTCGCCCCCAAAGGCGCGGCGCACGCCGCCGAGCGCGAGCAATGCTCGTCCCCCGGCGTAGGCCCAAGTCGCCGCCGCAACGCTCAAGACGACGAGGAAGATGAGGGTAAAGGCCTCGATGACCGAGCTTTCCGACCTGACCCAGACGCCGGGATATTCGGATCCGACCGCGACCAAGAGGGTCGTGACGGCGACAATCGATCCCGCGATCATGTCCCGCAGACGCCGAAGGCGCCGCTCCTCGGCGCCGTGGCCGCGAGAATCGACGGTCAGGCCCTTTGTGCCCCAGCTCACGTTGTGCACGTTGGCGAGCGCATAGGCATAAAGGACCAAGCTGATCGGGCGGTCGGTCAGAAGGTAGACCGGCAGGCGCCTCAGCGCCGGCCAACGATGTCCGGGCATGGAGACTGCGATGACCGCGGCCATGAGAAACACGGGTGCGGTCATGAGCGCAGCCTGGCCCAGGGGATTCGAGACATAGGCGAGCGCCAACAGCGAGACGACAGCCAGCGTCGCGGTCGCGTCCCGCGCGAGGCACAGCGCCGATCGCCAGCGCGAGGGGCGATCCGCAAGGGTCAGCCATGCCAGGCACCCCGACGCGAGGAGCGCGCCGCCGATCGTGGCGGCCGCGAGGTCATTTTGGGCATGGACCAGGCCGGCCGCGGCCATGACCATGAGCAGGATCAGGAACGCCGGACTCATGACTTCGGAGGCGGTGAGCAAGCCCTGCCAGAGCATCGAGGCGCTGAATCGCGCTTTATCGAGCAGGCTCTTGTCCGGCCGGGCGAGATAGGCGGGCAGACGTCCCCAGAGCCAGAGGCGAACCGCAAGCGCGCTGTTCTGCCAGCGGCGGCGCTGACGGAGCAGTTCGCCGAACGTGTCGCAGGTGTCGGTCGTGGCTGCCGCCGCTGGGCAGTAACCGATGCGCCAGGACTTTTCCGGGGCGAGCACGATTTCGTTGCCGAACACCCGATCCTCGGCGAGGAACATGACCCGCTCGAGCGGCTCGATCGCGTTGAGGCCGCGCAGATAGGCGTCCAACGGCCGGCTCTCGTCGTCGCCGGAGGAGGGCGCGCTCACCGCGCTCCATCGGAAGACGCAGAACTGGCCGGGAATGACGCTGAGATACCCGGAGGCGACCTCGGTCGGCCAGGTCACCGCCTTCTGCATGACGAAATCCATGTACTGCCAGATCGACAGGGTGCTCGCGGCGCCGTGCGGCGTTGGCGTGAGAATGCGGCTCGCGGCTGCGGCGACCTCGGGCCTTTGGTCCATGTAGGCGACCAGTTTCGAGACCGCGCCCGCCTCGACCACCGTCCCGGCGTCGAGCTGATAGCAAAGCTCCGGACGCAGCTCAGGGCAGATCCATTGAAAGAACAGCGCGTGGGAATGGAGCTTGCCGCGATTGTCGTCCTTCACGCAGATGGCGAATTCGATTTCGCCCATGGGATCGACGGGCGCTCCAAGAACGGTCATCACCTCGTCGATGCGCTTGCGCGAGAGGTGAACTGTCTCGCCCAGCGCCGAGAAGGAAGGCCCGGCGTCAATGACCCCAAGCTCGACGAAAAACCGCATGATTTGCGGGTCGATACGATTGCGCCCGTCAGCGATAATGACGACGCAGGATTTCGTCTCCGCATGGGCCGACGCCGATCTTTGGCCACCGATGCTCAGGAGCAGCGCGGAGAGGCTGTTTCTGAGGAGCTCGAACGGCTCGTTGTAGAGTGTGATGCACACGACGTTCTTGAATCCGCTTCGAGACAGGGCGGCGCCCGCGGCGAGGACGGGCTCGCGACCGGTAAACGCTTCCGGCTCGAAGGAGTCGGTAAGGTCGAGGACGCGGCGGCGAACGTCGGTTGAGGGAACGGGTCTTGTTGGGCGCCCCGGCATGCGGAGACGCCGCGGCGTGCGCCGATGGTCGCCTGGCGCGCGTCGAGGTGGCGCGGGTTGAGCAGGATTCATAACGGCCGGCTCATGCGCCGACAGCGTTGCGACAATCTCGGACATTGATGGCGCTCCTGGTTTCTGAACGGGCGCCATTTGCACCGGGGCCGGCTTTCAAGTCCCGGAGAGAGCTCTGAGATTTCGCTGAAGCTCTGTTGAAGTTGTTCCGAATTTACATGACGTACGCGGGAGAGATCGATCGTCTTCCGTGCAACGATCCCTGACAAAGTTGAGGAGCCGGCGCGGGTGGAAACCGCCAATCGCTTTGCGGTAAGACAGTGCGGACGCTGGAGTGGACCTCGATGGAGATGCTCCGGTTCGGAAACGTGGTGCTGGATGTCGACCGCGCCCTGCTGCGCGACAGCAAGGGAGCGGAGGTGGCGCTGCGGCCCAAGTCCCTCGATCTCCTCCTCGAACTCGCGCGCAATCCTGGGCGGATCCTGTCGCGCGACGAACTGTTCGAAGCCGTCTGGCCGGATGTGACGGTGACTGAAGACAGCATCGCCCAATGCGTGCGCGAGGTTCGGCGCGCCATCGGCGACAGCGAGGGGCGAATCCTGCGCACGATCGTCAAGCGCGGCTATTGTCTGGACATTGAGGCTCGATCCGATCCCCCGACTTCTAGGCCGGAGCCGGCGCGGACCGTCCCGATTGGCCAAAGCCGGCCGTCGCTGGTCGTCCTGCCGTTCCAGAGCATTCCCTATGATCCGGACACGGAATGGTTCGCCGACGGGATCGTGGAGGAGATTACCACCGCCCTCTCGCGCTTCCGTTCCCTGTTCGTGATCGCGCGCAACTCGGCCTTCACTTTCAAAGGCCAGAGCGTCGATATCCGTGAGGTCGGCCAGCGGCTCGGGGTCAGTTACGTTCTCGAAGGCAGCGTGCGCCGGGCGCTCGGGCAGCTGCGCGTGACCGGCCAATTGATCGAGGCCGAGACTGGAAACCACGTCTGGGCTGAACGGTACGACGGCGCCATTTCCGACGTGTTCGAGTTGCAGGATCAGATCACCGCCGCTGTGGCGGGGGTCCTTGAGCCAAGCATTCGGCGCGCCGAGATCGAGCGCGCTGTCCGCAAGCCCACGTCGGACCTGACCGTCTACGAC
>Ga0335073_10016888_pt1 | contig 10208 bp, 7 predicted proteins | sample Lox_Sample_22_FD_207093 | JGI IMG/M metagenome (GOLD analysis project Ga0335073, IMG submission 207093) | Soil microbial communities from Loxahatchee National Wildlife Refuge, Florida, United States - Lox_Sample_2.2 | ecosystem: Environmental > Terrestrial > Soil > Wetlands | place: USA: Florida... | reverse complement strand
CGTCGTCAATCCAGATTTTCTCGGTAAACGCTTTCGCGCGCAAAGTATTATAATGAATCGAGTCATACCTGTTGTTCTTGTTGGGGCATGTGGTGTATTCACTGGTAAGTCCCAATAGTTCCGTACCGCCTGCCGTAGTGGGAGCTGTGCTCTAAATTTCGCTCCAGCTTTGTCAACACTACAACCTGAACTTGAGAAGCGAGCCCGCGCAAGAAAGGATGCACCCGAGACAGAGTCAACGGCTTCTGTAGCTCAGATCGAAGACAACGCTGCCACCCAGAGCGCGCCGTCCCTAGAACACCTTGTCGACCCATCTTCCGCGACGCCAGTGGAGAGTACCACCACAAAACCTGGCTCCATATTCCGATTCAGTAACTTGAGCTACAATCTTTGGAGACCCAGCATTGCGAACGCTCATTCCGAGAAAGATCCGGCAACGAAGTGAAAGTTTACTAATCTTCGCGTATTCAATGGCTCGTGGTACGCGGCCTGTGGGGAAACAAGCTACGGTAACATTCGGCAGCATTTTCCAGCATCTCGGCCGGATCATCTTCATACAGATGGAAACTCAGAGCTTCCTTTAGAATCCAACTTGCTGATCGAGCTCGAGAGTGCCTCATTTCGACGGATACTATCACTCAATTTTCCAGCAAGCAAGCCGCTCCATCTCGGACTATGTCGAGCTTTTGGTGAATCAGTGACAAGAGTAGAGAATAAACGGCATGATACCCTTTGGAAATGATATGTGGTTATATGGAAAGTAGGGGTTCGATGTATCGACCAAACCAAACCGGTGTCAGAGGTTAATGAACAGTGCTCTTTTTCACCAACTCCCCAACGATAAACGGAAGGCAAGCCCAACTTTCCTGACACTTGACATCAAATTTTTCCCAACCTCCATCTTGCTTCGCCACATTTCTCAAGAGCTTCCCTGTATCCCTATCCAGGGTACACCCTCCCATGAAGTACGACCAGCCCAAGATCATGTACACCCTCTGCAAAACGGCTCCAATCAGCGAGCCTGAATCCGGCCATGGGTTTACAACATGCTCGCATATCAGCATGCGACCTCCAGGCTTTAGGCATCTGTATAAGCCCTCAACGGTTTGAGCCGGCTTAGGCACACCGCACAGGACGCGACAGCAGACGACAGTATCAAAGACTCCGGTGCTCTGATACTTGTCCTCGCTGTAATTTTGCAGAAGCTTCTTCTTCGCCAATGCTGGAATCAAACTATTAACTTCCGCACCAGCAGCAATTATTTCATATTTATTTCCGAGCCCAGCTTTTTCGGCATTTCTGCGGAGCTCTGGGTGCATATCCACCGCAGGTTCGACTCCATATATCTTTTCAATAGTGTTTGGGTTGAAGAGGTGCAGCTGTGTGCCTGTGCCCGGACCGACGTCAAGAACAACACCGGAGGCCGACCGAAGAAGTTCGATTGTGCCCAGTGGCATCTCCTCCGACATACCTTGGCCGTAGACGGCCCATAATTTGGCGAAGGCCTTGTGTTTGAAGGTTTGGAAGTCTTGAATGACCAAGAGAGGATTGCTGGCGAGTGTTGTCACGGTATCTGCATGCAACATTAGACTGGCTCAAGAAATAATGGGGAGCATTTCAAAATGCTTACACCAGGCACCCAAAGAAATCAGGACCAAAGGCCTGACATAGCCGTTCAAGCGGTTGGTGAATTTCGGCGGTGCGCCATTCGTATTTACGGCCATTTTTACACAAACACTAGAAGTTGCTTTGAGCAGATAAAGAGGATGTAAATTTGAAGAAGCCGAAAGACTTCCGACTGCGGAGTCACAGTACTAGCATCAATGCCCAGCAGTCGCCGCGAAGCCATGTAACCCAATCCAAGTTAGCGCCAGCAAAGCAGATGCGTGGGGTTCCGCTTTTCCTCGATTTGCCTATTGCAAGGCCCATAATTGTTTAGCATGCCGTAACGCGGAATTGCACCACAGTAACTGCTCTCCAATATATTTTATCCCGAATCAGAGGCCCAGCGAAACAGTACGTTGTTCATAGTTTGCTTGATGAGGCCTGGGTGTTATCGACCACCAAGACTGTTTGCGTAACTGCCAAGCCAGCCACATTCCATTTTGCTACCAACCGTATATCTTTAACCACTGCGAGTAATTAGCGTCCAGAGCATGCGGGGAGCTGCTGAGAGAGGGGCCCAAGCAGGCTGCAAGGCGCCACTGAAGTGGTGGCGATACCGCTATCCGAAAGTGTAGCAGTAAAAAATTAATTAACAAATGTATGACTCTTAAAGCGCAAACCTTCCGACTCTCATTCTCGCGACCGTCTCTCCTTCCTCTCAATTCTAATCCCCGACGTGCATCTCCACTTCTCCACTCAACTATTCCATACTTCTCGAGGGCCCAATTGAGTCAATTGGCACTTCCGCGACGCTGAAATGGAAGCAATCAAAGAAGCTTTTGCTCGTTGTAGGCGGGAGAAGAGGGTGAGTGCCAGTGTCCACATCCAGTGTGGAGTGTTAGAAGCTAACTGAATACTTCAGTCTGCGCTGGTGACATATGTCACAGCGGGTTACCCGAAACCTGATGACACTCCAGACATCTTGCTCGGTATGGAGGCTGGTGGTGCAGACTTGATAGAACTCGGAATGCCTTTCACTGATCCCATTGCCGATGGACCCACGATCCAAAAATCGAATACAATTGCTCTTCAAAACGGAGTCACCACAACACAATGCTTGGACATGGTGCGAATTGCCAGGAAACGCGGGTTGAAAGTTCCTGTGCTTTTGATGGGATACTACAACCCAGTCCTGAGCTATGGAGAAGAGAAAATCATGAGAGATACGAAGGAAGCTGGAGCAAATGGCTTCATTATGGTTGATTTGCCTCCAGAGGAAGCAGTTAGGTTCCGAAATTACTGCACAAAAGCCGGCCTCTCCTACGTACCTCTAATTGCGCCTGCAACCTCCGAAAATCGAATGAAACTGCTCTGCAAAATTGCCGATTCATTTATCTATGTCGTATCGAGGATGGGCGTCACAGGTGCAACTGGCACACTCAATGCAGCTCTGCCACAGCTGCTGGAAAGAGTTCACAAATATTCGGGTAACATTCCGGCTGCCGTCGGATTCGGCGTCAGCACGAGAGACCACTTTCTCAGTGTTGGAAACATCGCTGAAGGAGTCGTGATCGGCAGCCAAATTATCAACGTCATTGCTGCCGCAAAAGAAGGCAGTGGAGCCAAGGATGTTGAAGCATACTGTCGTATGATAACTGGTCGCGATGGCTCGCAGCCCAATGATGGATTGACAAGGGAAGTCGGCATTGTGGAAGCAATAGCCGAAGCCAAGGAACCCCAAGGTGTATCAGTCGACAAAGTCATTACGAATGGTGATACTAAAGGCGCTGGCGGACTTATTGATCAAATCGAAGCACTCAACGCAGTAAATGGTCAAGCAGATTCAAAGGCGGTCCCATCTCGTTTCGGAGAGTTCGGAGGACAATATGTCCCCGAATCGCTTATGGATTGTTTAGCGGAGCTTGAAAAGTGCTTCAACGAAGCAAAGGACGACCCGAAGTTCTGGGAAGAGTACCGATCATACTACCCTTACATGGGACGCCCTGGGCATTTACATTTGGCCGAAAGACTGACAGAACATGCCGGTGGAGCCAATATCTGGCTTAAGAGAGAAGACCTCAATCACACCGGCTCACACAAGATCAACAATGCACTGGGACAGATCCTACTGGCACGCAGAATGGGCAAAACAAGGATTATCGCTGAAACCGGTGCAGGTCAGCACGGCGTGGCGACCGCAACAGTGTGCGCAAAGTTCGGCATGAAGTGCACGGTATACATGGGCGCGGAAGACGTGCGAAGACAAGCGCTCAACGTGTTCCGCATGAAGCTGCTTGGCGCCTCGGTGGTGGCCGTCGAAGCGGGCTCGCGAACGCTGCGGGACGCGGTCAACGAAGCGCTCCGCGCCTGGGTCGTCGACCTCAGCACGACGCACTACATCATCGGGTCGGCGATCGGCCCGCACCCGTTCCCCACCATCGTGCGCACCTTCCAGTCCGTCATCGGCACGGAAACAAAGCAGCAGCTGCGCGCGCTGCGCGGCAAACTGCCCGACGCGGTGGTCGCATGCGTCGGTGGCGGCTCCAACGCCGTCGGCATGTTCTACCCGTTTGCCGGCGACGCCTCTGTCAAGCTGCTGGGCGTGGAGGCCGGCGGCGACGGCCTCGACACGCCGCGCCACTCGGCCACGCTCACTGGTGGCAGTAAGGGCGTCCTGCATGGCGTCCGCACCTACGTTCTGCAGAACGAGCACGGCCAGATCTCAGACACTCACTCGGTCTCCGCCGGCCTCGATTACCCCGGCGTCGGCCCGGAGCTCTCGCTGTGGAAGGATAACGAGCGCGCCAAGTTCATTGCCGCTACCGATGCGGAAGCGTTCATTGGCTTCAAGCTGCTTTCGGAGCTGGAGGGCATCATCCCGGCGTTGGAGTCGGCGCACGGCATATACGGAGCCATCGAGTTGGCAAAGACGATGAGGAAGGATCAAGACGTGGTGATCTGCTTGAGTGGTAGAGGAGACAAGGATGTTCAGAGCGTTGCGGATGAGTTGCCCAAGTTGGGCCCGAAGATTGGATGGGATTTGAGGTTTTAGAGGCTTAGAGCTCAGGTGCCGATGCAAATAAAAGCCAACGAGACATTGGTTCATGAGGATGGCGTAACGAAAAGGCATTTTACCTTTGGTTGAGTAGCTTGAATCACAATACTCATTACTAGCTCTTGCAATAGTCCTTAAGTCGTAGAACATTCATCACATTTGGAGGCAGATACACTCGAAATAATGATTCATTACCTATCAACTCTTGTTCTCTCGCAGAACTATCATTCATAGTGACGAAATATTTTGTATCATTAGCTCGTAGGGCTCATCTTCAAACTTTCTTCAACGGGCGATACTGCGCATTCCACATTTGCTCCTTGATCCATTCTTGTAATTCATCTTCGTCGCTTGGAATGCCCTTCTCCTGTGCTAGTCCAGCCTTCACAGCCTGCTTGATGACCGCCGCAGCAATTTTCACACTAATCTCCCGCACATTCGTCACATCCGGTAGTAATGCCGCGTCGGGATCCTTGAGAGCAGGAGCTTGTGCAGCCAGAGCCTTAGTCGCAGCCACAAGCATTTCGGGCGTCATGAGCTTGGCGCGGCTGAGTACCGCTCCGAGGCCGATGCCAGGGAATGTTGTGCTGTTGTTGCATTCGGCGATCTCTCGTCGCCGGCCGTGGCTCTCAACCGGAGGGAAAGGGCTGCCAGTGGCTGTCAAAACTCTCCCGTCGGTCCAGGCGAAAAGGTCCTTGGGGTCTGCTTCATGAAGCCTTGTAGGGTTGGACAATGGGAAGATGATCGGGCGCTCGACGTGTTTGGCCATCTCTTGCACAATTTCTTTGGTGAAAGTCTTCGGCTTCGTACTGGTGCCGATGAGGACATGTGGCTTGACATTCTTAACGACGTCAAGTAAAGCCGCTTTGGTCTTATCTTGCCATTCGCTATCCGGCCTGGCATAGTCGTGTTGAGCCGGCGTGAGGTCGTCATTCATGCTCTGAAACAGAAGACCTGGTTTGTCGACGCACCAGAACTGCCTGGTAGCCTCCTCCTTGGACTTGCCGCTTTCAACTGCAATCGCATCACGAATTTGATCTGCTATACCCATGCCTGCAGAGCCAGCGCCGAAAATGACAACTCGTAAGTCTTGCATTTTGTACTTTGCAATATGGACTGCAGCGAACAGTGCAGCGAGGGTCACGCATCCGGTGCCTTGGACGTCGTCATTGAAGCAAGCAATCTTATGATTGTACTTATCAAGGATGCGCCTGGCGTTCAGGAGTCCAAAGTCTTCGAAATGGATGTAAGCTTTGGGGAAGCGTTTTCTAGCAGCGTGAAGGAAGCGGTCGATAAATGCATCGTACTCCTCGCCCCGGATACGTGGTCGCCGCAAGCCTAGATAAAGATCGTCGTTCAGGAGCTCGATGCTATCTGTTCCCACATCCAACACTACAGGAAGCGTTCGATTGGGATGAATTCCAGCACACAATGTGTAGATGACCAACTTGGCAACGCTGATTAAGATCGCACCGACACCTTGATCACCGATGCCTATGGGCGACACATGCTACGTCAGTACAAGCGTCTTAACGTTCGCAAATTGATGCACGTACCCAGAATCTGCTCGCCGTCACTGCAAACAATAACATCCACATCCTCTGCTGGACCCCACTTATCCAATGATGCTTCGATACTGTCAGGGTCGGCAATGCTCAGGAAACAGCCTCTTGGTCTCCGGAATAGTCTGCTGAAGTTGGCAATGGCTTCGCCCTCTGTTGGGGTATAGATTACTGGAAACATCTCCTTGAGATGATCCAGGATAAGACGGTAAAACAGGACTTCATTCTGATCCTTCAAGCTGGTCATAAAGGTGTTCTTGCCAAGTGGCGTACGATGGGTCTGATACTGTTCATAAGCACGGGTTACCTGCTCTTCAAGCGTGTTGATTCGAGACGGGAGGAGACCAATGAGACTGAATGCTTCTCGCTCTTCCTTCGTGAAGGCTGAGCCTTTGTTAAAGAGCGGAGTCTCCAGTAAAACATGTCCGGTCAAGGTACATTCCTGCGGTCCAGAGGTAGAGAGTGGCAGATTATTGAATGTAGAGCCTGACATTGTCGCTGAGCAAATGTTTCTCCGGTTCCTGCTGTAAATATTCAGTTGCTTAACCCTTCGTACCGTTTTGTGTCGAAATCTGGCTGTGCTTCTCAGAAGTAAACCGGCTGCCCAAAATTGAGACTTGTCAAGTAATCTGTACATGAGCGTTCGTAAGAGGTCCAAAATCAAGCTTATAATGAATTAGGTTACGGAGTAGAGCCCCGAAAAGTGAGCTCTCAATAGCTTCCATTGTTTAGCATCACCTACGGGATCCGGATACCAGCCTACCCTGCCGGTTCTACGATTTTGCTTACCAAAACATCCCTCACCTTATCCAGGGTTGCTGCGATACTCCGAGAGGAGCTGTGTTACTCGACTCCCTGTCATGAACTCTGACACAGGGTACCAGGGACGCGAACTGACGTATGTGAAGGCGGACTGGTGTTGGAGGTTACTGACTCCGCTTCTCCTTATGGCTACACCGTGCTAAGTAAAAGCGCCTAAGCAACAAGGATGAGGTCTTAGTAAGCCGTCGAATTCAGTCCGAACAGCACGCCTCAAGCAGATGGACAATCCAAACTCACAATGTAGTGCGGGGATGAGCTGCATTTGCAGCTATTATAAAGGCTAACCTACTCTCGAAACCGGCAACATGTGCAAAACTCCACCGCAGACCATAGAGTACTGGAAGATCGTGAGCTGCCTTCGCCATGTCTCCAAACGCGCTCAACCTTAGTGACCAGTCATTGCTGAAATCTCAGACTTATGTCAATGGAAAATGGATAAATGCGAAGTCCGGAAAGACTTTCGAAATCACAGATCCTGCCTCGGGCAGGGTAATTGGAACGATGCCGGATATGAACAAGGAGGACACGGATGAAGCCATCAAGGCCGCAGCAGCGGTACTGCCTTCCTGGCGCAGAACCGTCCCTCGAGAACGAGCACGGCTGCTACGGAAGTGGTATGATCTTATGATGGAGAATTTGGAAGACCTTGCAAAGATCATCACCTGGGAAAACGGCAAGCCTTTTGCGGAATCGAGAGCTGAGGTGAAGTATGCTGCCGACTATATCGAGTGGTTCAGTGAAGAAGCAGCACGGATATATGGCGACACGATACCAGCAACTACAGCTGACCACCGAGTCTACACCATCAAGCAACCAATTGGTGTCTGTGGCCTCATTACTCCCTGGAACTGGCCAGCCGGCATGGTGACACGGAAGATCGGTCCTGCTTTAGCTTCCGGTTGTACCGTCGTGTTTAAATCGCCAGGTGAAACTCCCTTAACTGGCGCTGCTCTTGCAGAGCTTGCTCACCGCGCTGGTATTCCTCCTGGAGTCATCAACGTTGTCTCTGCCTTGCACAATACTGTTGAGGTTGGCGCAGCACTTACAGAATCTCCAATCGTCAAAAAGGTCTCCTTCACTGGATCAACACGTGTGGGAAAGATCTTGATGAAACAGTCATCGGATACGCTGAAAAAGCTGTCGTTTGAGCTTGGTGGCAATGCGCCATTTATTGTCTTTGATGACGCAGATCTCGATGTTGCTGTTGCTGCCGCTATTCAATGCAAGTTTAGGAGCTCCGGTCAGACATGCGTTTGCGCAAACCGTATCTATGTCCAGCGCCGAATCTATGATGCCTTTGCAGAGGCATTCACCGCACTAGTCAACAAATTCAAAGTCGGACCTGGATATGTCGACGGAGTGACTCACGGTCCGCTAATCCATGACCGCGCCATGGCTAAGCAGCAGGAGCAGGTAGACGATGCAGTCAAGAAGGGCGGCAAGATCTTGGCGGGTGGGCACAAGATGCCAGAACTTGGCGCCAACTTTTTCCAACCAACCGTCATTCGCGATATGACCAGCGAGATGGAGCTTGCACACGAAGAGACGTTTGGTCCCATTGCCGGGCTCTTCGTATTCGACACAGAAGCTGAAGTAGTCAAGCTCGCTAACGACGCTGATGTAGGATTGGGCGGATATTTCCATTCGAAAGACATCCAACGCTGCTATAGAGTGGCCGAGGCTCTCGAGGTTGGCATGGTCGGCGTCAATGTAGGCCTCGTCTCTGACGTTCCAATGCCATTTGGTGGCGTGAAAGAATCCGGCTTCGGTAGAGAAGGCAGTAAGTACGGTATTGAAGAGTACCTTACTATCAAAGCGGTCACTCTTGGTGGCATGGACAAACCACTGTCTGAGTCATAGGGGATTCCTTAGTTCTGGAATTGAAGATTGATGAAACCGTAGCTAATTGGGTCATTTATATACAGCTACCCTTAAAGAATGTGTCGGTCTAAGAGAAATTCTTTCCCGAGAGATGATTCCTATCACTCCTTGGTTCGCTTCGCGTGATAGTTTGGATATTACCAGAACACCAAGCTCAAGGTCAAACTGAGCTGGGATCTTCTATTGTGGAAACGCCATAGCAGGTCAAGTATGAGATGAGAGTCCTCAAACGAAACCAGTGAACATCCAAGTGAAGAGCCGGCTTTGAGGGTTTGAGAGTGAGTGGAAAACGCAAAGGAAGCTTTATAGTCTCAGGACATCCTTGCCAAACAACGCATTCAAGACAATTGCACAGATAATAGCCGCCCAGTTCCTCCATGTCCTTGTCCAAGTGAAGCTTCCACTTCGCCAGCTAAGCCAAGCTTTACGGCCGGACCATGGTTCGTCAACTGACAATCCTTCCGCAATTCCATCATGGCCACCAATATAGGTAACCAACCTTCGAGACGTATATGTAAATGGCAACTCTGGTCCCTCAGAATTTCTATTCAATTCACCGACGAGGTACTTGGCCTTCTGAACAGCCACTTCGGCTGTTGTTGGCAGTGAATGGCCTTCAATATCAGCAGCGTCGCCCAAGGCGAAGACATCCGAGTAGACTTCGACATCGTCGCCAGCCTTCTTAACTCGCAACTTAGAATCAGTCAAGATCCTCACCAATCCACGCGTCGTCTTCTTCACATCTAGACCGTCGGTGAATAGAACTGATTTGTTTCCTGCTACCCAGAGCAAGATACCGTACGGTACCGGATCTTGGCCCTTGACATGTAACTCCGTAGGGCTGACTTTTTCGATTACGCAGTTGGTTGCGATGCGAACGCCGCGCTCCACCATACGCTCAGCAGCGTACTCATAGAGCTTCCTGTCATAAGTGCCGAGGATGTGCGGTGCAACGTCAATGATGGTAATGCGTAGTAGTGGCGCGACAGTCGGATAGAGATCTTTCAGCTCATGTTGCGCTAGATCCGAGAGTTCAGCTGTAATTTCGACGCCTTAAGTCATGAATAACAGTCAGAATTTGACCAAATCAATCCTTCAATTGGCACAAAACGTTGATTCACCTGTTGGGCCTCCTCCGACAATTGCGACTTGGAGGAGCGCTGAGGCTTCTTCATGAGGTGTGCAAGGCAGGCTGGCTTTTTCGAGCTGATCGAAGAGTATCTTACGCAGTGCCATGGCATCGGATACATGCTTCATGAAAAGCGCATTTTCAGCCACTCCAG
>Ga0335073_10016887_pt1 | contig 10208 bp, 6 predicted proteins | sample Lox_Sample_22_FD_207093 | JGI IMG/M metagenome (GOLD analysis project Ga0335073, IMG submission 207093) | Soil microbial communities from Loxahatchee National Wildlife Refuge, Florida, United States - Lox_Sample_2.2 | ecosystem: Environmental > Terrestrial > Soil > Wetlands | place: USA: Florida... | reverse complement strand
CCACCTGCCGCGCCAAGAGAATGTGTTCCCGCGTCTGCGGCATCGGACCGTCCGTCGCCGCCACCACCAGAATCGCTCCGTCCATCTGCGCCGCGCCCGTGATCATGTTCTTCACGTAGTCCGCGTGCCCCGGGCAGTCGATGTGCGCGTAATGACGGTTCGGCGTCTCGTACTCCACGTGCGACACCGCGATCGTGATTCCGCGCTCCCGCTCTTCGGGCGCGTTGTCGATCGTGTCGAACGCTCGGAACGACACCTTCGGGTTGTTCTTCGAGAGCACCTTCGTGATCGCCGCCGTCAACGTCGTCTTCCCGTGGTCGATGTGCCCGATCGTTCCCACGTTCAAGTGCGGCTTACTCCGCTCGAATTTCTCCTTCGCCATGTCTTTCTCCGCTCCTCCGCTTCAGCGTACGGTACGAATCCCGCCTGCTCGAACTTGAATCGCTACGATCGCACTGTCTTGCCGGTCGCCCGGCCGATCACCTCTTCCGACACGTTCGGCGGCGCCTGCTGGTAATGCGAAAAGTGCATCGTAAAACTGCCGCGCCCTTGCGTCTTGCTGCGGATGTCGGTTGCGTAGCCGAACATCTCCGCCAGCGGCACCTGCACGTTGATGATTTCGCTTCCCGCGCGCGATTCGCGGCCCTGCAGCTGGCCGCGCCGCGAGTTCAGGTCCGCGATCACCGGCCCCATGTATTCCTCGGGGACCACCACCTCGACGCGCATGATCGGTTCGAGCAGCTTGGGGCTCGCCCGGCGGCACGCTTCCTTGAACGCCATCGATCCCGCGATCTTGAAAGCCATTTCCGAGCTGTCCACATCGTGGTACGTGCCGTCGATCACCACCACCGCGAGATCGACCATCTCGTACCCCGCGAGAACGCCGTTTTCCATCGCTTCCTTCACCCCGTCTTCGATCGGGGGAATGAATTCCTTCGGAATCGCGCCGCCCACCACTTTGTCGATGAACAGGAGCCTGTGTTCCTTGTCGAAGCGCCACTTGCCGCCCTTGCCGGCCACTTGCTTGGCCAGATCGTCGAGCTCGTCGGTCGACATTTCGTGCATGTCTTCGTGGCCCGAGTTCGGCAGCGGCTGCACCGTCAGTTTCACGTGGCCGTACTGCCCGCGGCCGCCCGATTGCTTGATGTGCCGGTGCTCGGCCTCGGCCGCCTTCAGGATCGTTTCGCGGTACGCCACCTGCGGCCGGCCCACGTTTGCCTGCACGTTGAATTCGCGCATCATCCGGTCCACGATGATCTCGAGATGCAGCTCGCCCATTCCGGAAATCAGCGTTTGCCCCGTATCGTGATCCGTATGCACGCGGAACGTCGGATCTTCCTGCGCTAGCTTTCCGAGCGCGGTGCCCATCTTTTCCTGGTCGGCTTTCGTTTTGGGTTCGATCGCTACGGAAATTACCGGCGTGGGGAAATCGATGTTCTCGAGGACGATTGGTTTCTCTTCGTCGCACAGCGTGTCGCCCGTCGTCACGTTCTTCAAGCCTACGCAGGCGGCGATGTCGCCCGCTTCGATCGACTCGATCTCTTCGCGCTTGTTCGCATGCATGCGCAGCAGCCGGCCGATGCGCTCGCGCGTCTTCTTCGTCGAGTTGTAAACCGATTGCCCCGTCTTCAGGACGCCGGAATACACGCGGATGTAGGTCAGATGGCCGACGTACGGGTCGGTCATGATTTTGAACGCGAGCGCCGCAAACGGCTGTTCGTCCGACGCGCGCCGCAACTCTGGCTCCGCTCCGTCCGTCGTCGTGCCCTCCACCGGCGGCACGTCCAACGGCGACGGCAGATAGTCGATCACCGCATCGAGCAACGGCTGCACGCCCTTGTTTTTGAACGCCGACCCGGCCACCACCGGCACGAGCTTCAGCGCGATCGTCGATCGCCGCAACGAAGCGCGCAGTTCCGCCGGCTCGAGCTTGTGCTGCTCCAGATATTTCGTCAGGATGGCGTCGTCGTGCTCCGCGATGTACTCGACCACCTTTTCGCGGTGCTCCTTATAGAATTCCGGGCTCAACGCCGAGGCTTTCACCGCCGTTTCAAGCGCCGGGCGCGTCGCCAGATACGCCGCGTCCCACAACTTTTCGAGCGGCAGGATTTCATATTCCGCGCCCAGCGTCTCGTCTTTCCAGACGATCGCGCGCTCTTCGATGAAATCGATGATGCCCATGAAGTTATCTTCGCGTCCGATCGGGTAGGTGACCGGTACGGGGTGGGCCGAAAGCCGCTGGCGCATCGAGCGAATCGAATGGTCGAAATCGGCGCCGATGCGGTCCATCTTGTTGATGAACGCGATGCGCGGCACGCGGTATTTGTCCGCCTGGCGCCAGACCGTTTCCGACTGCGGCTGCACGCCCGCCACCGCGTCGAATACCGCTACCGCGCCGTCCAGCACGCGCAGCGACCGCTCCACTTCCACCGTAAAGTCCACGTGCCCCGGCGTATCGATAATATTGATGCGATAGCTCTTGTCGAAGCGCTTCCACGAAGCGGTCGTCGCCGCCGACGTGATCGTGATCCCGCGCTCGCGCTCCTGCTCCATCCAGTCCATCACGGTGGTGCCTTCGTGCACTTCGCCGATCTTGTAGGTCACGCCCGTATAGAAAAGGATTCGCTCGGTGACGGTCGTCTTCCCCGCATCGATGTGCGCCATGATCCCGATGTTGCGCGTCTGCTCGAGTTGTACTTGCCGTGCCATCTTCTTATTCGAGTCTCAGGCCCTTTACCACCGGTAGTGCGCGAACGCCTTGTTCGCTTCCGCCATCCGGTGAACGTCTTCCTTCTTCTTCACCGCTCCGCCGCGCCCGTTCGCGGCATCCATGATCTCTTCGGCCAGCTTGTCGGTCATCGACTTGCCCGCGCGCGTCCGCGAATAGAGCACCAGCCAGTGAATCGCGAGCGACTGCCGCCGGAACGGATTCACCTCGACCGGCACCTGGTAGTTCGCGCCGCCCACGCGCCGTGTCTTCACTTCCAGCACCGGCTTGCAGTTCTCGACCGCCTTCTTGAACAGCTTGAATGCGTCGTCGTTCGACTTCTTGGCAACCTGGTCCATCGCTTTGTAGAAAATCGTCTGCGCGGTCGACCGCTTCCCGTCGTACATCATGCTCGAAATGAATTTCTGCACCAGGTCGCTGCTGTAGACCGGATCGCCCGGAATCTTCCGCCGCAGCACCCATCCTTTGCGTGGCATCGCTCGCCTCTCCCGCTATTTCTGTGCGGCCTTCGGCCGCTTGGCGCCGTATTTCGAACGCCCTTGCTTGCGGTTCTCCACGCCGGCGGCGTCGAGCGTTCCGCGAATCACGTGATACCGCACGCCCGGCAGATCCTTCACGCGGCCTCCCCGCACCAGCACGATCGAGTGCTCCTGCAGGTTGTGGCCGATTCCGGGAATATACGTCGTCACTTCCGCGGCGTTCGTCAGCCGCGCCCGCGCCACTTTTCGCAGCGCCGAATTCGGCTTCTTCGGCGTCTGCGTGTAGACGCGAACGCACACGCCGCGCTTTTCCGGGCATCCTTCCAGCGCCGGCGACTTCGTCTTCGTTCGAATCTTTTCCCGGCCGTACCGCACCAGTTGCGCAAACGTAGGCACGCTTCCCTCGCGTTTCTCGAAATCTGTTTTTGTCTGGCTCTGCGCAGCCCAAGCCTACCCGCGCAGAACTTTGCGGGTGAATGATCGAAAAGGTCGCCAAAACCTGAAGGAACTGCCAGGTACTCCGCGCTGACGCTTCACCCCGAGGAGTGAACTCAACATCCCACTGCGGAGAGGCTGTCACGGCTTTGCGGGGCTGGCGCCCCATTTCGGCCGTTCTTCCTTACCCCGTTCCGTTTACCTTGTTCCGGGTCGGGAAGACTTCCCTTTCACCACCAAACACAATGCCCTAAGCACAACCGCGCAAGTATAGAGAAAGTAAGGAGACGTTGTCAACCCGATTCAGTTGTGGAAATCTGCGTGCTCGGACTTCGCCTCTCCTACGATTGTCGCTCAATCCGGCTCGGCCGGCCAGGCATTCCCACTTTGGGAAAACCCAGTCGTGCCGTCGCCATCAAGCAGAGAACCTGTACTCGCGCGGCGCATCTTTCCCCTGCCTCGCAGGGACCTCATAATGTACAGATACTATTGTACTTATACAGCATATCTTCCACTTGACCCCAGGGCTGCCACCTGTATTCTGTCACATTCGGCCTGATCTCAAAAGGCCACCCGTTTCCAACCGCTCAATCGCGTCCCGATGAGTGCTTTACCCGAGCCGCCAACCCTCCTAAACTGAGGCCTCGGATTTCAACAGGGAGCACGCGTGATTTTTCGACGGACGGCGATTTTCTGGCTTCTGATCTTGCCGATCATCGCAAACGCACAAGAGAAAGCCCCGCCTCCCACTCCAGCGGGAAGCTCCACCGCATCCGCTCCTGCCGCGACGAAGTCCGCCGCCGATTACTCGCAGGAGCCGTTCGTTGTCGAGCAGTACGTCACCTCGGCGCGTTACGAAAACGACGGAACGGCCGAGACGACCGTCACCGCGCGTATTCGCGTGCAAAGCGACGCCGGCGTGCAGCAGCTCGGGCAGCTCGTCTTCGACTACAGCTCCGCAAACGAACGGATGGACGTTCACTACGTCCGCGTGCACAAGGCCGATGGCTCGGTCGTCACCGCCACCCCCGATGCGATCAGGGACATGACGGCGCCCGTCGCGCGCGATGCGCCGGTCTACACCGACCTCCAGCAAAAACACATCACCGTGCCCGATCTCGCGCCGGGCGTCACCCTCGAATACGAAATCGATACCCGCCTCGTCACGCCCCTCGCGCCCGGCGAATTCTGGTTTGACCATAATTTCATCCGCAACGCGATCGTGCTCGACGAGCGGCTCGAAGTCAGCGTCCCCAAGGGACGCAAAATCGACCTGCGTTCGTCGACGGAAACGCCTTACGAAACCGCGATTAAAGACGGCCGCACGATTTACACGTGGAAGCGCTCGATTCTCAAGCATCCTTCCGAAGACGAAGCGCCAAAGCGGAAGTCGCAAGACCGCGAGGAGAAACTTCCGGACGTCCAGCTGACCACGTTCACAAGCTGGGCGGCTGTGGGCAAGTGGTACGCGAAGCTCGAGGAGGGCCGCACCGCGCCCTCTCCTGAAATCCGCGCCAAGACGGCCGCGCTGATCGAAGGCCGCACCAGGGAGCTCGAAAAAATTCAGGCCCTCTACGACTACGTCGCGAAAAATATCCGCTACGTGAGCCTGTCGTTCGGCGTGGGCCGCTACCAGCCGCATACGGCCGCCGAAATCTTCGCGAACCAGTACGGCGATTGCAAAGACAAGCACACGCTGCTCGCTTCGATGCTGCAGGCGGCGGGCATTCCGTCCGATGCCGTGCTGATCGCCTATCAGCACAAGTTCGACGGCACGCTGCCGTCGCCCGCGCAGTTCAACCACATGATCACCGCCGTCCCAATGGGCAAGGAGCTGGTCTGGATGGACACGACCGCCGAAGTCGCGCCCTTCCGTCTGCTTTCGTCTCCGCTGCGCGACAAGCCCGCGCTCGTCGTGCCGCTCGACGGCGACGCGAAGATCGTGAACACCCCTGCCGATCCCCCGTTTCTCTCTTCGCAGCGCGTCGAGATCGGAGGCAGCGTGAGCGACCTCGGCAAGCTCACCGCGCACATCCACTACACGCTGCGTGGCGATACCGAACTTGTCCTGCGGCTCGCGTTTCGTCGCACCCCCGAGACGAAATGGAAAGAACTCGCGCAGACAATTCTCACGCTCGACGGCATTCGCGGCCAAGCGACGGCCGTCAAGCCCAGCGACCCGACGGCGACCGACGATCCCTTCAGCCTCGACATCGACTTCGAGCAGCCCAACTATCTCGATTGGTCGAGCAAACAAGCCAAAGCCCTTCTGCCGCTGCTTTCGATCGGACTGCCGGATGTCCCCCAGGACAACGCGGCGCCCGTCGAGCTCGGCAGCCCTCTCAGCGTGGTCGTCCACCTGAAATTGGAATTGCCCGCGACTTTCAACGCGCAGGCGCCTATTTCCAACGCGCTTTCGCGTGACTACGCCGATTTTGCGTCGAGCTACCATTTCGCCGATCACACGCTCACCGCCGAGCGCACCATCCACTTCAAGGTGCGCGAGCTGCCGGCGGCCCGCGCCGGCGACTATCAGGCGTTCGCGCGCGCCGTGACCATGGACGAAAATCAGCCGCTGGTCGTGACGAACGCGACGCCCGGCACGCCCGAGATTCCGTCTTCGGCCAAACCCGCCGATCTCTTCGAAGCGGGACTCGCCGCGCTCAACTCCGGCAACATGCGCGCTGCGATTCCGCTCTTCCAACGTGTCGTTGCGCTCGACCCGAAATACAAGCAGGCGTGGAACGATCTCGGCGTCGCCTACCTCCGTGACGGCTCCTACGACGACGCCGTCTCCGCGTTCCACAAGCAGCTCGAGGTCGATCCCTTCGACGAGCACGCCAACGATTACCTCGGCTTGGCACTGGAACAGCAACAGAAATTCCCCGACGCCATCGCCGCATTCCGCACGCAGGTCGCAAATAATCCGCTCGACCTGATCGCTCACGCCGCACTCGGCGAGATTTACCTCGACCAGCATCAGTATCCCGATGCCGTTCCCGAGTTCGAAAAAGCCACCGTGCTTTCGCCGGACAACGCGCAGCTGGAAGTCAGCCTCGGCCGCGCCTACATCAACAGCGGCCAGCAGGACAAAGGGCTCGCCGCCTTCGAGAAAGCCGCGAGCCTTTCGCAAACCCCGTTCATCTGGAACGACATCGCCTACAATCTCGCCGACAATAAAATCGATCTCGACAAGGCTCAGCAGTACGCGGAGTCGGCCGTGTCGTCCACCGAAGCCGATCTTCGCAATATCGATCTGCTTCATCTCACGATGGACCAGGTCAACGAAGTCGCGAGTATCGGAGCCTGCTGGGATACGCTCGGCTGGGTTTACTTCCAGAAAGGCGGCTCGGAAACGGGCGACCAGCAAAATGCCGACATGGAAAAAGCCAAGCGCTACATCGACGCGGCGTGGCAGCTCGATCAGCACGGCGAAGTGGCCGATCATCTCGCGCGGCTTTACGAGAAGCTCGGCGAGAAGGACCGGGCCGCCCATACGTTCGCGCTCGCCCTCGCCGCACCCTTTTCCGTTCCGGAAACGCGCGCGCGCCTGATTCTGCTGCTCGGCGGAAACTCCGGCATCGATGGGATGGTGAAGAAGGCGACTCCCGAGCTTGCCTCGATGCGCTCTTTCGAATTGAAAGGCCTGCTGAAGGAAGATGCGACCGCCGATTTTCTCGTGCTGCTTTCGCCCGCCGGTTCCGACGGCGCATCGGTGAAAGTGGATGGCTCGAAATTCGTCAGCGGCAGCGAAGCGCTGCGCTCGTTCGCCGATAAACTAATGGCTCTCGACTACGGCACGGCGTTCCCCGATGCCGCGCCCGCGAAGCTCGTTCGCCGCGGCACGATGACGTGCTCGGCGAAGTCGGGAGATTGCACGTTCAAACTGTTGCTCCCCGACGACGTCCACGGAATCAATTGACGCTCCGACCAGGATCTCTCTAGCCTTTCTCTTCTCTGCGCTCTCTGCGCCTCTCCCAGAGTGGCGGAGGGTGGGGTGAATCCCGGTTTATTCGTCGTTGGATCTCGCGGCCTCCGTGCCCTCTGTGCATCCTCAGTGCTCTCTGTGTTTGGCCCTTCGGCCCGCTAGAGAGTCGCCGCGACCAGCCGGCCGACGCTGCCCACGCGCAGGCCGTCCGCGCGATTCTGGAAGTACCGCGCGTTGATCTCATCTCCGCCTAAATCCTCGACCGACCGAAACCCGATCCGCATCATCCGCTCCTCGAGCGCCTTCGGGGCAAAGAAAGTCCGGAAGGGCTCGCCCGCCGCTTCGACGCGCTTCGAGATCGCGTCGAGCGCCATTCGCTCGACCAGCCCAAGCGACTCACGGGTGACGGCGTAATCGAAAACGATTCCGCCGCCGGGCGGCGTCGAGGCGACGAACCCGAGCGTTGCGTCAATGGCTTCGTCGGTGAGATACATCGAGACGCCGAGCCAGGAAAAGAACGCCGGCTTCGACGCCTCGAATCCGGCGTCGCGCAAACCCTCCGCCAGCGTTTGCCGCTCGAAATCGACGGGCGCGTAGGTGACCGACGGCGGGATCGCGATATCGGTGGCGGCGAGCTGGCGCCGCTTCCACTCCTGCGTCGCCGGGTAATCCACTTCGAACACGCGCAGCGCCGATGCGGCATACGGATTGCGGTAAGCGAACGTATCGAGGCCCGCGCCGAGCACAACGTATTGCGTCGCACCCCGCGCGATCGCCCGCGAGAGTTCGTCTTCCGCATACCGGCTGCGCGCTGCCATGAACGCGCGCAGCCCTTTCGACAGGCGGTCGCCGCCCGTTCCTTCGCCGCCTTGCAGCCGCGCGAGCGCGCGCGGCCCGAGAATTTTCAGCGCCAGCGGATCGTCGAGCACCTTCGGGTCGTCGGCAAGCTGATGCGCCGCGCGCCTCATCGCCACCCGCAGCGCCGTATGGCTCGGCCTTGCTTCTTCCATGATTTGCGGTTATACGACGGAACAGCCCGCCGTCGGCGCTAATTCTCCCATGGCCTCGCTCAGAGTCGGGCGCGCCCTTCCTTTGCCGGGAACTTCCTGATGCAATATGAGCGTATGTCCGGATGACGAATATGCAAGTACACGAACCAGCCTTCGATCGGAGAGGAAGAATGATCTCAACCCGCAATCCCGGAAGAATCGCTGGCCTTTGGTATCTGGCCCTCACCATCCTAGGCCCGCTGCGCCTGATCTACATTCCGGGCAAGCTATTTGTTTCCGGAAACGCAGCCGCGACCGCCGGCAACATCGCTGCTCACCAGACGCTCTTCCGTCTCGGCATCGCAACCGACCTGATCTGCGCCGTCATCCTGATCTTTTTGGTGCTCGCGTTCTACCGGCTGTTCGACGGAGTGGACCAAAACCTCGCCGTGCAGGTGGCGATCTTCGGGGGCGGGATGCCGGCCGTGATCGACGTCGGCGGCGTCGTGAGCGACGCGGCCGCCCTCACCATGGTGCGCGGCGCCAATTTTCTCTCCGCATTTGACAAACCTCAGCGCGACGCGCTGACCATGCTGTTTCTCATTCTGCGCGACCATCAAAACACCGCCGCCGAAATCCTCTGGGGATTGTGGCTCATTCCGCTGGCAAGGCTCGTCTACAAGTCGCGTTTCCTGCCTCGGTTCCTCGGGGTGTGGCTCGCGATCAACGGCCTCGCCTACCTCACCATGAGCTTTACGGGCATCTTTCTGCCGCAATACCAGGGGAACGTGTTCACCTACTCGCAGCCAGCGCTCGCCGCTGAGCTGGCGCTCATGCTATGGCTCGTGATCAAGGGCGCGCAGCCGCCGCTCGGCACGCAGCCGGCCGAAGTGGCCTAGTGTCTTAGTAGCTGCCTGCGAAATCGATAATCGTTGGATCTTCGGCGCTGCGCCACATTCCATTGGCTCGGCCCTTCCGCGAACCGGCGTGGATCGAACACGTGCGCGGATTACCGATGCGTTACAAACCAGACGCCGGTTGAACTGGCGGGGATTGCCCACACGTTAAACTGAGGCATGGCGATCCTGGCCCGGGGAAACAAGGAAAAGCCTGTCTGGCTCGACGATGCACGCGATCTCTGCCGCCGCGAGGGGATCTCCGTCGTCGGCTGGGGACCCAACATGCTTACGGTCGAGGCAAGGTCAGCAAGCCGCGCATCCGAAATCGCCAACCACCTTTGGCGGCTGGGGCTAAAAGTCGTCAAGAACCCAGACGACGAGGACGCGGGGTTGCTGGACCTTTCACCGGATCCGAACGCCCTCGAGCAACTACTTCGCCGGCAAACTGCGGCGTTCGACATTTCGCGGCTGCGCTGGTCGATCCAAGTCGAACCGCTGGTCTTTCTTCTCGGTTCGTCCCTGCTCATCCCGAAGATCGCAACCAGTGACAGCCGGACGCCGGCGTGGACCGCCTACTTTCTCGGCTTGATCTGCCTTGTGGCATTTTTCTGGGACGCCGCGCGCATTTGGGGATGGAGGCTCGAGTTGCTTCCCGAAGGATTGCGAGTCCGGCGCTATTTTCGCTGGGCCACGATTCCGTGGGATCGGATTCGCAGCGTAGAGTCGGTTTCGGCAGGACGCGACCGGGAA
>Ga0335073_10016885_pt1 | contig 10208 bp, 8 predicted proteins | sample Lox_Sample_22_FD_207093 | JGI IMG/M metagenome (GOLD analysis project Ga0335073, IMG submission 207093) | Soil microbial communities from Loxahatchee National Wildlife Refuge, Florida, United States - Lox_Sample_2.2 | ecosystem: Environmental > Terrestrial > Soil > Wetlands | place: USA: Florida... | reverse complement strand
GCTGGAACGGTCTTTGAGCTCAGTCCGGGCAGCGGAGGATCCTGGACCGAGTCGGTGCTCTACAGCTTCTGTCCCGGGTCGGGTTGCAGCGACGGCCAAGGCCCGCAGAATTCCCTGGTCATGGATTCTCAAGGCAATCTGTACGGAACGGTGCTCGGCGGGGGTGGCGTTGGCTACGGTGGCATCTTCGAAGTGAGCCCCACCGGAGGCGGTTCGTGGACGGAGCAGTTGCTGGTTAGCTTCTGTCCCGGACCCAGCTGTACAAACGGCTATGGCCCCGAGGGACTGGCGATCGACCCTCACGGCAATGTGTTTGGGGACACCGCGTTCGGTGGCGGCAACGGCGCCAACCGAGGCACCGTCTTTGAATTGAGTCCTGCCGGCGGCGGCCAGTGGACCTACAACGTCATTTACACTTTCTGTCCCTCGGAAAATTGCACCGATCAGGGAGGTGGTGAGCCGCTGGCAGGCGTGGTCCTCGATGGACAAGGAAATGTCTACGGCACGACCGGTTCGGGTGGCCTCCACTCGGGCGGCGCGGTGTATGAACTGTCACCGCCCCAATTGATTCCTACAACTACGGTGCTGATGACCGCGCCTAATCCGTCGAACCTGGGGCAGACCGTCACCATGACCGCGACGGTGCATGCGCAGAATGGGTCACTACCAACCGGTACAGTCGTGTTCGAAAGCAACGGCGTGCAGATCGGCTCAGCCACGTTGAGTAACGGCGTCGCCGTGTTGAACTATGCCAACCTGCCGGCCGGAACCGACAGCATCCAGGCGATGTATCAAGGCTCGTCAACGCTGGCGCCGAGCACTTCCAACACCATCATGCAAGTGGTCAATCGCGCTGCGTCTATAACCATGGTGACCAGCTCGCCGAATCCGTCGACCTTCGGCCAACAGGTGACGATCAGGGCGACGATCATGCCGTCCGGACCGCCTGCACCAACAGGAACGGTTGGCTTCTCGTCCAACGGCACCACCATTTCCGGCTGCTCGGCGGTGACGTTGAACTCCGGCACTGCAGTGTGCATGACTTCTACGCTCGCCGTAGGAACCGACACCATCGTCGCGACCTACTCGGGCGACAGCAACTACCAGTCGAGCAGCGGCATGCTCTCGCAAATCGTCAACCCCACACCCTCGGCTGTGCAGTTCCTGCCGATCACGCCGTGCCGCATCGTAGACACTCGCGGAATGGACGGTACTTTTGGTGGACCGCCCATTCAGGGCAACATGTCTCGCTCATTTCCGCTGTCGCAGAGCGGCAACCCTTGCAACATTCCAGCAAGCGCCGTGGCCTACTCACTCAACGTGACAGTAGTGCCGGAGCATACGTTGGGGTACCTCACCATTTGGCCGACAGGCGAAGGCCAACCCCTTGTATCGACGCTGAATTCGCCGGATGGACGGGTCAAAGCCAACGCCGCGATTGTTCCTGCAGGAACTCCGTCGGGTTCGGTCAGCGTGTATGTGACGGACACGACGAACGTCATCCTCGATATCGACGGATACTTCCTACCCAACAACGGTTCCACGCTGGCGTTCTACACGTTGACGCCGTGTCGCGTGGTCGACACGCGCCAGGGCTCGATGCAACCGCAGGGACTGGGACCGCCATCGCTAAGCGCTATGGAGACGCGCGAGCTGCCGATCCTGATGAGCCTGTGCTTGCGGAATCTGCCGCAGCAGCCGCTGGCCTACTCGTTCAATGTTACGGTAGTGCCAAATCCGGGCGGTCAACCGCTCAACTATTTGACCGTGTGGCCGAGCAACCAGCAGCAGCCGACGGTCTCGACGCTGAACAATCCGACGGCAACCGTAGTGGCCAATGCGGCCATCGTGCCGGCTGATCCCTCGAATGGCGAGATCGATGTCTATGCCTACAACAGTACCGACCTGATCATGGATATCAACGGCTACTTTGCGGCTCCAGCAAGTGGTGGGCTTTCGTTCTATGCGCTGACGCCGTGCCGCGCCTACGACAGCCGCAGCAATAACGGGCAACCGTTTATGGGCGAGCGCACGGTTAACATCGTCAACAGCCAGTGCGGACCGCCGTCCAGTGCCCAAGCCTATGTGTTCAATGCGACGGTGGTGCCCGGCGGAGTAATGCCGTACCTGACTTTATGGCCAGATGGCGAGAACCAGCCTGTGGTCTCGACGTTGAATGCCTACGACGGATTCATTACGTCGAACATGGCCGTTGTGCCCAACCTTAACGGGATGGTCGACGCCTATGCTGCGGGACTGACCCAGTTGATCCTGGATATCTCCGGCTACTTCGCACCGTAGCGGAAAGGTCTTCAATGGAAAAGGCTCTGGATTAGAGACCCGATGGGCTGTAGCCGATTGTCCCGATAAGGTGACCGTCACATTAATGGGTGATCGCGTTTACGACGCGGAGAAGATCCGTCGCGCTGTAAGTGCGCGTCGTGTCCTGCCGCTGCTTGCAATGCGCAACACACGGCCTGGTAGCGGGTTGGGGCGCTGGCGTTGGGTTGTGGAACGCACTTTCGCATGGCTGAATCAGTTCCGTCGTCTTCGCGTGCGATATGAAAGCCGAGCAGACATACATACAGCATCTCTGTCGCTCGCCTGTATCTTGATCTGTTGGAGACGGCTTCAGCATCGATTACCGTAAGGGCGCGTCTGTCAGCTGACTAAAATTTCTAGTTGCTGACGCAGGAGGGCGGGAAAACTGAAACCAGTCTCTCTCGGCAGATCTAATCTACTGCAATTTTGCGTACTCAGCTTTGGCTCGCTGGTAGATAGGGATGTCGGGATCGGCGTCTTTCCAGAGGTTCAGGAAGTATTCGTACTCGGCGCGAGCACTGGTGGCGTCGCCCTGGAGGGCGTGGGCCCGTGCCAGACCGAGGTGCGCGAGTGCCGTAACCGTATTGGGTCCGATACATCCGGGATGATCGGTGATCTTGCGAAACTCAGCAGCCGCCTCGGCGCCGCGATGCAGGCTAAGATAGGACAACCCGCGCACGTATACGGGCCGCAGCGTCAATCCGGTATTCATGGTGACATCTGAGTTTCCAAGCTCAATGGAAACGGATCTTTGCAGTTCCTCGATGCCACCCGCCGCGTCGCCTCGCCCATTGTCGATGCTGGCGCGGATGCTGGGGCCCCATGTCAGATTCGCCAAGGTATGGTAGGGATAGCTGCGGCCCAGTTCGTCGGCGATCGCCTGCGCCTGTTTGGTATTTCCCGACTGGGCGTAGGTGATGCCCGTGACAGCCAGCACAGTTCTGGTTTTTGCCAACTCCAAGCTCTTGGCCGCCAACTGCCGTGCTTCCTCAAAGCTTCCTACGTCCGACTCCTCTAAAGCGACGGCGGCATAATTCGCGGCGGCCGTTTCATGCAGGCCGTGTTGCAGACAGGCTTCGACTGCCTGTTGCCGTAATCTGCGTGACCGCCTGAGGCGGCCGTAGTACGCCTCGGTATCGGCCCGCAGGGCCAACATCACACGCTCCATCTCTGGGTAGCCTGATGTCGCGGTGGCAGCCTTTTCCATCTGATCGGAATCATGCTGAAAAAACGCTAGTGTATAGTACTCGCGCAACAGGAGTTCGTGCTTCAAATGGCGGGCTTCGCCTTCGGCGAGCGCTTTCTGTGCATCGTCCAGCTGACCGAGAAGAAGGAGGTCGTCCACGATGTTCGCAATGGACATTACCGAGGGTGCTCGGCGATCGTATTCCTGGTCCTCAAGCAGGGCGCTACGGTACTGACCGATGTCCCGATAGATTCCGCCAGTGCCGTTATACGGGTATGCGGCCGATGGGTAAAGGTCCTTGATCAGCCGAAAGACTTCCAGCCCTTTGTAACGGTCTCCCTTTGCCGAGTAATTGTAGGCGGCTTCGATACGCAGTTTCTCGGCTTCGGAAGTCCTTGATCGCAAGGAATAGGCTTTGCGGTCGTTTTCCTCCATCAGGTTGGTCTGTTCCATATTTCCGTAGACCGCGGCCAGGTGCAAATACGCCATGGCGAAGTCCGGGTCCAACTCAATCGCTCGCTGAAAAGGAGCGATCGCGGACTGCATGTCCATCGCGTCCAGCTTACGTCTGCCGATGGTATAGGCCTGCAGAGCCGCGAGTGAGCCCGTAGTCGCCTGCTCCAGAGGAACATCGAACTTCTGAATGCTGGCCAGCGACTCTCCCAACTTGCCTCGCAGTAGCGAGGCTTGGCTGCTTAAGGCGCGAATGACGTCCTCTTTATTCGCGACCTGGGTTTGCTGTTGTGCCAGAACGTCGCCGGTTGAGCAATTCACCGCCTTCAGGTTGATGACGTACTGGGTGCCCAGGCTCGCGATGGATCCACCGATGAAAGCCTTGGCCTGATTACGCTGGCACACCTGGCGAGCCAGATCGTCGTTCAGCGGATCGTGCGCGTTGTGCCCCGTGAGCTGAAGGGTCTCACTCACTTTGCTGGCGGGCAAGAAGTTGAAGAACGGCGACTGGCCCATCTCGATTAGCAAGCCCTGCCGGAGGGTGTCGGTGAACACGGGATCGGTGGTCTTATTGACGAAATCCGCCATCACGACAATGTCTTTTTCGGTCAGCGCCTGAACCGGCTCTTTGTGCACCAGCACGCTGGTCGAGAGTACCAGCAGAATTACCGCTGCGCAGACCGCCACTATCCATACTCGATGATTTTGAGCGTGCCCAGGTCGGAGGGTGAACGAGGTTGTTGCGGGAGGTTCAACTGCAATCTCGCACGCCGAGCCAGTCTCGGCCCTTCCTTCGACTTCGGTCCCGATGAAGCGGTACCCGTAGCGAGGCAGGGTCTCGATGAACTGGGGATCTTCGGCTGAATCTCCGAGGACCTGCCTGAGCTTTTTGACGGCGTGGTTCAGGCTGTCATCGAATTCGACGAATGTGTCCGCCGGCCAGAGTTTCGTCCGCAGCTCTTCGCGCGTCACCACTTCGCCGGGGCGTTCAACCAGGGCACTCAATACGGCGAATGCCTTGGGCGGTAGGGCAAGCTTCTGACCATCCCTGCGAAGCTCCCCTGAGGTCAAGTCCAACTCGAAGCTGCGAAAGCAAATTCGCTGCGAAGATTGGGGTGGGACAGGCACGCAGCTGCCCTTCTTTCGCCCAGAGCTTAGCACAAAGTGATTGAAAAGGCTGTGATTGCACGACGCCCAAAAGACTGTCGCATTTTTCTTCGCTGAGAGGGTTCATGCAGATTTCATGCATTCTTCAGGCGTTGTTCATTGCAGTCAGCCGAGGCAAATGCGATATAGGGGCATGTGCGTCCGGGCCATCGGTTTGCCATGCAAAGCGTCGCCGCGGAGATAGCACTCAGCAAGGAGAAATCATGAGAACGCTTACTCACTTAATAGTCGGACTGGCAACCATACTCGCGCTGGCCCTAAGCGCGTCGGCGCAGAGCAGCGGGATCATACCTCAATCCAACAAGCAGCTGGCCAACGTTTCGATCCGACACGCCGACCGAACCGTTTTGGGCGACGACATTGTCCACTATCGCTATGACGTTATTGTAGGGCCAGGCAAGTTTGATGTGATCCGGTTGCACCGGGTGGTGAGAGAACGACACCCGTATCAGCCGATACGCACTTTGGATGGCGTGTTGTTGTTGGCAGGCTCGCCCAACTACTTTGAGGCAATGTTCCTGGAGCCGCTGATTTCTCAGGTGGTTCCTTGGGATCGTGCATTGGCAGTGTATCTGGCCCAGAATGACATCGATGTATGGGGCATGGATTACGCCTGGGCATTGGTTCCAGCGGGAACCACAGACTTCAGCTTCATGAAAGGATGGGGACTAGGGAAGGACGGCCAACACACCGAGATCGCGCTCTCCCTGGCCCGCTTACTGCGTGGGCTTTCGGGACAAGACTTTGGACAATTGAACCTACTCGGATTCAGCTATGGCGGCATAGTCGGGTACACGATCGCTGGAGAAGAGACGCAACGCCGCCGGGATCAGCGCAACATAAAAGGGCTGATCATCTTCGACGTTGGCATGAAGCTCAAAGAGCAGGAGTACCGGGACACTTATTGCGGCTTCGCGGCTGCTGACCAAGCAAATCTCAATGCTGGTGTTTACAACGACGATACCGGTCTCTTTCTCAAAACGTTAAGCGATCTGGCGCTCTCGGCGCCCAATGATCCTTCTGACCTCATCCCCGGCCTGACCAACTATCAAGCCGCCCTTCTGTTTGGAGCTGACCCTGAACTTCTGAACGGGCAATTCTGGCATTTCGTCGGAGGTTTCCTGGACGAGGATGGGATCCCTAGCGGCCTACGATTCACGGAGGACCGTCTGTGGCTGGATATCCTCCAGAACATTCCACCTCATTTGCCTGTGCAAACCGATTTCGATGTCGATGCGACCTTTTGCGGCAAGATAGACACGCCGTTTGATGACCATCTCGGCCAGATCACGCTGCCCATTCTCTTGGCCGGTGCCGAGGGCGGATTCGGACAGGCTGGTGTCTACACGACAACACTTACTGGCAGCAGGGACGTCACAAAATTCATCGTGCAACGATTGCCGGACGACCAGCGTGCGGAAGACTTTGGGCATGTCGACACCCTCGCCGGAAAAGACGCCAAGGCCTTCGTTTGGAGGCCGGTACTGGACTGGATCGTTGCTCATCGTTGAAGAAACACTGGAATCGCCATCGGTCTATGGGTGGTGATACGGGTCTCGGTTTGCTCCCGAAGCTCGCCCGGCCTCCTTACATGATCCCAATATAACGACTTTTCAAAGGGGGATGTTATGAAGCAACTCCTATTCATGTGCATTACTTCAGTCCTGTTGCTTGTAGCGCAGTGTGGGTTGCAAGCGCAGACCATAACCACCTTCGACGTGCCAGGCGACGTTAATGGCACCTACCCCTACATGATCATCCCGGACGGTACAATCACGGGACCATACTGTGACGCGACTTTGTGTCACGGCTTCCTCCGCTCTCCCCGCGGTGTTATCACTACCTTCGACGTCCAAGGCGCTGGCGGGAGCGAAGGCACCATCCCGGTCAGCATGTCCTTGGCAGGGACGATCGCGGGATATTACACCGATCAAAGTGACGTCTATCATGCCTTTCTGCGGGACCACCGGGGCTTCATCACTACCTTCGACTTCCCGAGATCGACGAGCACCATAGCGTATGACATTAATCTTGAGGGGACAGTGGCTGGCTTCTACGTTGACAAGAATGGCGTGCGCCACGGCTACATGCGTTCCCCAGACGGAAGGTTCACCAGCTTTGACCCTCCCAGTGGAACCTTCGAACCTATACAATGCGCCGCTACATGCCTCAATCCCGAGGGATCACTCGTCGGCATGTATATGGACGGGAATGGTCTGTATCACGGTTTCTTGCGCAACCGGGCTGGAAGAATCACTTCGATCGACCCGCCGCAGGCCGTCAATGACACCTACGCCGTAAGTATTAATGCGGCAGGCACCATCATCGGTTGGTATTTTGACGCGGTTTCTGTTGAACACGGCTACGTGCGCAAGAGCGACGGTACCTTCATTACATTCGATGTGCCGGGAGCTGCGGGAACGGAACCTGGAACGATCAACTTCTGGGGAGCGACCGTGGGAGACTACTTCGACCCCAGTGGCGTCTATCACGGCTTCCAGCGCCAGCCTGATGGCACCATTATTACCTTCGATGCGCCGGGCGCTGGTATCGATCCCGGCGAGGGCACCTGGCCCTACTGCATCAGCGCACTCGGGGCATCCACGGGATACTACGCTGACGGCGATGGTAACTATCACGGCTTCGTGCGGAAACCCTGAGTGGAAATTATTGTGATGTATTGCTGATGTCTCCGAGTCGCCACCGGGTGGGTTTACGCGGACAAGACTGTCAATCCGGCCCACCCGGCTTGAATCAAAACGTGGCGCTGCGTGCGATCACACACGGCCGAAGCTGACGGCAAATTCAGAAAGAGAGGCATTATGAACCTGCATTACAAGACGGAAAAGGTCTTAAGCGGGTGGCCACCAGAAATCGGCGAGTACCTGCATTTGTTCATCTACTTCGAGGCTTCGGAATGCCTCACGGCCGCCACCGTGACCGCGGCCGGTGCAATTGCAGCCTCTGAAATACCATATGCGGGCGCGGTGGTATCCTCGATTTTGACTGCATACGCAGCAGACATTGTGACGAAGAACCAGGGATCGGGAGTGGACGTTGAAATCAGGATACCGATCGTTGCCGCTACCGGATTGGCCTCTTACGTTCATATCTCAACCCATAGGCCAGCCGATGCCACGTCCAGCTACGAAGGCTACTTTACGAGCATGCGAGCCACTGTTAGCGGGGATGCGCTCGCTCCTGGCACGACACCTGATGGCTGGGAACGCTTGGGGGTGGATCTCAATATGGGAGCCGGAGGGAAGTATATCTATTTCGAGATTCTACCCCCTCCTCTTCCTCAATCCATCTTCACCCAATTGCTGGCCCAACACAGAAAGGTTCTCGGTCAAACACAACTAGGGCAAGCACAACTCCAGCAAACGCTTCCTCAGAAATTTTGTACATCCCCGCTGATACTCAAGCAGTGGCCTCCATCGTCCGCGCCAGCGAACTTCGTCTGCGCCGTTGACGTTCAGGTCGGACAAAACGCGAAGCCGCCAGTCGGGTACACTCAAATCCCGGTGGATCTGAACATGGGAGCAGGGGGAGCCTACATCTATGTGTCATACGAAGTGGGAACCCCGCCATTGACCGGGGTTGCCGTGGTAGCGGGCAGCACAGCACAAATACCCCCTCCTACCGGGTATACGAGAATCAGTGTGGACCTCAACCAAGGCGCGGGCGGAAAATACATTTATCTCTGTTACAAGTAGTTTCCGTTTCACAAGCGCCTGCTCACGTCGCCGTGAGCGGGCGCGGAATACTCTCGGCGAGAGTACGCAGAATAAACGTTAAGTCTCCTTCTACGCGCCCGCTACTCCTCGTGGCCGCAATTCATCAGCACTGGGCTCCGCAATCGTTTGCGGAATCAGCTGCGTTCGCTGCCTCAAGATCGATACGTTTCTAATGATTGCTTAGCCGACCAACGCCGGAATCGGCGTTCACCTTCAGGCCGGAATGCTGTTCGGAATCACAACGGAATCGTGTTCGGCTTCAGAGCGGAATCGCGTCCCGCAGAACTTCCGTCATCTGAGCGAAGCCGCAAAAGACTTAGAAGCCAAGGTGCTGGGCGGCCAGCTCCGGCACAACGGCGATAAGGTCGCGCGCTGGATGATGGAAAACGTCGCGATTCTGCGCGATACAAACGGCAACATTCGGCCCATAAAACCGAAGGACCGGCTCAAGAAGATCGACGGGGTAGTGGCGGCCGTCATCGCCAACAGCCGACTCATCGCAGCGCCCGCGGATCCTTACACCACTCCGGAAGTCATCACGGTATGAAGAAATTCCTGAGACTCCTGCTGCCGGAGGTTTCTGACGTTCTGCTGATCGTCGGTGGCATTTCCATCGTCGCTGGCGTCGCCCACTTCTCCCATGCTCGCTCGTCTACCGGGAGGCCCTCCGCAACGACAAGGTCAGTGCCAACCCGGCGCGCCTCGTGCGGCAGAAAAACGAAGGCAGTGGTCGCATCCGCTACCTGCTTGACGACGAGGAACTGTCCCTCAAACAAACGGTTGTCAAAATGTTTCCCGAACACTTGCCTGAATTGGTCATCGCGATCGGGACCGGTGTGCGGAAATCAGAACAATACACACTCGACTGGAATCAGATCGACTTCAACCGCAAAGTAGTCAAGCTGAAGAAGACCAAGAATCACTTAGCGAGGGAAGTGCCCATGAATTCCGATGTCCTAGCAGCCTTCGAGGAGCTCCGCGGCGACAGGAAGACGCCTGCGGGTCGTGTGTTTTCGATCGCAAACTCTAAAGGATGGTTTGAGTCGGCCCGCGGCAAGAGCGGCGTGACGGATTTCCGCGGGCATGATTGCCGACACACGTTCTGCTCTCGGCTAGCGATGGCCGGCGTGCCGCTAAAGACGATCCAGGTACTGGCAGGCCACAAGACGATCGCGATAACCGCTAGGTACGCTCACTTGGCTCCCAACACCCTGCACACCGCCGTTGAATTGGTTACCCAAATCCCAGTAAGAATCCAGTACGAACAGCCACCGGAACAGCCATCAACCAAAAAAGGTGCAATCGCCAATCAAATAAAAGGGCACGGGAACCGGCTATAAATT
>Ga0335073_10016884_pt1 | contig 10209 bp, 9 predicted proteins | sample Lox_Sample_22_FD_207093 | JGI IMG/M metagenome (GOLD analysis project Ga0335073, IMG submission 207093) | Soil microbial communities from Loxahatchee National Wildlife Refuge, Florida, United States - Lox_Sample_2.2 | ecosystem: Environmental > Terrestrial > Soil > Wetlands | place: USA: Florida... | reverse complement strand
GGCCCCCAGCAGCGGCGGTGTCAGGTACCCGGCGGCGGCGGTGAGCACCATCCCGGGCCCGGACCCGCGCCCCCGCGAGACCGTCTCTCCCGAGGTGTCGGAATGCAGCCGGATCCCCTCCAGCCGCCGCCCGGACAGCACCGACACCAGCGCATGCCCGCCCTCATGCGCGATCGTGATCGCGTTGCGCGCCAGGTGCCACCCCCGCACGTCCAGCACCACCACCAGCGCCGCGAGCCCGCTCACCACGACGACCCACACCGGCGGCACCGCCTGCGTCCCCGAAAGCCGCTCCCACAGCACCGACATACCGACAGGCTAGGTGCTGCCGGCCGGAAACGGCTCTCGGATCGCTCGCATTCTGAGCCACCCTTCAGCTCTCCGCGACACTTCCGCCGCTCATACGCTTCCGAAATTTTCTCCCGAACGTCCCCGCGCGACTCGCCGGCCTCCCCTTCCCCTGTTCTCCCGCGAAAACGCCACCAAGTGTGCTAACCCTAGGTAGTTAGGTGAGCACGTTTGGCCGACTAACGGCCCGGGGGTGGTAACGCTGGGAGCCGCGAGAAGCAGGCACGCCCCGCGCAGACCGGACAAGACGCGCGCGACCCATCCCAGCCACGCCAGAAGGCGCCACTCCGCCCGCCGCCTGGCAGCCCTCACGACAGTGGGCACGGCATCCACCGCCGTGGTCATCGGAGCAGCGATCGCTTCCCCCCACCTCGGCAGCACGACCGCCTACACACGCCACATCCAGACATCGTCGGCCGGGACCGTCGCCCGCCGCCCGGACCCGCTGCCGACGCCCACGACCCAGCCGGTCTCGCTGACGGTCACCCCGTTCGACCGCCAGTCCTGCCCCGCGACGGCCACCGCCTGCGTAGACCTGACCAGGCACATCACGTGGCTCCAGTCCGCGGGCAAGATCACCTTCGGCCCCGTCCAAGCGGAACCGGGCCCGCCGGGGTCCCGGCACGCCACCCCCCGCGGCACCTTCCAGGTCTCCTGGAAGGCAGGCGAGAACTACATCAGCAACATCTACCACGAGCCCATGCCGTGGGCGGTCTTCTTCGCCCCCGGCGGCATCGCCTTCCACGGCGGCAGCCTGACGAACCCCTCCCACGGCTGCGTCCACCTGACGACAGCCAACGCCCACTACTACAACGAACACCTCCCCATAGGCGCCGAAGTAGTGGTCTTCTAACCCCACTCCCCGCATAGACCGAATATCCAAAGCCCTTCCCCGTGTGAGGGCCTCTGCGGCACGGCGAGGCCCACGCCTCTCTGGCCACTCTTGTCGCGGTCCGGTCGGGCCGCAGCGCTTGGGTTCTGGCCCTGTGGCCCACCGGCTCATATCTATTGGCCCTGTGGCCCACCGGGTCAGAACGTCGGCCTACCGCGTAGCCCGCCGGCCCTGATAACAGCAAGAACCTTCCGATTTGGAGTGGCCCGATCCACTTAGGGCGAGAAAGTCACCAAAACCTGACCGATATGCCCGGTTTTTCGGGTACTTTCGCGCCCTAAGTCGCCCCGCCAGCGGGGAAGCGGCTTTTCGCTCGCGATAACACCAAGAACGCTTCACGTGTCAGGTCATTCCGCGTAGGTCCCGTCCTTGGCCTCCGGGTCGTCTTTGACGAGGGCCCCGTTGGGCAGTCGGCTGTAGACACGCGACGCGTTCTTGGCGATTTTCGCCTCCACTTCGCCCTCCAGGTCAACCCCGATCATCTTGGCCAGGCTGAACAGGTAGATCGCTACGTCCGCGAGTTCCTCCCCAGTACTGCCGCGCCCCTTACGCCAGGCATCGAATGCCTCCGCCACTTCCCCTTGGAGCAGACAGAACTCAAGCGGCACATCCGTCGTATTGAACCCCTTCGCGACCTTGTTCTCCCAGGCCAGCTCTTGCATAGACCGAATATCCAAAGTCTCTCCCCGGGCCGCTCCGCAGTATGGCCCAAGTCTGCCGCTATTTAGGAAGGGAACTGACCTATTTCGCGCCTACCGTCGCTGTTGGCAACCGGCATCAGCGAAAGGATCGCGATGACTGAGCAGGCAAGTGCCGCTCCGGAGGGGTACACGACCGTCGCGCCCTGGGTCGTCACCGACGACACCGGGGCCTTCCTCGACTTCGTCACTCAGGCGTTCGGAGGTGAGGAGCTCGGGCGGGTGCCGACCGAGGATGGCCTGATCGGGCACGGTGAGATCCGGGTCGGCGATACCGTCGTGCTGGCCTTTGACCGGCACGCGGACTGGCCTGTCATGCCGAGCCTGCTGCGCGTGTTCGTCGCCGACGCCGATGAGGCATTCTCGCGAGCCATCACGGCCGGGGGGCAGGTCGTCACTGCTGTGGCGGACGATGCCTTCGGACGGCGCGGAGGGCGCATCAAGGACCCCTTCGGCAACATCTGGTGGGTGGTCAGCCACATCGAGGACGTCTCTGAGAACGAGATGTGGAAGCGGCTCCAAGATCCGGTATATGCCGAGGCCATGCGCGTGGCGCAGGAGACGCTCGACGCGGAGCTCGGCGGTCGGCCCCACGGAGGGAGCAGTGCACCGGTCCGGGCAGAGGGGTGATGGTCCGGTTCCCGCCAGACAGCGCATGCACTGTGTCCGCATAGTTGCGGCATGAGACCTATCGAGGTCGTCGGCGACGTGGCGCTGCGCCGCGTGACCAGTTCCGACATCGCCGCTATCGGCAGGGAGGCTGTTTGGTAGTGGTTCGGCCCTGCTTCCGGGGTTTTGCGGTGGTGCGGTCGTAGGGTCGGGCCTGGGACCCGGCCTGACCCGCAAATCGGCTGACGCCGCGCCTGGCTGTCTTTATAACGATCCGTCGGCCGGGTCCCAGGTTCGGGCACCCACCGGCGCAGCCGGCTGATCTGCCCGGCCTGGGCAAGAGGCCGGGGTTCACGGGTCCGACGGCCAGCGGGTGCGTGCCATCCCTTAACCGAGAAAGGGACGGCAATGACCATCGTAGAAGAAAAACCCGCGATTACCGGCGGAGTGGACACCCACTCCGAGGTGCACGTCGCCGCAGCTCTCGATCCCGTCGGCGGGCTGCTGGGGACGGCGGAGTTCCCGGCGACGGGGGCCGGGTATGCCAGCCTGCTGGGCTGGCTGGGGAAGTTCGGGGACGTCGCCCTGGTCGGCGTCGAGGGCACCGGCAGCTACGGCGCCGGCCTGGCCAGGTACCTCGCGAAACGCGGGATCCGGGTGGTTGAGGTCGACCGGGCCGACCGGCAGGACCGGCATCGCAAGGGCAAGTCCGACCCGCTGGATGCGGTCAGCGCCGCCCGTGCCGCGCAGTCCGGCCGGGCATCAGGAGAGCCCAAGGGCCGCGACGGGGCGGTGGAGGCGATCCGGGCACTGATGGTCGCCAAGCGCAGCGCCCGCCACGAGCGGACCCAGACGATCAACCAGGCCCGCGCCCTCATACTGACGGGCCCTGACGAGCTGCGGGCCCGGTTCGCGGGGCTCCGCGCGGGCGCGCTGGCCGAGGCGATCGCCGCCTTGCGGCCCCGCCCCGGTGACGCCGCTGATTACTCGGTTCGCATCGCGCTGCGCGAGCTCGGACGGCGCGTGGAGTTCCTCGACGAACAGAACGGCCGCCTGGACGACCTCATCGTCCCGCTGGTCACCGTCCGCGCGCCCGGCCTGCTCAGCCTCTACGGCGTCGGCCCCGACACCGCCGCGCTGCTGCTGATCGCCGCAGGCGACCACCCGCAGCGGCTGCGCAGCGAGGCCGCCTGGGCGCACCTGTGCGCCGTCGCCCCGATCCCCGCCTCCTCCGGCAAGACCCGCCGGCACCGGCTCAACCGCGGCGGGAACCGGGAGGCCAACCACGCCCTGTGGCGGATCGTGATCACCCGGATGAGCGCCCATCCGGCTACTCGCGCCTACGTCCAGCGGCGCACCGCCGAGGGATTGTCCAAGAAAGACATCATCCGCTGCCTGAAGCGGTACGTCGCCCGCGAGGTTTACCCCTATCTCCGCGGCTGACGCCCGGGCTCCCGGGGCGGCCTGGCCCGCTAATCGGCTGCCGCAGACGTGCTGGCCTGCGAACGATCCGCCGGCCGCCCCGGGCCCGTTCCTGCAGCTGCTGACTTTCGTGACCTGATAAGAGCCTGCCCTCCACCAAGGAGCGGCCCATCCCTGTCTTGTCCGCCTCACAGCAGCAATCAAACTCAGCCGAGCTCCCGCCCAAACAGGCCTTGACAACCATAGGAGCATCGTTATGTGGGAACGGTGCTCGCTGGCGACCCGGACAGCCCGCTTCCACGCGCCGGTGAGGGACATTCCCGCCTCCTACCTGACAGCGGTCCTGGCCGACCCCGCCGCCAATGTCGTGGCAGCCAGCGAGCCCGATGGCGACGTGGTCGGCCTCGCGTCCTTGATCCGCGGCGGCTCTGGCGGCGACACCGCCGAACTCGGCGTGCTGGTGGAAGATGCCTGGCAGCGCCGCGGAATCGGGCAGCGGCTGGCTGCGCACTTGATCTCCGCCGCGCCCGCCCGCGGGATCACCACGCTGACCGCGTCCATCCTGGCTGCGAACGCAACGGTCGCCGACCTGCTCCGGCGGGTTCCCGGTCAGTTCTCCATCGCCGTCGATGGCTGGGTCCTGAACGTGCGGGTGCACCTGCTAGAAGCGCGGACGCTCCAGTCTGCGGTGTCGCTCACGCCCCTCGAGGGTAAGAAACTGCTGCTTGATCCGCATGAAGCGCGGCCGCGTACCCCGGTTCGGAGCGGCGCAGTGGACGATGAGCGGATGGCAGAAGACCATATCTCCCGGCTCGCCCGTCAACTCGACCACGCGAAGGGGAACGCCTTCGACGATCGTTTCGCTGTCCATGAAAGCGGCGATCCGGTCGGCAGGTGACGGCGCCTTTCCCGTGAGCGCCATGAGCCAAGGATGAGAGCGGTGGAACGCGTCCGACGGCTTGACGGCCGGATCACGCGGCTGGTCCGCGGGAATCCGGCGGTCCTGCTCGATCAGCAGCCGGGGTGAGCCGGAAAGGATCAGGGTTCCGCCGCTTCGCGGCGCGACCGGACCGATGAAGCTGACGACGAATAGCCCCCTCGGGCGATCGACGTGCAGTTCACGAGGATTATCCCAGTGCCAGAACCTGGCCGGCACATCCCAGATGCCCGGCTCAGGAAAGGTGAAGAGGGTAACGCCCCAGTTTTTCGGCGGCGACCAGGCGCCCTTGCCGAGCAGGTCATCGAGGACGCCGCGCACCCGCTCGGTCAGGATGCTGGCGTGGACGGGATCGCGCTTGGCGCCTTTCAGGTTGCCCGGGATCTGGCGCCAGCTGAAACGGTCGTCAGCGCGTATGCCGTGCAAGTCTTCCAGCTCCGACCACCACCGCCTTTCCATGGCGAGGGCGTCGGCGGGGGAGAACGCTTGCCTGACCACGACGTAGCCGTCGCGCTCGAAGCGCTGGATGTCGGACGATGCGAGAGTGGCGAGATGCGAGTCCATGAGGCCGTCTCCTCAGTGACGGCGCCCCGCGGCAGATCAGGCGGCTCGGCCAAGCCGAGGCGCCTGATCTACCGCGGGCATTCCCCCGCGGCTCACCGCGAGACGCGGTGAACGATGAGTCGACGATCCCACACCGTGCCCCGGCTATCAACGACATTTCCGGCGGGCTCTGTCCACCCATAGGTGTAGGCCGAAGTCAACTCCTGGACTGATGGCAAGGCGTCTTCCGTTCCGTAGCCTGGGCAAAGTCAGCATTTGTGAACGGGGTCTACCAGCCAGGGGGCAGTAGCCATGGACCAAGGGGCCAGGGGCGTCCCGCGCCGCGAAATCCGCGTGTCGGACGCCGAGCGCGACCAGGCAGTCGCGGAACTAAGCGAGCACTTCCAGTCCGGTCGGCTCACTCAGGAGGAGTTCGAGGACCGCTCCGGGCGCGCGCTGCAGGCTCGCACCGAAAGCGACCTCGCCGGACTGTTCACCGATCTGCCGCACAACGTGGTCCCCGCCCCGGCCCCGATGGACCCGGTCATGCGTCCTCGCGTTCCAGCGCACCTGCCGCTGATTCGCGTCGTCATCCTCGGCGTCATCGCGGCGATCGTCGCCGGCGCCATATTCGGCAGCACTACGCATTACGGCGGTACGACCCACTACCACGGCAGCTTCGGCTTCCTGGTGCCGGCGATCATCCTCTGCCTCGTCTTCTTCCGCCTAGCCCACCGACGCTGACCGTTGCCGGCCGCCGCGGGCTTACTGGCGAGTGAACACGGCGCGGATGATGATCGTGTTGTGCAGCGACGCCATGCGCAGCGGGCTGAAAGTCAGGCCGAAATCCCCCCTGTTGATCGGGACCTCGGCGTCCAGCTGGACCTCGCCAGCGGTGGCGGTGACCTTCGCGTCGAAGGAGAGCGGGCGGGTGCGGTCGCGGACAGTGAGGTTGCCAGTGACCCGGACGCCCCCGCTGGCGGGCTGCATGCCGTCGACGCTGTAGGTGATGGCCGGGTGGTTGGCGATGTCGAACAGCTTGGCCGATCGCAGGTCCTTGTCGCGCGCCTTGCCCTTCGTGTCGATCGACCCGGCACCGACAGTGAGGGTGCCAGTGACCTGGCCGGCTTCGGTCACCGTGCCGTTGCCGCTGACCTGGCCGAAGACGCCGTGGACCGGAAGGAGCCCCCAGGTGTGCCTTGACTCCAGCTTGACCTCGGACCTGGCTGGGTCCAGCGTCCAGGACCCGGTGAGCGTGCCGTCCCCGAGCAGCGTCTGTAGCTCTGAGGTGTTCGGCTGTTCCTGCTGGGTCATTCCATCCTCCCTTAAGTTTTGTTCCTAAAGCAGAATAGTTTTGATAGGAGAAGCATATATATAATCGGGTCCAGGCAGTCGGCCATTGGCTCGATGGCGCGGCCCAGCCACTCGCCCGCGTCCTGGACAAGCTCACCCCCGGCGAGCAGGAAGCCTTCCTCAAGGCCATGGACCTCCTCGAAACCGAGCTGCACCAGCACGACGCCGGCGGCTGAACCGGCCCGACGGCCCGGACCGAGCGCCGTTACGCGCTACTGCTAGCGCAGCCCGAGATCGGTACTCCCGTCGAGGACCTCACGGGCGATTTCAAGATGCCCGGAGTGCGCCGCGGTCTCTTCGATCATGTGCAGTATCACGACGCAGACGTTAGGTACCTCATCGTCGCCATGCTTGCCGCGCGGCACGTCCGACAGGCTGACGTCGGCCAGTATCTCGTCGGACTGGTCGCACATCGCGCGGTAGTAGCCGAGCACCTCGGATGACGGACGCTCGCAGGTGAAGGACATCGTCGGGTCGTACGGCGGCCGTCCCTCGTCCCACGGCAAGCCGGCATCCGAGCCCGCGATCACCTGCTGGAACCAATGCCGCTCCGCGTTCCCGAGATGCTCAACCATCCCCGCGACCGTCCAGCCCGACGCGACGGCCGGCGTATGCCAGGCATCCTCGTTCAGCCCTTCGACGATCGAGCGCACCGAAGCGCGCTGGTACTCCAGGCATTCAAGAAGCTCTCGCCTGACATCGAGGTCATTAGCCGGCACGTCTCCACCTCCCTGGCGTCTCTGCTGATAAAGAGACGTGCGCGAGACGGCTAACTCATCGCGTCGAAGCTCACGCCGGCATCAAGGCTGTTCTTCTGCGGCGGCCTTCATCGCGGCCAGCGTGAGCCGCATGTTCGCCTGCAGCGTCTGCCGGCGATCTTCGATGATGGCCGCGGACCGTTCAGGATGCCGCCGCATCATCCAGCGAAGGCCGCTGTCGCCGGGTCCGTGCACGAAGCGGTGCCGGACGAGGGTCGCGCCATCCGGGGCCGGATCCAGGTCGTACCACCAGCGTGAAGACGGATGGTCGACGGTCTGCCTGTCGTCCTCGTCGTCCAGCACGACCCACGCCAGCGTCCGCGGCCGGTCGGCTTCGGTGATGACGCAGGTCACGGTCCATTCGAATCCGCCGCGCGCCCGGTTGCGCCCGCTGAATCGAACGCCCGGGCGGGCGTCGTGATGGCCGTCGAGCCAGGCGGCGCGGACGCATTCCGGGCTCCAGTCGCCGATGTTGGTGATGTCGGCTAGCAAGTCCCAGACAACGCCAGGCGCAGCGGCAACGACGATCTCGGCGTCGATCCGCATCCCGGTGACGTCACCTGGCTGCACAGGCCTGATGCTAGTGCCGTATCAGTCGACGTCGCCCTCGAGCCTGGCGGGTCGGCGGATCATGCCTCCGGCGGCCTCATCGGAATACGCCGATGCTCCGCCCACTCGGCCAGCTGGTCCCCGAAGTGCGGGCTCTCCGGGTCCCCAGACGCTCCGCCAGGGATGACGTAGCTAGCAGTATCGGGCGAGTCCAGGTCCACCACCTGCCGGTACACCGACACGCTCAGGACGGTGAACGGGCTCCCAGCGCGCCATCCCCATCCGCCCACCTGGATCGTGTCAGTGTCCCCGCCCATCGGCACGCCAGGAAACGCATCCGCCGAAGACAGCGGATGCACCCGCACGGCCTGGTGCACGTCCCCCCACCGCCACGAGGCCTGATCCGGACCAGCGAGCTCGACCGCCGCCGCCCAAGCGTCGGCCAGCGCCGAAGGCACCGCGGCAAGCACCCGCTCACTCCGCTCAACACCAACGCCAAGGCCAACCCTAGCGCCCTCAGCGCCACCCTCCGGCCGAGGCCCGCCGAGCAGCTCCCAGCAGTCGTTGGCCAGCCACCGCCGCACCATCGTGGACGTCACGACCGGAACACCCGATGCCATCCACTCCCACGTCCGCTCCCCGAGCAGGGGCCGGTACAGCGCAGCGGCGAGCGCCCGCACAAAGCACCCGTACAAAAGCGCGGGACCCGACCCGACAGTAAGATCCCCGTCCCACGAGGCCAGATGCAACCGCGCCGTCTCGGCCGCGTGATCAGGCAACGGCTCCAGCCCGCGAAGCACCTCAACCCACCCACATGCCGCCCACGACACGGTGTCCGCCTGCATCCCCGCCAGCTCATCCACGCTGAACGATGAAGCACCCGAAAGCAACGACCGGATCCGCTCCGCCCGGAACGGCTGCGTGAACGTATAGGAGATGTAAGGCGAAGACGCGTCGGTGATCGTGTTGTTCGCGGTCATCACGAACCCCACGTCCGGATCCGCAACCTGCGGCAGCGAATCGAACGGCACCGTCCCGGTCCACTCGCCCGACCCGTCCCACCCCGGCACGGGAAACCGGTGCCCCCCATCCCCCGAACGCATCGGCAGTTCCCCCCGGCACTGATAAGCGATCCGCCCCGCGGTGTCGGCGCACACGAGGTTGTTGACCGGATCGACCCACCCGTCCTGTGCGGAGGTCAGCTCGTCAACGGACCGCGCCGAAAGCATCGGCAGCATGCACTCGAACCCCCGGTTCGCCCGGTGCGTCGCGGTCCACTTCATCGCGACCGCTATCCCGTCGGCGGGGTCCCCGTGCACGACCGGCCCGTGCCGCGTCGCCCACACGTCGACCGGCACCTCGTAGTCGTCCCGCACCGCGATCAGCTCGGACCGCACGGAGGCCTCCGCCCACCCGTCCGGCGTCAGGTACCGCGACCCGTCGAACCGCTCGATATACAGGTCCTGGGTGTCCGCGTCCGCGTGCGTGATCGCCCACGCCACGGACCCGTTGAACCCGAAGTGCGGGAACCCCGGCAGCCCCGGGAATGTCGCCCCCGTCACGTCGAACGAAGGACACGACACCCGGCACTGCCAGTACACGTTCGGCGTGTCGAGCGCGCGGTGCGAGTCGTTGCAGATCACCGCGCCGCCGTGCGCCGTCCGCCGCCCGCTGACCGCCCACGCGTTGGACCCCGGCTCGGACTCCGCGAGAAACCCGAGGTGCTCGACGATCTCGTCCAGCGACGAGTCCAGCAGCCGTGACACCCGCCCGTCCGGCGGAACGGCCAGTGGTGACCCCGCAGGCGGCCGCACCTCGAGAAGGGAGAACGCCTCCGGCCCGATCCGCGCCAGCAGCACGGCCTGCACCAGCTTCTGCTGCCACTGCCCCATCAGCACGTGCCGCACCTTGAACGCCGCGACGGAATGCCACGGCTCCCACGGCTCGACCTCATAGCTCCCTGGCAGCGGCAGCGCCCCGTCCGCCACGGCGGCGTTCACCCCGTCCGCGTACGCCTCGAACGCCGCCCGCAGTCGCGGCGACATCGCCGCGACGTCCGCCCGCGCCGAGTCCGCGAGCCGCATCCGCCGCGCCATCACG
>Ga0335073_10016883_pt1 | contig 10209 bp, 11 predicted proteins | sample Lox_Sample_22_FD_207093 | JGI IMG/M metagenome (GOLD analysis project Ga0335073, IMG submission 207093) | Soil microbial communities from Loxahatchee National Wildlife Refuge, Florida, United States - Lox_Sample_2.2 | ecosystem: Environmental > Terrestrial > Soil > Wetlands | place: USA... | reverse complement strand
TAAGCCCGGATCCTATCTGTCGTTATCCGACTGAGGGCAGATCCGGTGCCCGCGCGCCGCTCGCATGGAATGCTGGACTAGTGCAGATGGAGCTCGGCCAGGACGACGAGGCAGGATTCCGCCGGGTCCGGGACCGGCTGCCGGGTTGCTCCAGTGACCAGGATGACTCGGGACTGGCCTTTCGCTGTCACCATGCCAGCCTCGTCTCGTCCTCAAAGACCGCGCCCGTCGGGCCGGCGGCGTCAAGGGTGGCGAGGCGGATCGCTACCGCGGCACCTTCCTCGGGGGTCCGGGTTCCGCGGTATCCGTTGAAATCGGTGGCGACGTGACCAGGGGCGGCGCCATTCACCTTGATCGTGGTGTTAGCGAGTTCTCGGGCGTAGTGCACAGTCAGCGCGTTCAAGGCGGTCTTTGAGCTCGAGTAGGTCATCGACGCCTGCCCAACCCACGCTCCTTCTTCACCGATCGAGCCTCGCTTGCTCGTCACGTTCACGATGCGGCCGGCGGGCGACCGGAAGAGGAGCGGAAGGAACGCGTTGATCATTCGCACCACCGCGAAGACGTTGACCTCGTAGACGTTGCGGAGATCATCCGCCGTCTCCTCGGTCGGCTTGGTCAAGTGGTCAAGGTGGCGGAAACTACCGATGTTGACGCCCGCATTATTCATCAGCGCGTCGAGCCGACCGAAGTCGGATTCGATGCGCTGGACAGCCGCATCGACCTCACCTTGGCTGGTGACGTTTAGCTGGACGAAGCGGACGTCGCCGAACGAGCGCAACTCTGCTGCCGCTTGCTCGCCCCGTGCTGCGTCACGTGCGCCCAAATAGACGACGAACCCTTTCTCGGCGAGCCCGGCGACGATCGCCCGACCGATGCCTTTGTTGCCTCCGGTCACGAGCCCTACCGGGCGAGCTTCCTGGGGTTCTGCCATGGCTGATACCTCCCTATCTGTTGTCATGTCAACACTCTATCTCCGTTCTGTTGACATGACAACAGGAATGAAGAAAATCTTGGTACGGTGTCCAGGTGGCATTGCTCGGCAAGAACGAGGCCTCCCTGTGGGGGAGTTGGAAGCGAGCCTCGGAGCTCGTTCGTGGTCGCATAGTTGAAGAGATCAGCGCCGAGACGGGGCTCTCGGACCCAGACTTCGGGGTTCTGACTCGGGTTGTCGAGGACGGAGGTGGGGCGATGCGCCAGAACCAGCTCGCCGAATCGATGGGTTATCACCGAAGCCGGCTGTCGCATCACGTCACACGCATGGAGGAGCGTGGTCTGGTCACTCGGCGTCAGTCGGGGGACGGCGTCGAGGTCGTCGTTACCGACGAGGGTCGCGAGCTCGTCACGCTGGCCCGACCCATCCACGCTGCAGCGGTCCGTAGGTACCTGCTCGATCCCTTGACCACGGACGAACAGCGTGCGCTCGGTGTCGTGCTCGAAAAGCTCATCGCTCCAAAGGAGCCCAACCGATAGTTCGCCCTATCACAATCTCGACCGGCAACCTGCCTGCGCAGGCCCACTCCGCCCTGGTGAGCCTCGATAAAGGTGAACTGACCCGAGTTTCGTGCGCACCTCCTTCTGAGGGAAGGAGACTGGCCGATGCCGAACAGGGGCAAGTACGACAAGGAGTGCCACCTTTCGATTTCTCGGCAGATCTCGCCGGGCGGAAACAGCGGTCAGCCCCTGATGGACAGGAGATTCAAGAGAGGACCCCGATGTTGATGATGTATACCGTTGCCGCCTCAGGATCGACTTCGTACAGGGTTCTGATGTCGCCCGCGTGAAGCCGGTAGATGCCCGTGGCACCCTAGGCGACAGCGCCCGCCGGATACGGCTCGTCAGCTAACAAGGCGACAGTTCGACGCGTCCGGGCAAACAGGTCCTTGTCCTCGCTGCGCATGCGGGCCAGGTTGCGAAGCGCCGTCTCGCGGAAGACGACCGTCAGGCTCACGACGAGGTCGCTGCATCGATCCGGTCGAGTGCGGCATCCAGTTCATCGATGCTGATCCCGGCTCGCCCGTCGGCCTTATCCGCCAGGTGCACCGCCAGTGCCGCGCGATCGATCGAGGACCGCGCTGTAGAGGTGCTGAGCCTGCTGGCCGACCGTGGCCAGCACCGGGCCCCATCGATCCCGGATCTCATCATCGCCGCCACGGCAGAGTTCGCGGGCCTGACCGTCCTGCACCCTCGACAGGGACTTCGAGATCATCGCCAGCATCACCGGCCAGCCCCTTGAGCGGCTCGAGGCTAGTTAACAGCCTCCGGAAACTAACTCGCGCCGCGGTTATGGCTTGTCCGTCTCCGACTTCACAGCCATCGCGTGTCGCAGCCGCGCGGCCGCAGTTCCTGCAGCGTGCGTTGCTGCAGCTTCCGCTCAGTTCCCCGGGTCGTCGAGGTGCCGCAGCGCCGGGCCTACGTAGATCTGCCTGGGCCGGGAAATCTTCTGCTCGGGGTCAGTCGTGCCTTCCTGCCACTGCGCCAGCCAGCCAGGCATGCGCCCGATCGCGAACAATACCGGGAACATGGCCACAGGGAAGCCCATGGCCTGGTAGATGATGCCCGAGTAGAAGTCCACATTCGGATACAGCTTGTGCTTGATGAAGTAGTCATCGGCCAGCGCGATCCGCTCGAGCTCCAGCGCAATGTCGAGCAGCGGGTTGCGCCCCGTCACCTCGAACACCTGGTCGGCGACCTTCTTAATGATTGTCGCCCGCGGGTCGAAGTTCTTGTAGACGCGGTGCCCGAATCCCATCAGGCGCAGATCGCCGCGCTTCACTCGCTCGATGTAGGCGGGGACGTTGCCGACCGAGCCAACGTCCCGCAGCATCCGCAGGACCTGCTCGTTCGCGCCGCCGTGCAGCGGGCCGAACAATGCGGCGGCAGCTGCAGCCGCCGCAGAGTACGGGTCGACCTGAGAGCTGCCAACCACGCGCATAGTGCTCGTGGAGCAGTTCTGCTCGTGGTCGGCATGCAGGACGAAGAGCACATCGAGCGCACGCTCGAGCACGGGATCCGGCGTGTAGCGGGGCTCGCTCATCTTCCGCATCATGTTGAGGAAGTTCCCGGCGTACGACAGCTCGTTGTCCGGATAGGCGTACGGCAGGCCCATAGCGTGCCGGTAAGCGAACGCGGCCAGCGTAGGCATCTTCGCGATGAGGCGGACAATCTGCTCATACTGCCTGGCCTGGTCGGATACCGCCTTCGCCTCGGGATAGAAAGTCGACAGCGCAGCGATGGTGCTGATCAGGATGCCCATCGGATGGGCATCATGGTGGAAGCCATCGATGAACTTCTTGACGTTCTCATGCACGAACGTGTGGTGAGTGATCTCGTCCGTCCACCCGGCAGATTCGTCTTTGCCAGGAATCTCGCCGTGCAGCAGCAGGTACGCGACGTCCAGGAACGATGTCTGCCCGGCCAGTTCCTCGATCGGGTAGCCGCGGTAGCGCAAGATTCCGCGGTCACCGTCGATGTAGGTGATGGCACTGCGGCAGCTTGCCGTGTTCAGGAACGCCGGATCGTAGGACAAGAGCCCGAAGTCGTCATCGGACACTTTGATCTGGCGCAGGTCGATTGCTCGGATGGCGCCATCGACAACCGGGATTTCATACCCGCGCCCGGTCTTAGAGTCAGTGATCTGCAGCACTCTGCTCGTCCCCATGGCTTCAAGCTCCTGACAGCCCCGGCTTCGAGCAGCAATCGCCGCAGGGCCCGCGAGCCCTTTGACCCACTATGAAGTTTTGGTGCTGGCAACTGATGCGGTCGGAGGACCCCTGTCACCGGGACCTACGTCACTGGCCTTGGCATCAGCGGATTAAGCAGGGGATCTCTCCGCGATTTGCGCGGCGACATCGACCGGGGCGTACGGATCCTTCCGTTGGATCAAGGAGTTCAGACGGTCCTGGTCCGGGGCGAGGAGTGCCTTGATGCCTTCTGCATTGACGTCGGCGACGATGATGTGGCCGACCTCGTCGTGGACGTCGCTGAAAAGGCCGTGTGTCTTCATTTTCTGGGTCTGGTAGCGATTGTCGTCGGTAGGGCTGACGTAGTGGACCGCCCAGATCTTGTAGCGGTGGATGAGGAACAGGTGGTTCAGGGTCATCAGGCGCTTCTGGCGCAGGGCACTGTCAAAGGTGTTCTGATCCCGGACGGAGAGTATGTTGCGCCCGCGGCGATCCGCGATCACTCCGAAGATGACGTTGGCGACCTTCTCGCCGCTGGTGTTGGAGAGGGTAAGCTCCAGCAGCTCTGAGCCTGCCGTGTGCGGCCGCAGGCCGACGCGCAGTGAGTCGGGGAGCTGGTGGTGCGTCGTCCACATCGTGAGCCACTCCTCGAGCAGCTTGGTCGGCACCTCGGTCTGGACCAGGTGCTGATGTTGCGTCGAGCCCTGGCCCATCGACTTGGTGGCCGCCGTGCCGCCAGAGGACGCCATGAGCGCAGCATCCGACCGCGGCCCGCCCACGAGCGTCTGGGGCGTCCGGTAAGGCGATTCGACCAGCCGGATCTTTCGCTGCAGACGGGCTAGGGAGAGCATGCCATCCTGCTTGAGGGCGGTGGCGAACTCCTCGGCCGCCATGCCGTCGATCTGATGCCCGCCGTAGGTGATGAAGTTGAAGACGAACCCTAGCTTCCCGAGTTCCTCCGGGAATCGCCTCATCTCGTCGTCGCTCATCCCGGTCGTGTCCCAGTTGAATGATGGCGACAGGTTGTAGGCAAGCATTTTGGCCGGGAACTCGGCATGGATGGCATCGGCGAAGCGCCTGGCATCCGCCAGATCTGCGGTCTTGGTCTCCATCCATAGCAGGTCGGCGAACGGGGCGACAGCTAGCGATCTGGCGATCGCGTAGTCGATTCCTCCCTGAACCTGGTAGAAGCCCTCGGGCGTCTTGGAAGCCTCGCAATCCCAGGGGACGTCGATGCCCATCGATCTGGCCCTCGACCTTGCCGCGTGGAATGACGTTTGGTTCGCGAACGCCAGCCATTCCTCGGCGCTCACATCGAAGGATTCTCCTTCGCTAACGCGGAACTCGATCACGTCCGCGACAGCCTGCGGATAGCTCGTCAGGCTCGCCTCGGATAGCCATGCTTCCAGATACCGCGTCTCGACGCTTTCGAGTAGCTCCTCGACCGACGATCCATCAGCCTGCTGGAATGCCCGTGCGCTCCGCTCAAGCATGGCTGCCACGCCCGTCCGGGCTAGCCACGCGCTGGCCTCGGCGTACTCCTCGGCGGAAATCTTGAACAGCAGATGACCGCGCGCGTCGTCAACACCCAGCTCCCCAAGTTTACGCAGGATGGTGACGTATCCAATCTTGTAGGTCGGCAGGTCTGCATTGGTGGCGCCGAGGATGAACGGATGATCGCGTTCGTCGCCTCGCCCCTCCAGGAATGTGGCCGCTTCGGCGTCGGTCCGGGCGACGATGAGACCGGGCACGTCCATAACGTCGAGTTGGAAGCGGGCGGAGTTCAGCCGTTTGATCTGCTCGTCCACGCCGACGAGGACCTTTCCTGCCTGGTGCCCGCATTTCTTGGTGCCCGGCTTCTGGTCCTCGATGTGGTAGCCCGGGACCCCGACCTCGACGAAACGACGGATCAGGTTCCGGACATGCGCGTCGCCACCGTGGCCGGTGTCGGCGTCGGCAATGATGAACGGCCGATAGTCGATCTCGGGGGACCTAGCGCGCTGGGCCTCCTTCAGGCGCGAACGAGCGAAGCGCTGGTTCCGGTCCGCTGTGAGCAGAGCACGCACGATCGGTGCCGCCTCGTCGGGCACCTGCGAGAGCGGATAGCTGGCAAGGTCGGGTCCCGGATCCTCCGTGACGGATCCCTTTGCTGACGTGGCCCAGCCGCCCAGGTAGATGCCTTCGATGCCCATCCGCTTCAGGGCAACGGCCTGGCCAGGCGAATAAGGGCCGAACGTAGTGATCTGCTTGCGCTCCGCGAAGAGCTGCCGAAGCCGACCGTAGAATTGCTCGGCCGCCACTTTCGCCACTGGGTAGTCGGTGGAGATGGTGCCTCGCTGTTCTACCACCTGGCGGGCAGAATACAAGCGGGTGATGCCCTCGAACCGAGGACTGGCAAACCATCTTGCAGTCTCGCTGACTTCTGACTCGAACGAGTCCATGGCTGCTCCCTCGGCAACTCCCACGCCTGCACCGGTCGTCCTTCCCGAGGCTAGCGTTCGGGCAAAACGATGCGCCAGGAGCAGGAACAGAACGGCAGGCCCCGATCTTCTCCATCAGATCTGGCTGCAGGCACGCAAGGTAGAGGCGAACGTCCCAGGCCATCTGCGATGCGGTACGAAACAGTCCTAAGCGCCGCCGGCGTCGTGGTGCTCTACAGCGCCTCCGGCGCTGGCGGCTCGGTTCGTCAGGCGCGGGCGGTGTCGGACTCGGGGTTCGCGTCCGGTGCGGTGTGCGTCGCGGCGCCGGACACGGTCTCTGGGCGGGCCGCGGTCAGCATCTTGGCGAGGGAGCCTGCCGCCAGCAGCGCGCCGCCGGCCGCAACCGCCGCAGTCAGGCGCCGGCCAAGCGGGGGGCTGAGCCGGAGCCGGCCTGGACCGGTCGCCGCCAGCGCGGCGGCGGCAGCAAGGTTAGTCAGCGGCAGCTCGAATCCGCGATTGGCGGCGAGCGGGCCGTTCGGGCGGTGGGTCACCGACGCGACGGTCATGGCTCCCACGATTGCCAGCGGACCGGCGGGGTCGGCGACGCCGGCTGCGGTCAGCAGGCCGCCGCCCAGCTCGGCGGCGCCGGCGAGGGCGGCCATCGGCTTGCCTGGCGTCAGCCCGATCCGTTCGAACCCGGCACCGGCCTTGTCCAATCCGGGTCCTCCGAAGGCCCCGAATAGTTTCTGCGCCCCGTGAACGGAGAGGTAGGTGCCGAGCACGAGCCTGGCGCCGAGCAGCATCACATCACGCATGTCGTTTCTCCTTCGTGTCAGGTTCCTGCTTGTCCAAGCGGATCTCGTTGCGTCAGGCGGCGCGCAGGGCAGGCGCGATTTCGGTGGCGTAGCGGGCGATGGATTCCTCGACCAGGCCGGCCGGCAGGCCGGCCCAGTCAACCTGGGCGAAGATCCGGTCGAGGCTGAGAGCCTTGACGGCGTCCAGGAGCTTGTCGGTGATCTCGCCAGCCGATCCGATCATGATGGCGCCCTGGCGGCTGGTGCCGGCGTCGAACGCGGCCTGGCTCACCTCGAAGCCCCGTCCGCCTGGTCTTTTGGGACGCAGGTACTCGTGGTAGTGGGGGTAGACCGCGCGCGCCCTCGCCGGGTCGGCGTCGGCGTGAAAGTGGGTAGATATGGCGACCCCGAGCGTGCCGGGATGCCCGGCCCGCTCCCCGGCCCTGCGGTAGGCGTCCGCCAGCGGCCGCAGGTGCGCCAGCGTGCCGCCGATGTAGCCCAGCACCATCGGCAGGCCCAGCTTCTCGGCGAACAGGGCGTCATAGTCGGCCGTGTCGTGGCCAAACAGCGCGAACGGCTCGGTGAACGCGCTGCGACCGACGGTGATCTCTGCCCGGCCCAGGCTGATCACGTCCAGGCTGGCGAAGTCCTCATAGACCCGGACCGGATCAGCTACCCCCAGCAGTGTGGTCGCGCTCGTCAGCCGGATCCCCGTCGTCCGCGCGGCGACCGCGGCCAGCACCACGGCAGGGAGGAGGTGAAGAACTCCGCGCTGCGATGCTCGCCGACCGCGAACACCTCCAGGCCCAGCTGGTCAGCCAGCACGGCGTAGCCGAGGATCTCGGCCATCCGGTCCGCCGGCCGGTGCATCCGTCCGGTGCGCTGATCACGCTGCAGGTCACCCAGCGTCAGGATGCCCAGTTCCGCTACGACCTCCGCGCTCCTTCCCAGCCCGGCCGCCTGGCCAAGATAATCCGAATTGAGAATATCCGAACCCAGAACATACCGCGCACGGTGGGTACGCTGAGAGCATGCCCGCGCAGCCGGCCGCACGGCCTGGCATACCCAGCCAGCCAGCCGACCTGACCTGGCTTCTGCACCGCGCCGCGCAGCGCATGCGCGCCGCTCTTGACCAAGTCGCCAGGGCTCAAGGGCTGTCCGGCGTGCGCGACTGGATCGTGCTATCGGCCCTGACCACCGAACCGGGCCGCACCCAGCTGACACTTGGTCACGCCCTGGGGCTGGACAAGACCACCCTGACCGCGCTGCTCGACCGGCTGGAAACAGAAGGACTGATCATCCGCAGCCTCGACCCGCGCGACCGCCGCGCTCGCATCCCCCAGGTAACCGCGGCCGGCCGGCAGATCCAGGCACACGTGACCAGCGCTCGCGACCACGCCGAAGCCGAGCTGCTCAAAGCCTTCAGCGCGCACGAGCAACGTCTGCTGCGCGGCCTGCTTACCCGGCTCGCGGCCGGCGAGCCCGGCGACTGCCAGCCTGCCGGCGGCTCCTGCATCTAAGCCCGGATAGTGCCGCTGGCAAAGGATCACGCCGATGACAGAGCAGCCGAAGACCCAACGCCGAGCGACGAATTGATACATCGGGCAGAACTGCGGCCAGGGGTCGCGCAGCTGACCCTGTCGCGGCCGGAGACGCTGAATGCGCGGACCGAGCCGCTGGTCGCCCAGTTCCACGACCACCTCCGCGCCCTGGCGGCCGACCTGACCTGCCGATCGTCGTGCTCACCGGAGCGGGCCGGGGGTTCTGCGCCGGGCTCGACCTGCGCGGCTTCGGCAACATCCCGGGGACCGGGGATTTCGGACCCAGCCACATGACCTGGGCGACGTAGCGGGCGATCGCCCGGCTCGTGCGGGAGATCCGCCCGCTCCCGCAGCCGGTGATTGCGGCGGTTAACGGGCCCGCCGCCGGCGGCGGGCTGGCGCTGGTCTGCACCAGCGACATCCGCATCGCCTCCTCATCCGCGGTGTTCTCCACCGCCCTTGCGCTCACAAGCCAGCGCCGCTATTCGTCACGGCTCGCCCGGCTCGGTTGCCGCGAGGGTCCGCAGCACGAACTTCTGGACCTTGCCCGCAGGCGTGCGCGGCAATTCGCCGACCTGGAGCACGACTTCCGGCGTCTTCTGCCGCGCGATCCCGACCTCCGCGAAGTAACGCTTCGCCTCAGCGACATCGAACGAGTGCCCGCCGCGAGTTACGACCACCGCACACACTCCCTCCCCATCACCGGATCAGGAGCCGCGACCACGGCCACCTCCGCGACCGCCGGGTGCACGGAGAGCAGGTCCTCGATCTCCTTCGAGGAGATGTTCTCGCCGCCTCGGATGATGATGTCCTTGAGCCGGTCGGTAACGGTGAGGTACCCGTCAGCATCGAGGAATCCAAGGTCACCAGTGCGGTACCAGCCGCCGGGCAGGAAGGCCGCCGAGTCAAGCAGCGGATCGGTGTAGCCGGGGAACAGCTCTGGCCCGGTGGTGACGGTCTCCCCTACCTGACCGGCACGAACATCGTGGCCATCGGCGTCGATCAGCCGCACCTTGTTGCCATCCAGAACCGCGCCGCGGCAGGTCAACGAGTTCGGCGCGGCCCTGACGCGGAAGTACCCAGGCCGGTTCGGCCACTTCGCGTCGCTCCCGCTGCCCGACGTGACGGGCTGCCTCGATGAGCTGCGGTACGCGCTCGACGAGCTGGGCGACACACTGCTCGCCGCTCGAAACATTGACCCGGCGGTTCAATGACGCGAGCTACATCCCGAGAGCGGCAGGTGCGTGCGTTCCTCGAACACGGCACGCAGTGCATGGTTATGCGGGCTGGCCGACTGATCGCCGAACCGAAGCTTGCTGGCACGAGTGCCGACGAGCTAAAACGGCTGCTTGGTATCCGCACTCCGAGCCGCCGTTATGGACGACCACGCAGCCAAGCCTCAACGGACGACCGTGCGGATGTCGATGATCTGTGCAGCTAGCACAGTTGCGTGGCCCCGTCGGCATGCGGAGCAGGCACCTTGCTATCCGGCTGGATCCTGCGCAGGCGATAGAAGCAACGGCCTAGGGCGGGCTGACGTAGCCGGCGAGCGTGCTGCGACCGTGGCCGGCGTCGGGCCGTACCTGGTCGGTTCCGGTCTCGACCACAGAGAAGCCAGTCCTGTCGCCGTCTCCGTTCACCACGTCCGGGCCCCGCTGGCCAGGCGGGTCGGCTATGACAATCGCAATGTGCCCCGCTGATGGCTCCGCCCCGAGCGTGAGGCCGTAGACCGCCACGTCCCCCGGCGCAGCCAGATATCTGCTCGTCGCCGGGT
>Ga0335073_10016882_pt1 | contig 10209 bp, 8 predicted proteins | sample Lox_Sample_22_FD_207093 | JGI IMG/M metagenome (GOLD analysis project Ga0335073, IMG submission 207093) | Soil microbial communities from Loxahatchee National Wildlife Refuge, Florida, United States - Lox_Sample_2.2 | ecosystem: Environmental > Terrestrial > Soil > Wetlands | place: USA: Florida... | reverse complement strand
GCTGTGGATTCCGGTGTCGGCTATTATCTGGGCTTTCGCCGCGCCCCGGCCGTTCGATTGGCGCGTGGTCCTGATGCCGGTGATGAACGCGATTACGGCGCTCTTCCTGTTCAACGCCATCGGACTGTGGACGACGCTGTTCGGCGCCAAGCGCGGCAATTACGACAAGAGCATCGGCAACGACATGTCGCTGGCCGGCAATCTGGCCGTGATTGGCGTGATGCTGATCTGTATGTTCCTGCCGCAGATTCTGCACGCGGTCGCGCCGGCGGCGGTGGCGCCGGAGAACTGGTGGATGACGCTGCCGCCGGCCGCCGCGGCCATTGTTTTCTATCTGGCGTCTCTGCGCGGCGCGACGGCGGCATTCCCGGGGCGCCGCGAAGCACTGCTGGCGGTGATCGAAGGCAAGGCCTGAAGCCATGATTTCCAACTCCGATGCGATCCGCATCACCAACCTCGAAAAGCGCTACGGCGGTACGGTTGCCGTGGCCGATCTCTCGCTGAGCGTCCCCAAAGGTTCCATGTTCGGCTTTCTGGGGCCGAACGGTTCGGGAAAAAGCACCACGATCGGCTGCCTCACGGGTTTGCTCGATCCCACTCGCGGGTCGGTGGAGATTCTGGGCGGCACGTTCACCTCCGAGAGCGCCGATTTGAAGCGCAAGATGGGCGTGATGCCGGAGACTCTGGGGCTGTTCGATCCCCTCTACGCCAACGAGTTCCTGACATTCGTGGCGCGCATGTTCGGGCTGAACGAAGCCGACACGCGCCGCCGCGTAAGCGAATTGCTGTCCGCGCTGGAGTTGACCGACGCGCACAAGACGCTGGCGGAATACTCCACCGGAATGCGCAAGCGCGTGGCTTTCGCCGCCGCGGTGATCCATTCGCCCGATGTCTTATTTCTCGACGAGCCGTTCGAAAGCATCGACCCGGCGGGAGTCGCGGCCATGAAGCAATGGCTGCGGCGGTTCACCGAACAGGGCCGGACGGTCTTCATCACGAGCCATGTTTTGGAGACAGTCGAGCGGCTGTGCGATCGGGTCGCCATCATCACTAAGCCCGGAAAGCTGGTCTGGCAGGGCGATATCACGGTACTGGCCCACGACGGCGCGCTGGAGTACGAAGGCGAGCGCTTCGAATCGCTGGAATCGCTATTCTTGCATCTGACCGGCGAGAAGTACGCGGATCTGAACTGGCTGTAGCCGCCCATTGGGCCGATTGCCAACCAAGTTGCCAACCGGCGCGGCAGTTGTCTAACTGCCGCTGGGCTGCTCGTTTGACAGATTCCGATCCGCGCACGGACCCGCCAGCGCGGTGCGATTGGTGCGAGCGCAGTGCGAGTGCCGAAACTGCCCCCCGGGCCACTCTCAAGATGTAGAATAGCTATTTACAACGTTTTCCAAGCGGGCGGCATCGTAGATGCCGGCTCTCGATCGCTATGTCGGTGTCGCGGCGCACTTCATCGGATCGGTTGCCAGGACACGCCAGGGTATTCCTGGTGAGCGGAAGATCAGTTCCGGGGTCCGCGGACCGGCCTCCGGAATCGGAGAACGGCGCCATGCCTAACCCCACTCCCAAACGCATGATGGGACTGGAGCGCGTCTGGGAACCGGGAAACCGTCTCGCGGTGCTGGCGATTTCCGGAGTGATTACCGTGGCAATCGCGGGGTTGGACTGGTGGACCAAGCCGTACATCTCGCTTGGTTTTCTCTACCTGTTCCCGATCATGTTGGCGGCCGGATTCGTGCCGCGCTGGGCGATGGCCGTGGTCGGCGTGACGTGCGCCGTGCTGGCGGAAGAATTCAGCGCGCTGCCGCCCTCGTGGACCCGCCTTTCCTTGGAAACTCTGGCGCTGGCCGGATGTGGTTTGTTCGTAGGCGAGTTGATTCGCAACCGCCGCATCAGCATCGAAGCTCAAGCGCGCCTGAGGGCCCTGGTCGAAACCAGCCCGGCCGCCATCGTCACGGTAGATGATCGCGGATTCATCGAGCTGGCCAATCGCGCCGCGGTGGAGTTGATGTCGCCGCGCGATGGCCACCTGGTCGGCAATCCGGTAGCCGCGTTCCTTCCGGAGTTGCATCACGCGCTGCGGTGGGAAGAGGCGCCCCAATTTCGGGCTTCCATGCAATGCCGCGGCCACAAGGGCAACGGCGAGGTGTTCGTCGCCGATGTATGGTTCTCCACTTACAAAGAGGGAGTCAATCCCAAACTGGCGGCGATTATCGGTGAGGTCGCCGAGGAGGCGCCGCCGGCGCTGGGCGTCCTGCCTTCGGACAATGAAGAGTTGCTGTCGCTGAGTACCCGTGAGCTGGATGTTTTGCGCCTTCTGGTACAGGGCCTCGCCAACAAAGAAATTGGCGGCCGTCTGGACATTTCCGAGAGTGCTGTTAAAAATACGTTACAGCAATTGTTCATGAAAAGCGGCGTGAGAACCCGCAGCCAGTTGGTGCGAATTGCCGTCGAACACTATCGAAGTTTGCTGTGAGTCGCGTCAATCGAAAGATTAATCTTGCGATTGCGCCAGACTCTTGACTTCCAGCGCCGCACGTACCAACTGACTTCTGGTCTTTACTCCCGTTTTTCGAAACAGCCGCTGTACGGTATTTTTGACGCTCGCCTCGGAGAGCCCCAGACCGTCCCCGATCTTCTTATTTGTCAGTCCGCCCAGGATCCCGTCCAAAACCTGGCGTTCCCGGCCCTCCAACCGCGAGTCCAGCCGGCCCCATACAAAGGGCGCCTCACGCTCGGCGATCCGGTCGGCGAACGTTCGGATGATCTGCGCATCCACCCAAACCTGACCGTCGGCGATGGAGTGAATCGCCTGCACCAGGCGGCCCAGCGGTTCGGACTTCAAGAAGATTCCGGAAGCGCCGAGTTTCAACGCGATGGCGGCGCCGTGAGCATCGTCACGGGTGGCAATCATCAGGAATCTACCCGCATATCCGCTCGCGACAGCGGTTGTCATGAACTGGTTGCTGCGGGAAGAGCCGGGCTCGAAGTCCAACAGAATCAGGTCGACATTGGCGCCCGGGAGAAACTCGATAGCTTCTTCCGGCGTGCTGCACTCACCCATCACCCGCATCCCGGGTTCGGAAGCCAGATACCGGCACAGACTGTCACGAAATAAGCCCCTGTCATCCACCAACAGCAAGCGGATGACATCACCGCGTCCTTCGACTTTCATGTGAGTTCATCGTATTGTGATCGCGCCGTTCATCCAACCGCTTTGCCCAAAAGATCGCCGGTGACATCAAAAGATCGCAAGATTAGTCTAAAGATTGCCACAAGCAGGGCGTGTGCGCGGCAAGATTGATAGCCTCGCGATTGGACACTGAGGTAGCCTGAAGATCGACCCCCCATGCCCGCGCTATCTTCCAGCCTTTCTGCCGTCAAGTGCGCGTTGCTGGCTGCTTTCGCGCTCGGCGCGTGGCAAACCTGTGACGCGCAAACGGCTCTCACCTGGGCGCAACTCAAAGAGAAATTCGAAGCCGGCAATCCCACGCTCCAGGCGGCGGAAGCCGGCATTGCCGAATCCAAGGCCAATGAAGTAACGGCGTATATGCGCCCCAACCCCGGCGTGACCGGCGGTCTGGACCAGATCGACCCGTTCGGCACGCAGGCCTCCACCGTTTCAGGGAACAACGTCTACCGGCCGCTGACCTACACCTTTCCCTCGGCATCGATCAATTATCTCCACGAACGCGGCGGCAAACGCGAGCTGCGCCGCGACGCCGCCCGTCAGTCGACAGCGGTTGCGCAATCGGCATATGACGACCAGGCGCGCACACTGCTGTTCAATCTGCGCAACGCATACGTGCAGACCTTGCAGGCAAAAGCGGTGCTGGACAATGCCAAGACGAACCTGGCGTACTGGGACCGCGAGCTGGATGTGAATCGCAAGCGCTTCAACGCCGGCGATCTGGCGCAAGTGGATCTCAACCGCCTGGAGCTGCAGCGGGTGGAGTTCGAATCGGACTACGAGATGGCGATCGTGAATCTTCGGACCAGCAAGATTCAGATTCTCGCGCTGCTGAACGACCGCACGCCGCTCGACCAGTTCGACGTCACCGGGACGTACGATTTCAGCGAACAATTGCAAGGGTTGGAGGAATTTCGCGGGGCCGCGGTCGCGGCCCGTCCGGATTTACGGGCGGCGCTGCAAAACGTGGAGCTGGCGAATCTCAACCACCGCCTGGCCGTCGCCAACGGAACCGCCGACCCGACTTTCGGACTGGACTTCGCGCGCAATCCGCCCATCCCGGTCTACTTCGGTGTCAGCGTGACCATCCCGCTGCGAATCTTCGATCGCAATCAGGGTGAAAAGGAACGCACGCAGATCGATATCGGCCGCAGCCAGCGCCTGGCGGACGTGGCTCGCGCGCAGGTGTTCAGCGACGTCGATTCGGCGTACTACACGCTCGTGCAGGCGCTGAATCTGTTGAAGCCCTATAAGACGAAATATCTTCCGCTGGCCGAGGACAATCGCAATCGCATCTCGATAGCGTTCCAGAATGGCGGGTCGTCGCTGCTGGATCTGCTGGATGCGGAGAAGGCGGCGCGCGATACACGACTGGCGTACCTGAATCTCATCGGAGCGTACCTTACGGCGGCGGCGCAGATGAATATGGCGGTGGGGCGGGAGGTGCTGCAATGAATCTTGGTATTTGTGGGGCAGGCTGGCAGCCTGCGGCGGACTGGCAGTCCGCCTGGCCGCGCGTGGGGGATGCCTGCCGTCAGAAGGGAAACCTCGTGCCGCGCACGCCCAAGCCGATAGCCAATCGGCCGCAGGCTGCCAGTCTGCCCCACAGTAAGACCATGCTGGCGGCACTGTGCATAAGCCTCACATTTTTTCTTTCCGCCTGCGAGAAGAAAGCCACCGCCGAAAGCGACCCGAGCGCCACCGGACCCGTACCGACCAAAGTCCAGCCCGACATGGACTCCAGCCACTTCAAGGTGGACCACCCGGAACAGTTTCCACTGGTCACCGCCGGCGAGCACACGGCTGCGCCGGAATTGAACGTGACCGGCGTAGTGAGTCCGGATGTCTCGCGGCAGGTGCCCGCGCCATCGCTGGCCACGGGACGCGTGGTGGAAGTGGATGCCCGCCTCGGCGACACCGTACAGAAGGGCCAGTTACTCTTCAAAGTTCGCAGCACCGACATCGCCGGCGCCTATTCGGACTATCAGAAAGCCATCAAGAACGAGCAACTGGCCCGGATCCAGCTCAATCGCGCCAAGATCCTTTTCGACGACGGAGCCATTCCCAAAAGCCAGCTCGAAGTGGCGCAGAATGCCGAAGACAACGCGCAGGTGGACGTGACCACCGCCATGGAGCATTTGAAACTGCTGGGCTCCGACCCCGATCATCCCAGCGGCATCGTGGAGGTTTACGCGCCAGTGGCAGGCGTGGTGACCGATCAACAGATCACGGCCTCGTCGGGAGTGCAGGCGCTAACGGCGCCGAATCCGTTCACCATCAGCGACATCTCGCACGTCTGGATAGTCTGCGACGTGTACGAGAACAATATGGCGCAAGTTCACCTGGACGACTATGCGGATATTCATCTGGCAGCCTATCCCGACCGCGTGTTGCGGGGGCGCATCAGCAACATTGCGCCGATCGTCGATCCCGCGCTGCGCACCGCAAAGGTGCGTCTGGAGGTGGACAATCCGGGCCTGATGCGGCTGGGCATGTTTGTGACGGCCACGTTCCACGGCCAGACCGCGGAGAAGCGCGCGACCGTTCCCGCGTCGGCGGTTCTGCATCTGCACGACCGCGAATGGGTCTACGTGCCGTTGGGCGACGGCAGTTTCAAACAGGTCGAGGTCGTATCGGGCGCGATGCTGCCGGACAATCTGCAGGAAATCGTTTCCGGCATCAAGCCGGGTGACCGCGTGGTCTCCAGCGCGCTGGTCTTCCAGAACACGGTGGAGCAATAGCGGATGATCGGGAAAGCCGTCGATTTTGCTCTCAACAGCCGTTTCATGGTGCTGGCCGCGGCGGTCTTGCTGTTCGCCTGGGGGGCGATCTCGTTTCATCAACTCCCCGTGGAGGCCTACCCGGACGTCGCCAACAACTATGTAGAAGTCATCACCCAATGGCCGGGGATTTCGGCCGAGCAGATCGAACAGCAAGTGACCATTCCGCTGGAAGTGGCCATGAACGGCATTCCCGGTATCGCGCATCTGCGCTCCTTCTCCATCTTCGGTCTGTCGGATCTGAAACTGATCTTCGAGGACGGGACGGAGAACTCCTGGAACCGGGAACGCGTGCTGGAGCGCCTCTCACAGGTCTCGCTGCCGCCGGGTGTTTCGCCGCAGATGGGCACGGACTGGAGTCCCGTCGGGCAGATCTATTTCTTCACGCTGCACAGCTCCAATCCCTCCATCGACGTGATGGAGCTGAAATCCATCGAAGACTGGGTGGTGGAGAAGAACCTCAAGTCCGTGCCGGATATCGTCGATGTGGCCACGTTCGGCGGACCGACGCGGGAGTACCAGGTGCGCGTCGATCCCAACAAATTGATCGATTACGGGCTCAGCCTGGCGCAGGTGGAGCAGGCGCTCACCAATAATAACGTCAATGCCGGCGGCAGCTTCATCCAGGCGGGATTGCAGCAGATCAACGTGCGCGAAGTGGGCCTGATCCGCAACGTCCGCGACATCGCCGATACGGTGCTGATCGCCAAGAACGGCACTCCGCTGCACGTGCGCGACATCGCGCAGGTGGTGCAGGGCGCGAAAATCCGGCTCGGCCAGTTCGGGCACGCCATCCGCCGCGACGACGGCGTGGTGATCGATAACGACGACGTGGTTTCGGCATGGGTCCCGATGCGCAAGGGCGCGGATGCGGAGCCGACCCTCGAGGCGCTGCACAAAAAAGTGCAGGAGCTGAACGATCACATTTTGCCGGCGGGCGTGAAGATCGAGCCGTTCATCGATCGCAGCGCGCTGGTCCACCTCACCACGCACACGGTGCTGCACAATCTGACCGAAGGCATCCTGCTGGTGGTGATCGTGCTGTTTCTGTTTTTGGGAAATGCGCGCGGTGCGCTGATCGTCGCCATTACGATTCCCTTTTCGCTGCTTTTCGCCGCCACCTGTCTGCAACTCAAAGGCATCCCCGCCAACCTGCTCTCGCTCGGCGCGCTGGATTTCGGCATGGTGGTGGAGGGCGCGGTGGTGATGGTGGAGAACATCGTCCGGCACCTGAGCCACGCCAGCCGCACCGATTCGCCGAAACAAAAGATCCTGGAAGCGGCGCATGAAGTGCAACGGCCCGTGTTCTACCCCATCGCCATCATCATCACGGCATACCTTCCCATTTTCACCTTGCAACACGTGGAGGGCCGGTTGTTCAAACCGATGGCGTGGACGGTGGCGTTCGCGCTGCTGGGCGCCATTATTTTCTCCATGACCGTGGCGCCGGCTCTGGCCAGCATCGTCTATCCGCGCGGGACGCGGGAGTGGCACAACCCGGTCATGAACTGGATCACGGCGGGCTACCGGCGATTGGTTCGAGTTGCGATCCGCCTGCGCTATGTAACCGTCGGCGCCTGCGCGGCGATTCTGGCGGTGTCCTTCTGGCTGGGGAGCGGCATCGGATCGGAATTCCTGCCGCACCTCGACGAGGGCGCGATGTGGGTGCGCGGCATCTTCGCTCCTTCCACCGGTCCGGACGAAGGCATCCGGCAGGCGAATCGCGCGCGCGTGCTGCTTTGCTCCTTCCCCGAGGCCTATGAGTGCACCAGCCAGGTGGGCCGTCCGGATGACGGCACCGATACCACCGGCTTCTTCAATACCGAGTATTTCGTGGGCTTGAAAGACAAGCAACAATGGCGTCCGGCCTTCCATCAGAACAAGGAGGAGTTGATCGCCGCCATGGACAAGGAACTCGAGAAGATCCCCGGCGCCATCTGGAACTTCTCGCAGCCCATCGCCGACAACATGGAGGAAGCCGTCAGCGGCGTGAAGGGCGAACTGGCCACCAAAATCTACGGCGAGGATTTGAAAACTCTCGAGGACAAGGCCGACGAAATCGTAAAGGTGATGCGGCAGGTGAACGGCATCGAGGATCTGGGCGTTTTGCGCGTATTGGGCCAGCCGAATCTGAATATCACCGTCGATCGCGGCGCCGCGGCGCGCTACCAGATCAACGTTGCCGATGTGCAGGACGCCGTTCAGACATCCGTCGGCGGCACCGCGTTGACCCAGGTCCTCCAAGGCGAAGCGCGTTACGATTTGGTGCTTCGGTACCTGCCGCAGTTCCGCGATACCCGCGAGGCCATCCAGAATATCCGGCTGCTGGCGCCCACCGGGGAGCGCGTTTCGCTGGCGCAACTCTGTAGGATCGAGGAGAGCGACGGCGCATCGGAAGTCTATCGCGAAGGCAACGAGCGCTACATCGCCATCAAGTACAGTGTGCGCGGACGCGACCTCGGCGGCGCGGTCGAGGAAGCCATCCGCAAGGTCGGCAAAGACGTTACGCTCCCGCGAGGCTATCACATCAACTGGGAAGGCGAGTATCAGAGCCAGAAGAGCGCGCAGGCCCGCCTGGCCGTGATCGTCCCGGTGACGGTGCTGCTGATCTTCATCATTCTGTACACCATGTTCCGCTCGTTCAAATGGGCCTTACTGATCATGTTGAACGTGCTGGTGGCTCCGGTGGGCGGCCTGCTGGCGCTGCTGATTTCGCACACCAATTTCAGCGTCTCCTCGGGCTTGGGATTCCTGGCGCTGTTCGGCGTCTGCGTGCAGACCGGCGTCATCATGCTGGAGTACATCAATCAGCTTCGAGCTCGCGGCCACATCGTCGTCGAGGCCGCGGTAGAGGGCGCGGTGGGCCGGCTGCGTCCGATCATGATGACCAGCCTGGTGGCGACCCTGGGACTGCTCCCTGCGGCGCTCTCGCACGGTATCGGATCGGATTCGCAGCGTCCGTTCGCCATCGTGATCGTCGGCGGCCTGATCGCGGCGCTGGTGCTGAGCATCTTTCTCCTGCCGACCGTGTACGCCTGGATCGCCCGCGAAAACGACGTGCTGCCGGAGATCGAACCGGGCCTGGAAGAGTCGGTGTAGCCGCGCGCGATTACCTCGCTCCGAACGGACTGTTCGGCTGCAGGTAGGGTAGCAACGAAATGCGCCGGATGTCGTTGGCAATCAGGCCTGGCACCCAGACCTGATATTCGCCGCCGATGAAAAAAACCTTCGGGTCATCCGAATTCCTCAACTGACCAGCGGCTTTGCCGATGTAGCCCCACGCACCGTTGACCAGTTCGATGGCCACGGCGTTGGTCATCTTGTTCCATTGTTCGGTGACGGCGGCGCGCACACGGGCATAGTCGCGGTCGTGAGCGCCGAGGTTCGCGGCGTACTGCTGCATCTCGCGGATGCCGGAGCAGACCGCGCCATTCGGCAACGTCCGCGCGATCAGAAACTGCCACCATGGACTGATGCCGCGCCTGGTAGTGATCGATTGCGTCCATTTGAACAACTTGGTGCCCGGCCCGAGCCATTCGGTAACCTCCGGATAGCCGTTCAGAAACGCCCGCTTCGTATCGGCGTCGGCGATCGAGGCGAAAGGCGGCGGTGTCGATGCCATAGGTCCGATGATATCGCGGAGAAGACCGCCCGCCTTGCCGTTCAGTCTTTCGGCGCCAGGAAGTATGCGTAGACCAGCAGCGCGAGGCCGATAAACAGCGGGATCAGCCCGGAAAAGGCGACTGGCGAACCCGTCAACATCAGCAGAAAGGCGAGCAGCCCCACACCCACTGCAGCGTTCACCAGGCCGCCGATCTTCAGGCCTTCCCGCGCACGCACCGACGCGATACGCTCCTGCTCGCGAAGCAGGGCGACGCCGGCTTCGCCGGATTCGGCCAGTTTGCGCAGGGTTTCGCTCTTGTGCAATGCTTCTCTCTCCTTGCGGCGGTTGTCGGACCACACGGCCACGGAGATGAACGAGAACACGGATAACATCAAAACACTGAGAAACAAGGCTAACGGCATCGTCATGGTTGGCTCCTTTTTGCTTGCTACCGGTCGGACCGCGGCGGGGAAGCGGAGGTTGCACTATTTTTTGCGGAAAAGAATGCAACCCCGGCGGAACATTGGGGGTCCTACAGGCGAATGACCGTCGCCGACGTGGATGCGGATCGGGCCGCCGTGGAGCAGGTTCTCAAGGGCGAAATCGGCGCGTTCGAGCCGATCGTGAAG
>Ga0335073_10016881_pt1 | contig 10209 bp, 9 predicted proteins | sample Lox_Sample_22_FD_207093 | JGI IMG/M metagenome (GOLD analysis project Ga0335073, IMG submission 207093) | Soil microbial communities from Loxahatchee National Wildlife Refuge, Florida, United States - Lox_Sample_2.2 | ecosystem: Environmental > Terrestrial > Soil > Wetlands | place: USA: Florida... | reverse complement strand
GGACGATGCGGGCCAATCGGCGGCGGTACTCGAGGTCGAACTCTAGGCGTTCGGCCTCGAGGAACCCGCGGAGGCGCTGGGCGAGGTGGCCGCCTTCCGTGTCCCAGTCCGTCAGCACGATCACGCGACGACTCTGACCGACGAGGTCGTGGGCGGTCCCGGCGAGGGCGCGGCCCCGATGGACGAGCACGACCGACCCGGGGAGGCCGAGTCGGCGGAGCGAGGTGCGGTCGCGTTCTCCCTCGACGACCACGACGGTCCCTGGCTCGGCGCTGTCGCTCCGTAGCCGGTGCCACAATTCCAAGAAGGCGTCGAGCGGCTCGGCCGGCGCGCGTCCGTTTCGCATCGTCGACCCCGCCCGGGCGGCCGGAAACGTCGCCCGGGCGCTGGGCGCACCGCACACCTCCTATACTACTTGGGGTGTCCCCGACTTCCGTCCACCGGGGCCATGCCCGACCACTACTCGCAACTGCTCGAATGGCGGCGCAACGAGGCCGCGGTGCGGGGCTTGGCGAAGCTGCCTCACGACTTCTTCCGGTCGACGACGGCCTACCTCGCTGAGGTGCGCCGGTCCTACGAGATCGATCTGCGGGAGAACCCGTCCGGGCGGAAGGGCGATCTCTCGCGCCAGACGTACCAGCGGGCGAGCCAGATCGGGCGCGACATCATCGAGGCCCGCACCCAGAAGGTCCTCTCGGCGGCGTTCCAGGCGAGCATTGGCGGGACGCGCGAGCTGCCGAACGCCCTCCCCGAGGAGCGCGCCCTCTTCGACCAGCTTCTCGCCACGCTCGCGGAGCATCGGCGCGCCGCCGCGCCGTACCTCGAGCCTCTCGCGGCGGTCCCGGCGTTGGCCCCGACGGCGCCGACCGCGCCTCCGGCCACCCCGGAGCCGGCGGGCCGGACCGTGGCGGCCCCGGCCCGGGCGGCCCGCGCGGCGGCACCGCTCACTTACGTGCGGATCCTGAAGAGCGGTCGCCCCCTCGAGATCGGATCGGAGACCGTCGACCTGCGGGAGGACGACGTGCTGTCGCTGCCCGAGGAGGCCGCGAAGCTCCTGATCGACGCCAAGGTCGCCGAGCCGGTGAGCACGGGGCCGAGCCGGCGGGTCACGTAACCGACGCGAGCCGCGCCGCCGTCGAGGGCGGCGCGACCTCGAGGGCCCGGAAGCGCTCGAATCCGAACAGGAGGTTCTTCATCGCGAGCTGTCGGCGCACCCGCGCCTCCGCGTTCGGCGCGGCGCGCAACGCCTCCGCGCGGAGGGCTTCGAACCCCCACGCGCCCAGCGCCTCCGCCTGCGAACGATAGGCGACCTCCGCGAGTCCGCCCGCCCGCGCGGCGGCACGGATCCGCGTGAAGTTCACGAAGACGGAGAGGTCCGAGCTTCCCGGGACCGGATACGGATCGGGCAGGAACCGATGGTCCCGGACCGCGGCGGCGGTTCCGTGAGGATGGGTCGAAAGGAGCTCCGATTGCTCCAGCCCGAAGTCCAGGAAGATCGCGGGGCCGTCGACGAGATGGTCGGCGACCTCGCGGACGATCCCCTCGGCGAGGGGGCTGACCTCTACCACCTCGCCGTCGTCGACCGGGTCGGGGAGTGGGGCTCCGGGGACCGGTCGGGCCGGTCCGTCGACCGCTTCCGAGACTCCTTCGTCCGTGACCCGAACGCCGAGCTCCTCCCAGCCCCCGTGCGCGGCGCGGAGGCGACGGGCCGGTTGGGCATCGAGCACCTCGTTCGCGACGACGGCGCCGACGAACGGTCCGAGCGCCGAGACCGATTCCGCGCGGCGCACCACCACTCCGGGGGCGGCCGCCCGGACGCGGTCCTCCGCCTCGCGAGCCCGCGCGCTGGAGCGGTCGATGAGTACGTACTCCGGTCCCCGCGGATCCCCGACGAACGTGCGCGCGATCCCGGCCGCGAGCGTTCCGTCCCCCGGCCCGAGCTCCACGATCGACCACGGACCCGAGGTCGCCGCGGCGCGCCGGTACGCGCGGAGGCGCAGCGCGAGCGTCTCGGCGAAGAGGGGGTCGACGTGGGCGGCCGTGTAGAAGTCGCCGCCGCTTCCGAGCGGAGAGTGCGGTCGATCGTAGTACCCGATCTCGTGGGCGTAGAGCACGATCTCCATGTACCGATCGAACGGGAGGAAGCCGTCGGACGCGGCCGCGCGGCGGAGCCGGTCCAGGAGGGCCCGGGACCGCGCGAGGGCGGCCGGGTCGAGAGGAGGAGGCGCGTGCGCCATCGTTCGACTTCGGGCGCGGGCGGGTCAGCCGATGTACCCGAGGTCATCGCGCGGCGGCGGCCCGCCCGAGGTGCCCGGCTCGCCGGAGTGCTGCTCCGCGTCGTGGATCTTCTGCGCGATGCGGTCGATCTCCTTCGCCTTCGCCTGGAGCGCCGTGAAGTCGAGCTCGAGGTGGAGGACCCGGGCGAGGACCTTCAGCACGGCCTCCGCGCTGCGCGGATCCACGAAGTACCCGCTCGTCTCGCCCATGAGGCAGACCCCTTCCATCCCGAAGAGGCGTCCGAGCCCCAGGAACAGGCCGCTCGCACCGATCAGTCCACCGCCGGGGTCGTTGCGCGAGAACACCACGGAGAACTTCTTCATCAACTCCACGCGGGACGGGCTCGTCGCGGCGCCCAGGACGCGGGGTTGCTCGACCACGCGGCCCTGCGCGAATCCGGCGAGCGTGAACACTTCGCGCACGCCGAGGCCGTGGCAATAGTCGAGCACGCGCTCGGTGATCTCGTACTGACCCTCGGGACTGATCCCCTGGTAGTCGCCTCCGAGGATCAGGAGGTCGTGCTGGGCCGCCGCGGGCGCCTTCCAGTAGGCGAGGTCGTTCGAGACGAGGCGGATGATGCCCTCCTCGGAGACGTACACCTGCGGCGGGAAGAACTTCGAGTAGATCGTGGCCAGGGGTTTCGCGGGGAGCTGATCCCGGAGGTAGTCGGCCGCCAGCTTCCCGACGTTGCCGACGCCCGGAAGGCCTTCCACGAGGATCGGGTCCCGGAGCGAGACCTTCTCCAGCGTGCGGATGACTACGTCGTCCACGGTGTTCCCGCCGAGGAAGCCGACCGCGGGCGATAAAGCCTCGGTAACGCGGGAGTAGGCCGCTATCCCGGGGCGTCCGGACCCGCGCCCACGACCCAGCCGTCCTCGCTGACGTGGACCGGCGAGATCCGGCAGAGCTCGGGTCGGTTCGCGACCTTCTCGGTGTAGAGCGTGTGGGTGTACCGCTTCCCTTTGGGTTCGGCGCGCAAGTCGAAGACGAGATCCGCGAGGTCCTGGAGCAGACCGTAGACGGCGCGGTCGTGCGCCACGGAGTGGATCGTGAGCAGCGCTTGCCCTCCGATCGTCTGGCAGCGGTGGCGGATCTGCCGGGCGACGGTGGTGACGTCGTGGGGCTCCAGGACCTCGAAGAAGAAGTCCACCGAGTCGAGCACCAGCCGGAACGGATGGTCCATCCCCGCGAGATCCGAGAGCATTCGCGTCGTGAGGCTGAACGACTTTTGCGCGAGGTCACGCGGTTCGGCCCCCACGAGCTCCTCGAGCGCGAGACCCTGCTCCCGAGCGCGCGCGATGTCGAGGCCCCGGAGCAAGACGCGCTCGTAGTACTCGTCCGCGAGATTCACGACCTTCACCTCGGTCGGGTCCCATCCGAACGTGGTGAACGCCCGGCGCACGTCCTCGGTGCGCTCGAAGGTGGTGTAGAACAACACCGGTACGCGACCGATCCCGGCGTGGGCGAACTGCTTCGCGAGGAGCGGCGCGCCGGAACCCGAGTGGCCCGAGAGCAGCGCGAGCCATCCGGGCGGAAGGGCCGCGAACAGCGTCCCGTCGACTTCGGGGATGCCGAAGATCGCTTCGCCTTCGGACACGGTGCGGTCTAGCGCCCCCGCCCGACGTCGATCGTCTCGTCGACGAGCAATCCGAGCATCTGCTCGAGGCCCCCGGCCTCCTCGTCCGACGTGATGAGGATCAAGGTGAGCACGTTCCTCGACTTCAGGTTCGTGAGGAAGATGTGGAAGAATTCCGAGAGCAGCTCGCGCGGGTTGTGGATCGCGAGCGCGTTGACGCTGTCGACGACGACCACCGACCGAGGATGCGGGTATTTCCGCAGCAGGTAATCGACGCGGAGCATGATCTCCTCGAGGGCGCGCGGCGTCTCGATGTACGTCGCGTTCGGGAGCGGGTTCGAGTAGTTCATCATGATGTGGCTGATCACGTCCACGAACGAGATCCGATCCCCCGGGACGTCGAGCGCCTGCGCCAGGGACCAGACGAACGAAGCCGGGTTCGTGACGGTGATGTAGATCACGTGGGCGTTCGTCTCACTGCCCACGTCGCGAAGGGTCGCGTTCAGGACCGCGAAGTAGTGGTCGGCGTACTCCCGGGGATCGATCTTGAGGGCGGCCGCACTCCCGCCCGGCAGCGCCCTGAGTCGTTCGCCGATATCCGCCACGGCGCTACGCTCCTTCCGGCCGTCCGCCCTTCAGGTGGGGAGCCATCAGGAGGCCGATCGGCGTGAGTTCGATGACGTACTGGGCGCGAGAGTGCGCCGTGCCCCGCATCTTGACGATCTGCAGCACCCGCAGGATGTCCCCTTGACGGCGCGTATTCCACAGCAGGACGACGCCGTCGACGATCGCCTCTTCGACTCCGTGCATCGAGTAGCGGCCCTGCGTCGGGCCGATCTCGGAAACGAGCAGCGACGTGCAGCCCAGGTCGCTCAGCGACTGGCCGAGCCGGAGCATGAAGTCCCGGATCTGCTCGTCCCGTCGGATCCGGTAGCAGACGGAGGTCAGGCTGTCCAGCACGAGGCGCTTCACGCCCAGGGTCTGAACGAGGTCCCGAATCGTACGGATGAGGATATCGATCTCGTCCGTCGTCATCTCTTCGTGCTCGAGCCCGAGCTTGTCGTACACCGCCGGGAGATCCACGAAGACCAGCGAGCCGTTGGTCACCAGATCGGCGCGGAAGAACTCGAACGTCGAGAGGTTCTGGACGAGCTTATCCGACGCCTCGGTGACCGAGAGGAACAGGGAACGCTCTCCCCGTTCGGCGCCGCGGACGAGGAATTCGAGGCAGAGGGTCGTCTTCCCCGTCCCGACGCTCCCCGACACGAGGACCATGTTCCCGCGGGGGATGCCGCCTCCGAGAATGTCGTCGAGCCCCTCGATGCCCGTCGAGCAGCGGGCCAACACGGTGGCCGGCGCCATCAGCGCGCGCGGCGGGGCCGGCGCGCTCGGAGCCTCGGCCGGGACGTCCATCACGGAATCGAGCCGTTCCCAGCCCTTTAGGGTTATGCTCCGTCGGTACCCGTGGTGTCGGGCGAGGTACCCCGCGGGGCGGTTTCGGCGGAGATCCGCGACGGGTCGATCCACCACTGGGTTCCGTCGACCGAACGGTCGGCCCGCACGATCGCCCCGCGTTCCGTCAGGAGCGATCCGGCGGCGCGCACCGCCCGGCCGCCGGGGTCGACCGCGCTTCGCAGGTCGGCCAGTGATACCGGGAAGGGCGCATCCCCTTCCACCCGCGCGGCCCGCGCCGTGATCACGTCGATGACGTCCTGCGCCGTGACGTCCGGCGGCTCAACCTCCGGCGCTTCGACCGGGACGGAGTGTCCTGGGTCCGTCGCCATCGGAGGGGGCGTCGGGGGGATCGCCGTCGGGAGGGTGTCGGGGGGACGCGGCAGTCGCACGGTCCGCACGAAGTGCAGCGATTCGCCCTTGCCCAGCAGGACGACCGCTTCGCCCCGCGGCAACGCGAGGAGTGTCTCGGCCGTCACCGCTCGCGTCGCGCGAGCGAGTTCCCGGGCCTCTGCCGGCGCCCCTCGAAAGGCGACGAAGTCGGCCACGTTCGTCCAGACGGCTTCCGCGACCGGTTCCGGAAGCGACCCCAACGCTTGGGTCGCGAGCACGACGTGGACGTTACGACGCCGACCCAGGCGGAGCATCTCTGCGACGCTCTCGTGCGCGAACCACTGGGCTTCGTCGAGCACGACGAATGTCTTCGGGGCATCGGGGCGGGCGAGGAGGCCGGACCAGATCAGGGCGAGGTACACCGAGAGGAGGTACCGGGAGGTCGACTCCCCCACCACCTCGGCGTCCCCGGCGATGAGCACGATCCGTCCGGGCCGTACCAGATCCGCCGCCGTCCGACGCTCCCGTCCGTCGCAGAGCATCTCGACCAAGACCGGGTCGCGCGCGATCTCGTAGAGGAGACGGCGTGCGCCGTCGGCGTCCTCCGGCCGGGCGCGGATCCGCTCCGCGAGCTCGCGGACCGGTTCCATGGCGGGCTCGGGCACCAGTCGGAACCCTCGCCCCTCGGCCGCCAGGAGCCGATGGGCATCGACGAGCGTGCCGGCGGGGAGGGCCGCGGCGGCCGCGAGGGCACGAGTGAGCATCTCCTCGAGCCGGGGCCCCCAGAATCCCGTGTCTCGGTAGCGGCCGGCGCGCACCCGGCGAAGGGCGTGGACCAGGTCGGTGAGCCCGCGCTGATTCGGCGAGTGCCCATCGGACGTCGGCCGCGCCGCGTCGGCGAGGGCGTTCAACCCTTCCCCGGAGCCCGGCGCGATCCACACCACGCGCTCGGCGACCGCGCGGGGGAGTTCCCCCCGGAGAACCCGCGCCGTTTCGCCCAGGGGATCGAGAAGAACCAGCCCGGCGCCGGCGACGATCCGCCGGGCGAGCGCCACGAGCAACGAGCTCTTCCCCATCCCGGTCTCGCCGAGGATCGCGAGGTGACGCCCCTGGCTCGCCTCGATGGGCAGTGCCACCACGCCCCCGGAGAGCGCGCGTCCCAGCGGAATCGACCGGCGGAGATCGGGGTGGCGGTCCCCGGAATCCTCCGCCGGGCATCGGGGACTTGGGAGCAGGGCGCAAAGTTCCGACTCCGTCGCCGGGAACTCCAGGATCCGCCCGCCGATCCATCGCGTGGGAGAACGGAATGCGAGTCCGTTGCCGTCCGGGGTACGGGAGAGAGACGCGACGGTCGTCGCGGCGAGCAGCAGTCGGCGCCGGGCCTCGGGGGGACCCTCCACGGAGAGTGACGCACTCAGAGACCACCACGGGCCCAGATGCACGGGTACCGCCAGCGCGGGCTCGGAGGAGTCGCGCATCGGCCCGCGTCGCGCTCGGGCTACCCCGTCCGGGGGTCGATGCGCTTCGGGGAGAGACCCGCGGGGAGCCGGGAGCGCGAGAGGGTGCGCGTCCAGCCGGAACCGCAGCCCGCGTCCCAGGGTCCCGAACGCGAGGGCGACCAGGTCGACAAGCGGCGGCCCGTCACGGGACCCACGGAGACCGGTCGGCCACGTCCGGAGACGGCGTCCGTACCACGCTTCCCGCGCCGCGGGGCGGGCTCGCGCGGACACGGGCCTCCACTGGTGCGCGCCGTACGCGGCGCGGAACGTCCGCTCGACCCACCGTGCGGAGGCGGGATCCCGCACGATCAACGAGAGCGCCGGCTCCGGGCCCGACTCGAGTTCGAATGCGAACCGGATCCCGGCCCCATGGGCCGCGCGAACGGCCGCGATGAGCGCGTCGTGTTCGGCCTCCCACTCCGCCGGTCGGAGGTCGGTGTCAACGCGAGGACGGAAGATCCATTCGCGCTCCACGCAGCTCCTCCCGTCGCCCCACTGAACCGGGGGCTGTGTCTACCCTGCACGTGCCCCGTCGGTCGATGAACGCTGCGCGGTCGTCACGCTCAAGTGGCCCGCTCTCTCGGAGGACTCGAGGTCTCCCTCCCGATGTCGTCGCTCGAAGAGCAGATCACCGAGGTCGAGGACGAGATCCGTCGAACCCCGTACAACAAGGCCACGAGCAGCCACATTGGCCGCCTCAAGGCCAAGCTCGCGGTCCTTCGCCTGGAACGGGAGACGCGGGCGAAGGGAAAGGGAGGGGGTGTCGGCTACGGGGTCCGCAAGAGCGGACACGCCACCGTCGGGCTCGTCGGGTACCCGTCCGTCGGGAAGTCCACGCTGCTGAACCGGCTCACCGCCGCCGAGAGCGAAACCGGTGCCTACGACTTCACGACCCTCTCGATCATTCCGGGGATGCTCCGCTGGGGCGGCGCGTCGATCCAGATCCTCGACATGCCCGGGCTCGTCCCCGGCGCAGCACGGGGTCGGGGGCGCGGGCGGGAGGTGCTGTCCGTCGTCCGCTCGGTGGATCTGATCCTCTTCATGATCGATCCCGAGCACTCGAATCTTCGCGCGCTCGTCGCGGAGCTCGAGGGCGCCGGCGTCCGCATCAACACGCGTCCTCCTCGCGTCGTCGTGACGCGAGCCGATCGCGGCGGTCTCACCGTCTCGAGCACGGTTCGCCTGACCCACCTCGCCGGGGGCCTCGCGTCCCAGATCGCCCGGGAGTTCGGGCTGCACAACGGCTCGATCATCTTCCGCGAGGACGCGACCGCGGACCAGCTGATCGACGTCCTTGCCGGCAACCGGGTGTACGTGGCGGCGCTGCTGACGGTGAACAAGAGCGAGCAGCTCTCGGCTGCCGACCGCGCCCGGATCGTGCTGGAGCAGCGCCCGTTCGATCCGATCTTCGTCTCCGCCCGGGATCGCCTCGGGCTCGACGCGCTGGTCGATCGGATCGGGCACGCGCTCCGGTTCATCCGGGTGTACGTGAAGCCCCCCGGCCAACCCCCGGACATGGACGAGCCGGTGATCCTGCGCGAGGGGGACACCGTGCACAGCCTCCTGGCCCGCTTGCCGGCCGAGCTCGATCGGACGTTCAAGGCGGCCCAGGTGTGGGGGAAGAGCGCCCGATTCCCGGGTCAGACCGTGGGGCGCGACCACGTCCTCGCCGACGAGGACATCGTCACGATCGTCGTCGCCCGGGGCGCGGCGCGCGGCTGAGCCGGACCGGACGACGGCTCGAGGGCGCCGCGGCCCCGGGCCCGAGCGTGCCGCCGATGAGGAAGTGGCCCTTGTGGAACGGATCCAGCCGGACCGCGGGGACGAGCCGCACGTCCCGGCCGAGCTCCCGCTCGGCCGCCGCCAGATGGTCGGCGGGAGAGAGGTCCCGGCCCATGCTGGCGGTCTTCAGGGCCACGATGATCGACGGCGCCGCACCCCCCAGGATCAGCTCCGCATTGGACCGCACGATCGCGATCTGATCGGGTTGGGCGATGTCGGCGTACAGGCCATCGACCATCGGCACGCGGTCGAGGTAGGTCCGGGGATCGCGCGCGTCGGCGAGAAGGGGCAGCAGCGGAGACCATCGCTCGGCGAGAGCGAGCAGTCGGGCGAACGGGCGCGGGCTCCGCTCCACGGCGTAGACCCGGCCGTTCGGACCGACGAGGTCCGCCACGTGGGAGGCCGTGGTCCCCGTTGCGGCACCGAGATAGAGCCATCGCTCCCCCAGCCCGGGGATCGGGCCGGCCCAACCTCGAACGATCCCCGCCGCGAGCTTGCTGCGGCCGGGTTCGAACGCCCGGTAGTCGGCCCGTTCGGCGTGGACCCATCGCTCGCCGTACACCGGGGGCGGCGCGCCGACCGCCTCGGTGAACAACTCGGTGCGATCGCCCGCGAGGGCGCGCGCGAGGCGCGGGGCTCGCGAGTCCGGGGTGAACGGCCGCGCGGTCCTCATCGCGTCCTCCGGCGGAGCTCGGCGAGCCGACGATCCCGTCGGACGAGGAGCTGGGGCGCGATCGACGCGTGGGTCGTCGCGTCGGCCCGGATCGCGATCGCCGCGAGCGCCGCGAGGCTCCGGGCATAGGCGCCCCGCCGCCCGGGCGGGATCGTGTCCATCCCGTCCGCCCGATAGAGGAGCCCGTAGCGCGGGCCGCGGTCCGGCGATGGCCTCCGTCGCGAGCCGAGAAGTTGGATCCGCGCCCCGCGGAAGCGAGCGAGCGCGCCGACCCCTCCGGCCTCCGCGACCAGTCGGGCCGCGGTCCGCTCGCCGACGACGGTGCTCAGATTTGGGACGAGCCGACGTGCTTGGGCGCGAACCCGCTCGGTGAGGACGGCGTGGTGGTTGACGAGCCCCTTCCGGAGCTCGGCCCACTCGCGGACGTACTCGCCCAGGGTGCGGTCCGGTCCCGCCAGGAACGACTCGGCGGCCCGGGCCTCCCGGCCGACCGTCCGCTCCAGGCGTTCCTCCTCGCGCGCGAGAGTGATCAGCACCTCTTCCGGAGTGCGCAGCGCGCGATCGAGTGCCGCGTGGGCCTCTGCGAGCAGGGCCTCCCGCTCCTCGGCGGCGGGGCG
>Ga0335073_10016880_pt1 | contig 10210 bp, 10 predicted proteins | sample Lox_Sample_22_FD_207093 | JGI IMG/M metagenome (GOLD analysis project Ga0335073, IMG submission 207093) | Soil microbial communities from Loxahatchee National Wildlife Refuge, Florida, United States - Lox_Sample_2.2 | ecosystem: Environmental > Terrestrial > Soil > Wetlands | place: USA... | reverse complement strand
GCGCTACTTGCGCTATGAAGATCTGCTGCGGCTGCCTCAGGAAACCTATACCGTGAGCGACGACCCGAACTTCCCAGGCAAAACTGTCATCAGCGGCGTAGCTCTCAGCACACTGGCGCGGCTCTTTGGGCAGTCGCCGGAGTCGGCCCTGATCGTCGCGATTTGTTATGACCGCTATCGCACCAACTACCCGCGCGAGTACCTCGCCGCCCACCATCCATTGCTGGTGTTGCGGATTGACGGCAAGCTCCGCGATGAGTGGCCGCGCGCAGGTGACGGCCGTTCGCTCGCACCGTATCTCATATCGCACCCGTTCTTTCATCCGTCGTTCAAAGTGCTCTCACATGAGGACGAACCGCAAATTCCTTTTGGTGTAACACGGATCGAGTTTCGGCGAGAGTCGGTGGTCTTTGGCGCGATTCGTCCGCCCGGGCGTTGGCCGTCGGATTCTTCGATTGTGCAAGGCTATGTGATTGCCCGGCAGGATTGCTTCCGCTGCCACAACCGCGGCGCACAGGGCGGGCAGGTGGCAGGACGGGATTGGGTGCAACTCGGCACCATTGCCCGCACCGACCCGGCGAGGTTCCGGCAGATTATCCGCAACCCTGCAGCGGAGACACTAGGCGCGAAGATGCCCGGGGAGCCGGGCTATAACGACGCCACGCTCGACGCGTTAACAGCGTACTTCCGCACTTTCTCCAGTTCACCCACCGAAGCGAGGGCAAAATGATTCCACGCCTCGCGAAGATCTCGCTGGTTGCCGGCGTGGCGTTCTTTTATTCGCTGATTGTGTTCAATAACCTCACCGACTTCGATTCGAATTATCAGTTTGTGCGCCATGTGCTGATGATGGATTCAACCTTCCCGGGCAATCGAGGTATGGGTCGCGCGATCCATTCGCCCGCAATTCATTTGGCCTTTTATCTTTCCATCATCGCGTGGGAGATAGTGACGGCGGTGCTGCTGTGGTGGGCCGCTGTCCAAATGCTGCGTAAGCGGCGCGCGGCAACCGCCGCTTTTCGCGCATCCCAGCGGATCGCCGTGGCAGGGCTTACGCTTTCGCTGCTGATGTGGCTTGTGGCTTTCCTGACCGTGGGCGGCGAATGGTTTCTGATGTGGCAGTCGCACCTGTGGAATGGGCAGGAGGCGGCTGTCCGAGACTTCACCGTGGTAGGGCTGGTGCTGTTGATTGTGGCGCAGCCGGAGAGCGAACCGCAAGGTTAAGGCTTATTGCCTGCCAATCACCGCTCGATTGTGGCTTCAATGGAGCCATGCGGCTCGTCAATCGGCACGAAGATGTGGTTGGGATTGTCCTGGCTGAAGGGGCTCAGGTCGGCGAGCAGGTGATGGAGGTTGGGCATGGCCAGATGGATGCGCGCGATCTCGGGTGCAGCGTCGAGCGCGGCTTTGCCCATATCGAATAGGGTGTGTTGCACGCTCATGCTGTTGTGCGCGGCGAATTCTTTGAGCAGCGCGGTGAGGATGCGTGCACGCACGGCGGCGAAGTCCTGTGCAGAGGAGACGAAGTCCCACTTTACGGTTGCGCGCGTGCCAAAGATGCGATCGGTTGCGGGCTTGAGCGTGGTCAGCTTGTCCTGAATGTAGCCGGTGAAGGCAGATTTGGTCGTCTTGAGAATAGTCAGCCCGTCGATGCCGGAGACAATCGTCCACGGCCCGTTGGTTGCACGCGTGGCAGCGACGGTCTGCAGTTCGGGGCCGCCGAGTTGGAAGGTCGTGGCTTCTGGCGCACCTTCGACGATCATGCGCTGCCACGATTTTTCTGCGATCTCGACGCTTACTTTCGAGACCTGTGCATTATTGCTGAGGAGATAATCGCCCAACTCCATCGCGAATTCTTCGATGGTTGCGGCCTTGGAGCCGCGTGCGATGGAGTACACGGTGTTCTTCATCGTGTCGGTAGGCAGAACCTTGCTGTTGTCCGCCGCGGTGAAGCTTGTGTCGAAGTCGCCCTGCAAGAGCACCTGGACGGTCCACTCCTGGAACTCGTGGCGGTCTCCCCCATTCGGACCTTTAAGACGCGTGATCCGCGACAGCCGTACCCGCGATTTTCCGTAGCGATTCTCTGCCAGTCTGGCCATCTCTCTAACTTCCTCGATAGGTGGTGTAGCTGTTGTCGCTCAACAGCAGCGGCAGGTGATAGTGCCCCTCGCCGTCGCAGGCGAAAGTGATGCAGACCTCCGGATACAGGCTGGCGCGGCCATCGCGCTTCAGGTACTCGCCGGTCTCGAAGGTGAGCCGGTACATGCCGGCGGTTGCATTCGGTGCGAGGCTGCGGCAGCGTCCGTCGGTGTCGGTTTCCGCAGCGGAGACAGGCGCCCAGCGCCCGGCGGTGCGGCGGTCGATCTCGTGCCGCTCCAGGCGAACGGCGACACCGGCAGCGGGCTTTCCTCGGACTGTATCCAAGACATGTGTCGTAATGATGCTCATTCTACTAACCACTTTCCTAAACGAATTTGGGTAATCTGGCGCTGCTGCTCGGCAGCCTCGCGCAGCTCGGCTTCGCGGCTGCCGGCCAAACGGCGATGCAGGATGGCCAGCATCTCCTCAGCAGTTTTGCCTGTCGCGCACACGATGTAGGTGAAACCATAGCGCTCCTCGTAGAGTGTATTGCCGGCGGCCAAATCGGCGAGGACACGGTCGGCGGCTTGCGCGGTGGACGACTGCTCTTGCGCGGACCACGCGGCGGATTTGAGCGCAGCGTGCTGTGTGTTCCGTTTGCCGATGCGCGGATGGCAGGCGAAGGCCTCCATCCAGTCCGGCTCCTCCATCGTGCTCCACAGGCGGTCTGCGGCGGCGGACAACTCTTCCACGCTGGCGATGGGGCGCAGAGCGACCATGGCCTTGGCCCACCGGCGCGAGCCACAGCAGGCCAGCATCGCGTCGAGAGCCTCCGGCTCATCGGCTTCGTTCCAGGCTGCCAGCGTCGCGTTCATGGCCGAAACTCCTCGCCGCCGAGTTGAAACAGAAATTCCTGCAGGAGATTGGCGGCCACGCGGCGGCGGTACGCAGCCGTGGAGCGGATATCGTCGATGGGCAGCGCTTCGGCCAGAATCGCGGCGCGGGCTGCGCGAAGGGTTTCCTTCGTGATCTGCCGGCCGAGCAAGATTTCTTCCGTACGGTAGAGCCGCGTGGGAGACGGGGCGAGGCTCGCTGCTGCGAGACGAACCTCGCGAATCGTTCCCGACTCGATGAGCGCTGTGCCCGCCAGCGCAACCTTGGCGATGGCCATGGCGCGCCGCGTGCCCACTTTGCGCAGATACTGTCGATGCCGCGCAAAGCGACGGGGCAGATGAATGGCGTAGAGCAGTTCGTCTGCAGCAAGAACTGTGCGCTTGTATCCGGTATGAAATTCGCTGTAAGGCACGCGCCGGCTGCCGCGCGCGGAGATCAGTTCGATCCCCGCATCGTATGCGAGCAGCGCGGGCGAGGAATCCGCCGCGGGCGAGCCATTCACAAGATTGCCGCCGACCGTAGCACGAGTCTGGTTGGCGATGGAGCCGATCCAGCTTGCCGCTTGCGCGAGCAGAGGGAACTCCTCGGAGACGATTGCACTCTTGCGCAGATCAGTGAAGGTCGCACCGGCTCCGATGCTCATGTGTTGGTCAGTGGCGCGAATGACGCGCAGCTCAGAGAGGCCCCAGAGGCTGACGAGCCTGGTCGCGTTGAGGCGGCCGGCTGCGTAGGCGACCATCAGCTCCGTTCCGCCGGCGATCGGCGTCCACACGCCGGGCTCGGTTGCAAGGAGATTCAGCACTGCGGTCAGGCTGCCCGGTGCGATGAGTTCATGTGCTTCCGCATTACCGCGCATGATGAGGCTGCTCCAGTGCTTTCTCAGAGGTTTGCGTTGCGGCGGCCAGTACAGACTCGAAGATGCGCATGAAGCCAGTGCAGCGGCAGAGATTGCCGGCGAGGCCTTCGCGAATCTCGGTCATGCTGGGATGCGGATTGTTCTCGAGCAACTGCGCCGCGGCCATCAGCATGCCCGGCGTGCAGATGCCACACTGTGCGCCGCCGAGCTGGAGAAATGCGTCCTGCAGCGGATGCAGTACGCCATGCGATGCCAGACCTTCGACCGTCTGGATGCTTGCGCCTTCGGCCTGCAATATGGGAACGAGGCAACTGTTGATGAGCTCGCCGTTCATGCGCACGGAGCACGACCCGCACTCGCCTTCGCCGCATCCTTCTTTCGTGCCGGTCAAGCGCAGGTCTTCGCGCAGCACGTCAAGCAGGCGCTTCATGGGAGGAGCCTGCACCGTGCAAAGCTGGCCGTTTATCGTCATGCGAATCGTGGACCGGCAGGCACTCATAGGGCGACCGGTTCCTCAACCGGTTCGCGCGCGGCGAGCGTGGCGAAGAGATCTTCGGGCAGCAGCGGAATCGCATTGAAGGCGACACCGGCCGCATCGCGTATGGCGTTGAGAATGGCCGGCGCGGGGCCATCATGCGGCAGCTCGCCGATGCCTTTGGCGCCGAAGCCGCCATAGCGGAAGGGAATCTGCTCGAAGTGGACGTGGATGGGCGGAACGTCCGCAGCGGTGGGGATGATGTAATTGGTCATCTGGTTGTTGGCCATGTGGCCGTTCTGGAGCACGACTTTCTCGTAAAGCGCATAGCCGATGCCCTGCGCGACGCCACCCTCGATCTGGCCCTTGGCGAGCACCGGATGCAACACGCGGCCCACTTCCTGCACGGCCCAGAAGTCTTCTACTTCGGCAGAATAGGTGACGGTGTCGACGGCGACCTGGGCGACGTAGATAGCCCAGGCATACGCGCCGTAGGCCTCGCCGTGATAGGTGGCGTCGTCCCAGTAGATGCCGGGCGGCGCCTCGTAGCGGCAGAGCGATTCAACTGCTCCGTGCGCAGCGCGATAGCGATCGCAGGCAGCGAAGAACTCGTCGCGTGTGGGATGATCGGCAAGCGCGGCGTGTTCACGGAGCAAGGCGAGCAGTTGCAGGCTGGCGCGCTCGACGAGCCGGCCCACGACCATGGAGGTGCGCGAGGCGACTGTGGGGCCGCTGTTGGGAATCTGTGCTGTATCGGCGGGGGCCATCATTACATCACTGAAGTCGAGGCCCAGTGCTTCGGCGGCGATCTGCGTGAGGATGGTGTTGGTGCCCTGGCCGAACTCGGTGTTCGAGACCAAAACGCGCACTTTGCGGTCGGGTGTAACGTGGACGCCGGCCAGCGAATTCAAATAGAGCTCACCTGAGCCGGTAAAGCCGGAGCCGTGATAGAACGCGGCGATGCCCATGCCGCGCCTCACCGCGCTTTTGGGATTCTCCTGTGCATAGCGCACGCGCTTGCCATAGTAGTCGCTCTCTTTGAGAGCACGATCAAGAAGGTCATCGAGAATCACGGGCTCGCGCATGAGCTGATCTGTGGCATTCCTGTCGCCTTCATGGAGGAAATTCCGGCGCCGTAATCCGACGGGATCGAGACCTGTTGCCGCTGCGATCTCGTCCATGTGCCGCTCCATCGCGAAGATGGCCTGTGGCGCGCCGAAGCCGCGAAATGCGCCGTAAGGAACGGTGTTTGTTGCCCAGGCTCGCGCGCGGACGCGAATGTTGGGGCACACGTAAGGGCCGCAGGCGTGGAGCGTGGCACGCGAGAGCACAGTGGACGACAGCGTGGAGTAAGCGCCGCCGTCTATGGCCAGATTGATCTCCATTGCCAGCAGCTTGCCGTCTTTGTCCACCGCGGTGCGGTGACGGATGCGCGAAGGATGACGTTTGGTGGTGGCGGCAAGATCCTCCATGCGATCGTAGATCATTTTGATCGGATGACCACTCTTCATCGCCAGCAGCCCTGCGTGCGAGGCGAGCGTGGAGGGATAATCCTCTTTGCCGCCGAAGGCGCCGCCGGTCTCGGTCTGAATGACGCGCACTTTGTCGTCGGGCAGGTCAAAGACCGATCGCAGCGTTTTGTGCACGTAATACGGACATTGCAGCGAGCCCCAGACGGTGATGCCGTGTTCAGCGCTCCACTCGGCGATCATGCCGTTGTTTTCGATGTAGAGATGCTCCTGCGCGCCGGTGCGGTATTCGCCTTCAACGATGTGCGCCGCTCTAGCCCAGACCGAATCAACATCGCCCTTTTCGAGCGCGAAGCTCTTGATGCTGTTGTCTTCGCCCAGGATGATCTCGCGCTGCTTTTCGCTTTCCTCGATGCTGAGAATTGCGGGCAGGGGATCGTATTCGATGTGCACGGCATCTGCGGCTTCGAGCAGTTTGTGCCGGTCAGGATGAGCGAGCAGCAGGATGGGCTCGTCGCAATGATTCACGCGCCCTTCGGCGAGGCAGGGCTGATCAGCGACGATCAGCTGGATGTGGTTGTTGCCCGGCACGTCAGCCGCCGTGACGATGGTGAATTCGCTCCACTCGATGCGCGGATCGAAGGCGATGGAGCGGATAATGCCGCGCGGGATCGTACTGCGCACCGTCGCGCCGTGCCAGAGGTCCTCCCGAGTGATGTCGTCGACGTATTGTGCACGGCCCACAAGCTTGTCGATGCCTTCTTTGCGAGGGACGGGGGCGCCAACAATGCGGGTTGTCGCGGACGTGCTCATGGTTGAGGATGACGAAAATTCCGCACGGGTTGAGGGATAGCATACATCGACGCGCGTAAGATGCAAAGCGGCCTGGCTTACGAGGCTAGCGTGGCCAGAGTGCGCGCCAGCACGTGCACGCCACCGCCGATCCATTCGGGGGATGCGTACTCATCGGGCCGATGGCTGACGCCCCCGCGGCAGGGAATGAACAACATCGCCACGGGCGCGATGCAGGCCACAAACGAGGAGTCGTGATAGGCTCGCGCCACCATGCGCTTGTGCGACTTGCCTGCGGCCTTTGTCGACTCTTCGAGCGCATCGAGAATGGCTGGGTCGCAAACCGTGGGAGGGTCAGCGTTGATCAACTCTGTCGTAACTCGCACGCCGCGATGCGCGCATACCTGATCGCATGCGCTCTGCAGTGCAGTAAGGACGCGGTCACGGCGGGCTTTGTCGATGTCGCGTACATCCGTGGTGATGAGCACGCGCGACGGGATGCTGTTGACCGCGCCGGGAAAGACTTCGCAGATACCGACGGTAGCGACGGTGTCGATTGCGCCCGAGGATTTGGCCGCGGCTTCGAGCGCGAGAATCAGTTCCGCCGCGGCGGTAAGCGCGTCTTTGCGGCCGGGCATCAGCCTGGCTCCCGCATGACCGCCTTCGCCTTCGATGGTGATGCGCTGGCTGGCTGGCGCAGCAATGTGCGTGACCAGGCCGACGTCAATTCCTTCGTCTTCGAGGATCGGGCCCTGTTCGATGTGCAGCTCGATGAACTGGTGCCAGCGCCCTGCAGGCTCCGCCACGGATTCGAGGCTGCCGGTAAAGCCGGCTTGCGTGCGCAGCTCTTCCAGGCCGCGGCCTTCGTTGTCGTGCAGGGTGAGCGCCTTGTCCGGCGTGAGAACGCTGGCCATCATGCGGCTGCCCAGGCAGCCGATGCCGAACCGGGTTGGCTCTTCGGCGGTGAAGATCACCAGCTCGATGGAGCGGCGCGGCTTGAATCCGAGCTGCTGCAGAACGCGGATGGCCTCGAGCCCTCCGAGCACGCCCACGCAGCCGTCGTACAAACCAGCATTGGGAATCGCATCGATGTGCGAGCCGGTGCCGATGGGGGCGAGCGTGGGATCGCTACCCTGCCAGCGGGCGAAGGTGTTGCCGATGGCGTCAACCTGGATCGTGAGGCCCGCCCCTTCGCACAGGCTGCGCACATAGGCGCGGGCGCGCATGTCGGCTTCGCCGAAGACCACGCGCGTGACGACTGGCGGCTCGGCCTCGGAGATCGTCGCGAGAGTCTGCAGTTCGCCGATCAGGCGGTCGATAGAAAGTTCGGGACGCGAGAGTGACGGGGGGGCGGCGGTCATGCGCTCACGCTCCTAACGGATGCCTGCGCCAGTCTTTGTAGATAAGGTATTTCGCGGGCTTTTTGCCGAGCGCACCGAACCACTGCGGGCAATAGGGGCCCATCCAGATAAAGTCGCCGGCCGCGACGGGATACCACGAATCGCTGAGGCGGTAGATGCCGCCGCCTTCGAGCATCAGAAGGCCGTGCTCCATCACGTGCACCTCCACCATGCTGAGCGCTGCGCCGGGTGCGTAGGTCATGGTGTTGACGGCGAAGTCGTAAGTCGGTCCATCAGGAATAAGCGAGCGAACGAGCAGATCTTCGTCGCTCATCAGCGGCTTACCTTCCACTTCAGACTCATTGCCGACGATCATCTCCGGGCGGCCGGCGCCCGATTGCCGCTCGTACGGCTTTTCGATGACCGCGGCACGGGCGGTCTTTTTGGCGCTGATTGCGTGCGGCATGTGCTGGGGCAGATAGGCATAGAAGCCGGGCGCAAGAGGGTGCTTTTTACCGCCCGCCTCCAACTCCAGCTTGCCTTCGAGCACGTAGAGAAAGCGCTGCGCTGCGGTATGGCCGAGGGTGCCGCCGGGTTTGAACTCGGCGGTCATCTGCGTGAAGCGGGCGCCCAGCTGCGGTGCGGCGTGGATGATGAAGTCAACGTTTTCTGCGCCGGGCAGGGGGGTACGGATGAAGGTGTCGGGCGTCTGCAGCAGATGATCGGCTTTCAAGCTGCTTCGGGTTGCTCCCAGATGATGCAAGCGCGACCTCGGTGAGAATTCTGTTGAAAGGCGTTGCTCGATTTTAACCGAGGCCTGCAGCCAAGCGTTCCAGAAATTTGCGGCCAACATGAAGCGCGGCTTCCACATCCTCTTCGCGCACCGCCTCATCGGGATGGTGGCTGATTCCGCCGGGACTGCGCAGGAAGAGCATCGCCGTGGGCATGCGCGCGGCCATCACCATGGCGTCGTGGCCCGCTCCGCTGGGCATGCGCTTTACCGGAAATCCGGCGTCGTCAAGGGCCAACGCCAGTTGGTCGCTAAGAAACGGGTCCATCTCCACGGCTGGCTGATCCAGCTTCAGGTCCCACTCCACCTTAACGCCGCGTTTGTGCGCGGCCAACTGCGCCTCGCTGATCAAATGCCGCACCCAGTGAGTGCGGGTGCTGTCTTTCATGTGACGCACGTCAAGGCTCAGGTCCACCTGGCCTGGGATCACGTTTCCGGCATTCGGCTTGAGATCAAGTTTGCCCACGGTCGCCACGAGCCCGGCTTCGTCCTTCGCCGTGGTTTCTACGGCACAGATCCATTCTGCGGCAGTCGTCAACGCGTCGTGGCGCAGATGCATCGGCGTGGTGCCGGCGTGGTTGGCGTGGCCGGTGAAGCGGAAGGCCATACGCGTCTGCCCGACGATGCCTTCGACCACGGCGAGTTGCAGGTTTTCCGCTTCAAGAACGGGGCCCTGTTCGATGTGGATCTCAACAAAGCCGAGGACGTTTTGATCAAGTGCGGCCTCATCGATTCTTACGGGATCGAGCCCGAAGGCGCGGATGGCATCTTCCATGCGCACGCCGTTGGAATCTTCGCGGGCGAGCAGCGATTTGTCGAAGGTGCCCGTCACGGCGCGCGAGCCGAGGAAGGGAACTCCGTAGCGCACGCCTTCTTCTTCCGAGAACGCGATCAGCTCGATTGCGAGCGGCAGATTGAGTTCTCTCGCCAGTTCGACCCATTCGAGCTCCAGCGTCACTCCGAGGACGCCGTCGAATGCGCCCGCGTCGGGGACGGTATCGATGTGCGATCCGAGAAGGAGACGCTTCTTGCCGGCATGCGGCGGCCGCCAGAGGCCGCGCAGGTTGCCCATTGCATCGATGTGGACTGTGATGCCGAGAGCGCTCATGCGGTCGGTCAGAAGGGCGTGCACATCGTGCATGGGCAGAGTGAGAAAGCGCCGCGTGCTGCGTCCGGGCTCTTCGCTCATGGTTGCGATGCGGCGGCATTCGGCGATGGCACGTTGCGCGCGCTCAATCATGGGCGCACCTGCTCCCGGCCGCGTGCCGGGCCGGCGATCTGGCCGTTTGCGAAGATCCGCTCGCCGCGCAGCCAGGTTTCGTGCACGCGCCCACGCAGCCTGGCGCCGAGATACGGAGAAAGCTTGTGGCGGAAGCGCAGGTCTTCGGGTTTCACCGTCCACTCGGCATCGGGATCGAAGACGGCGAAATCGGCGTCCGTCCCGGGAACCAGCGCCCCTTTGCGTCCGGTAAGGCCGGCGAGCCGCGCGGGAACTCCTGCCATCCAGTCGCCGAT
>Ga0335073_10016879_pt1 | contig 10210 bp, 8 predicted proteins | sample Lox_Sample_22_FD_207093 | JGI IMG/M metagenome (GOLD analysis project Ga0335073, IMG submission 207093) | Soil microbial communities from Loxahatchee National Wildlife Refuge, Florida, United States - Lox_Sample_2.2 | ecosystem: Environmental > Terrestrial > Soil > Wetlands | place: USA: Florida... | reverse complement strand
GATTGGAGCGCCAGCCGGCTGGTGCAGCCGAAGTCGCGCGCCGGTCGCCGCTGATGCTGACGGTCGGTTCTACCGCACCCGACTTCACGCTGCGCGACCAGAACCGACAGCCGGTCACCCTGAGCGATTACCGCGGCGCGAAAAACGTGCTGCTGGTGTTCTTCCCGCTGGCTTTCACCGGAATCTGCCAGGGCGAGCTTGATCGGTTGCGCGATCATCTGCCGGACTTCGAGAACGACGACAGTGTCGCCCTGGCCATTTCGGTGGGGCCGGCGCCCACCCACAAGGTGTGGGCCGCCGACAGCGGGTTCCTGTTCCCGGTGCTGTCCGACTTCTGGCCGCACGGTGCGGTCAGCCAGGCCTACGGGGTGTTTAACGATGACGCCGGCGTCTCCAACCGCGGCACTTTCGTCATCGATCGATCCGGGGTGATCCGGTTCGCCGAGATGAAGCAGCCCGGTGAGGCCCGCGACCAGGGATTGTGGACCGATGCGCTGCGGGCTTTAAGGGCCTGAGAAGGGCTGAAAGGTGCTCAGCGTTTTGGGCGCCGCGTAGTGGGGGCGGTATCTTTGCGCGGCACGGGCGCGTAGCTCAGTGGTAGAGCTCTGGTTTTACACACCAGCGGTCGGCGGTTCGATACCGTCCGCGCCCACCAATATTTGTGCAGGTCAGCCTCATATCGCGATCCAATTGGTCTCGACGGGCGACCCCCGTTGTGCCAAGAGTGTGCCAGCTGGTTTCGCACACCCGCTCGACGCGAAGATTGCGGGCTTGAATCAACGCTCCCCGTTGGCGGAGGGCATCCCGCCGAATAGCACGCCACCTGCCGACGCGAGCGCGTCGTCATATACATGGCCGTACACCCGCAGCGTCATCGCTGGATCGTGGCCCAGCCACTTCGCCGTCGCAGACACCGTGGTGCCACGGTCGAGCATCCGCGTCGCGGCCGTGTGCCTGGTGTCGTGCAACCGAATCACTGGGACGTCCGCTGCCGTGCAGTGGCGGCGGAATGCCTTGGAGTAGGTCTCGGGCCGAATAGGGGAGCCGTCCTCATTGATCGCGATGAGCCCTGTGTCTATCCAAGTCGCGCCGAGCGCCAACCTTTCGCGCTTCTGTTGTGAATTCAGCGTTCGCAACGCGGCCATAACGTCGGCGGGCATCGGAAGTGTGCGCCGTGAGCGTTCGGACTTCGGTGCGCCGGTCGTGGTGCCCGCACCGCGCACGACAACGCGGCCCTGAGCGACGCTGACGGTTCCGGCATCGAAGTCCACTGCTGACCACGACAGGCCGAGCACTTCGGAGCGTCGCCAGCCCGCGAGCGTTAGCAGCCAGCAAGCATGCAGGCGGTCGTTGCGTACATGCTCGCGGAACCGCTCGACCTGCTGCGGCGTCCACGTGGACATCTCGCGGTGCTCGATGGCTGGGCGATCGACAAGTTGGGCGACGTTGCGGGCGACGAGACCACGTTTCATGGCAGTCGTGAGTGCCGTCGACAGGACCGTCAGCATGGCGCAGACGGTCCGGTTACTCACCCCGCCAGGCACTTTCGGACGCTCGGGTTCAGTCAGCAGTGCGGCGACGTATCGGGCACGCTGTGGGCGCAGCACATCACCGGACGACACCAGACGGTCGAGGGCTTTGATGCCGGGTTCGCCGAACGTGGCCAGCAGCTCGGAATACCCGGCGCCTTCCGGGCGCGCCCGCAGGTAGGCCAGCACCTCGGCGGAACGTCGTCCGCGCTTGGCGCGCTGGGGAATTGGTTCACCGGTCAGGCGCAGTGTCACCAGCTCGTCGAGGTGCGGGGTGTCGAGGTGCTGTAAAGGCACTGTGCCGAGGTGGTCGATAACCGGCTTGAGGGCTGCGCGATAGCCGTCGAGCGTATTGGGCCGCACACGACGGCTGTCGAGCCACTCGGTCAGAAAGGCGCCCAAGGTCACCTTGTCGCGCCGGACCAGCGTGCCGGCGGCCGCCTCGGTGGTAATACGGGCGTACTCACGTTTGGCCTCGGCCAGCGTTCCGTAGGTGTAGCGCCGCCGGTCACGGGAGCCATCAGGCTTGGCGCCCGCATCGATCTGGAATGTGTAGCTGACTTTCCCGTTCCGAGCGATGCGCTTGGTGATCGGCAGTCCGCGACGGTTGCGGTTGGCCTTATCGCGATCTGCAGGCGTTGGGTCGGCAGCGGCTTCGGTACTCATCGGTCGGTCTCCTCGGATGTGATGCTCCATTCACGCGGCAACCACGGGGACTCCGCTGGCATATAGAGCCTTTCAGGAGGCTAGCTCACGAAGACCGGCGGTCACGACGTAAACGCGGCCGCCTAGTCGACGAACCGGCAGCTCGCCGGCGGCCGCCAGGCGATAGGCCGCGGCACGGCTGATCCCCAGCAGCTGCGCGGCGCGGGGTACCGCCAGCAGGAGGGGGAGTTCATTGAGCCCGTTGTTGTCCAAGATAATTCACCACCTTTCCGCATTTTGAAAACTGTCACCAGATGGGCCGGCCCTGTGGGTTTGTGGGCTGCATCCTGGCGCCAACGGCGGGGATTGCGAGTCGCGCCAAGTGGTGGGCGGGCTCGTTTCGGCATGCATCCTTCATCCGCCGTTTCATGTTTAGAACGATAGAACCGCGAGTTGCGCTGCGCGATGGCCAGTTACAGGATGTTTTGTGGGATTCCGCCTCGTCTGCCAGCTAATTATCGTTGTGCGGGAATTAGCGTGAATTGCAGTGCGTGCTCACGCGTTTATTTCTCTGTTCTGCGACGTGACCGCGGGCCTTCGTGGATCGCCTCGCGCCGCCACCGCGCGCCGCCGGCCCGCGGATGGACGACCGGGGTAAGTTGCAGTGATGGTTGAGCACGCGCTAATCCAGGCGATGGCCGCGCTGGACACGGTGCCGCTTTCGCTCGTCCAGTGGATCGTCACCGGAAACGCGCCGGCAACGGCCCCGAATCGGTCCTTCGACGTATCGTTTCCGGGGCGGGGCGGCTTGGCATGATTCCTAGCTGCCGCCGCCTCTGTAGATCAGATCTCTTCCTGCGCAATTGACCATAACCGGAGTCACTACACTACTTTTGCCCCCCAACCGTATTACCGCTAATTCTCGCCATATCTTCCTTTACTTGCGCGCCGACATCGCTGATGCCGCACAACAATTCACGAAAACTGATTACCGTTGACCGCGGCACGTTGCACAAAGCGATGTAAACACGGGGTGGGAACCGTCGATGTGCAGCACCGCCTCTCACCCGGGGTGGGCCCAAGGTCGGACCACAGAGGGGCTGAAAAGGACTCAGGCGGCAACGCCGCCGCCATCGGCATCGCATCCCCGCCACGTCACCGCCACCGAGCTGGCGGACTGACCGTGGGCGGCGCCAACGTCCGCCGCGACCTTGCCATCGATCACCATCGGCCCCCGAGATCAGTCGCTTCCGGGGCCGGATGGGTGTGGGCTAGCACGGTGCCGCCGACATCTACCGCCACAATCAACTCGCGGCGCGTGGCCTGCTGTTGGCGGATGGACAACCGCGTCATCTTGCGAGCGAACGCAACGGTTCTGGCACGCGCTTTCCGCACATGCGCTCACCGATATCGGCCCGCGACGCCACCATTACCAGTGTGGTGACCGCGGCGCCGTCTACTGCTTGTGTCGTTTCGGTACCCAGATGAATTTTCTGTGGGTTGGGCGCCCGATGGTTCGCGCGGAGTCGACGTTGCCTAGTAGCGGCGTTGGCCGGGCATCAGGACTTTTGCGAGTTCCAGGGCGGCGACGCGGACGTTTCTGTCTAGTGCTTTTTTGCGCGCTTGGCTGGTGAGGGATTGCAGAACGTACTCCAAAGCGGTGGGGCTGGCCAACACACACTGAGCAGCTTGGGCTGGGGTGGGGTCAGCGGGTGGGCTGGGGGTATAGACGAGGCGTGTGTAGAGCTGCGGCCGGATTATCGGCAGGGCAGCGCGGGGGACTTCGACGATGCGGATGGGTTGTTCGGTGCGTGCTGCCGCAGCCCGTTCCGTATACGCGTCACGGCGGCATCGGTCGGAGCACCAGATGCGCCGGCGACCGCGCCGCGGTCCGTGTTCCGGAGGTAGTGAAGCACCGCAACGTGGGCATGCGGTAGAGCCGCTGGGGCTGGTCATGAGGCGATTCTAATTCATCGTCCGGACGCAAAGTTATGGTTTCGAGACCTGTGTGCAAGAGGTGTGATGTTCGGGGGGACGGCAAAGTTAGGGTGGCCTAACTACCGGGTGGCTGTGGTGGTGAGGGGTCGGTCCGGGCTAGGTGAGTGGCTCGCTGGGAAAGTTCTTGGGTTCGGGTGCGGCGTAACGGGTTTGGCTGGCTTAGCGTGTGGTTTATGGGCAATTTGGCGGCACTGATGGAAGCGCGCCGCAGGGCCCGCCGCGCGGCGCGCCGCAGGGCCCTGCGGCGTTGGCGGCCCTTGAGGAGCCGGCGCGGCGCCAATGGGCCGATGTTCAACGGCCTGGCGACTACCGAACGCTTGAATCTCCTGTGGCTGCACGGATTTCGGCGACGACCGGCGTGGATGCCGCGCTATGCCTCTCTGATCCGAGGGCTGGCTCGCGGCGGGGATACCGCGCTTGGCGATCTGTTCGCTCATGACGACGGCTCAGGAGAGCTGAAATCGGTTGTGTGGCATCTCGTGTGGAGCGGCCAACTCGATATCGACCTTGCGTCTCCAATTACTGAGCAATCCCGTGTAGTGGTGAACGAGGAGTTGTGGAATGTCTGATGGACGCACGCGTCTAGCTGGGGGACCCGCGTACTCACCGAAGTCCTTGACTTTGGCCCTGGATCGGCCGGTTCAGCCGGTGTTGGGTATTGCTCATCGTCGCCGCGTTACTCAGTAGCTACATCCTCGGTACAGCCCTCCGGTCGCACGAACCGATCTCCAAGCGTCGCGCGACTCACCGGTCAGGTGTCGTTGTGCCTCCGCAACATGCCCTTGTGTACACCGATGGGGAGTTCGCGGGGCAGCGTCGTTTTGGACAGTCGACGGCGATGCGCGACGTTCGCCCTGGCGGGCAGGCTGGGAGTGGCAACCCGGCGACACTGGCATCGGAGATCAGAACCGACGTCATCGATCGCCCGAGCAACGACCTCCGATGCCGTTCATCAGCGTGTTGTAGAAGTAGTGGGCGATTGTGGCGGCCGTTAGCCCCAGCCCGGGCCGGAACCAGTGATGTGTGGAGCTACACATGCCCAGAATCGCGAGCGCGGTCAGGTTCGGCTCGGCGACGGTGAATTGTCCGTCGGCGACGCCGCGGTCGAGCACATCGACGAGGAGTTGGTGGTAACGGGCGCCCTGTTCGGTGATCTTGGCGCGGGCGGTCTCGGGTAGATCGCCGTAGTGATCGAAGACCATGTGCATGTCGCCCGCATGGGTCTCCAGCAGCGAGATTAGATCGGTCATCATTGCCAGGAGCAGGTCGGGCGGGCCGAATTCGCCGCTGCTGACACGCTGTTGGTGGGCGAAGATGATCGGCTCGAAGGACTCCTGGTGCATTTGTGCCAGCAGGTCGTCCTTACTGGTGAAGTAGTAGTAGAGCGACGCCTTGCGAATCCCGACCTGCTTGGCGATGGCCTCCATAGAGGTCTCGTCGTAGCTGCCCGCGCTGAACATCTCGGCGGCGACCTTCATGATCTGGGCCCGCCGAGACGCTGCCGGCAGACGGACTCGCCCCTTCTGATCCACCATGTCGGGCCTCCGTTCGCCGCTGCCCGAGGGCTCACTCTATGACAGGTCGAGCGGCCACTAGTTGCGCGTTCGTTGACGGCGTTGACAGCGCATCGCAGCCCGCCTAAGTTATCTACCGACGGTAGGTAGATAACTTATCTTAGCGTCGCTGGGGGTCAACCTAGGCTGCCGACACTTGTGAAGGGACCGGTGACCGGGTACGCGGTCTTTGGAGGAGGAGCGAGATGGCTGACGGGCAGCCCAGCAACAGCCCACACCCGGCGAAGACCTACCGCGTGGTTCAGTGGTCGGCGGGCCGAATGGGAAAGAAGTCCGTTCGCGCTGTCGTCGATCATCCCGACCTGGAGCTAGTGGGTCTCTACGTCTACAGCGCGGACAAGGTGGGCGTGGATGCCGGGACGCTGGCGGGAATCGGGCCAACGGGCGTCGCGGCCACGCGCGACGTTGAAGATGTCGTGGCGCTGGCTCCCGACTGCGTTCTCTACATGCAGGAGGGCTACGACGTCGACGACCTAACGCGACTCCTAGGGTCCGGGATCAACGTCGTCACAACCCGCAACGAGTTCTTCTACGGCGCCGCGATGGATCCAGTGATCCGGTCACGTATCGAGGCCGCCTGCCAGCAGGGCGGCACCTCGATTCATGCGACCGGCAGTAGCCCCGGTTTCAGCACCACAACGATGCCGTTGACCCTCGTCAACCCCATGCGGCGGCTGGACGAGCTCTCCATCGACGAATACGCGGACATCCCGGCTTCGGTCGGACCGGCGATGATTAAGCGAATGGGCTTCGGCATTCCCATCGACAGCACCGTAATTGACCCCGCACTGCTCGCGCCGGCCGTCATCGGCTACCAGCAATCGATCGCCGCGCTCGCTGACGCGATCAGGCTGCCGCTCGACGGTTTCGAGATCCGCGGCGACCTCGCCCGCGCAGCCGAGGCATATACGCTGGCCGATGGGTTCGTTATCGAAGCAGGGACGATGGGAGGCCAACGCCTCACCGTTGCCGGCATGCGTAATGGCAAGGCGTTCATCTCCTTCCGGGCGCACTGGTTCTGTACCCAGAGGCTCGACCCAGACTGGGATATCGGCGGCGAGGGGTGGCTGTTCACCACCAAGGGGGATGCGCCGATGCAGGTCCGTGTGACCTACGGGCGAACAGATGAGGGGTATTCCGAACACCTTGCTGGCTACACCGCGCATCCCGCGGTGAACGCAATCCCCTACGTCGTGGAGGCCCAGCCTGGAATCGTCACGATCTTCGACCTGCCTCCCGTCATCGCCCGCTTCGACGCTAATCGATGAATCGCAACGCTAGCCGACGTTTTTCCGGGGGTGAATGGCCGCGCGACGCTCACCGGTACGCCCACAAACAACTCACCAACGAACGCAGGAGGCCCAGTGTCCTACGAAAGCACCGCTGAACCCATCAGGATCGGCTGCTTGATGGATTTTCTGCTCCCCGAGCGATTTCCGAAGCAAGCGCGCCGCTCTTGATTGCGAGGTGCTTGATCGCGTCTCGATATTCGTATTCGACGCGCGCGACGAGGTCGGCGACACTGACCACTCGGTCGACACCAATGGCACTGTGTCCGGCGCTGAAGGTTTCACTCTGTGCCGGCCCGCGGTCGGGCCGGGTACCTGTGGACAACCGTGCCATCTCGAAGCCGTCGACGACCTGGCCTGTGGGGGTAATGTCGTCCCGCGATACTGTCTTCGGTACCCGAGTTCGCACTACGCTGGTGGGCAGACCGGTCAGCCCGCTTGTGAGTTCGATGTCGTCAATCGACGCCGCCACGACAGCGTTCTTCCACTGTCTCGGCGCCGCACTCTCGTGAGTGGCGATGAACGCCGTACCCATGTATCCCAGGTCGCAACCGGCCACGACCGCGGTCAGCAGGCTTGCGCCGTCGCAAATTCCGCCGGCGAGGACCATGGGCCCATCCCACATGCGGCGCACTGCGCGAATGAACGCCAAGGGGTTCGCCCAGCCCGTCTGCCCGCCCGCGCCCGCGGTCAGCAGAACCAGCGCATCGGCCCCGGCGGCCACGGCGCGTTCGGCGTGGCGCAGCGAAGCGACGTCTGACAGCACCAGAACACCAGCGTCATGCAATGGGCCTATGACCTGTTGGGGTGAGCCGACGCTGGTGATGACGGCCGGCACGCACCGACGGGTGAGCACCGCCAGGTCCTCCGAGAGGCGGGTGTTGGTGCGATGTACCACAACATTGGGAATCACTGGCCCGCCCTGCTCGCCGAGCATGCCTAGCCATCGATCTACCTCGTCGGACGAAGACGCGTTGTGCACCGGAAAGGACGCACCGACACCCGCGCCGGCCGCGGCCGCGACCACGTCGATCCCGGACACCGCCGTCATCGGGGCGGCAATGAGCGGGATGCGGAACCGTTGGATGAATTCGGCCCATTGCGTGTCCACGCCGTTCATCATACTTTCAGACGTGACAGTATCTATGAAGGGGATGATCCATGGCCCGCGACGCCGTCGTCGTTGTCGACATGCAGGAGTATTTTTGTAGATCGCCGCACGCCTTCATGCGGTTCATGGCGGCTATCGGTGGCGCCGAGGACCACGCGTGGTACGTGCAGCGCTTAGCAGGCCTCGTCATCCCGAACCTGATCCGGCTGACTGAGCAAGCCCGTGCTCACGGGGACGTGGTCGTCGTAACCGAATTCGGCAGCCGCACATCAGATGGCGCCGATCTGCCCCCGTGGGCACGCCGACACAATGAGTGGGCCAAAACGCTCGTTGGCGAACACATGTATCTGCCGTTGACCGATCCGGCGGCCCGCACCATTACCGAACTTGCGCCGCAGCACGGCGATTGGGTGGTGGCTCGGAACTCGAGCGGCCCCCTGGCGAGTACCGACGTCGTTCCCGGGCTGCGCGGTGCCGGCGTGCGGCGCGTCACCGTCGCCGGAGTCGCGACCGACGTATGTGTGACTGGCTGGACTCGCGAACTCGCCGACGCGGGCTTTGACGTCGCCGTTCCCGAAGATGCGTGCGCCTCGCCACTTCGGCGGGGCCACGAGTCAGCCATGGCGGCGGCCCTGGTCACTTTCGGCACGGTGGTCCCGACGACGGCGGAGCTCACCCATGAGGTGTCGGCGTGAACGACGGTCCGCTCCGCGGTGTGCGCATTCTTGACCTTTCGATCGCACTGACCGGACCCTACGCGGTTGCCCTGCTGGCCGACCAGGGCGCCGAAGTTGTGAAGATCGAACGACCCCACGTCGGCGACATTGCCCGCTATCTCGGGGTCAGCGTGAACGGCATGTCAGCGCTATACGTCGTCTGCAACCGAGGAAAGCGTTCCGTTGCTGTGGATCTCAACCAGCGCGACGGCGTCGACATCGTGCGGCAGTTGGCCGAGAACGTCGATGTCGTCGTACAGAACTTTCGTCCTGGAGTCGTCGACCGACTTGGCGTCGGGTACGACGCCATCAAGGCCGTCAATCCCGGCGTGATCTACGTGTCGTTATCGGGCTTCGGCAGCGATGGGCCCAATCGCGACCGCAGCGCATACGACACGGTGATTCAGGCCTACGCCGGATTTGCCGCCAACCAAGCTGATCCGCACGACGGTACCCCGACGTTCTTGCGGCAGACGGCGGCGGACAAGGTGACGGCACTATATGCGTGCCAGGCCATCACCGCCGCGCTGCTAGCGCGCGAACGCGGTTTCGGTGGCCAACATGTCGAATTGTCGATGGCTGACGCCGGAGTCTCGTTCCTGTGGGCAGATTCGGCTGGCAACGAGGTCTTGGTGGCCTCCGATCATTCGCGGCACTCCAGCTTCGTCGCGGGCTTTCAGCCGTTTCGCTTCGACGACGGGTGGGGGACCGTCACACCGACCACTGACCGAGACTTCGCCGGAATGTTCCGCGCACTGGATGTGCCCGGGTGGGACGATCCCCGACTTGCGACGATGGCCGACCGCGCGCAGAATCGCGACTTCACCATGGAGATGATGGACATGTGTTATGCCAAGGCCGCCGAACTGACCATGGCCGAGGCGGCCAAACGATTTGATGCCGAACGCATTCCCTATGCCATGGTCCTCAGCGCCGAAGATCTGATCAACGATCCCCACGCTGTTGCCGTCGGTATGTTCGAGCAGCAACACCACCCCATCGTCGGCCCGGTCCGCATGCCAAGACATCCTGCCCGTTTCGCAGCAACCCCCGCCGTTCTGCGCGGCGATGCGCCGGCGCTGGGTCAGCACACCGACATCGTGCTCGCCGAATTGGGCCTCGGCGATCACATCGACGATCTCCGTGCGCGCGGCGTGATTGCCTAACCAGTGTCGGTCAGCATTCCGCGCAGAGCAGATGCGACGACATCCGTCGCTGCAGACACCGATATTGCCTTCGGGTCCAGCAAGAGCTGCATTGCCGTGCCGCGCAACATCCCGACGACAACGAGCGCGGTCGCGGCCAAGTCGACGTCGCCATAAGTCTCGGCCAGGGCACGTCGTACCAG
>Ga0335073_10016878_pt1 | contig 10210 bp, 12 predicted proteins | sample Lox_Sample_22_FD_207093 | JGI IMG/M metagenome (GOLD analysis project Ga0335073, IMG submission 207093) | Soil microbial communities from Loxahatchee National Wildlife Refuge, Florida, United States - Lox_Sample_2.2 | ecosystem: Environmental > Terrestrial > Soil > Wetlands | place: USA... | reverse complement strand
TGCATGTGCACACGGAACTGCATCCCATCGAATCCGCCGACATGGCCCCTTTTGGACAGCAGCGCGCGTGGGGATCGGTCTGGAAGGCGTTGGTTCGCCGGAATGCCGGAAGGTGGAACGCCGCGTATGTGCAGGCGTCCAGTTTTCCGTACGAAGAAACGTTCCTCGATCTGGATGACGCGGTGCGCGATCCGCTGGGCGATCCGGTTTGCCGGATCACGACCGCGCCGCGCGAAAACGAAATGCGCGCACTCGCTTTCGCGCAGAACAAACTGGAGGAATGGTACCGCACGGCGGGCGCCGTCGAAGTTTTGAAGCCGCCGCCCGCGGTCCCGGCCGTCAGCACGCACGCTTACGGGGGAACGCGCATGGGCGACGACGCCGGGCGCAACGTCGTGGACCGCTGGGGCTTCGCGCACGAAGCACCGAATCTGGGCATTCTAGGCGCGTCGGTGATGGGTACCAGCGGCGCGCGCAATCCCACGCTCACCGTGCAGGCGCTATCCTGGCGCACCGCCGAGCATCTCGCTCAGGCCTGGAAGTCCATTGCTGGCTGATGGGCGCTGGCTGGTTTAGCGGCCAAGAGAGCTACGGGAATAGGACCGGGTCCACCCCGGCGCCTTCCGCCGTGCCGACCAGTTTTAGATAGGCCTTGATCTGCTCGACGTCGGGCGGATCGGGATCGGCGGCGAGGAACTTGGTGAGGTGGTCGCGGGTGGCGGGGAAGTCACCCTTGGCGGCGTCGATTTTGGCGAGCACGAACTCCGCGCGCGCCACCCGCTTCTTCTCGTTCGGCCGCGTGGCTTTCTCCAGCGCTGTTTCGGCGCTGGTTTTGGCGCCGTCCAGGTCCTTCAACTGGTACTGAGCGATCGACTCATACAAGTAGATCTCCGGATAGACGTGCTTGGTGTCGACCTTTTCGAGCGAATCGAAAGTCTTTTCGGCGCACTCCCAGTCCTTCAGCCGGTCGCACACGCGGGCGAGCGCCACGTAGGGAAAGAGCAGCTTGGGTTCGACTTGGATGGCGTGCTGGTAGGCGTCGCGCGCCGCGGGGTACTTCCCGTCGTTGTCGAATATCAGGCCGAGGGTGTGCCATCCGCGTCCGAATTTCGGAGAAGCCTGGACCACTTCCTGCAAATCGCTCTCGACTTCCCCCATGCTGCCGGCATCGAACGCCTTCATTGCAGCTTTCCAGGCCGAGCGGGAGTGGCCGGGCACGTCGGACTCGGAATCATTGATGGTGTAAGGGTCCGGGACCTTGGGGCTGAGGATAATGGGAGGCAGGACCGTTTCGGTCTTGGTGTACGCGTTGAGCGCGGAAATGTCGATCTGACTGGACACGTAGCCTTCCAGATGGGCGTCCAAGGAGCAGGTGCGGCTGCGCATCGGATCGACCGGCATGCTCCACAAGTATTCGCCTTTCTTGTTGGTCAGGGGTCCGGGCTCCGAGCCATAAGCGTCCGAACAGATGCGCTCCAGTCCCACCGGTTTGGGAGGCGGCGAACCATCCTGCATGGTGACCTTACCACGAAGGATGAGGGGGTAATCGGTGCCCTGCGCCAGGGGAAGGAACGAGAAAAGGGCCGCGACAAAGGCGAAAAAAACAAGCCTGGAGTTCACGTGAGACCCTCCTGAAACTTCAGTTTATTTTTATCACTTGCGAGCGTTGCCCGCAACCCGCCGTTACGCTCGCGTCAGCGCGCGATTCAGCACGCTCAGCACCGACTCGGGCTGGCCGGTTTTGGCGGCGGGGGAAGCCTCGGCGGCCGGCGCATTCGACCCTTTGATGAACGGCATTACGTCCGCCAGCGAGGGTTTTCGCTCTTCCAGAAAATCCATGCCGGCCACCGTGATCTGCAAGCTGCTCTTGTCATCGCTGACGGCCAATCCGCGCTGCTTCAGATACCATAGCGACGCGGTGAGTTCGTCCACCGTGACCTCCAGGATGTTCTCCAGGTGCCGCATGGAGAGGCTGGGGCGGGAGGGATTCGTGCGCCGGCGGTCATGGAGCACGCACAAAATCGCGACGCGCAGCGACGCTTCGCGACCGAGCGCCTCGAAGAAAGCCAGGCCGCTGAATTTCGGGATGTTCTCCTCGCGGGTGATACCCTTCACCTGGTCGAAGGCCGCCCGCAGCGACGGGTCCACGAGCACTTCGTACGCCTGGTTGACGGCTTCGAATTTCTCGGGGTCGCCGGTGGGGCTCTTGGGGTGATACTTCTGTGCGAGCTTCGAGTAGGCCTGCTGAATGGTTTCGGAGTCCGCCTTGGGCTCGACGCCGAGGATGGCGTAGTGATCTTGAAATTTGCCGGCCAGGGGAGCGGACATAGGTATCTGTTTGTGTATCGTTCGAAAACACCTGCGAGAGACTCCGGCGAAACACTAGTTCCCGGACTAAGGATCACTTAGCTGAATGGTCCCTGGCGTGCTGATGCTTGAGGCTACAGCCGGTCGAGCGCCTTGCGGGCGATCTGCACGGCGGCGCTGGAGACCTCGGAGGGTCCGCCAAGTCCGAGCACGGAGATCATGAGGTAATCGTGCTCGCCGCGCAGAACGTGCAGCTGCGCGCCGGCGCGGGGGATGTCCAGGAAGAACGCCCGCAGGCCGATTCCGGTGGCTTCGCGGACCGCGCCTTTGGGCAGGATCTTTTCCAGCTCCCGCATCTCCTCGTCGGCGTCCAGTTTGTCGCCGGAATGCACCAGCGCGATGGTGATCTCGCCGTCACCCGACGTATAGTCGCAGGTGGATTGGGCGGGGGCCGTCTTGTGCTCCACGCCTCCCGAGACCGGTCGTCCCAGTGCCTGCTCGACATCGGCCTTGGTGACGACCGTGCAGGCGGTTGGCGTTTTCAAAGGAAAGGGAGAGGGTTCCGATAGCGCCGGCGCAACGTGAGTCGTCCCTGACAGCACGAGCACCAACGGAGCCAGGATGGACATAACCCATTGAGACGCCTGGCGGCGCTCCGGGCAAGCTTAACTTTCGTACTTACGGTACCAGGACGCGGCTATTTGCCGTCGCGGTGCTCATTGCCGACCAGGTGCTGGACGTCCTTGTTGTTTTCCTGGCAGATGTACTCCATCAGGTCGCCCTTCAACATATACGGGTGTGTGGTGAAGCTCCAGGTGTGCGTATAGGCCTTGGGATCGTCGATGATGTTTTCGATTTCCAGGTGGCCGAGATCGGGCCGGCGGATCTTTTCGATCACGTGCAGCGATTCGGTGGTGGGCAGGCCGGATTCATCCAGCCAGGTCAGACCATTCAGGCCGACCGTGTCGATCACGAACGTGTCTCCTTCCCAGTGGCCGATGGAATCGCCCAGCCAGGAGGGGTTGGGATCTTCCGGATGCTTGCGGCCGTCGGTGAAGATCTGCCGCCAGATATGCGCGCCGCCTTCGTAGACGATGAGGGTCAATTTGGGCGTTTGCATGATCCGGAACGGATAGGGAGTGGTGGTCATGCGCGGGACGCCGGGCGGCAGGCAGTGCCCTTCGGGGTCATCGGCGGAGAAATTGGCCTTGCGCTCAAGGTACAGCTTCTCGGCCCAGGGCTGGAAGGGGATTTGGACGCCCTGCTTCTTGAGTGTCGCGCGCAGGTCGACATTTTCACGGATGGCGTTGGGCGCCCAGGCGCCGGAAAGATCGGGATGGCCGTCCGTCATGGGCGCCGGACCTTTGGGGGGCCATCCGGTTGGCGCGGGCCGGTCCTTCAGCGGGCCGGATAACGAGGGGCTGAAGTCCGGCGGGTTGGGGGCCTTAGCTGCCTCCGTGCTTTGGCCAGAAGCGGGCAGAGAGATCACCGCCAAGAATGCACAAATCCCGGCAACGGACAGACAGTTCTTCTTCATAGGCCCTCTCCTGGTTTCACGCGACAGCGTTCGCGGCTCTTACCGACTAATAGAGTATCGCTAATCGGCGCTTCCGGTCGATAAACCTCGGTGATACCACGCATCCCACAGATTGATATGTCAGCTAGCGCGGCAGCACGTGCTCCTGGAAGTGGTTCATCGCAACGGGGTTCTGCCGCTGCGGCGGCTCCCAATAGCCGATCAGCCGGCCACAGCACAGCACGCCGGTCCAGAGCAGGAGCGAAAGCGCCCCGGCAGCCTTGGCGCGCGTGGGAATCACGGGAGAAGCGTCCAGTTGTTCCGGATGGTTGTAAACCATGGGGCGGAAGATGATGGCGTGGATGAGAACCAGGGTCAGGAACGACATCTTGGCCCAAAAATACGGGTTGGGATAATATTCCGATGCTTTGGAGCCGAACAGGGTGAAGCCCATCGCGAACATGATGAGGAAGCCAATTCTCTTCCACCAGCGCAAGCCGTTCACGACATCGGCGATGGACTTTTCCGTGAACGCCCAGCCGAGCAGCCGCAGGTCGGTGATCACGATGAGTCCGCCGAAGATGGCGATGCACGTCAGGTGCGTGCTCATGACGATCGGATATTCCCAACCGGATTCCCGGATGAAGGTCATGAAGCTCAAGTTTTGAAGCCATTGAAATAGTTCGAACATGGTTTTTCTCCGTGGTCAGACAAACGCGATGAACAGACCGCCGAAAACCACGCTGATCCACAGCGCCAAGGAAACAATGGCGGTGACAACGCGAACGGGCGGGCTGACGGTGTCCGACTTGGCTACCTTCCAATGCACCGTGAAATTGAAGACGAGCGCGACCGCGAGGGCGCACATTTTGAAGATGAACGACGAATTATGCAGGTACATGCGCACGTCGGACAGAAACAAGACGGGCCCGGAGAGCAGTACGACCGCCAGCCCCAGGATGGTCCAGGGAGCGGTGTCGTGCAAAACCTCGGAGGGCTTGGAATTCTGGATTCCGAAGCCCAGCATGCGGTAGTCGACCGCGGCGATCAGACCGATCGACCAGGCGAACGCCGCGATGTGGAAGCATTCGGCGATCGGGAAAACCCACTCGGAGCTGTTGAGTGCGTCGGCGATCGAATTGATTTGAAGCAATAGCATCTCAATGACCTCTCTCTAGGAGCGCGGCCGGCGCGTGGAAGGCGGCCAGTGCGGTTTCCTGAATGACCTGGATTTGGGCGTGGATCTTGTCGAGCGGCGGCTCGATGTAGCCGATGCCGCGGCCCATGCAGGCAATGCTGGCCCAGATCAGGAGCGATAGCGCGCCGGCGAGCTTCGCGTGGGCGGGAATCTTCGGCGCGCGGTCCATGTCCGCGGCGTTGGCGTAGACGCTGCGCCGGAACACCAGAGCGTGGATGCCGGCCAGCGTAAGCAGAATCAGTTTGGTGCGGAAAAACGCGTTGTAGTAATACTCTTCGGCTTTCGATCCGGCCAGCAGAAGCCCGCAGGTGGCGACGATCAGAAAGCCCACCCGCTTGGGCACACGGAAGCGGGTGACGACGTCGGCGAGCGAGTGCTTGCGCATGGCGAGCCCAAGCAACCGCATGTCGGTGAGCAGCACCATGCCGCCGAACAGCGCGATGCCGGTCATGTGGAGCGACAGGACGATCGGGTAGGCGTAGGCCGAGCCGCGCAGCGCCGTGAAGAACGCCGTCGCCTGAATCCATTGCGCGAAGGAGAGCAGCATGGAACGCTTACCCCAGATCCAGACCGGGATTCACGAACCCGATGAAAATTCCGCCGAAGACCACGCCGATCCACAGCGCCAGCGAGACGCAGGCGACCAGCTTTGCGTTGGGAGGCGGCGCGTCCGAGGACACGGCCTTGCGATGGATGGTGTAATGGAAAACCACCGCCGACACGAAGAACACCATCTTGATCAAGAAGGACCAGTTCAGGTAGTACATGTCAGGATCGGAAGAAAACAGCATCAGGCCGGTGAACAGCATGAGCACCAGGCCGCTGAGCGTCCACAGCCAAGTGTCTTTGGCCAGCTGCGCCGGGCTTTCGTGGCGCAGGCCGATGCCGAGCAGGGCGAAATCCACGATGGCGATGGTTCCGACCGAGATGGCGAACCCGAGGATATGGCAACACTCCAGGACGGGGAAGGTCAGCTCAGACGCGTTGAGCGGATTCTCAAGCAACATGGACGTGGATGGTGTCACCACCAAGTGGTGAGGGCCGGGCGGGCGCCCGATAGGCTAGTCTATCAAAGCCTCGGGAAAAATCCAGCCGCGGCATGGTCAATTGGCGGTCACTGACCGGGGCGTGACATCCCGCTCTGCCAGATTGCGGCGCATTTGGACGGCCAACACGCAGCTGGCGGCCAAAGTGAGGGCGCCGTTGCCGGCGTGGAGAGCGCTGGCGACGATGACGGCCGGGCTGCTTTCCGGGAACAGGAGCAGCATCAGGAAGGTGGTGAATCCGAGCACCACCTGGATGCCGGTGATCACCGCCAGAACGACGGCGGCCGGGCGGAGCGCTGGGTGCGTGGGGAACTGGCGGATCAGAAAGACGCAAACGATCAGGATCAGCAGCAGCACCAGCATGGCGTTCATAATGTGCCACAGGACTCCGAGTGTCTTGTAGCGGAAGGAGGCCCCCAGCGTGATCTGAAGGATGACGATGGCGGGCAGGGCGATGGCCATGGAACGCATGGAGGGACGCCAGGTGTCCCGGATGCGCTCCGGTTCGCGGCTCCAGCTTTCCGATGTCAGCACGCAGATGACGACCACGGCGGCGAAGAACAGATAAGCGAGCAGCGCGTGGAGGATGCCGGAGAGGGGAAGAAGCGAGCGCAAGACATCCTGTGTGCCGAGCGCGGCCTCCACGGCGGCTCCGGCGAGAACCAGCCAGCCGAGGGCGCGAAGTTCTTTCTGAAGCTTTCCCAGCGCCAGCCAGAGCGCGAGACCGGCCATGAGAACGCCGGCGATGGAAGCGATGGTCCGGTGCCAGACTTGGAAAGCCGCGGAGGCGTTCACCGCGGCGGTAGCGGCGGAGATCGGTCTTTCGATGCTGGTCACGACGGCGCCGGCCACGATGGCGGCGAGCGCGAAAAGGGCGACGAGAACGGCGTAGCGGTGGAGGCCTCGGGTCCGCACCACGGGAGCAGTCAGGGTTTCAGTTGTCATGTCGAAGATCTCGAATCCAACGCGCGGCGCCGATGCCCGCCAGGATCGCTCCGATCACGGAGACGATCCAGACGGAAGCTGCGCCCCATAGGAGGAGCATCAAGCCGGCCGCGAGCGCGAGCGGAGCGTAGCTGGTGGGACGGGTCACGGTGCAGGCTCCGCGACGGAACCGGGCTCCGCATACCAGCGCGCCACACGCATCAAGATACCGGTTAGATACACAAAACAGCCGGGCACCCACATCACGAGCCCGCCCAGTTGCTGATCGCCGGCGGGGTCGAGACCCCAACGGTCGCGCAGCAGCGGCAGAATGCCCAGTGAGTCGCCGGGATGCAGGTAGGCCGGATAAAGCCCAGCCGGAGTAAACGTTAGAAACGCGCCCAGCAGGCTGCAGCACAAACAAGCACTGAACAAATATGAGACGGCCGGGAGGGCCGGAAGGTTCCGGCGTGGGACTGGTCCGGCAATGGGCCACCAGAAGATCACGCCGGTGACGAGAAAGCTGAGGTGTTGGGCGATGTGCAGCGTGTTGTTGGCCAGCGCGGCGTTGAACAGCACCGGGATGTGCCAGGCGAGCATCGCGCCCACGCCCAGCAGCCAGGAGATGGGCGGCTGGCCGAGGATCCGCTCCGTTCGGGCCAGGATAGGCCGCCGCAGCGCGGCTTCGGCGAGCCAGCGCGGCGTGCCCGCGAGCAGCAGCGGAGGAATCACCAGCGCGAGGAAGAAGTGCTGCAGCACGTGCGCGCTAAAGAGGTACCCGTCGGCGAGGGTGTCGAGGGGCGAAACGAGGTCGAGCAGCAGGAGCAGGACGCCGGCCAGCCAATAGCCAGTGCGGTTGAGGCCGCGCTTGCGGAACAGCGCGACATATCCGATCGCGAGCGCCGCGCACCCGATGACCACGGAGGGTCCCCAGTCCCAGAGATTCATACCTGCCCTGCCACTCCGAAGATGATCAGCCAGACGCCGGTAAAGAAGTACCAATACAGGCTCAAAGCTCGTAGGCCGGACGCCGGGACCACGGCAAGCGCGATCACACCTGCCAGAACAAATAACCCGAGGACGGCGGTCAGGATAGCGAATGGCGTTCCCGCGAGGCCCACCAGGAAGACGGCGTCGAGCACAACCGCCGCCCAGCGCCACTTGCGCCAAATGCTCAGGCTGCCGGCAAGCAGCAGAGCCGTGAGAATCCATCCGGAAGGGGCGTACAAGCGCGGCAGCGCGTGAAAATATACGCACGCGAAGATCAACAAGAGGAAGAACACGGCCTCGGAAATGAGGAACATCGCCATGCCGAGCTGCGCGCGATTCTTCATACGTGGATCTCGTCGGGGGCTTCCGGATGTTTCAAATCCCAGAGCGGCCGGCGGCTGCGCACCACGGGGGCCTGGGCGAAGTTCTGAAGCGTGGGCGGCGATGACACGGACCATTCCAGAGTCCAGGCATTCCAGGGATCGTCGCCCGCCAAGGAACCGAAGAACAAACTCATCGCCAGATTCGCGCCAAACAGGAAAACTCCGAAGACCAGGATGCCGGCGCCGATGGTGGAGATGAGATTTAGCGCGCCCCAGCCGGGGAAGTCGGGATAGGTGTAGATGCGGCGCGTCATTCCCATGAGTCCGAGGAAATGCTGGACAAAAAAGGCCGTGTTGAAGCCGATTACGACGAGCCAGAAATTCCAGCGGCCCAACGTCTCGTCCATCATGCGGCCGCTCATCTTGGGGAACCAGTAATAGGCGGCGGCGAAGAGCGCGAAGACGGTGCCGCCGAACAGCACGTAATGAATGTGCGCGACGACGAAATAGGTGTCGGTGAGCTGCCAGTCCACCGGGACGGTGGCGAAGGCCACGCCGCTCAGGCCGCCGATGGTGAACTCCAGCAGGAACGCGATGGCGAACATCATCGCCGTAGTGAATCGAACCGCCCCGCCCCACATGGTTGCGATCCAGCCGAAAATTTTCACGCCCGTGGGCACGGCGATCAGCATGCTGGCGGCGGAGAACACGGCGATGAAGTTGCGGCCTAGTGCGACGGCGAACATGTGATGCACCCACACGCCGTAACTCAGAAACGCGATGGCCAGAGTGGAAGTGGCCATAAATGGATAACCGAAAATCGGCTTGCGCGAGAAAACCGGAATGATCTCGGAAATCATGCCGAAGGCGGGCAGCACGACGATGTAAACCTCGGGATGGCCGAAAATCCAGAAGTAATGCTGCCAGAGCAGGGGCGAGCCGCCGTGCGTAGGGTCGAAGAAATGGGCGTGCAGCATGCGGTCGCTCAGCAACAGAACGAGCGCCGCGCCGAGGGCGGGGAGCGCGAAGAGAATCATGACCGAGGTGACCAGCGTCATCCAGACGAACAGCGGCACCAGGCGCATGGCCATGCCTTGCGCGCGCGAGGTGGCGATGGTCACGATGAGGTTGATGGCCGCGCCGATGCTGCCCGCGACGACGAGAAGCAGGGCGAGCGCCCAGTAGTCGAGACCAGTTCCGGGCGCGAAGGGCTTTTCAGTCAGCGGCGCATAACTGAACCATCCGGCGTCGGGTGCGCCGCCAGTGGCGAAACTCAGGTACAGCAGCACACCGCCGAAGAACTGCAGCCAGAAGCTAAGCGCGCCCAAACGCGGAAAAGCCGTATCGTTGGCGCCGATCATCAGCGGGACCAGGTACACACCGAAGCCGGTGAGCACGGGCATCGCGACCAGGAAGATCATCGTGGTGCCGTGCATGGAGAACATCTGGTCGTACGTTTCCGATGTGATGAGCTTGAGGTTCGGCGCCGCCAGTTGCGCGCGCATCACCATGGCTTCCAGGCCGCCGGCCAGGAAGAAGAGCAAAGAGGAGAACAGATAGAGGATGCCGGTGCGTTTGTGATCGATGGCGCAGAACCACGCGGCCGCGCCGCTCATCGCAAGGCCTCCAGGTAGGCCAGCAGCGCCTGTGCTTCGCCGGCAGTGAGCGAGGTGCCGGGCATGCGGTTGCCGGGCTTGGCCGCCTGCGGACTGGTCAGCCAGAGCGCGAGATTTTCCGGCGTGTTCTGCGCAATGCCGCCGCCGAGCTGTTGACGGTCAGCCAGGTGCGCGAGGCTGGGGCCTTTCGTGAGCGGTGCGCCCACTCCGCCAGTCGCGTGGCAGTCAGCGCATTTCTTCGAATGAAAAAGCTGCTCGCCTTGGGCGGCAAGGCCGGTGACTTGAGGCGG
>Ga0335073_10016877_pt1 | contig 10211 bp, 8 predicted proteins | sample Lox_Sample_22_FD_207093 | JGI IMG/M metagenome (GOLD analysis project Ga0335073, IMG submission 207093) | Soil microbial communities from Loxahatchee National Wildlife Refuge, Florida, United States - Lox_Sample_2.2 | ecosystem: Environmental > Terrestrial > Soil > Wetlands | place: USA: Florida... | reverse complement strand
TGAGGATCGCGACCAAGAAGAGGAGCTCCATGGTCAAGATCGGCTGGACGACGGACAGCCGGCCCACGTGCAGCGCGAACGACTGCAACAAGAAAGAGCAGATCATGAAGCCGAAACCGAGGAGCCAGACGCCCCGGCGGATGGCGTGGGCCATCAGGCTCAACCGCATGGTCGTCTCCTCAGGGGCGTCCTCTACCCCCATGCGCTGAAACACGCTCGTCAGCGCGTTGGAGAGAGCCGCTGCTACCGCAAGGACATAGACCATCGCCTCATCAGCAATTTTAGTTGTCGGTCGTCACAACCCACGCAGTTGGCACTCAGCTCGCACTCAGGTTCTGTCTACTGCGCTCTTTAGTGCCCTCGACGCAGGAATCCTGTGTCAGTTCCGTGTCTACACCGAATCGACTCTCCAGCCGCCGACTTCTTGCAGAAAAACCTGATGGGATGACCGAAAGGAATGTGGCAATTCGGTTACGGTTATGTGCATCTTCCGACATTGTTCCGATATTGGGACAAGCGAAGGGGGTCGTCGGACTCGTCACCGGGGCGGTCCGAGAGCAAAGGGAGTGCAATGGGACTCAAGGGGTTACTGAAGCGGTGGACGTTCGCCGCGATGGCTGCGGGGGTGCTATGTGTGTCCGTCGTCGCTGTCACGCCGGGGATCAGCGGTGCGTCATCGAAGGCGTCGTCTTCTTCGGGAGGTACCGCGACGATGGCGTTGGACGAGAACCTGGCTGGGTTCAACATCAACACCTCGGCAGCCTCCGAATTCGTGCTCCAAGAGATCATGAACATGGTGTGGCCACAGGCCTTCATCGTGAACAACAAGCTGCAGCCGGTGCTCAACTCGCAACTCCTCGAGAGCGCCGAAGTCACCGCCACGAGCCCCGAGCAGACCGTCGTCTACAAGATCAACCCCAAGGCGGTGTGGTCGGACGGAACGCCGATCACCGCTGACGACTTCATCTACAACTGGCAGGCCCAGAGTGGGAACTCGCAATACACCGACGTGAACGGCCAGCCGTACGACGACGCGTCGACGGCGGGCTACAACCAGATCGCGAGCGTCGTCGGGTCTGACCCCTCGGGTGGCGCGGCGTGCGCGCCCGGCAGCGCGGCTGACCGCAACGCCGGCTTGTGCCCCAACGGCCGCACCGTGACGGTGACCTTCAAGCCTTCCTTCACCGACTGGCGCAGCCTCTACACCAACATCGTCCCGGCGCACATCGCGCGGACGGTGGGATGGAACACCGGCTTCGTCGGCCCCACCCAGACCATCTCGGGTAGCTGGTTCGAGATCCAGAGCTACAACGCGAACCAGTCGGTCGTCCTCGTGCGCAACCCCAGCTACTGGGGCACGCCCGCCAAGCTCAACAAGCTCGTCTTCCAGTTCTTCTCGGACGACGACCAGCTGGTGCCGGCGCTGCAGAACAAGGAGATCAACATCCTGAACCCCTCCACGGTCAACCTGTCGATCGTGCAGAACGCCAACCAGGTGCCGGGCACCACCAAGGCGACGCTGCCGGGGCTCGAGTTCGAGCACTTCGACTTCAACCAGGCCGACCCCTACCTCGCCAAGCTGCAGGTGCGCGAGGCGATCGCCCACGGCGTCAACCGCCAGGCTCTGATCCAGCGCACGGTGGGTGAGATCGAGAAGGGCATCAACCCGCTCGGGAGCCGAGTCCTCGTGTCGACCCAACAGGGTTACAAGGGCACGTCGTACTCGTTCAGCACCAGCACGTCGAACAACCTCATGAAGGAGGCCGGCTTCAAGAAGGCGTCCGACGGCTACTGGCAGCCGAACTACGGGCCGCAGAAGGGCAAGGACCTGACCTTCACGATCCAGTCGACGTCGGGGAACAGCATCCGGTCCGAGACCGAGGAGCTCTTCCAGGCTCAGATGAAGGCGATCGGTATCAAGATCAACATCCAGAACTACGACGCCAACACGTTCTTCGGCACCAACCTGCCGAACGGGACGTACCAGATCGCCGAGTTCGCCTGGGTGACCACGCCGTTCGTGTCGGGCAACCAGCCCATCTACTGCTCGTACACCAACGGGTCGAACTGCGACGAGAACTGGACCCACTCGGCCAACGCGCACGTCGACCAGCTGATGGCTTCGGGTTCGGCCGCTCCCAGCACCAGCAAGGAGATCAGCGACTACAACGAGGCGGACGCGATCCTCTGGCAGAACATGGTCACGCTCCCCCTGTACCAGAAGCCGCAGTTCTGGGCCTGGTCCAACAACCTCAAGGGCGTGATCCCCAACACGTCGAGCGTCGGCGTCACCTGGAACGCCGAGAACTGGTCCATCAGCTCCTAGTGGGCTGAGCGGGACGCGAGAGAGGGGCCGGCCATGCAGGTCGGCCCCTCTCTCAGTTCCCTCCGAACCTAGACTCCGCGCATGTTCGCCTACATCATTAGGCGCCTGCTGATCAGCGTCGTCGTCCTCTTCTTCGCGACGATCCTGGTCTTCTTGCTGGTCACCAACGCCGGCAACCCCCTGGCGCTGCTCAACGCGAACCCCCATATCCCGCACTCGACGATCGTCGCCCGCGAGAAGCTGCTCCACCTCAACGACCCGCTCCCCCAGCGCTACTGGATCTGGCTGACAGGGGTCCTGCACGGCAACTTGGGTTCCACGATCAGCGGCCAGGACGTGGCACAGCAGATGTGGTCGCACCTGTTCGTGACGCTGCGGATGGTCGTGCTCGCGACGGTCATCGCCATCTGCATCGCCATTTTCCTCGGTGTGGTCGCGGCGGTGCGCCAGGCCAAGTTCGCCGACCACGCCATCACGGTCACCAACTTCGTCCTCCTGGCGACGCCGGTGTTCGTGCTCGGTCTCGCGCTGAAGGAGTTCGTGGCGATCCCCCTCAACCAGCATGCGGGGACGACCATCTTCTACACCGACGGTGAGCAGAGTCCCACGCTCACCGGGTCGTTCTTCAGCCGCTTCCCCGACTACGCGGCGCACACCGCCTTGCCGGTGCTGACCCTGATCCTCGTCTCGTACACGTCGTGGGCGATCTACCAACGTTCGTCGATGATCGAGACGCTCGACGCCGACCACGTGCGTCTGGCCCGCGCCAAGGGGTTGAGCCGTCGGCGGGTGCTCATCCGTCACGTCCTCCGGAACGCCTTGATCCCCGTGACCACGGTCATCGCGCTCGACTTCGCCGCTGTCCTCGGTGGCGCCATCATCACCGAGATCGTCTTTGGCTGGCAGGGGCTCGGACAGTGGTACGTCACCGGCGTGACCAACCTCGACGTCAACATCATGCTGGCATACCTGCTGATCACCGCGACCTTCGTCATCTTGTTCAACCTCGTCGCCGACATCCTCTACGGCGTGCTCGATCCCAGGATCCGCTATGCCTGAGCCCGCAGCGAAGCCCGAGGCGCGGGAGAACTTCATCCTCCAGACGCCGCAGCAGGTTGCATCGACTGAGGCCGGCATGCACACGCTGGCCGTGCCGGCCGCGGGCTTCGACCCCTCGGCGGACGCGTACGGGCTCACGGGGGAGGCCAAGGGCCAGTTCCGCATCGTCGTCGGGCGCTTCTTCCATCAGCGCCTCGCCATGATCGGCCTTTCCGTCTTCGTGCTGCTCGGCGTGGCCTCGGTGCTCGTCGGCCATTTCTGGCAGTACAGCTACACGGACATCACCAACAACTTGAACGATCCGCCGTCGTGGACCAACCCCTTCGGGACCAACGCCATCGGCAACGACATGTTCGCCCAGGTCATGGCCGGCGTGGAGAAGGACATCGAGATCGCGTTGACGGTGGCCGCGATCGCCACGCTGATCGGGGTGACCATCGGCGCCATCGCCGGCTTCTACCGCGGCTGGATCGACTCGGTCCTCATGCGCTTCGTCGACCTCGTCCTGGTCCTCCCCGTCCTTGCCGTGCTGATCCTGCTGTCGAGCAAGCTCGCCAAGCAGTCGAGCAACTGGCTGGGCCTGGCTCTGATCATCGGCTTGCTGTCGTGGACGTACGTGGCGCGCCTTGTTCGAGCTGACTTTCTCTCGCTGCGCGAACGCGACTTCATCGAGGCGTCCCGGGCGCTGGGTGCGACCAACCGCCGGATCATCGTCAAGCACATGCTGCCCAACGCGGTCGGGCCGATCATCGTGAACGCGACGCTGACGGTCGCACTCAGCATCATCCTCGAGTCGACGCTGTCGTTCCTCGGGCTGGGCGTCCAGCCGCCCAACGTGTCGCTCGGGCTCCTGGTGGATCAGGGCCAGTCGTCGGCCACGACGGAGTGGTGGCTGTTCGTGTTCCCTGTCGTGTTCCTCATCATTCTCATCCTGTCGATCTTCCTGATCGGCGACGGGCTGCGTGAGGCATTCGACCCCAAGAAGAGCAGAGTGAGGGCGTGAGTGTCTGACCCCGTGCTCGAGATCCAAGGTCTGGAAGTCGACTTCCCGACGAAGGACGGCGTCGTCCATGCCGTCCGGGGTATCGACATCTCGCTCACGCAGGGCGAGGTGCTCGGCGTCGTCGGCGAGTCCGGCTCGGGCAAGTCGGTGACCGCGCTGGCCACTATGGGCTTGTTGCCCAAGAGCGCGGACGTGCGGGGCTCCATCCGCTTCCAGGGCCGGGAGCTGCTCGGGCTCAAGGAGAAGGACCTCGCCAAGATGCGGGGCACCGGGATCGCGATGATCTTCCAGGACCCCATGACCTCGCTGAACCCCGTCTACACCGTCGGGTGGCAGATCACCGAGGCCATCCAGGCCCACCAGGACCTGAACAAGGAGCAGGCGCAAGCCCGCGCCATCGAGCTCCTCGAGATGGTCGGCATCCCGAACCCCGGCGAGCGGGTGAGCAACTATCCCCACGAGTTCTCGGGCGGCATGCGTCAACGCGCCGTCATCGCCATCGGTATGGCCAACGACCCCGAGGTGATCCTCGCCGACGAACCCACCACCGCCTTGGACGTCACCGTGCAGGCGCAGGTGCTCGGCTCCCTCCGGACCGCGCTCAGCGAGACCGGGGCCGCGTTGCTCTTGATCACACACGACCTCGGCGTCATCGCCGGGCTGGCGGACCGGGTGCTCGTGATGTACGCCGGCCGGGCGGTCGAGACAGGGACGGCCGAGGACGTCTTCTACCGGCCCTCGATGCCGTACACGCTGGGACTCCTCGGGTCGCTTCCTCGTCTCGACAGCGACGGCACCGAGCGGCTGCGACAGATCCCAGGAGCGCCGCCCTCCATGCTCGGAGACCGGGTCGGGTGCCCCTTTGCGCCGCGTTGCCCGCTCGCGACCGACTTGTGCCGCGAGACCGAGCCGCCGCTCACCGTCGTGCCGTCCGTCACGTCTGCTCCCGGTGAGCACCGGGCCGCGTGCCATTACGCCGAGGAAGTCGGTCGCGGCGACCACGGGCGCGTGTTCTCCGACGGCGTCATCGACAACGTGATCGCATGACGATCCCAGACGTCGGCACGGCTCCGTCGCCTGCGGACACTTCCTCGCCCCTGCTCGAGGTGACGAACCTCGTCAAGCACTTCCCGGTGCGCGGTGGTGGCTTCATCCGGCACAGGGTCGGCGAGGTCCACGCGGTCAGCAACGTCTCCTTCTCGATCGCTCAGGGCGAGACGCTCGGCCTGGTCGGCGAGTCGGGCTGCGGGAAATCGACGACGGGCCGGGCCGTATTGCGGCTCATCCAGCCCACGTCGGGTTCGGTGAAGTTCGACGGAGTCGAGCTCACGACCCTCGGTCCGAACGAGATGCGGCGGATGCGGCGCGACATCCAGGTCGTGTTCCAGGACCCGTTCGCGTCCCTCGATCCGAGGGTCCCGGTGGGCGACGCGATCGCCGAGCCGATGCAGATCCACGGCATCGCCGACCGGGACGCGCAGCGGCGCCGGGTCTCCGAGATGCTCACCCTGGTCGGCCTCGAGCCCTACCACGCCAACCGGTACCCCAACGAGTTCTCGGGCGGGCAGCGCCAACGCATCGGGATCGCGCGGGCGCTCGTCCTGCAGCCGAAGATGCTGGTGCTCGACGAGCCGGTCTCCGCCCTCGACGTCTCGATTCAGGCCGGCGTGGTGAACCTGCTCGAAGACCTCCAGAACGAGCTCGGCGTGGCGTTCCTCTTCATCGCGCACGACCTCTCGGTGGTGCGCCACATCTCGGACCGGGTCGCCGTGATGTACCTCGGCAAAATCGTGGAGATCGGCGACCGCAAGAACGTCTACGAGCGCCCGGCGCACCCCTACACGCAGGCGCTCCTCTCCGCGGTGCCGATCCCCGACCCGAGGGCCGAGCGCGCCCGCAGGCACATCGTCTTGGAGGGCGACGTGCCGAGCCCGCAGTCACCCCCCTCCGGCTGCCGCTTCAGCACCCGTTGCTGGAAGGCGCAGGAGATCTGTGCGATCGAAGAACCGCTCCTCGTCGAACGGGGCCAAGGGCACCCCGTCGCCTGCCATTTCGCCGAGGTCAGCGCCGTCGTCTGAGATCGTGGTGGCGCAGCGACGTCGCCGCGGGTCCCCGCACCAGGGCAGGTTGCGCACGAATGCCCAGGTCCGGCGGTGGACTGCCGAGGGGCCATACCCCCGGAGTGCGATCTTGTGGACCGGGGAGGGGTATCCCTTGTTTCGCTCGAACGCGTACGCCGGATAGTGGTCGGCCTGTTCGCGCATCAGGCGGTCGCGCACGACCTTGGCCAGTACCGACGCCGCCGCCACCGACGCGCACTTGGCATCGCCGTCGACGATCGGCCGCACCTCGCCGGAGAAGGGGTCTTCGGCATGACGGAGCAAGTTGACCGGACCATCGATCAGCAGCGCGTCGGGTTGCACGTCGAGCTGGTCGAGCGCACGCCTGGCGGCCACGCGCAGGGCTTCGGTCATGCCCCATTCGTCGCATTCGGCCGGGCTCGAGTGTCCCACGCCCCACGCCTGGCACCACTTGCCGACCGACTCGAAGATCTCTTCCCGGCGTGCTTCGCTCAACATCTTCGAGTCGCGCAACCAGGGCGGCATGGTGCGCATCTGCACCCGCGGACGCACGACGGCGACGCCGACGGTGAGCGGGCCGGCCCACGCCCCGCGCCCGACTTCGTCCAAGCCGGCGATGGTCGCGAACCCTTGGGATCGAAGCTTCCGTTCGTGTTTGAGGTCCGGCGAGCACACGGTCACCGGACCACCCCCGTTCGGGCCTCGTACCATGGGGCTGTGAGCGCTGACGGGGGGGATGACCCAAGCGGCCGTTCCCCGCTCACCCCGGGGACCAAGGTCGACGTCCGCAATCGGTACCAGGGGACGTGGGTGCGCGGGTTCGAGGTCGCGGAGGTCACTCCTGAGGGCTACCGGCTGCGCCGCATGTCCGACGGCAGCACGCTCGGAGAACTGTTCTCGCGTGACGACGTCCGCCGCGAACGGAACCGCCAAGGATTCTGGTGGCACTGAGGGGGCCCGACTCGAGGGCCGGCCACGAGGGCGTCACTTCGCCGATTTGAGGACGCCGTCGATGTAGTCGTCGATGGGGATCGCACCGAGGGTCAGCGTCTTGAGCGTTCCCCGCGAGCCCAACACCAGCGCCACCCGGGCCATGGTCGTCTCGTCGGGGGCGTCGATCACCGTGCAGAAGTCGTATTGCCCCAGCAACGCCCACTGCGCCACGATCCGCACTCCCATGGCCTCTACCTCGGCGTTTACTGCCTTCAGCCGGTCCGGGTTCTCGGTCAACGTCACCGCACCGTCGGGTCCGACGGTGGAGAGCATCAGGAACGTGGCCACAGGTTCACGCTACCCCAGCGATCGCCGGGCTCCTCGGCTCCGATGGCACGACGGTCCGGCCGACGGGTCACCGCAGTTGTGAGCGGACGACCTTTCCCATCGCATTGCGCGGCAGCGAGTCCACCAGCCTGACCTCGCGGGGGCACTTGTACGTCGCCAGCTCGGCGAGGGCGAGATCGCGCAACGAGTCCCCGTCGAGGTCGCCGACGACGAACGCGACCACGGTTTCCCCGTACTCGTCGGACGGGATCCCGATGACGGCCACCTCCTCGACCCCGGGATGGCGTGCGAGCACTGCCTCGACCTCAGCGGGGTACACGTTGTGACCTCCGGTGATGATGAGGTCCGTTCCCCGTCCCCGGATGGTGACGTAGCCGTCGTCTGCGACGGAGACCAGGTCGCCGGTTTGGAACCAGCCGTCGTCGGACAGGGATCCACGTCCCCAATAGCCGCGGCACAGCGACGGACCCCGCACTAGCAGCTCCCCCACGCCGTGCTCGTCAGGGTCCTCGACGACCGCGTCGACCGCGGGGAGTGGGACGCCGACCGAGCCGGGCCGACGCTCGGCCCGCAGCGGGTTGGACAACGTAAGCAACGTCTCGGTCATGCCGTACCGCTCGAGGACGGGCACCCCGATGCTGGCGAAGCGGTGCCACAGATCGGCGGCCAGGGGTGCCGAACCCGAGATACAGAGGCGGAGGCGCGCCAGAGCCCCTGCAGTGGGCGACGCAGCGAGGCGGTGGTACATGGTGGGCACGCCGAAGAACATGGTGTTTTCCGGTGCCGACGCCGCGTCGAGCACGGCCTCCTCGTCGAACCTGTCGAACAGGGTCACGGCACTCCCGGCGGCGAGTGAGCCGAAAAGGCCCGCGCACAATCCGTGGACATGGAAGAGCGGCAGGGTGAGGATCAGCCGATCCGCCGCCTCCCACTCCCACGCGATGACCAGCGCTCCCACGCCCGCGGCCAAGGACCCGTGCGTGTGGACCGCCCCCTTGGGTTTTCCGGTGGTGCCCGAGGTGTAGACGATGAGGGCGTCATCGCCGGGCGCGGGCGCCGGAAGTGCCCTCGTGGGGAGACGAGCTCCGCGGCCGGCCACGTCGTCGACGTGCAGCACGGAGGCGCTGTTCAACCCGTTGAGTCCTTCGGCGTCCACGAGGGCGAGGAGCGGTTCCGCATCCCCGACCACGTAGGCCACCTCGGCGGCGGTCGCGCCGGTGCTCAACGGGACGACCACCGCACCGGCACGCAGAGCGCCGAGCAACGCCGGTACGGACGTCAAGGAGGCGCGGGCGCACCACACGACGCGGTCTCCGGGATGGAGCCCGCGGTCGGCGAGCAAGGCCGCCGTCTGCGCCGTCTTCTGATCCAGCTCGCCCGCGCGTACGAATCGCGCCGGGTCCCAGCCGTCCACGAGGACAGGTGCGTCGGGGTGGGACCGCCATCGACGGGACCAGGTGTCGAGCAGCGTCTCGCCGTCCGCACGAAGACCCCGTTCGGGCCACCGTCCAGCGGGGATGGGGGCTCTCACCACGAGCGACAGCAGGTCATAGTCTGGCGGTCATGACCGCACGTCGGATTGCCATCGTTCCGCACACACACTGGGATCGCGAATGGTACAAGTCCTACCAGGACTTTCGCCTCGCTCTGGTGGAACTGCTCGACACCTTGATCCCGCTCCTCGAGCGCGACGCGAGCTACCCGCACTTCATGCTCGACGGCCAGATGGCCGTGGTGGACGACTACCTCGAGGTGCGGCCCGAGGCCGAGGAACGCCTCCGCGCACTCGCCGCAGCAGGCAGGGTGAGCATGGGCCCGTGGTACATCCTGATGGACGAGTTCCTGGCGTCGGGCGAGACGATCGTGCGAAACCTCCAGATGGGGATCCTCCGTGGCGCGGCGTTCGGCGGGGTCATGGACGTGGGCTACCTCCCAGACATGTTCGGCCACATCGCGCAGATGCCACAGATCCTGCGGTTGGCCGGTTTCCGCGACGCCGTGGTGTGGCGCGGCGTCCCCTCCCAGGTCACCAAGACCGCCTTCGTCTGGGTGGCCCCTGACGGCTCGTCGGTACGGGCCGAATACCTGCCCGTCGGGTACGGGAACGGCGCGGCGCTTCCCGACGATGCCAAGGCGCTCATCCGGCGGACCCAGGACAACGTTGCTGAGATCGAGGAGTTCCTGACGGAATCGGGTGACCTCCTGTGCATGAACGGGTCGGACCACTTGATGCCCCAACCTTGGCTCGGGCGAGTCGTCGCAGAGGCGAATGACCTCCAGGACGAGTTCTCGTTCGAGATCACGTCGATGGCGCACTACCTGGCTGGTGCATCCACCGAGGGCCTCACGACCGTCGACGGCGAGCTCAGGTCTGGCAGCCGCGCCAACATGCTGATGGGCGTCACGTCGAATCGCGTCGACGTCAAGCGCCAAGGGGCCGCGGCCGAACGGCAGCTCGAAC
>Ga0335073_10016876_pt1 | contig 10211 bp, 11 predicted proteins | sample Lox_Sample_22_FD_207093 | JGI IMG/M metagenome (GOLD analysis project Ga0335073, IMG submission 207093) | Soil microbial communities from Loxahatchee National Wildlife Refuge, Florida, United States - Lox_Sample_2.2 | ecosystem: Environmental > Terrestrial > Soil > Wetlands | place: USA... | reverse complement strand
TACCCGAGCTGCGTGCTGCGCGGCGCGGGCTCGAGCGGCGAGTTCTACTCGGTGGCGACCGTCAACAACCACCAGCAGGCCGACACCGGCACCAAGATGATCCACATCGGACCCGACACGCGCAGCACCATCATCTCCAAGGGCATCTCCGCCGGCCACGGCCAGAACACCTATCGCGGGCTCGTCAGGATGCTGCCGAGCGCGCACGGCGCGCGTAATTTCACCCAATGCGACTCGCTGCTGATGAGCGGCACGTCCGGCGCGCACACCTTCCCGTACGTCGAGGTGAAGAACCCGACCGCGACCGTCGAGCACGAAGCCAGTACGTCGAAGATCAGCGACGACCAGCTGTTCTACTGCCTCGCCCGCGGCATCTCGCCCGAGGACGCGGTCAACCTGATCGTGAGCGGCTTCTGCAAGTCGGTGTTCAAGGAGCTGCCGATGGAGTTCGCCGTCGAGGCCTCGCGGCTGCTCGCGGTGAGCCTGGAAGGCGCGGTGGGCTGACATGACAGGCGCCCCCCTCCTCACGATCCGCGATCTGACCGTCAGCGTCGGCGGCAAGCAGATCCTCGACGGTCTGACGCTGGCGGTGGCCACGGGCGAGGTGCACGCCATCATGGGCCCGAACGGCTCGGGCAAGAGCACGCTCGCCCACGTACTCGCCGGCCGTCCCGGCTACCAGGTGACCGCGGGCAGCATCCTCTACCAGGGCCAGGACCTGCTGGCGCTCGCCCCCGAGGAGCGCGCGCGCCGGGGCCTGTTCCTCGGCTTCCAGTACCCGGTGGAGATCCCGGGCGTCAATAACGTGTATCTCCTCAAGGCCGCCCTCAACGCCCAGCGCAGGCAACGGGGCTTGCCCGAGGTCGATGCCTTCGAGTTCCTGACGCTGGTGCGCGAGAAGATGCAGCTCATGCAGATGGAGGACAGCTTCCTGTCGCGCGGCGTGAACGAAGGATTCTCGGGCGGGGAGAAGAAGCGCAACGAGATCCTGCAGATGCTGGTGCTCGAGCCCACGCTCGCGGTGCTCGATGAGACCGATTCCGGGCTCGACATCGATGCGCTCAAGGTGGTCGCCGCCGGCGTCAATTCGCTGCGCGCGCCCGCGCGCTCGTGCCTGCTGGTCACCCACTACCAGCGGCTCCTCGAGTACGTCGTGCCCGACTTCGTGCACGTGCTGGTGCGTGGGCGCATCGCACGCAGCGGCGACCGCAGCCTCGCGCTCGAGCTCGAGCGGCGCGGCTACGACTGGGTGAGCGGCGCGGCCGCCTGAGGCAGTGCCATGAGCGCCCCCCTCACCGCCCGCATCGCCGCAGAGCACGCGAGCACGCTCGCGGCGCTGCCGCCGCAGCTCGCCGGCGGCGTGCGCCGCCGCGCCGCCATGGCGGCGCTCGCCGCGGACGGCCTCCCGGGCGCGCGCGACGAGAACTGGAAATACGCGAACCTGCGCACCCTCGAGCGCCAGAGCTTCACGCCCGCGCCGCTCGACCCGCGCGCCGCGGGCGCCGCCGCGCCCGCCGCGCTGCCGCCGCGGCTGGCCGGATTCGCGCGCTACGTCTTCATCGACGGCAACTTCGCGCCGGCGCTCTCGGACGCACTCGACGCGGGCCCCGCACGCGTCCTGCCGCTCGCGGTCTTCGAGAGCGAGAGTGCGCCGCCGCCCGCGCACCCGGCGCGCGACCAGCGCTTTGCGCTCCTCAATGCGGCGTTCGCGACCGACGGGGCGGCGATCACCGTGGCGGCGGCGGCGGCCGGGGCCGCCCGCATCGAGCTGCTGTTCGTCGCGAGCGCCGCGGCGCACTCCGGCGCCTCTTATCCGCGGGTGGAGCTGCGCCTCGGGCCGCACGCCCGGCTCACCCTCATCGAGCGGCATTTGAGCGCCGGTGACTGCGCCAGCTTCGTCGCGAGCGCCGTCGCGGCCGAGCTCGATCGCGCCGCGGCGCTCGAGCATTACCGCCTGCAGGAGCTCGACGACCGGGCGGTGCTCTTCGACTCGCTCAGCGCCACGCTCGGCGCGGATGCGCGCTATGCCCTGCGCGCCATCGGCAGCGGGGCGCTCGCGGCGCGCTCGACCGTTGAGGTGCGCCTCGCCGGGGAACGCGCCGAGCTCACGCTCGCGGCGGCGAGCCTCGGCGACCGCCAGCAGGTCCAGGACACCTATGCGCTGGTCGAGCACCTCGCGCCCGACACGCGCACCGAGGAGACCTTCCGCGGGATCGCCGCGGGGCGCTCACGCGTCGCCTTCAACGGCAGGATCCTGGTGGCGCGCGCAGCGCGCGGCGCCGATTCCCGCCAGTCGCTGCGCGGACTGCTGGCCGGAGCGCAGGCCGAGATCGACGTGCGGCCGCAGCTCGAGATCTACACCGACGAGGTGAGCGCCAGCCACGGCGCCACCGCCGGCAAGCTCGACGATCAGATGCTCTTCTATCTGCTCTCCCGCGGCCTCGACCGCGAGACCGCGCAGCGCGCGCTCAAGTGGGCGTTCCTCGGCGATGTGGTCGCGCGCATCGAGCCGCCGCCGCTGCGGCAACAGATCGAGACGCGCCTCGCCGCGCAGATGCTCGGCGGCACCACGTTCCGGGAGCTCCTGTGATGGCAGCCGACGCCTCGATCCTGACCCCCGCCGCCCGCGCCCCGGCCTACGACGCGGCGCGCGTACGGCGCGACTTTCCGATCCTGGCGACGCAGGTCGGCGGCCATCCGCTCGTGTATCTCGACAGCGCCGCCTCCGCGCAGCAGCCGCTGCCGGTGCTGCGCGCGGTCGAGGACTACGCCACCCATTCGCACGCCAACGTGCACCGCGGCGTGCACGCGCTCAGCCAGGCGGCGACCGCCGCCTTCGAGGGCGCGCGCGAGCGGGTGCGCCGCTTCATCAATGCCCGCGCGACGCGCGAGATCGTGTTCGTGCGCGGCACCACCGAGGCCATCAACCTCGTGGCGCAATCGTACGCGCGGCCGCGCTTCGGACCCGGCGACGAGATCCTCATCACCGCGCTCGAGCACCACGCCAACATCGTGCCCTGGCAGATGGTGTGCGAGCAGACCGGCTGCACGCTCACCGTGGCGCCGATCGACCGCCGCGGCGAGCTCCTCACCGGGGAGCTCGAGCGGCTGCTCAGCCCGCGCACCCGCCTGGTGGCCCTCGCGCACGTCTCCAACGCGCTCGGCACCGTGCTGCCGGTGCGGCGCATCGTGGACGCCGCGCACGCACAGGGGGCCGTGGTGCTGGTCGACGGCGCCCAGGCGGTACCGCACTCGCGCGTCGACGTGCGCGCGCTCGGCGCGGACTTCTACGCCTTCTCGGGTCACAAGATGTACGCGCCCACCGGCATCGGCGTGCTGTATGCGCGCGAGGAGCTGCTCGGCGCCATGCCGCCGTGGCAGGGGGGCGGGGACATGATCCGCACGGTGTCCTTCGAGAAGAGCACTTACAACGAGCTGCCGTGGAGGTTCGAGGCGGGTACCCCCAACATTTCCGGCGCCGTCGGCCTCGCAGCCGCGATGGATTATCTCGAGGGCCTCGGCATCGAGGCGGTGGCGGCGCACGAGTCGCGGCTGCTCGCGCTCGCGACCGCGGAGCTCGCGCGGCTGCCGGGCATCACCCTGATCGGCACGGCGGCGCACAAGGCCTCGGTGCTGTCGTTCACGCTCGCCGGCGTGCACGCCCACGACCTCGGCACCATCCTCGACACCGAGGGCGTCGCGATCCGCACCGGGCACCATTGCGCCATGCCGGTCATGACCTTCTTCGGCATTCCGGCCACGGCACGCGCCTCCTTCGGCTGCTACAACACCGAGGAGGACGTGGCGCGCTTCATCGCCGCGGTGGCCCGGGCGCGCGAGGTGTTCGCCTGATGGACCTCAAGGAGCTCTACCGCGACGTGATCCTCGATCACAACCGCCACCCGCGCAATTACGGGCACCTCGAGGCCGGCGCCGCGGTGCGTCATGCCGACGGCCACAACCCGCTGTGCGGCGACCGCCTCACGGTGTACGTGCGCATGAACGGCGACACGCTCGAGGATGTGCGCTTCGAGGGGTCGGGCTGCGCGATCTCGACCGCCGCGGCCTCGCTCATGACCGAGGCCGTCAAGGGCAAGGAACGCGCCGCCGTCCATGCCCTGTTCGACGAGGTGCATCGCCTCCTCACGCATCACGACGCGCAGCCCGGGCGCGAGCTCGGCAAGCTCGCCGCACTGTCCGGGGTGCGCGAGTTCCCGGCGCGGGTCAAGTGCGCCACGCTGAGCTGGCACACGCTCAACGCCGCACTCGACAGCGGGGCGGCCACGGTCTCGACGGAATAGCGCATGCGCCGGCACGAGAACGAGCCGTTCGTGGTGAACCGCGAGGTGCGCGCGGTGATCGTCCCCGCCGGGCAGGAGGTGCGCCTGAAGCCCGGCCAGGCGGGCTATATCACCCAGGCGCTCGGGGGCAGCTTCACCGTCTATCTCGAGGGCAACCTGTTCCGCATCGCCGGCGAGGACGCCGACGCCATCGGCCAGCAGGCCACCAAGCCGCCCGAGCTGCCGCCGAACGCCACCGTCGCGGACGTGCGGGCGCTCGCCTGGGAACAGATGCGCAGCTGTTACGACCCTGAGATCCCGATCAACATCGTCGATCTCGGACTCGTGTATGAATGCGACGTGCATGAGAACGAGGACGGCACGCGCACCGTGGAGGCGCAGATCACCCTCACCGCGCCCGGCTGCGGCATGGGCGACATCCTGGTCGAGGACGTGCGCGACAAGCTCACGCGCATCCCGACGGTGCGCGAAGCGCGCGTCAGCCTGACCTTCGACCCACCGTGGAGCCAGTCCATGATGTCGGAGGCGGCGCGCCTGCAGACGGGGATGTTCTGAGCGGCTGGACCGACATCGGGGCGGCGAGCGAGCTCGGCGAGGGGGTGCCGTTCCCGGCCGAGGTCGACGGCGTCGCGGTGGTTGTCGTACGCTGCGGGCGCGAGCTGTATGCAGTAGAAGACCGTTGCACGCACGACGGCGAGTCCTTCTCGGGTGCCCAGGTGGAGTCTTGCGAGCTCATTTGCCCCCGCCACGGCGCGCGCTTCGACCTGCGCACCGGGGAGGCGCTCACCCCGCCCGCCTACGAGCCGGTGCGCACCTTCGCGGCGCGCGAAGCGCACGGGCGCATCCTCGTGGCGAGCGGCTCCTGAGACGCGCATGAAGCGCCTGACCGTCATGCGTCACGCCGATGCCCGCTGGAAGGACCACGCGGCGGGCGACTTCGCCCGGCCGCTCAATCGCCGCGGCCTCGCCGGGGCGGAGGCGATGGCCAAGCGCCTCCTCGAGCTCGAGCTGGTGCCCGACCGGCTGCTCGCGAGCACCGCGCGGCGCGCCGAGCAGACCGCCGACATCGTCGCGCGCGAGCTCGCGCTCTCGGTGCGGCACGTGCAGCGCGAGGAGGCACTCTACCTCGCGAGCGCCGCCGACATGCTGCAGCTCATCCGCGACACCGGGCCGCGCATCGCGCATCTGATGGTGATCGGCCACAACCCCGGCGCCTCCGACCTCATCCACCTGCTGGTGCCGCAGGGAGGGATCAGCACGCTCACCACGGCGGCGCTGTGCTCGATCGTGTTCGAGACCGGGGACTGGCGCACCATCGGCCCCGACCACGTGAAAGAGGTTCATCACCACGCACCGCCGTCGCGGCTGTGGGGGCTGATCGGCTGAAGCCGCCCGCGGCGCCGGCGGCAGGCCGGGCGCGCCGCGCCTGCACCCCGGCGGGCCCGGGACGCTCAGCACTCCGGTACGTTGACCGCGAGTCCGCCCTGGGAGGTTTCCTTGTAGATGGTGGACATGTCCGCGCCGGTCTGGCGCATGGTGGCGATGACCTGGTCGAGCGACACCTTGTGGCTGCCGTCGCCGCGCATGGCGAGGCGCGCCGCGTTGATCGCCTTCACCGAGCCCATGGCGTTGCGCTCGATGCAGGGGATCTGCACCAGCCCGGCCACCGGATCGCAGGTGAGACCCAGGTTGTGCTCCATGCCGATCTCGGCGGCGTTCTCCACCTGCTCGTTGGTGCCGTGGAGCGCGGCCACGAGGCCCGCGGCCGCCATCGAGCAGGCGACCCCGACCTCGCCCTGGCAGCCCATCTCGGCCCCCGAGATCGAGGCGTTGCGCTTGTAGAGCATGCCCATGGCGGCGGCCACCAGCAGGAAGCGCAGCACGCCCTCCTCGTTCGCGCCGGCCTCGAAGCGCCGGTAATAGTGCAGCACCGCGGGCACGATGCCGGCGGCGCCGTTGGTGGGCGCGGTCACGACGCGCCCGCCGGCGGCGTTCTCCTCATTCACCGCGAGCGCGAAGGCGTTGACCCAGTCCATGACGTCGAGCGGCCCGGCACTGCCGCCCTCGGTGAGCTGGCGGTAGAGACGCGGCGCGCGGCGGCGCACCTTCAGCACCCCGGGCAGCACCCCGGTCTGGCGGAAGCCGCGCTCGACGCAGCCCTGCATCACCTTCCAGAGGTGCAGCAGCCTCGCGCGGACCTCGGCCTCGCTCGCCCAGGTGCGCTCGTTCGCCAGCATCAGCTCGAAGATCTCGAGTCCATGCTCGCGGCAGCGCGCGAGCAGCTCGGCGCCCGAGGTGAACGGATACGGCGGCGCGGCGTGCGTGCGGGTCTCGCGCGCCTCGGACTCGTTGCCGCGCACGATGAAGCCGCCGCCGATCGAGTAGTAATCCTCCTCGCGCAGCACCGCGGTGCCGGCGCCGAGCGCATCGAAGCGCATGCCGTTGGAATGGCGCGGCAGCCGCTCGTGGTTCATGAAGAGGAGCTGCATCGGCTCGTCGAAGACGATTTCGTGCTCGCCGAGGAGGCGGATGCGCCCGCTCGAGCGGATGCGCTGCACCGTGGCCTCGATGCTGTCGGGATCGACGGTCTCGGGATCGGCGCCCTCGAGACCGGCGAGCACGGCGCGATCGGTGCCGTGGCCGAGCCCGGTGAGGGCGAGTGAGCCGTAGAGGCGCACGGCGATCTGCTGCGTCGCGGCGAGCTGCCCCGCGTCCCTGAGGGCGAGCACGAACTCGCGCGCCGCCCGCATCGGACCCATGGTATGGGAGCTCGAGGGTCCGATGCCGACCTTGAAGATGTCAAAGACGCTTAGGGTCATGGGCGCGAACCTCGGCGGGAGGGAGCGTAGCTCAACCGGGCGGCGCCCGCCGCCGCAGTCTGCAACGCCCCCGTGACCACCACATGCTTTGCGGCGACCTCGGACGGCTCAAATGCGACCCCGCAGCCGGCGCAGCTGCCGCCGCGCGCGCTTGTCCGGCCGTTCCGCGGGCCGGGGCGTCAGGGCGGCCGCGAGCCTCATCCGCCCGGCAAACTCGGCGCGGCGGGCGGCGCTCGCCGCCGACTCCGCGTAGCACCGGGCCGCCGCGGCCGCGGATCCGCGCCGCGCCGGAATGAGGCAGACCGTGCACTCGAACTCGAGCGTCCCGCGCACGAGCGTCACCGTGTCCCCGGGACGCACCTCGTGCGCGGCCCTGACGCGCGCGCCGTTCAGGTGCACCCGCCCGCCGGCCACCGCCTGCGCGGCCAGCGCCCGCGACTTGAGGAGCCGCACGGCGTGAAGCCAGCGGTCGAGGCGTGCGGCCCCGGGCCCGCCGTTGGACTCATCGGGCATGAGGCCTACAGTATAATTGCGCCCATGAATAAGGCCTTCGGCGAGCGCCTGCGCGGCGATCTTGCGGCGCTGCGCGCACAGGGACTCTACAAGAGCGAGCGGGTGCTCGGCGGCCCGCAGGGCGCGCTGGTACGCGCCGGCGGCCGCGAGGTCATCAACCTGTGCGCCAACAACTACCTCGGGCTCGCCAACCACCCGGCGGTGCGCGCCGCGGCGCAACGCGCGCTCGACACCTTCGGCTACGGCATGGCCTCGGTGCGCTTCATCTGCGGCACCCAGCAGATCCACAAGGACCTCGAGGCGCGCCTGGCGCGTTTTCTCGGCACCGAGGACGTGATCCTCTACTCCTCGTGCTTCGATGCCAACGGCGGCCTCTTCGAGACGCTGCTCGATGAGCGCGACGCGGTGATCTCGGATGCGCTCAACCACGCGAGCATCATCGACGGCATCCGCCTGTGCAAGGCGCAGCGCCTGCGCTACGCCAACAGCGACATGGCCGAGCTCGAGCAATGCCTGCGTCAGGCGCAGGGCGCACGCACCCGCCTCATCGCCACCGACGGCGTGTTCTCCATGGACGGCTTCATCGCGAAGCTGCGCGCGATCTGCGATCTCGCCGAACGCTACGACGCGCTCGTCATGGTCGACGATTCGCACGCCAGCGGCTTCATGGGCGCCACCGGGCGCGGCACGCCCGAGCACTGCGGGGTCGCCGCACGCGTCGACATCATCACCAGCACGCTCGGCAAGGCCTTAGGCGGCGGCAGCGGCGGCTTCGTCGCGGCGCGCCGCGAGGTGATCGAGTGGCTGCGGCAGCGCTCGCGCCCCTATCTCTTCTCCAACAGCATCCCGCCGGTGGTGGCGGCCGCGAGCCTTGCGGTGCTCGACCTCCTCGAGGGCGGCGGCGAGCTGCGCGAGCGCCTCATGGAGAACGCGCGCTACTTCCGCGCGGCGCTGACGCAGGCGGGCTTCGACCTCAAGCCCGGGGAGCACCCGATCATCCCGGTGATGCTGGGCGATGCGGCGCTCGCGACGCGCATGGCGGATGCGCTGCTCGAGCGCGGCGTGTACGTCATCGGTTTCTCCTACCCCGTCGTGCCCAAGGGGCAGGCGCGCATCCGCACGCAGATGTCGGCCGCGCTCACCCGCGAGCAGCTCGAGCGCGCCGTGGCCGCCTTCACCGCGGTGGGTCGCGAGCTTGGGGTTCTGCGCGCCTGAGGCGCGCGACCCGCGGCGGTACCCTTGCGGCCCTCGGCTTATTCGTGAGCAGCCCATGAAAGCACTCGTCAAGCAGCAGGCCACCCCCGGCATCTGGCTCGAGGACATCCCCGAGCCCAGGGTCGGGCACAACGACGTGCTGATCAAGATCGCCAGGACGGCGATCTGCGGCACCGACATGCACATCTACAACTGGGACGAGTGGGCGCAGAAGACCATCCCGGTACCGATGGCGGTCGGGCACGAGTACTGCGGGCGCATCGTCGAGGTGGGCTCCGAGGTCAAGGGATTGAAGGCCGGCGACCGGGTCTCGGGGGAGGGACACATCACCTGCGGCTACTGCCGCAACTGCCGCGCCGGACGGCGTCACCTGTGCCGCAACACCGTCGGTGTCGGCGTCAACCGCCCGGGCGCCTTCGCCGAGTACCTGGCGATCCCGGCCGACAACACCTTCAAGCTCCCCGACTCGATCGCCGACGACATCGCCTCGATCCTCGATCCCTTCGGCAACGCCACCCACACCGCGCTCGCCTTCAACATGGTGGGCGAGGACGTGCTGATCACGGGCGCCGGTCCGATCGGGATCATGGCGACCGCGATCGCGCGCTTCACCGGCGCACGCCACGTGGTGGTCACCGACGTCAACGACTACCGCCTCGAGCTCGCGCGCAGGATGGGGGCGAGCCGTGCGATCAACGTGACGCGCGAGTCGCTCGACGACACCATGAAGGACCTCGGCATGCAGGAAGGCTTCGACGTCGGGCTCGAGATGTCGGGCAATGCGGCGGCATTCCGCGAGATGCTGCGCACCATGCACCACGGCGGCTCGGTGGCCATCCTCGGCATTCCGCCCGGCGAGATGGCGATCGACTGGAATCAGGTGATCTTCAAGGGCCTGACCCTGAAGGGCATCTACGGCCGCGAGATGTTCGAGACCTGGTACAAAATGGCGAGCATGCTGCAGTCGGGACTCGACATCGCGCCGATCATCACCCACCACTTCCCCATCCAGGAGTTCAAACAGGGCTTCGAGACCATGGGATCGGGGAAGTCGGGCAAGGTGATCCTCGACTGGAGCACCTTGTAGATTGGCGCGCCTTCGGACTACCGCAGCTCGCAGAAGCAGTAGGCGTACATGCGGTTCGGCACGCTGAAGCGTGCGAGGCGCGCGGCCTCGCGCGTCACGGGATCGAGCCGGCCGGCGAGCTGCGCGAGCGCCCGCTGATCGGGACTGGCGGCGAACAGCGCGCGCGCCGCGCGCGTTTTGAGCGAGAGCACCAGCTGCTGCGCCCAGGTGAGCTCGGGCTCGATGAACTCGGTGCTGTACTCGGTGAGCCTGGCGCGGCGTGCCGCGGCTTTCACC